>MAAC01017447.1_pt1 | contig 115766 bp, 90 predicted proteins | sample 1115981 | NCBI WGS metagenome assembly MAAC01 (sample SAMN04961126, study PRJNA320927) | seawater metagenome | isolation source: sample BD02T64 sea water enriched with oil for 64 days | place: USA:Gulf of Mexico | collected 2013-07-27
ACAAATGAACCTAAAAATCGACCCAATAAATAATCACGTTTTTTGATGGGGTTCACAAACATTAGAGACTCCATGTTGTACTCAAAATCGCGCAATATGGGAACGCCCATGATCAAGGAAGCAATCATCAATGTTAGACCTGTGAGTGCTCCCATGGTTCTTGCAATGATAATTGGTGCGTTTTTTTTGACTAGTCCAAGATCGACCCCTTGATAAATGAAATCGACGGCTACAATTGAAAATAGGAAAATAAAAATAAAGAATATATAGGTGTCCAGGCGTTTTGCTCTGTATTTAAGTTCGAATTTAAATATTTCGTACCACATGATGTTTTATTTGTTGAATTGGTTAATTGTTTAATCGTTGAATAGTTTTGTCTTGATTCCAGAGTCTATCCTCTATTATTGAAAATTTGAGAGAAATACACATCTTCCAAACCTGATGGAATGGCAGAAAATCCGTGACCAGGGTCGTTATCACTTAAAATATTGATAATGGGCTTCCCTAAAAACAGTTTATCAGCTATGACGGTATAGTCTTTTTTATAATTTTCCAATTCATTTTTATGAATCGTTTTTTGATATACCTTCCCTTCTATATCTGCTATAACATCCAGGGGATTACCTTTCAGTAATACGTGCCCGTTATTGATAATTGCCATATTGGTACACAATTCTTTGACATCCTCTACAATATGTGTAGATAGAATCACAACAGTATTTTCTCCAAGTTCGCTTAATAAATTATAGAATCGGTTGCGCTCCATAGGGTCCAATCCTGCTGTAGGCTCATCTACAATGAGTAATTTGGGATTTGTCAACAATGCTTGAGCTATGCCAAAACGTTGTTTCATTCCTCCTGAAAAACCTCCGAGATTTTGCTTTCTTTTCTCATAAAGATTTGTTTTATGCAACAATGCTTTTACTACTTCTTTGCGTTCTGATACATTTGTAATTCCCTTTAATACGGCTAAGTGATTTAGTAATACTTCTGCGGAGATCTTTGGATACAATCCAAATTGTTGTGGTAAATACCCTAGTATTTTTCGAATCTCATGTTTCTCATTTAAAACATCGAGATTGCCAAGACTAACAGTTCCTGTGTCGGCCTCTTGAAGCGTTGCAATTGTACGCATTAATGTGGATTTTCCAGCGCCATTTGGCCCTAATAAACCAAACATACCGGTTGGAATATCTAATGAAACATTTTGTAGTGCTTTCACACCATTGGAATAAGTTTTTGATAGATTGTTGATGATTAAATTCATGTGTTTAATGTTTTTAACTGTTGGTTGGTTGAATGATTGATTGATTGATTGATTGATTATTTTTTGTTCAGGGCCAATTTTTTACCAGAAAGTGTTCCGCGAACAAATTCGCCGTTTTGCCATAATAGTATTTCTCCCATACTTCCACTTTTCATATTCGCATCTATAACTATGATCTTTCCCCCGTAGTGGGATTCAATTTGCTTGTGAGTGGTATGACCCACTACAATGTTTGAAATTTTAAAATGCTTTAGTAATTCATCTATTTGCTCGTCAGTAGCAAGCTCTCCCTGAAAATAACCTCTATAGTATATTGGTCCATGACCCCTATGAAGAAAGTTTCCAAGCTCATTACGATCTTGATCTAATTCACTTTCGATTAATTGTTGCTTAAATACTTTATTAATTTGTCCAAATGTTAAGCCTTTATCCGCTAAGTCCGGATGTAATCCGCCATGTGTAAATAGGATATCATTTATTTTAACTAGGACGGGACGCGTACGTAACCAATCTCCTAAAACAGTGCCTTTATTAAATAGGCTATTAAAAGGCTTGTTTAATATCTTGGCAGCTTCTTTGTATTTAGGATGTACCGAACGCAAATTTCCGTTTAGGACCATCACATCATGATTACCGAGTAATACATGTAATTTACCACCACTTTTTTCGGCTTGCTTTTCTAAATCGTATAAAAACCATAACACTTCAGTAACTTGTGGGCCTCTATCGAAAATATCGCCTGCAACAACAAAGTGGCCATTACCAAAATTCCATTGTCCTTGTTGATCGATAATAGCATTATTCTTTAAAAGTTTTATAAAGGTGTCAAACTGCCCATGAATATCACTAATTGCTCCAAGTTTAAAATCTCCGTTGTATTCAAGATTTTCAACTTCTACTGGTGTATTCTCCCATAGTGTTACTTTACCACCATTGTATTTTATAGTTTGTGAATCTTTTGTGCTGATGTTTTGAACAAAGGTTTCTCCGTCTATTATCCTAACAACAGAATGTCCTTCTTCAGATTGAAACACATAAGGGCCATCACTAATCCCTACATAAGGGATATTAAGTACGTCCAATATTTCACGAATATTTTCTTCTTTTGCTAAATCGATGGCAGAATAATCAGCTTGGATTTTTATACTAGGATCTGCACCATGATCTATTAATAATTGCAACGCCTCAGGGTTTCTTCCTTTAATTGCAAAAAGCACCGCGGATTGCTTCTCTTTACTTACATAATTTATGTCTGCTTTATGATTAATTAGGGTTTTAACAATTGTAAGATTTTGGTATGCTACGGCATACATTAACGGAGTTATACCATCGGTCACAAAATTAACGTCAGCACCACGCTCCAATAAATACTTTGCAACCTTATACGATCTATCTCCTTTTATAGCATCAAAAAGCAAGGTCTGTCCTTTTCCATAAAGTTTATTAATATCATTGCCTTTATCTAAAAAGGCCTTGACTGCCTCTACGTCTCCAAGCTTAATACTTTGATGAATATCATTAGCTCCGTCGGTTTTTTCAAACCTTTCACTAAGTTGTTGTTTGGTCAATTTTCTTGCCATATAAAGGACAAGTTGTTTGCCGCTGCCTGAACTCCAGATGCCTGTTATTCCGCTAACCGATATTTGTCCTGAATAACTACCTTCTGAATGAATCGCATAACTAATTGTGCTGTCGGTAACAACAATATTTTGCATTGGCAATGTTGCAACCCCTTTTGAAGCAGGTCCCATAAAACCAATAAGTTTTCCTTGGACTGAGGTTTCGAAACGCCAGATGATACCAACGGATTTATTTTCATTAACAACTAAGTTCCCCTCCCATTTCCCAATGATTGGACTTAGGTTTTTATCGTTAATAGTTTGTTCCTGAGCGACAATAGATGTGTTTAACACAAAAAGTGTTATTAGGGAACAAATAAAATTTAATAATTGTGGCATTTGAATATGTTTTAAAAGGTTAGTGTTTATTAAGTTGTTCATTTTTTGATTAATTGAATTCTGAGCAAACATATTAAGAAGCACGACTTGATTAAAACAATTGTGACCAACCAAATGCATAATGGGACACAAATGGTATCAGTGTATATAAAATGATTTCATCACTGGTTCAAGAGGTTTCAACCACAATTATACGATGTACATCAACTTCTTTGGAGGGTTCGTTTTATTGAATTAGTTTTGAGCATGGAATTATTATTTAAACAGTATAAACGGGTTGTAATTAGCCTTGGATTGAGCTTATTATTTTTAATTAGCAGCGAAGTTTGCATGGGGTATCAATTGTCCTTTACAGGGCTTTTGTTTGAGATATTATGCATAAGCACATTTGGATATTTAGTGCTTTTTGGGATTCTAAATAGAAAAAAGGATCAACCTTTTTCGCAATCATGGACTAGTAATGAACTTCAAATAATTCCACTTATAATTGGAGGCATATGTATCTCCGGTATCTATGAAGCCTACCCCAGTCAAGCTGATTTCATAGCTGTTTTCACTTTGATTTTAGTGTATACCATCATATTTACGGCAGTCCTACTTAGAAATAACTATCTAGTTAAAAAAGGATTACAGCGTTTATCGAAATCATTTATTAATCGGATTATCTTTTGGTCATTTGCTATTGGAATTGGTAGGATTATACTAATAATAGAGGAATATGGCGATTCCGATGCTCTTATAATTGTAGCCTTTTTCTATTTTCCGTTACTCATCTTTTTAATAACACGATGGATATTTAAACAAACACGAACGATCATTACTTTGAAAAATGAGAGAGCCAAGACAGAGTTATTACATTTAAAGAGTCAAGTGAATCCACATTTCTTTTTTAATATGCTAAATAACCTCTATGGTTTAGTAGGTACTGATGCTAAAAAGGCACAAGATTTGATTCTGAAATTATCAGATATGATGCGTTATAGTATATATGAAGGCGAAAAAGAGATGGTCACTATAGAAGAAGAAGTAGACTATATGAAAAATTTTATTGAACTTCATAAAATGAGATATCGCAAGTCCATCGATGTACAATTTAATGTTGATATTCAAAATGCATCCTGCAAGGTGATGCCATTACTTTTTATTATACTTTTGGAGAATGCATTTAAACATGGCGTAGAAAACCTAACAGCTAATGCATATGTTTATGTTAATATAGCAGCAGTTGGTACTGATATACAATTTTCAGTGGAGAATAATTTTGACCCTTCAGAGATTACAAAAAAACCAGGTATTGGACTCAAAAACTTAAAACGACGACTGGAATTGGGCTATTTAAACAAACATGAATTAGCGTTTACAACTGAGAAATCAGTGCATAAAGTCACATTAAAACTATCACTACTATGATTACATATTTAATTATTGATGATGAATATATCGCTCATGATATTATCAAAGGCTATTGTGATTTATTGCCTAATATGACCTTAAAAAAGCATTGTTATGATGCTTTGGAAGCCTATGAATATTTGAATTCAAATACAGTAGATTTGATTTTTCTGGATCTTAATATGCCAAAACTCAAAGGATTTGATTTCCTAAAAACCCTGCCTAATCCTCCAAAAGTTATTGTAACAACAGCTTATCAAGAATATGCTTTGGAAGGTTATGAACTCAATATTTCAGATTATTTATTGAAACCCTTTAGTTTTGAACGTTTCCTTAAAGCCGTAAACAAAGCTGTGAGTGCGGCACCAATAGTAAAGGTTCAAACTAGTGAGGGTACGGCAAATAGTTCTAAAACTATATTTCTACGTTCCAATAAAAAACACACTCAGGTTGAGATTGACACTATTCAATATATTGAAGCTGCCGGTAATTATACTAAAGTGGTCACGATTGACGAAACCATCACCATTAGAGAAAAAGTATCTGATATTATTGAACTGTTGCCAAAAGCTGAATTTTTACAAGTTCATAAATCATTTGCTGTGGCAATTAAGCATATTAAAAACATCGAAGGCAATAGAATATTAATCCATGACCAATACATTCCTATTGGAAAAATGTATAAAATTAATGTGGATCAATTATTGAAATAAGCACTTTCAAGTATTTATATTACAGCCTTTTACCTAAAATAATTATTTATTTGAATGTCCAAATCGGTAATTTAGTCCGAAGACAAATTTTCCTTTTAAGTTTTGATCCTGAAAACCATTGGTGTCTTTAAAAATATACATTAAATTCACTCCAAACTGATCACTAATTAGGCCTTCCGCAGAAATAAATCTGGCGTCAATTGGTAAAAAACGACCAAGTCTCAGGCTATAATTTGATGACTTACCAAAACCACTTCCTATACTTACTCGTTGGTATAAACTCGGATATGGCGAAGGAAACAAGAAACCATAATTATAATCTAAATCTAAATATTTCTTAAGACCAACTCTAAAATAAAATTCTGGCAGTATATTATAAGATTTTTGAGCATCAGCGGCATTATCACTATTAATCTGTTCATTTTTATATTTTCGTAAATCACCAGCTTGAAAACCAATACCTATACCAAACCATTTATCTTCAATTTGAACATATGGGTTTGCAGCAAACAAAAACTTAGATTTTTCTTCATTCGTAGACAAATTTGTTGTCCTTACCGTTCCGGCATGTACATTTACACCATAAGTTGTAGTGGTTGTATTATTTTTTATACTAACATTAGAGAACCCTAAACCCCCAATGCGATACACATTTTTGTAATATTCAGTGGTATAACTGGTTCCGCATTCGCCTTGTTGTGGATTATAATTGACTTCATTGAAAAAACTACCGAATGACCCTCCAAAATCCACACGTTTATATTTTTCAATTTTAGGGGTTTCTTTTTGAACTGTTTGTGAAATGACAAACAAAGGTACCAAAGCAAGAGTGCTGGTTATAAATCGATATTTTCTAACTCGCTGATCTGTAAGAAAATAATATAAAATTAATAATATGGCAGGAATAAATTTCATCCAAACTGCGAACAATTCATATTTTGAAAATAATCCATTACAGGTATAAATAATCACAGAAATGGTGAGTATATAAATCAGATCTGCATGAACATAGGGCGAATTTTGGTTCCCTTTTATAAATTCAGTTTTGAAATATTTTTCATAACAGAGTAAAATTACACCACAAAAGAGACCTATCATTAATAGTGCCCATTGAAATTTCCGTACTCCAAACAGCCCTTCTAAATTGAACTGGGATCCCATTGGGTCCCTAAAAAACTCGATAAAAAATCTAAATGTAAAAAATAGCAAGAGCGAAAAAAGAATGGCACTTGCATTTTTTTTCCAGAGATGAAATGTTTTGTAAACCACAAAACCAATGCCTAATAAGAAAAGCGTTTCATAGAGTTGAACAGGATGAACGAATAATGATATTGCCGCATCTTGGTCGATTACTCCGGCTTGCCACTGATTGAAATGTGCATGCGTCCCTTTAGGATACTGCACTACAAGAAACAATTCAGAAGTATTTCCATAACAACAGCCATTAAAAAAACAGCCTATTTTTTGAATCCCGAATGCAACAGGGGCTATCCAGGCATAGAGATCTAACAAAGGTCTATTAAAACCGAATACACGTTGTGAGATAAGCAGTCCTATTAATCCAAAAATCAATCCGCCAACTGCAGACCTGTCATTATATATCGTGGCTTCAGAACTAAGTACGGTTGCCCAATCCTGAATTGGAATAGTGAATAAACGCGTACCAATAATAGTAAACAAGGTAATTGTAGTTAGCATCAACAATACAGAGCGTAAATGATAACCTCGTCTGAGGCTATGAATAATTACCATTGTAAAAATAAAGGCGAATCCTAATAGATAAAATAACTTAAAATAAAACCCTGGATTGGATATAGAAATTTCCATATGCTTTGTTTATGTTTATCATAAGTCAGTACACGAGTTTTAGGGAGGCGCCATTAAAAACACTAAGTATTAGCAGTAAACAACTATTAATTAGCGCCTTATAAAAATACTTAAAATTATGAAAAAACTGAATATTAACTGAAATAAATCTGAAATACAATGCAGTCGAGTTGGGTAAAATGATATAATAAAATATTTAATTGCATGGAAAGATATATAAATTCAATGTTTAATGATGGTATTTATTTATTGATTTAAATTCGATAGGTGACGTATTTAGCTAAAACCACAATATTAACTTTAAACCCTTTGTAGGTATCAGGCAGATCCCTTCCCGCTTCAGGTAAAGATACATAATTGTTAAGCCTCATAAAATACCTAAGCTCGGGTATTTTATGAGGCTTAACTGATCATTTACTCGAAAAGCATTTTAAGTTTTAAAAAGATTATGACTATAGATCTTTTTGCAATTTTTCGATTATTCTCTCTACGGCAGCATTCAATCTACCATGTGTTTTAGGCCCCGATTGATTAGTAATAATAAAAACACCTATCTGTTTCTCAGGTATGATAGTAATCCAGCTGGAGCTTCCAAATGCGCCACCATTTTGGAATATTTTTCTTGGCTCGTCTTTTGTTTTAAACATCTGCCAAAATAATCCATTCTCAAAATCGTCCCAGAGCCCTAAAAGTTCCTGGTGTGCGGTTTTTATAACTGGATTATTTTCGTCCAAATGAAAAGCTACATATTTCATCATGTCTTCAAGTGTAGATTTAAGGCCTCCTTCAGCACTCATGGCTTTGTCTATACCAAAAGGCATTTTTATCCCAGTTTCATTATAGCCTTGTGCAAGATTCAACAGCTCATCATCTGATATCATTATCTTTGTATGCGTCATTTTTAACGGGTTTAGGATATATTCTTTAAGAATCTCTTCATATGGTTTATTATAAATTGATTCTAAGCAATACCCTAATAAATTTGCACCTGCATTTGAATATCCAAATCTAGTTCCTGGTAATGTATCGAGTTTAACTTTATGAAGTTCTTCAAAAAAATCTTGTTTTGAAAATCCTTGTTGGAGTTCATTAATAATTTTGGGTAATGTTATGTAATCCGGATTTTCAAAAATTTCTGGTTTGTTTGGAAACATATTAGGAATGCCGCTTCTATGGGTTACTAAATCACGAAATGTAATTGGGTTTTTATCATATTCCAAATTTGAAAAGCTATCGCTCAATACGATCCTGATATCATCATCCAATTTAACTTTCTTATCTACAATTGCTTGTGCCAGCAAGGTTCCAGTGAAGGTTTTTGTTATTGAAGCTATTTCATATAGGGTCTCTGAAGATGGCTTATTCTTTGCACCCTTTTTAAGCTCGCCTTTATGCATAGTAAATGTCTCTCCATTCATGTTAATACCAATGGATATCGCATTTAACTCAAGATGGGATAACAATGAATCACTTTCAGTATTTAGAATTTCTGTTATGGGATTCGTTTTAGTGTTTTTACAGCTCGTGAAGATGGTTACTGCAAAAATTAAAATAAGACTATTTTTTAATGTCATTGTGTTTATACTATTAATTAGTGTTTATACCTCCAAAGACCATTGACATTTTGTATTGTGACAACAATTTAAAAACTTTTGTGATTGTTTAAATATAAACTCTAGAAATCAAGAATTTGATTTCTAGAGTTTATTTTGCTCTTGTTTCAAAAAATCAATTTAATTTTCAGATTAATAGAGAAGTAGAGTTATGATAAGTCAGTTCAAATGGATCTTGCTATGCTTCTTCAATTTTAGGAACAGGCTTAAAAAAATTCCGAAAGCCCCAAAATATTCCCAAAAAGAGAAGGGAAGTGAGGACATAAAAGAAAATTTTCCAAAATTGCATAGATTGATGTGATAATAAACCCCCAACCACAGACCGATCAGATTCAGAATTAAGAACATCCACAAACATGTTTTCGTTTTTATCTGACACAACATCTAGAGATATATAGTTGAAATATAGAGAGTTAAATGAAAATTTCATGCCTTCATAAAACATATCTTCATCGTATTTTATACTTGTAATAGAATTTAAATGTATAGTGTCCTGTAACTGTGATCTAAGAGTGTTTTCTGAATAAATATTTTCAAAAGAAGTAGATTCTGTGAGATCTGATACCGTTAACTCAGATTGGGATTTAAAATATTCTTTCAATATTAACTTAAACTCAAAGTCTTGTTCAGTTACATTACAATCGTGACACTTAATTGAGACAATGTACCCCTGCTCTGCTTCCACAGGTAAAAAGGTGATAGCACTTGGAGATGCTCTATTTCCGATACTAAATATGTCGTTTAAAACAATCCCACCGTAGAGCGTAAAAACGGCAAAGAAAATAATGGTTCCCAAAACTAAACTGGAGCGAATAAAGTTTAGTTTTAACTCAATACGGATAAATTTTATTTGAACGATTCCAATCCATAAAAAAGCAATAAATACAAGACATAATACAAAAAATGAAAGTAAGTCGGATTCTCCCATAAAGAACATAAAGTCTGGAACTAAAATAATAGCGAATAACAAAAGAAACACAGAAAATGAGAATGGGGAAAAGTAATAACATTGTATATATAATAGGCGCTTTAATTCAGCTCGATTTAATTTAATGGATTTAAATAATGTAATTATAACTGCAAAAAGTAATGGTATCCCTAAAAAAGCGAGCCCTATTAATATGCCACTAGAACTTTGTAATGTTGCCATAACACTTTGATCATTATTATTCACTTCTATAAAGGATTCACTATATGAATCACTAGACAGCAGGTCGTTAAAGAGCACAAATAGAACTAATGATGAAAATATATAAAGAATAACTGGTGAAATATAGTTGTCAAATCTTTTCGTTTTCTTTTGTAGTACTGAATCAATATAAACAGGTACCCAAAGCGGCTTTGTTATAATTTTACATAAGGTTTTAGGAAGATAAATTATAGAGAATAGTATCCCTACAATGAGCTTTTCTATGTTTTCAATAATACTTAAAATGTTCATCTCTTGATAGCTTCATTATGTATTAGTGCAGTGTGTGCCATTAAATATGCCTTACCATGAATAGCTTATATAATCATGAGAGTTCAAAATAAAACCCTTGCATACATTGAAATTTAATTTTAAAAAAATGAGGTATTAAACTTCTAACGGAGTGACCAAGCTAAAATACAAAAGAGCAAGGCTTCATAAAATACCCAAGCTTGGGTATATTACGTTGTCAATTAATTTCTTAACTTAAATGACCCTTTTTTTTTCCATATTGATATTAAACAAAATACGGTTCTCTATTAATCATTAAAGAAAAGCTCATGTCTAGATTTAAAATAATTAATGCTTCAAAAAAACTGCAACACCAAAGATTAGAAGGTGATTTAAATGTCTATCGGAAGAAAATTATAGCGCGGCGATTGCTAACAAAAAAAAATAAATTTATTGATCTCGCTAATGAACTTATAGACGAGGCACATAAGAAAATTAAAAAAGGAAATATTGATGCGGCTTGGAAATGTTTTCAAGCTGCGCGTCAATTGGAAATATTTATGCTGAATAAATCGGAACTCATATCAGAAGCCAAAAGCATTTTGAAAGAATCTGTAAAGCTCAATACATGGCGAAAAAGCGCCGTCGAAAATTTACTTAACCAAAAGGTTGAATTGAAAAAAACCGCCGTATATAAAGCGGCTCAAATTAGGGATGAGCATTATAATAATGAAGCTTATAAAAATAGATTGTTTCGCAATTATCTTAACACACTTTTACTTTTTTTAACCATAGCAGTACTTTCAATAATCCCTTATTTTATACTCGTAGATGACTTTGAAAGGATTATAATTAGTGATAACACCACTTTAGTTGGTGTTCTTTTATTTGGCTTTTTTGGAGGTGTGTTTAGTGCTATTTTAAAGATTCCTCCTAAAAAAGTAGAATCAAAGATTCCAGAACAACTATATCGAATTGAACTTTCCATCTTCAGAGTCCTGGTTGCTGTCGGTTCCGCTATTTTTATCTATGTCATACTGCAAACCCATTTTGGATTCGCTATCATAAATGGATATTCCATTGATAAAGCGTTTAATCCCTATTTAATATTCGTAATATCATTCTTTGCAGGATTTAGTGAACGCCTTGTTTTAAAAGCTGTTTCACTGGTAGCTAAAGATTAACAATGAAATATGCAGGCAAATAAATATGCAATGATGGGATATCTTTTACTTATTAAACCAATAGGCCAATTTTAAGGTCAGTGCCCATTGTCGACCAGAATATGGTGCAATTAAATGATTGCTATCATAGACAATATATAAATTAGAAGCAGGTTGATAACGCCATTGCACTTGAGAATTCAAATTGAATTTATTAGTCTGTTCATTATATTGAAATAATGTCGCAAAGAACAAAGTATTGGTAAAAGTAATATCCAATTTAGAGCCAATCAGCCAAAATTCTGTGATATTCCAGGGTGCCATTAAACTGATATAATTATAACTAATATTCGTGCTGAGATTCACATAGGGTTGAAATCGGTAACCGAGTTCATTGGTGATACTCAAACGATCTCCATTCAGGTAATAACCTCCAATCCGACTCCGTATAGCATAGGTAAACAAGCTTTGTGGTTTTGAACTATAATTTAACAACAGCGCGTTCCAATGATGGGTTGTATTGGCATCCAACAAAGCCTTGTCAGACCGCGTAGGGTCAAAAGGATCAAGCAGTTCTACATACTCATCTGTGAGTCCCAAACTAAACTGACTTCGATTTAAGAAACTCACCGAATATTGAAACGCATTGACATTATCTGTACGTTGCATATCTATATTGAAAAAATAACTACTGCTTAGTTTTGGTCCGTGACTCACAATTTTTCCTTTTGAAGGTAAAAAGGAATATCCTACAAATCCGCTTAACTTATTATATCCATTACGAGGAACAAATCCCACTTCTGCACTATAATTTTCACCAATCGACTCTAATTGAAACCTCCAGTTCCATCGTTTATTCTTGAATTCTATATGTGCTGCTTGCATTAAACCATTATTTGAAGCATTTGGTGCAAACGATTTAAATATAAAGGCTTTTCCTGTCCAAAGATTATTGGAAGATGCCAAATTGTATTCTAGTCCAACATTACGATTAAATTTTGAGTATAATTCATGAAACTCATCCGTATCTTGTGGATATTTAAAAGATTGTTTGTTAACAAATATCAATCCGATACTAGACCTGCTAAACACCTTACGCTGCAAAGAAATGACACCGAAATTCTGATTAGGAAGACCTGTCTCTTCTTGATTAGAAGTCTGTATATCCATGAATCCCATGCGCCATTTTTCATTTAAATTCCCACTGACTCTAGCTCCGCCCTGTATGGGTACTCCAAGACCGATCCGTCTTGAAAAGAATGGCCTCAAGCTTGCATATCCGTAGTTGGCGAAGAGATCTCCATTTTCTAAAAAGAATTGCCGTTTCTCAGGAAAGAATAATTCGAAACGATCCAGATTAGTTACTTGCCGATCTACTTCAACCTGAGAGAAATCTGGGTTTACTGTAAGGTCTAAATTGAGTGACGATGTGAGGCCAATTTTTACATCTCCTCCAATTTTGCTATCAAATTCATGCTCTTCTTCAACGGTACTATTTCTCCCGAGCACATAGGGAATCAAGGATAAATTTGATCCTGGCGAAGGAGGTGCTTCATCCCAAACTAAAGTCCCTGTGTAGGCCAATGATGCCGTTGGAAATTGTCTTGGTACTGGAGTCCAACTTGATTTTTCACTTGACTTTAAATCTAGTCGACTAAAATTTATTCCCCATTCAGTGACGCCGTCTTTATAACGAATAGACTTAAAGGGAATAGCCATTTCAAAAACCCAACTATTTGCATTTTGTTTCACTTTAGAAATCCATTTGGTATCCCAATTAAGGTCTACCCTACCACCACTGTGCATAGTGCCATCCCATTGAGCCCCAGCCGCATTAGTTCCAAAAGAAAATCCGGTTGTTTGATTATTAAAAGGGTCTATAAACACAAGAAAATTATCATTTTTTCCAAATGCAAAATCACGTCGTAGAGATTCAACAGAATAGGAATCTGGTGTCGTGGTATAAAAAGTTGCTGCGAGATAGAGGTTCTTATCATCATAGGTCATCCTAATCTCGCTACGCTCATTGGCTTTGCCTGTATCTTGTGGGAGTACCATGAAAAAGCTATCCGCTACGTCTGACTCTTGCCATGCTAGTTCATTTACGACTCCATCAATTTTCACTACGGAAGTTGCCTTTTTAATATGCAAACGGAATTTTGCATTTTTCTTTTGTGCAGTAATAGTTCCTGATAATAAAATCATCACTATAAGAAGGCCGAAAGCATTATTCTTAATATGTAACATTAAAGTAAAGTTGGTTCATAATTATATATTTGACGCAATTGGCAATAAATTGTCAATTGAATACCAATACAAATTATAACTGTTCTCTATAACTCGAATACGTTTTGATTAAAATCATTTGAAAAACCTACGAAATCGATTTAGTAGGTCTGTAAGCCCTATAATACTTGGGGTAACGCTTGGGGTACTAAATGGATTTATAAAAATTATGCTATTTATCTAGAGCTTTTTTGATCTCTCTCCAAGTTACCAAAATAATGTTTTCTTCTTTCAAAATGGCTTTACATCTCTCACTAGTAAAAAAATCAAAATCTGTTTGCCTCCATTTTGACCCCCATGAAGGGTGATCGATGGTCATCCCTTGCATTTCTTGATTATTATATCCTGTGTGTATTAATAACTGTGACAAGCCAGGTTGTAATGATTTTAATGCTTTGATATAATACATCGCTGCCCCTGCTGCATAGTCAGCTTCTGAAATAGTTAAATTCTGATTGACAATAACGCGCTGATTTTCAGATTTTAAAAACGCATAAAATTCATTTTCAGAAGCAAACAAACTCGAAAATGAAGCATCGATAAGACATGGTAAACCGTAGGCATTCGCCAGCTTGATATAAACTTTAAAGACCTCTTGACTAGTCCATAATAAACAGCCCATATGACTATCGAGATGTGTTGGTGAAATACCCATAGCATATGCCATTTCTATTTGAGCACGAAGCTCAATTTCTACTTCTTTTGCATTTACTTTATCTGTGCAATTCGCATGAAAATAGCCATGGTCATCAATTAAACTTGGCACCGTTTCTTTAGAGCTAATAGGCCTCCAGCGGTAGTTTTTCCATTCTGAAGTTAAAACCAGATGCAAGCCTAAATCATGAGTGTCTTTATGGTTTTGTGCATATGCTGCCATTTCCAAAACCCAAGGTGTTGGCATCATAATACTTCCTGAATTCACCGATCCTGATTCCATTGCTTTTATCGAAGCTAAATTTTCAGAATGAGAGACCCCTAAATCATCGGCATGGATAATTAATAGTTTTGCATCTGAAGCATAACCCAATTTTGTTGCTAAATTTTCTTGTGCCGCAAGTGAGACATTAAGAAAAGTAAAACAAGCGATAATGATTACTGATAGTGAATTATTAAATCTTATGTTTAATAAAATAGTTGGTCTCATAATACTATTAATAATTTAGAAGTGAATTTAAATTCAACGAAAAACATCACAATAATGAAGTTTTAATTTTCAGAATGAAACTAACAATAATATCCAGAATTACATAAATTAACTAGCTGTAGTCACAACTACAGTTGTTGACATTAACACAACGAGCATCGCTACTACAAGATCATGAACTTCTTTAACAGTAGAACCGACAGCTTTCGAGCTCATTGCTGATTCTACGAGAGTTTTGATGTTTTTTTTGTATAGTTTGGCTTTCGCTTTTCCAAAAACTCCTCGGGTCAAATTGCTAGCATCTATAAGACTTAACAGCATAATGTCCTCAAGCTCTGGTGTTTTAGAAAATTCAACGATTGCAGTCAAATGTCGTCTTAATTTATTTTCTTGAGACGAATTTATAGCAGGATATTTATTATTAGGAATGACCCAAAGGAATTTTTTCTCTTTTTCTATTAAAATGCCTTTGGAAATTAGTTTAGCAAGTGTTTGTTTTTTTATATCTCTTTCTTTATTTCCGAATTTTTGCAACCAATATTTAAGCGTTCTATCTTTCTTTGATTGTATTATCATCTCAAGAAATTGATTTAAAAGTGGTGTATTCAGTTTTGTTCTACTTTTTACAATTACTTTTTTCTCTAGAATTTCAATTTTATTTTGAAATGTTAACTCCAACAGAATTGCCCCAGCAATCCCATATGTAAAATAAAGCGGTGACGATATAAAACTGCCTTTCTCATCATCAAGTGCGAGTAAAGTTAATTTATCAATTAAATTTAATTCCATATAAAATATTTTATTAATACACAGAGAGTTATTTCTTCATGTCTATAATTATTAGTGGCATAATGTTAAAATTGTTACAGGGTACTACCTTTTTAATTTATTAACATGAGTCATAAAACGAGCAACCCGATCATAATTTAAGTCATTTTCCCAATAGCCTTTATCTTTAAAATACGAACCAACAATCATAGCATCGCAAATGGGAATATAGGCAGCTACATTCTCTAATGTGATACCGGAGCCAACAATTATAGGAAAGTCTAGACTTTCCTTCAATATTTTTAATTCCTCGATAGAGGTGGCCATTCCTGTGTGATTTCCTGTTATAACTACCCCATCACTCAAAAAGAATTGCGCTGCTTTTGCGGTATCCAAAAGTGAAATATCTTGTGTAATTGAGTGTGAACTGTGTTTCTTTTTAATATCGGTAAATACGGCTATAGTATTAGCGTCAATTTGCGACCTATAGCGCAGTAAATCTCCAGCTTGTGCTTCCATCAGGCCTTCGTCTGCCATGTGTCCAAATACAAAGCCTTCTGCCCTGATGAAATCAATACCAGAAGCTTTTGCAACAGCCATTGCCTCTTTATTAGCACCAGCTAAAATCTGAATGCCAACGGCCAAGTTTGTTTCTTGCTTTATTAAGTATGCCACTAAAGTCATTATTGAAGTTATCTCATGTCCTACATGACCTTTTAGATAAGGCACATCATGCATGTTTTCTATAATAATGGCATCGACACCTGCTTTCTTATAAAGGCCTGCCTCTTTTAATGCCTCTTCAATGATATATGAGGTATCAAATTTGTATTTAGGCGTTCCAGGTAAAGCTTTAAGGTGAATCATACCAACTACTGGCTTATCCGATTTAAAAATTGAACTAAATTTTCGCATGTGATTATTGGGATATTTAGTAAAATTACTTAATTTAATAGAGAATTTCCACGTATTACAGCATAGAGATGTCAGAAAAAAATAAAATTACGGTTATTGGTGCTTCAAATATTGACTTAATTGGTTTTTCAAATGAGAAATTAATTTTCAAAGATTCAAATATTGGCACAATTGAAACCATTCTCGGTGGTGTTGGAAGAAATATTGCCGAAAACTTAAAACGCCTTGATCAAGATGTTGAATTTTTAAGTGTTTTTGCTGATGATGAATTCTCAAAAACCATAATTGAATCTTGTAATTCATTAGATATCTCCATCAAGAATAGCATGCGGATTCCCAATAGTAAAACATCCTTTTTTATAGCTATAATGAATTTACAACACGACATGGCTTTGGGACTATCGGCAATGGATATTTATGACGATATCCCAGATGCTTTTATTATGGACAATTTGGAGGTCATAGCGCAAAATGAATATTGTCTCTTAGAGACCAATATGCCTGCCAATATTCTTGAATTGGTGACTCAAAAATTACCAAATATCAAGTTTGTTATGGAAGCTGTTTCATCTATTAAAGCCTTGAAAACACAGAAGATATTAGATCGATTGTACATCTTGAAATGTAATCTTTTGGAAGCTGAATTATTAAGCAATATGAAGATAGAATATGAAAGCGATTATGAAAAGCTAGTTCAGTATTTTTTAGATCTGGGAGTTAAAAAAGTATTCATCACTTTGGGTAGAGATGGTGTGGTTTATGGCGATGCATCAGAGATTTCAATCTCTAGAAATAAAATTATAACTCCTGTAAATACTAACGGAGCTGGGGATGCTTTTACAGCTGGACTACTTTATGGCGAAATACAAGGCATGGAATTATATGATATGGTGAAATTTGCATCTGGTTGCGCTCTTATAACAATCCAACATAAAAAAGCGGTACACCCCGATTTGAATATAAAATTGGTTACAGATACAATATCATGATAGAAAAGTATCTAGATCTACATTCTGAAGTAAAACATGCGATAGCAAATAACTTAGCTGTTGTTGCCTTAGAATCTACTATTATTTCTCATGGAATGCCTTATCCTCAAAACAAAGAAACAGCTTTACAAGTAGAAGAAATTATAAGGAATAATGGTGCAGTCCCAGCAACAATCGCTCTTATAAATGGAAAAATTAAAGTAGGGTTATCAATCGATGAGATTGATTACTTAGGCAAATCTGGATCAAAAATTGTAAAAGCAAGTCGTAGAGATTTGCCTTATTTATTATCACAAAAAATAGATGGCGCAACTACTGTTGCCTCTACAATGATCGCGGCAAACCTAGCTGGAATACGTGTTTTTGCTACTGGTGGCATTGGTGGCGTACACCGAGGTGCTTCCCAAACTTTTGACATCTCGGCCGATTTACAAGAACTGGCAAATACCAATGTAGCTGTGGTTTGTGCTGGAATTAAAGCCATTCTCGATTTGGAACTTACACTTGAATATTTAGAGACTTATGGCGTACCTGTTTTGGGCTATCAAACCAATGAATTACCAGCCTTCTATACACAAAAAAGTGGTTTTAATGTTAATTACAAAATGGATAATGCGAAAGCTATAGCACAGTTACTTAAAACAAAGTGGAATCTTGGACTTAAGGGGGGAGTAATAATTGCTAATCCTATACCTAAGGACAAGCAATTAGATTATGAATGTATGACCGATGCCATCGAAGAGGCTCTTATCCAAGAAAAACAGCTAGCCATAAAAGGTAAAGAAAGCACGCCATTCCTTTTATCTAAGGTAAAAGAACTAACAGGAGGCTCAAGTCTTCAAGCTAATATTGAACTTGTTTATAACAATGCAAAGCTGGCTGCAGAAATTGCAAGAGCGTATGCTACCCTAAAAAAATTATAGTAAATATCAGACTGATTTAGTGTTTTTACTTTAGAAAATTAAATTTGTATCTTTAATATTCTTATAATCAACAACACTCCATTTTTATCTTTATGGCGAAAAACTTTCTTTATTGTTTAATGTTCCTCTTTTCTATTAATGGATTGTATTCTCAAAGCACATCACAATCAGATGAAATTAATAATTATTATAAATCTGGATTAGAGCTAATTGAAAGTAAAAAACATGAACAAGCATTAGAAATCATAACGCTTGGTTTACAAAAATCTAAAGAAATAAATGATCAAAATTTAATAGCCTATGGTCATTTTTATGTAGCAAGTTACCATCAAGAAAAGAAAGAATATCTAAAAGGCATTGAGTCTATTAATAATTCTTTGGCCCTTTTTAAACAATTAAATAATAAAGTAGAAACATCTAATTGTTATAATAAATTAGGCCTTTTTAATTATGAAAGATCACAGTATGACATTTCTCTTGAAAATTATTTTAAATCATTAGAGATTAATGAGCAATTAAACGATGAAAGTAATATTGCCTTTGTTCTACGCAGAATAGCAAGTGTATATTTATTAACTACCGATTATGATAAGTTGCGAATTAATATTGAGAAAGCGACTGCAATTTACACAAAAAAGAATGATGAACTTGGCCTATTATTTTGCTTAACTACTTTAGCTGCAAGCTATCAAAAGGAGGGTTTTAATGAAGATAATATTGAATTAGTTCATAAAGCTATAAAATTATACAAAAAAGGACTTGAACAAGCTATAAAATTAGAGATTCCAAGAAGTGAATCTATTTTTCTCGGTAACATTGGCTCATCCTATAGAAAATTAGGTAGGCACAATGAGTCTTTAGAATATCTATTTAGGGCCTTGCGTATTAAAATTAATATGGAAAGGTACACCAGTGCTGCCCATACTTATAATGATATTTCTGAAACTTATATAAAAATGAATAAGCTTCAAAAAGCAAAAGAATATGCTATTAAGGCAGTTGAAATGGCAAATGGCTATAGTTTACACCAAGAAAGATATGCTCACTTTATTTTATCAAATATTGAGTTTGATTTAGGCGAATATAAAAGCTCTAGGGTTAATTTAGATAAATATCACGCCTTAGATGATAGTATTTTTTCATTAGAAAAAGTAGCAAAAATAAAGGAAATGCAAATTAAATATGAAACAGAAAAAAAGACTTTAAAAATTCAAGGTCAAGAAAGTGATATTGCTCTATTAAATGAAAAAGCTAAAGTAAAAAACCAATATATGGCATTTGGCGCTTTTGGGCTTTTATCAGTATTTGGTTTTGTTCTTTTGGTTCGTTCTAGGCAAAAGGCGAAGCAGAAACAACAATTACAGGTGCAATTTTCGCATGATTTACTACAATCACAAGAACAGGAACGTACTCGTATTGCAAAAGAACTTCATGATAGTATTGGGCAGCAACTTACGCTTATTAAGAAAAAAGCTCAAAATGATTCTCAAAATGAAATCACGTCCCTTACACAAAAGACCTTAGAAGAAGTTAGAAGTATTTCTAGGGGACTATATCCCGCAATGCTAAAACAATTAGGTCTTAAAGAGAGCATTGAACAGCTTATTTACGATTACGATGAAGAATCTGAAATATTTTTTACTTCTGAAATTGATAATTTTAATAATACCCTGAATGCAAATGAAAGCTTAAATTTATATAGATTCATTCAAGAATGTTTAACAAATATTATAAAACACGCTGAAGCAAAATCGGTTTACCTAAAAATTCAGAATCAGAATAAACAATTGGTAATAATTTTATCTGATGATGGTAAAGGCTTCAATATTGATACTAAGGAAAATCAAAATAATTTAGGCTTAAAAACAATCCAAGAGCGCATTAGTATTCTAAATGGGGTTTTACAAATAGATAGTAAATTGGATAGAGGGACTGTTATTAATGCAAAAATACCTTTAAAGAAATGAATAGTGGGATAAAAATATTAGTGGCAGATGACCATCCAATGTTATTAAAAGGACTTCGCAATGAATTACTCGAACAAAATTATAATGTATTGGAAGGGGCTAATAATGGCGCCAAAGCATTGGAACTAATAGTTTCACAGCAACCGGATATTGCTATATTGGACATAAACATGCCTTTACTCTCTGGCTTTGAAGTAATTAAAAAATGCCAGGAAGCATCGGTTTTAACACGTTTTATAATTCTAACTTCCTATAAAGAAAAAGGCTTTGTGCTCAAGGCTAAAAAACTTAATATTTCGGGGTATTTATTAAAAGACGAGCCCTTCATAGAAATAAAAAGATGTATTCAGGCAGCACTTAAAGGCACCTTTTATTCCAGTAATGTATTCGATGAAGTACTAAGTAATGAGATCTCACCACAGCTCGAAAAAATTAAATTTCTATCTCCTTCTGAAAGAACAATCGTGAGGCTTATTGCTCAAAAAAAGACTTCAAAAGAAATAGCTGAACTACTGACAATATCATATCGAACAGTACAAAAACACAGATCAAACATTATTGCTAAACTCGATTTGCCATCTGATGCAGATGCCCTTTCCATATGGGCCCTTAACCATAAGGAGCTTTTTCTTATGCTCTAATTAAGAGCGAAATAATGAAAGTTTTTTTTAATATTACCCATCTCTACGTACCCGTACGTATTTTTTTGTAGTGACTACGTATTTCAATTATTAATGGTGAGAACTACTTTTATAATGTTATTAATCACTAAAATTATGCATTATGAAATCTCTATTATTATGTCTCATCGCATTCGGTTTAACTAGTACTTTGTACGCTCAAAACCCTGAAAGCAAAACCAGTAAATCAGAAATATTACAAAACCTTGCCTATTTGGAGCAGGTCAATGTAAATGATAGTCCTGTAATTGTAATGAAGCTAGAAAATATAGCCGCTCAATACAACATAAAGGATGCTCTAATTTATAAATCGAAGAGCGCGACGACCTATGACGTGGTTTTTGAAGAGTCAAATGGAAAAATAATAGCCACTTATAATCGGAATGGTGAAATTGTAAGCTCAATAGAAGAATATAAAGACTTGAAGCTGCCATTACAAGTTAGTACTTCAATTTCAAAAAAATATCCAGGCTGGTCATTTATTAGTAATATACACGAAATTATCTACTCAAAAGACAAAGCAAAAAAAATGTATACCATTCATATAAAGAATAAGATGCAAACTAAAGTATTGCGTTATGAATTGACTGGCTCACCAATAGCAAATTACCTCGCTGTAAATTAGTATTGTCTCTATTGGGTCAAATAATTCTTTGGGTATTATTATTTTATTCCTGCTTAAAAAGAAGCGACAATGCGTTTATGGCTATTTAGAAAACCCTTTCTTTTGAAAGGGTTTTTATTTTTATCTAGGTAAAATTATTGAAATAACTAATGTAATTTTTCAATCATAGCAGTTAATGAATCGACGTTAAAACCATTACTGTCTTTTGCTATTAAATTCCCATTAGTATCATAGAAATAGCTCGTAGGTATAAAGGTTATTCCATATTCATTTAATGTTTTATTGGTCTTTAAGAAGGTGAAAGTATATGGTTTCGACTTGGCAAACTTCTTGATTTTCTCAAGAGGTTCATCAGAGATCATTACAAAATTCACTTTATCTCCATATTGCTGCTTTACTTTTTCGAAATCTGGAAATTCTTTCAGACAAGGTCCACACCAAGTCGCCCAAAAATTAACAACCATTGGTTTCCCAATTTTATCTTGCAATGCAATTTGCTTTCCGTTCAAACCCTGAACTTCAATAGTATTCAGCGCAATATCTGCTGGGATAAAGAATTTAAAATAAATATACCCTCCAGAGGCCAAAACAAAAATTAGACTCCCTATTAAAAATCGTTTCCAAAATGTACTCATTCTTTCATTTTTATTAAATATTATAATGTAGACGTAGCTATCTAAAATTTATTACAAGCACTACAATATTCGATTAAAATGCAAAGTTTTCTTAAAATTTAAGTTTTTATTAGCATATTATTCGATTTGAATTAAATTTACTTCGAATTAATATAAAAACCACCAAAAAATGATTTCAAAACGCTTAAGTACAACCCTGCTGTTGTTATTTGTGATTTCTTTTTCAACCCATACTTTATCTGCTCAAGATAAATTGAAAAGCATGCCAGGTTATGAACAATATCAGGAGATCGCTCCTAAAATTAGAGGTTCTGTTAAATCTGGACGACTATCCGTAAATTGGAAAGAAGACGGGAAATCTTTTGAATATATACAGGGCGGTAAATTGTATAGTTATGATGTAAAGAAAAAGAAAGCTACTGAAGTTGGTGATGCTCCTGCTCGCCAAAGAAGAAGTCGAGGAAATAGACCGCAAAGAGGAAGACAATATGCTTCTGCCGATGCTCCAAACAAATCATTAAAGGCTTATACTAAAGATAGAAACATGTACATCAGTAATGTGGATGGATCTAACGAAATTTCTATCACAACAGATGGTAATGACGAAAATCAATTGAAATATGGTATTGCTACTTGGGTTTATGGTGAAGAACTTGGTCAGACAACAGCAATGTGGTGGTCTCCAGATAGTAAAAAAGTGGCATTCTACAGGTTTGAAGAAAAAACTGCAGAAAAGTATTATGTACTTTATAACCAAACACGTATCCAAGATTCTGTTGAAATAGAAGCCTACCCTAAAGTTGGTGCCAAAAACTTACCCGTAGATCTTTTGGTTTATGATTTAGAAACTAAAAAAACCGTTGTTTTAGATACTCGTGATGGTAAGCCGTATAACGATGGCGCTATTGGCACATATCTGTATGGTATTAAATGGACTCCAGATGGTGAAGAATTATTATTCCATAGTACTAATAGAAAGCAAGATATCATGGAGTATAAAGCAGCCAACCCTAATACAGGAAAAACCAGAGTTGTAGTTCATGAAGAATGGCTGCCAAGTTTTACTAAAAATTCACCAGAAATTCATGTGCTAAAGGATGGCAAACGTTTTATTTGGGCTTCTGAACGTAATGGATTTAATAATTACTACCTCTACGATTTTAATGGTAAACTCATAAATGCCATAACAACTCATGATTTTGAAGTATCAAGAATTTTGAAAGTTGATGAAACTAAAGGATATCTTTATTATGAAGCTAGAAGTGGTGATAATCATATGAAAATACAATTGCATCGTGTTAAATTAGATGGGTCTAAAGATGTACGATTAACAAACCCTGCGTTTAACCATACGGTATCACTTTCTCCAAATGGTAAACATTTTGTAGATGTTTCACAAACGCATGACACCCCTCCTATTACAAGCCTTTTAAATGCAAAAGGAAAAGTTATTAGTGAATTGGCAAAAAGTGATATGACCCAATTTAATGAGCTAGGCTTAAAAAAAGTGGAAGTATTTACATTCACATCAGCTGATGGTGTGACTGAGCTTCATGGTATGCTGCATTTCCCATCAAATTTTGACCCAAATAAAAAGTATCCACTAATATTAAGTATTTACGGTGGTCCTTCAACTAACGGATTTAGAGAAAGTTTTACAACGCCAAGTTCGTTAACCGAATACGGTTTTTTAGTAGTTAACCTTGACGGCCGTAATGTACGCGGTAGAGGTAAAAAATTATTAGATAATATTTACGGTAAATTAAGTGATGTAGAAATGGCCGATTTTGCGGAAGGGATTAAGTCATTGCATAGCAGACCTTATGTTAATAAAGACAAGGTTGGTGTTTACGGTACTTCCTATGGAGGAACAACCGCTGCAACTAGTTTACTTAAATACCCAGACGTATATCATGCAGCCGTGGCAAACTCTGCAGTTACAGATTGGAGAAATTATGATACCATTTATACAGAACGTTTCATGAACCTTATTGAGAATAACATAGAAGGTTATGAAGGTGCAAACCTTATGAACTATGCGAAAGATTTAAAGGGTGACCTTATGATCTATTATGGTACTAGTGATAATAATGTTCATCCTTCAAATTCATTACAATTTATTCAAGCACTTCAAAAGGCTGGTAAAAGTTTTGAAGTACAGATTGGCCCAGATAAAGGGCATACTGCTTTAAATAGAGATCGAATGATGGAATTCTTTATACAAAATCTGGTTATCAAAAAATAGTTTAAACCAGATTTTAATTCAAAAAAAAGGGAAGCCCATTAATGAGCTTCCCTTTTTTTAATTTGGATAAATAGAATTAAATTAATTATATAATTTCCTATTTAGACCCACCAACTAAAGCATTAAATACAAATTTGAAAGTACCATGGGTTTGCACACGGTGTTGTGGTCTAAAACCAATTAAAAGCACTTGCCCTTTTTTCATTTTCACAGAGACAATAGCAGCCTTATTAGCTATAATATCTTCTCCCAAAAGCCAACCACTCTGCATTATATCTCTACCCACAAAAGTAGCGATACGACTTACTTCATGGTTTTTCGCCGAAGTTAATACTTGATAGACATCATTTCCACCAACAAACAAGCCTAAACCCTGTTTTGGCATCCCATATGCGAATCTATTACTGTTATCAATATTCATCTTTAAAGTAGACCCTGGTGACCAAAATTCTTTTGATGGCACATTTTCTACAACATTCCTAATAGGAAGTTTAAATTCTTTTATTGGAAGCTCACCTGCGTTCGCAAAAGTTAACAAAGTACCACCTTCTTCAACAAAGGTTTTCAAAGCATCAATCCCCTCTTGACCAAATCCTGATCTGTATTCTGGAGGATATGATTCCCACCGCCGTTTGGCACGATCACTCATGTTTTTCGCCGTCATCGTGGACACTCGATCATCTGGTAGAATAATTACATCATATTTTTCTATTAAACTCCCAGCCTTTATTTCCTTATCCATCAATGATTTATAAGGGAATTGGAAGTTTTCTAATAATAATCGTGTCCAACCTTCATCCATATTACCACCCATATAGCGCTGATACATCCCTATGCGTTGTTGCTTAACGGGATTGCTTATTGCCGACACATCTGTTTCTAATGCCGTAAAACTTACGCCAGTTTTTGCAGCTATGTCATTTAATACATTGGTATTTGCATTTGCTGATACAATAAAATCTCCAGCATTTACAGCATTTCCCATTTTATTAACACGCTTAACTCCTATCTTTTTATTTACAAGCATATTAAATGCAACAAAACTTTCATTTAACTTTCCGTCAATTAGATAGCCATATTTACCTTTACTAACACTTGATGATTTTTTTATAGAAGTTATTTTTGTAAAACCCTCTCCAACGGATGATCCAACAGGGTCAACACGAACACCCATATATTCCGAAATGTTATCCGTAGACATATCATATGGTCTAATTGGGGAGCCGTCTCTATATCTTGTAAAATCATTATCAGGATAAAAGGTACGTCCCAATAACCAACGAATAACACCTCTTTTAGGTTGTGCCATAGTCACCATATAAGTCCCTGGTCCATATACACGTCCCTCATGCCTAAATTCCATAGACGATTGACGCACTTCTATTCCTTGATTTAATAACACTGTAATCATCTTATTTGCTGTGATAGCATCGTGTTGTTCTGCAGGAATAATAAAAGCAACAGTTTCGCCTTTTGTTCCTCGCTCTGTTTGTCGTTTAGCTTTTAAATAAGCCGTACGTAATACAGTTTCTCTATTTCTTGCAGCAACATCAATTGTCGCCATTGCAGCCACCTTTTGTTGTTCTACAATATCCCTAACACGCCACCAACCACCTTTCCAAGGATTTGGAAATGACGATTGAGCTTCATATTTAGGCATGCCTCTACTCGATCCTTGTAATTGATCTGGATGTACAAATAATGGTGTTGCTAAAGATGCTGATGCCGATTCTGTAAGCATTCCAGCAATATTATGAAAAGGCGTAATCCAATGAAACCCAAAGTGACCCCAACCTGAATATATTGCAGCATTAACAACGCCAGAATTCCCTGCTTCTTCTTCTTTATAAGCAATATGAGCACCATACCATGCCATTTCACGCCATACTAAAGGATCAGCATCTGGACGCATTGGTTCTGAATAAGGAGGTACATATAAACGCGCTCCATATTGACCCATTTGATGGTGATCAATATATGCTTGAGGCACCCAATCTCTAAATATAATTTTAGCACCATAGGCAGACTCAACGGTGTTTAACATAAATGCATCTCTGTTATTATCATGACCGATATAATGATGATATAAATAAGGTAATCCTGCAGTTTCGTATGCCGTACCAACATTTTTATTATACCATTCTGTAATCATTATCTCGCCATCTGGATTAAAACAAGGAATAATAATGGAAATGGTATTATCCAAAATATTCAGCATTTCTTCATCTGTTCTGGTAAGCATATCATATGTAAACTCGGCAGCCGTTTGGCTTGCGGCAACCTCGCTGGAATGCAGTCCAAAACTTTGCACATTCACAGCCTTTCCGTTTTTAATTCCTGCTTCTATGTCTTCTTCTGAATAACCTCTTGGATCACTTAGCATTGCATTAATTTTTTGCAAATTATCAAGGTTAGCTAAATTCTCTGGAGAAGATATATACAAGGCTAAAAATGGGTTTCCTAGGGTGGATTTACCCATGTGAACCACATTCATTCTAGGGCTTTTAGCGCCCAATTCGTCATAATATTTCACGAGTTTATCCCAATGTGCCAATTTACGGTCGGCTCCCATTTTAAAGCCAAAATAACTTTCTGGACTAGGAATGTTTTGATCTTGTGCCTGAATGGGCAACACATTGAAAGCGAAAACATAGCATAGACCAATTATCCCTATCTTCTGAAAAATAGATTTATAATTCATGTTGGTTGGTTTAGAGTGTTTCGAAATAAAACGAAATCACTTGTTGTTAGTCTAACAAATATATTACAATGTATATGAATTTATATCTGCTCGGTTATTTTTAACAGATTGCTAAACCTTGATTTCTAAATAATTGCTTTTAATTAATCTTTGGAGAACACACAAACTTAATAATTGAACCTTAATTCTAAAACAATCGTCGACACGTTCTCTATTTCTATAAAAAAAGGGAAACTATTATATGACTTCATTTTTAACCTTTTTCTAATCTTTAGATGTTTTAGCCTTCGCATTTAATCGTCTTTGCTGTTCGGCATAAGTCACACCTTCTGTCATCCAATCTTCTGCTTGTTCCCCTTTTAAGTAATGGCCAAACCAAGTTAAGATCCGTTGTTGATAATCAATTCTATTTTTATCTTGACGCAAACCATGGCCTTCTTTTGCATACACCAGGAGTACAAATGGCTTGGCTGCTCTTCTTGCAGCATTATAATAAGCAATACCCTGAAACCAGTTTACATTTTGGTCATTATCACCAACCTCGAACAAAATTGGTGTGTTTAATTTTTCAATATTCATCACAGACGAATTTCTCAAATAACTTTCTGGTGCTTTCCATGGTGCAACCTCCATTCGTTCCTGACTCACTTCAAAGTGTGCGTTCTCTGGAGTTCCCCCAAACGCAGGAGTCACGGCTAAATTCATACTGATAAGTTCGGTTAATCCTGCTCCAGCAACACTTGCAGCAAAAATATCAGTTTGTGTTGGCACATACCCCGCTTGATAGCCGCCCCACGAATGACCGATTAACCCAACACGCTTGGCATCAACATCTCCCATATCTAATACCTTTTTAACTACGCTTTCCAAGTTTTTAGCAGAAGAAACTCCCGGGTCGCCAGCAATAAACTCTATATCTGGATTTAGTACAAAATAACCATTTTGCGACCATACCGTTGTGTTATAATAACTCGTTCTAGAAGGAGCTATATAATTATGCAATCTGTTTGATAATTTTTCATAGATATAGGTAATCATTGGGTATTTCTTACCTTTCTCATAATTTGCTGGATAATATAAGATCCCCTGTGCTTCTTTTCCTAAAACGTTCGTATAGCTAATTAATTCAGCTTTTCCCCAGCGATGTTCTTTTTGAAATTCATTGGTGTTTGAAACCTGCGCGGGAGACTTAAAAGTAATATTCGTCAAAAACAAATTTGGTGATTGTGAATAGGTCTGCTCTGTAAAAACCATGTCTTTAGAATCCTTCGCTTTTGTAATTCCTGATACTGAAGCATCTTTGTAAATGAGAGTCTTAATTTTATTGCCTGGCTTTCCAAGTGCTAATCCAGATTTTTTTGTTGTTTTTCCAAACATTCTGAAGTAAACTGGAGCACTCATATCTATATGTTTTTGATCCCTATCAAAATTTTGATATCTATAAATTACGCCATCACTCTTACCATTTGTGACTCTTATCGAGCTTGCTCCATCTGTAAAAATTTGCCATACATCAAATTCAGAATTTATGAAATACGACTTGCTATCTGTGCTCCATCCCGCAAAGCCAAACGCTGGTTTTTGGGGCGTTGGATGATCGTTATCAATATCAATAAAACGCCCATCTAAATTTTGTGTAATATTTTGAGAGCCCTTCGTTTTTAAATTATATATATGCAAATTATCCTCTTTTAAGAATACAAAATATTGATTATTTGGACTAATTGTCCAGTATCTATTAACAGCTGTTACTGTTTTTTGCTGCCCACCAGATTTAGTATTCACAGCATACAAATCATAACTAGGTCTTCCAAACATAACTTCAAATTCATAAGGCGTTTGATCTTGACCAATACTTAAATCTGTGTCTGTTTGCAATCTAACTCTATCTATCAAAGCATTCTCCAATTCATAAAAGGTATTGGTCTCAACATTCCAAGCTGCTAATTTTGAACCAAATCTTGAGTTTTTCTTTTGTGATGGAATAATATCAACATCTTTACTGTTCCATATTTCTACTTCGGCAGCTTCATCATCATTATTTGTCTCTTTACTTTGCTTATTTTCTTTAGTCTTCTTTTTTGGTTTTGCCTCTCTAAATTCGGTTCGAAATAATACCGACTTTCCATCATCAGAAAATGAAATTCCACTATTAATTAGTTTAGAATTATTAGGGAAGTTTGAGTATTCCTTTTGGTTAAATTCTTTTTTTACATATTGAGAACTCAACGTTTTCCAAACTAATACGCTATGAGAATCGTCTTTAAACAAGGTGTCTTTTGAAGTTCTTAACGCCAATAAATCAGCACTTTCTTTGCGCCACTGCAATCCGCTATAAGTTTCCTTTTCTTGGTCTAATACTTTTAAATTGCCCGTTAATGGATTGTACAACTGAATGGCATTACCAACCTTATCATTTGTATTAATTACCATAGCCAACAATGTGCCTTGATCTTGCCAAGCATAATCTTTTATGTTACCAAACGTAACCTCGAGTCCTGTATCTAAGTTTTTAACTATGAGCGTATTTACTTTATCCTTTTCACGCTTCATTGCCAAATATGCTCCAGAACCACTAAACTTATAATTTACAACATCTATAAACTCCAATGTATCGTTAGTCACTAGATTTATTACACCCATTTTATTTGGTGCTTTTTTCTTGCTTTTACTTTGTTTTAATTTTTTGGCAGCCATCCCTGTTAAGACTTTTGCATAGACCAACCACTTATTATCAGCGGAAAATCTTGGGCGCTCTGCATTATTAAATTTTTGGGTTTTTTTGGTTTTAGTATTAATGATGAATAAACTCTTGTCTTTAGCATTCGTTATTGTACTATATTGTAACCATGTTCCATTGTTAGAAAATGATGTCCCTCGGTTTATTCGTTCCCATTGCCCAAAATCATTAGGAGATACAGTTTGCAACTCTGTACTAGCCGTTTCTTGTGCGTACACAGTCCCTGTGACGCTACATAGGCAAGTCAATAAGTAAATAGAAGATAGTAAGCTAAAGTTGGCTTGAGATAGTTTAAAAGAAATCATGATGTAATTATAATTAGTGAATAAAAACCTATTCCAAAGAAATGAAATATAAATTAGCTATCCAACTCAATTGTAATTACATCATGATAAAGTGTTTTACTGTTTTACTGCTTGTTCTGGCATATTTTTATATAGCCATTCACAACCAGTAATTTCTCCATTTTCTCTCTTAAATTTGAGAGTTAAATCAAAGTATTTGCAGAAAAATGAATCTTGTTCAAACGGGACTAACTTTGAAGGTACATCACCATGAGATTCAACATATAATTGATTTTTGAATTCAGATATTTTAAACGGAAAGCCTTCTGTTTTATAGCTCCCTACATAATCCTTGTTAGTTATATCATCAGATCCAATGACCTCATAAGTTTTTGGTTGGTAATACTCCTTGTCTAATAGCATCCCTTGAAACGCATTCAATATAGTTCCCCTGGCAGCATCCATATGATTTCCTAAAATAATCACGGTTAAATCATCTTCCATAAATTGAAAATACCCCCCTCTAAATCCTGTCGTTCTACCGTTGTGGTTAATAACTTTCACGGTCTTTCCTTCTATAATATTAAAACCGAATCCCCATCTATAGCCTGGAGCTGCATCTTTAATAAATGGCTGAAGCGCAAGCTTCCAAGTCTCTGGCTTCAATACGTCACTTTTACCTATTTGCCTGCTAAACTTTAACATATCCTCCGTATTTGAATACATTGCACCTACCGCATCAGAATACCCATGAGAACTCATATGTACCTCGTCATAAGTAAAATAGCCATCTCTATCCACACCATTACTAAAGCCATCTGCCAAGCCTGCTGGTGGTGACAACGGGTCTTCAATTCCTGTATTATGAAGACCAAGAGGTTGCAATACATTTTTGATTACATAGTCTTCATACTTTTCTCCTGTGATTTTTTCAAGAATGTGATGTAATAGAATATAACCACAATTGGAATAGCTCATTTTTGACCCTGGTTTATATAAAAGGGAATCAACCTTAGACATGGTAATTAATTCTTCCAATTTATAGGTCTTTGTTCTATCAGGGAATTTTATATCTCGTTTTATGCCTGATGTATGCGATAATAAATTTTTAATTTTAATTTGATCGGCGAATGGATACTTTGGTATAAACTTAGCCAATGGATCTTCGAGAGATAGCTTACCTCGTTCTACCAATTGAAGAATACTTATAGCAGTAAAACTTTTAGTCATTGAACCCACTCTGAATTTTGTAGCTGCCGAATTTGGTATATTAAAACGCTTACTAGCAAACCCATAACCTTGTTGGAATTTTATTTGACCTTTATACGCGACAAGAATAGTACCGCTAAACTCCCCTACACCGTGGACGGCTTTCATATAGCTATCTGCTTTATCAGAGAACCCAGAAAAATTAAACTCTTTTTTTTGTGTAAAACCATTTGTACAGATTAACAACAGACAAATGGCGAATGTGATTTTTTTCATTTTTATTTGATTTAATTGATGAATTATTTATACGTAAAAGAAGGCATTACAAATCAATAAGTCGACTCATTATGTATTTTGAGACTTATTTAATTCTTGATATTGTAGCGATCATTTCATCATCAAAATTAAATTCAAGTTTTTGGGTTTTCCGTTTTGAAGTTGCTTCAAATGTGATTTTTAAAGGGATTGTCCTAGCTTGAAAAGTGTTTTCATCCGTGGGATCTAAATAAACTGGTTGATCACCATGCGAGGCAAGTGTCAATTTTCCATTGATCATTTTGATCTCAACAGTCGTTTCTTCTGACGGAAAATTATAAACGCCAATATGCTTTTTCATTGTTTTAACAAAAGGCATCTTTTCAGGAGCTGATTTGGGAAGTTCATAAGGTTTCTCTAATAGAATCTTTCTAATATTTGAGCCTAAAACACTGCGCTCACTATAATTGCTATTGCATAGTGCAATTATTACAATATCATCATTCTCATAGTTCCTAATCATAGACTTATAGCCATATATTTTCCCAGCAAAGTCAATCATTAAAAATGGGCCCTTTTCAGTTGAATAGTCATATATTTCCCAGCCATAACTGTGATATAATCTAGAGTTTGTATTTTCTGTTTTCACTGGCCACTTTAATTTCATTATTCTAACCATGTTATGAGATAGGAGCTTTCCTTTTTCTAAAGCATTATAAAAAGCATACATATCATCAATTGTAGAATACAAGGAGCCGCCTCCTGCAAACGAATAGCTATCAAAATAGCTGGCAGGACCAATATCAGTCACACCATAGGCATCAGATGATCTACCAATTCCTTGAGAAAGTCCATCAATTTTTTCGAGCTTTGTTTTTTTAACTCCAGTGTTTTTCATTTGAGCAAGAGTGAAAATATATTTTTCAAAATAGTCCTCAAACTTCATGTCACTCACAGTTTCTAATATGTGACTTAAGGCATAAAAACCTACACTGGAATAGGATTCTTTTTCTCCAGGTTCAAATTCCAAGGCATCATCTTTTACAGATAACAACCTTTCAAAATAAGTAACTTCTGCATCATAACCTTGATGGGAATCTCGTCTTAAACCTGATTGATGGGTTAATAAATGATGAATTGTAATTTTATTTGAATCCTTAATCTCTGGAAGCCATTTTGAAAGCTTGTCATCGAGGGCTATTTTCTTTTGTTCGACGAGTTGAAGTATGGCGACTGCTGTGTATAGTTTAGTTATGGAACCAATAAAGTATTTTGATGCTATGGAGTTTTTGCTTTCTGTAGCTAAGTTAGCCATTCCAAAAGCGCCTTTATAAATAATTTCTCCTTTTTGAGCTACTAATATAGAACCACTAAATGGTTTTGTGCTTTTTACATTTGCTTCTAATAGTTGTTCTATTTTTTTTACATAATCTTGAGCAGAAATATTGAAATTAATGAAGATTAGTGATACTACTACTAGTTGAAATCTGATGATGTTGCTCATATAACATTGATTTAATTGATGAATTATATTGCAAATGAAGCTAAAGCATCAATTAAAATCGACTCATTTTACATTTTGAGTCTAACTTATTGAAATATTATCTAAATATTCAGCTGGAGACACCTTGCAGAATTTTTTAAATGCTCTATTGAAGGAGGCCTTAGAATTAAACCCTGAATCATAAGCCAAGCTCAGTATTGTTTTAGACTTCAAATCATATGTTTCGGCTCTTAATTTAAATTCGTCGATGCGATATGAATTAACAAAATCTCTAAAGGACAAGCCAATAACAGTATTGATTATGGCAGAAACTTTATTAGGATGTAAATTGACAATCTTCGAAAAACCTGAAAGATTCAAATCTGGATTCAAATAACATTTTTCAACTTTCATAGTTTCATCCAAGCGCTCAGAGAGGGATTTCATTTCTGGACTAATTGATGATTTTAAATCATCAATTTCAATTTTATTTGTTGGAAGCGCAATTTTCACGATTGTATCATCGCTAATTCTAAATCCGTAAAAGCCAATCCCATAAGTTAGAAATGCAAATAATAGATAAAAGACATAAAAGCTTGATGGCGGAAATCCAAAATCATAATAAGCGATATCAATAATGGTATATGGCACCCAAATAAGCCAAAGCAATCCAAAACAATATAAAATACTTCTTATTTTGTTGGAAGCATACAGCACCTGTGCATTTTGTAATAATCTGTAACTTTTTATGAGGTATATGGCAATAATAGTTAAACCCACAATATGCTCTACCGAAAATAAATTGAGAACTAAAGCCTTTTCCAAAGTATTTAAATTTGAAGCGTCCATATCATTACTCAATGATATGATTGTACAGGAATTAAAATAAAGAATCTCAACGAGCAATGGAATAAATAGCCATCTTAATCCTTTTTTAGAAATTGGTTTCCCAAAAAGAAATCTAAGATAAGCATAAAATGCAGGACCAATTCCCCATAAAAAAAGAACAGGTAGAAATTGCAATTCCGGGATAAATGTTTGAAATTCATAGTCATATTTTAACACCCAAAGCAAATAGAAAGAAAGGAATAGTACCGTTAATCCTAAGAAAAACTGAGCTCCTTTAAACTTACTTTTCCAACACAACAATGCTCCAAAGATAAATCCTTGAAGCATTCCGAAGCCAATTAGTAAATTATATATGTTTAAATTGTAATCCATTTTTGTTTCACAAAAATAGAGAATAACACAAGAATATGTATGGGCATCATAAGTTTTTCCGTTTCATTAATTTTTAAACGAAAAATTCTCATTAATTATTGCCAATTTCTTTAAGCATAGCTCTCGCATTTTTACCTGTTTCTCCTTCAGGATCTAATGCAATTGCCTTATTATAATACTCTTTTGCTTCATCAAAACGCTTCATTTTTAAATGCACTTCTCCAAAACTATCCCAAGCATTTGCTGAACTTGGAAATAACTCCGTTACCAGTTTAAAGATAAAAGCAGCGGGTTCCATTTGTCCATTGCCCATAACGTTGTAACCAGCCTGGTTTAGTTGCCCCTCAAAATCAAAAAATTGATATTTCGGATTCGATACCATTGCTTTAGCATCAACCATTACTTGTTCCATTTTACCGGCCATAAATAAATCTGTGAGGTGTTGCATGGGATCCATGATGAAATTGGGGTCTGAAAATGACAAGGCGGTTTCCAATACTGGGTCTCTATTCGATTTATAATCGGCAAAACTCATATCAACGGCTACGTGTGGTGCTGTCCATGGTGCATTTTCCCATTGTGGTTTGTCTTGCCACCATGCAAAGGATAAATATACAGGCAACTTACTATTTGGGAGCTCTACTTTTCTATTATCTCCATAAAAATTTATATTCTCGGCTGTAGGTTCTCCAACAAAAAGAGCATCGGTATAGGTATCAATTTCATTCACGAGGTTTTGACATGCTGAAAACGTTCGCCTCCCTGTAATGACAATTAAACTTCCTTTCTTATTAATTTTTTTAGACTGAATCAATCCTTTAACAATAGGTTTGTTTTTATAATTATTCCCTCCTCCATTAAGTCTTACATCAATGATGAGACGTTCAACGTCAGAATTATCTATAAAATCAAATAAGCGATTATAAAACGTTGGGATATTTTCGGTTGAATCATCTTGTATCTGACTATGTCTTACATAAACCGTTTTATGTTTTGGTAAATATTCGTAATAATAAATCTTATCCAAATGCTTAATATATAACGGCAATTCTCCAGAGTCTCTAGCATCTAGCCAATCTCCTTTTTGTTTTACAAACCCGTACTGTGCTGGCACTCGTTCCTTATTAGCAAGCGTTTTAAAACTTTGCTTAAAAACCTTACCGTCTTTTTCTAAAGTAAATTCCACCGTAGAAGATAGTTTATTGATAATACCTTGAGCATGGAGGACTTCAGGAATTCTAAGGTAGTTTAATCCATAAGCTTTAAAATACTGGTCATTTTCTACAGGAACTGCAGGATATACTGCTTTTAACGCATCTTCAATGGTCACGCCTTCAATCGAAATAACCTTAGCTCCCAATGCCTGTTCATAATCTTTATGTAAACCTTGAATATAAACACCATCATTAAAATGATATAGATTAATGGGTAATTGCTGATATCTAAATCCCACATCTGTATGTCCATATTTAAATGAAGCTACAATTCTGGCTATGCCTAGTGTTATTTCATGATCTTCTAAGCTAGGAATCGCATTAAATAGCTCGTCTACTTGTGTGTCAAATTCCTCTACTGTTGTTTTTTTAAATAGAAAAGAATATTCATTATGAACCGTAGATTGTAGAAGTTTTAGATCATTTTGCCAGTCGTTGGCGGTCAAATTGCTTTGTGCAGTGGCTTGAAATACAAGCGCACAAATAAAAAATTGAATTAGTTTTTTCATTTTGGTGGTTGATTGATATATTAATAAAGAGTATTAATAATAATCAATGTTACACTTTATTTTAACTAACCTGCAATCTTTAAATGAATTAAGATAAGCTTTAATTAAAATAAGCATCTGCTAATTGTGACACATTAATTGGAATAACCGCTGTTTTTTTGAATTGGAGGGCATTCAATAGTGCCATATGAACAATAGACACAGCAATCGCCTTCTTTGGGCTTTATGACTGCTTTACAATTGCCACATTCATAGGAATGATGTACAATATTTACAAGCATTTCTTCCTCCCTCCGGTACCCGCAGAGTGGACATTTGACTGTAGATTTAAATTTCACCTCCATTTTATTGAAATATTTTATAGCTAGTGCTTAAAATCACTTCCTCAATATTACTTGTAATCACTTTATACTAATTATACTTACTAATAATAACTTCTTGTCATAATCACCACCAACATAATGGCATTATTAATTGGTATTAAAATTCATCAGCTTATTTCAAAGCCATGTTCCCTTTTAATAATTCAAAAAACGGATTTAATAATCCTAGTTTATTCTCAGAAACAGAATAATATATGGTCTGTCCTTCCTTTCGGGAATATATTATTTCTTTATCTTTCAGTTTCCTAAGATGCTGAGAAATTGCAGAAACATTCATTTCTAAAATATCGCTTAAATCACAAACACAAAGTTGCTGTTCCTGATTTAGTAAATACAATATTTTTAGACGCACCGAATTACCCGTTAAATTTAAAGTGTTAGAAAGCGAATTAAAAGAATCATCAAGATCTTGTACCACATTTCGACAGTCCAATATTTGTTTGGCATCTGCCATTAATCGAATACAAATTCTATCTTCCATATATTAAAATTACAGCTATATTCTTATTTAAGCAAATGCTAAAATACATAATAGGTGTACTACAAAATATACAAGTTGAAATACAAAAAATTTATCTGAGATTACTTCTCAAGTACTCTTTTTAAAATTTTTCTAATGATTAGAAAGGCTATTAGTTCTAAGATTAAAAACAGTATAAATATTGGAAAGAACAAGATACTGTTCAAACGTATTTTACTAAGTGATATATTCGCAGTTAATACCAATATATGCGTATCACTATCAGGATCATTTATAAAATGCCAAACCATTGGATCATTAGTTGCTAGCAGTTTTCCACCTGAAATATTACTAGTGAATCCATCTTTAAAATATAAATCAGGAAGTATGATTATTGAGGGCGTGTTCGGGGTGCCATTAAATTCAGAAGAATTAAATGTTAAACTGTATTCTCCAATTTGCATATCAAAACTAGAGCTAATTACAGCACCAGAAACTGCCGCCGAAAATGGTCTTACCGCCGCTCTGAGGCCTCTCCCTCCTCTATTTATATCAGAAATAGCATCCGTATCATTTTGTTTTAAACTATAGATTGATAAATCTTCTCCATTCCACAAATCTCCTTTTGCGTTATTATTGTCTGCCGTATAATTCCATAATGCATAGTTCAATACGTTGGCTTCCATAGCTCTCATGCTTCTATCTAGTGCCAAATTTTGTTCAATAAATCGTTTTTCGCCAAAAAGTGGTTTATTAAAACCTACCCCATTTGATAAATCAAATGGAATACCAAATTCCCCTATTAAAGTTGGAGCATTCACTCCTAATGCGTGCGACATTCTCTTTATGGCAAATGTTTGCTTTTTAAACAAAGTATCAATATTCTTTGCTCCAAATACAGGTGCCCCTGTAGATAAACTTAGGGAGGCCCATTCTAAGTATGTTTTTTTTACCAATGTAATTTGATCATACCAATGGGTGGCATTCACAATATTATTTAAATCTTTAATTTCCGGTAGAACATCAAAAAATGGTTTCTCAATGAAAATTAAAGTTTCTGGAATTTCGTTTCGAATCGCTTCACTAAATGCATAAATAAACGGTTTGTAATAATTTTCACTAAACCTAACTTCTGTATTCTCTTGTTTATAAAAATAATATGGCTTTACAATTTCTACATGGTCGTCCTTGACAATCCAAACACCGTTATTCTTCCATACATCCAATGAATCATGTTTCCAAGCACTTTTTTCTTCCGCATTTAAAGAAATTTTCCCGTCGAGTTCAATACCTAACAATCCCACCTTCCAGTTTTCCACCTCAACTGCATATCCTGCCCCTAGTGCCATTGATTCCTCTGGTGTCGGACAAGCATTATTTCGCAATGGAAAACTGGTGTGTTCCATTATATTTTTGTGACCAATATACCCAGGATGTGGTTCATTCATAACCTCAAATCCAATAATATTCGTTTCGTTTTTTAAATGCTTTGCGAGTACTGAAAAGGCATTTATATAGTGTTCTTGAAGATAATTTTGAACATTTTCCCCTTCAATTAATGTTTTAGGCGCAAAGTCATTTCCTCCAAAAAACAAACTAAACATTGTAGCGGAAGCTAATTTGGAATAATTTGTTGGCCAAATCATAGGCGGTATCTCATCCTCTGAATTAAATATTAAGGCGGCATTGGTATCCATAAAATTATTCACGTTAAAACCTACCTTTTCGAGGGTCCAGAGCGGTGCTCCATCACCCCCAGTAAATCGACTCCATACATCTTGATGAGCGTCAATCATAATATATAACCCATATGCTCTGGCTCTTTTGGTGATTTGTTTTATATAATCTATATATTCAAAATCATATTTCCCAGGGCCATCATGCTCTAGTGCTTCCCAGGTTACGATGAGTCTTATAAAATTAAAGCCCCATTTATGAAGTCTTTCAAAGTGTTTATCTGCTTCAGAAATAGGAAATGGCCTTCCAACGAATGAAATCAAATTAGTATCTGAAATCATAGGTAATTTGCTAGATCCCGAAATATTTATCCCTCTAAAATTTACCGTTCGTCCAAGAGTATCTCTAAATACACCATTATGCGTAGAAAATTGCTGTGCATTTATTTCAGAAAAAAAGAAGAATATGGTACAGAATATTAATTGAATTATATTTTTCATTTGTTATTTTATTTCTCAATCCCTTACTTAAAACCTCGAATTAATCATTGTTTCCAAATTATCGAATATGACTCCCAGCGTTTATATCTATAGTTCCACCAGTAGCATGGTCCATTAGCCCGCTACTAAGCATCGCTATGAGAGGTGCGAGGTCTTCTGGTTTAGTTAATGAATTTAAAGCAATCTCGCTCATAATTCTTTCTTCCCCATACTTCTCTATGAAAGCATCGGCCATTTGTGTTCTGGTAAAACCAGGAGCAACAATAAATGATTTAATATTTTCTTTACCAAAGGACCGAGCTACACTTCTGGCTAAAGAGGTTAATCCTCCCTTGGAAGCTGCATATGCAAGATAATCTTCCGTTTCACCTCTAAACACTGCACGACTTCCAATATAGATAAATCGTCCTCCCTTTTGCTCTAGAAAATGATCCAGACCGAGCTTTGTAAGTAATCCTACTGCATTTAAATTAATGTTGATTGTCTTCTTCCAAACCTTTAACCAATCATCTGTATTATCTTGTATTGAATGTGGTAAGGAAACACCCGCATTCAAAATAATAACATCTATAGAACCATAGGCTTTTATAACAGATTCAAACAAATCAAACACCTCTGTTTCAATATTTAAATCCGCTTTAAACAGCTCTGAATTTGCATCATTCCCATTTGCAATTAAGCTTTCTGCAGAAGCTTTATTACTGTTATAATGTATGGCAACCCTTGCTCCCATTTTCATTAAATATTTAGCGACTTCTTTACCTATACCTTGAGAGGCTCCTGTTAGCAATATGTTTTTATCCTTTAAATCTATATGTGTCTTCATATATGCACCGTTACTTTCTATAAAATATTTTTAATCCAACCACCATCTACTGCCAATGAAGTGCCTGTAATATAACTTGCTCTATCACTTGCCATAAATGTAACCGCTGCGGCAAATTCTTCAGGTTTTCCAAATCGTTTTAAGGGAATTTCATCGGTAACTGAATTAATAGAGGGGTTGTTTTCTATCAGGCTTAACAAGCGATTCGTTTGTGTATAGCCTGGCATAATATTGTTCACCGATATATTAAACTCTCCGAGTTCGCTTGCCAATGTTTTCATCAATCCAACCACTGATGCCCGCACTGAATTTGATAATATCAAATTCTCCACAGGTTGTTTAACAGAAATAGAGGTGATGGTAATTATCCGTCCCCACCTTTGAGCTTTCATTCCTGGTAGCACCCCTTTTATTAAAGACACAGCACTACCTAGAAGTAATTGATACGCATTGTTCCAATGGTCTTCCGAAAGCTCTTCAAACTTGCCTGATGGAGGGCCACCCGTGTTAGTTATCAAGATATCTACCTTGTCATGATGATTGAAAATTGTTTTTAAAACGATTGCTCTTTCTTCTTGATCAGCTAAATCACCAGAAATTGCAAGAACTTTAGTATTAAAAGCTTGTTCTATTTCATTTTTGGTGTTATCAAGCTTTTCACTATTTCTACCATTAATAATAATTGTAGCTCCTTCTTTTGCAAGCTCCGTAGCAACTGCTTTACCTAAACCATCACTTGAAGCCGCGATAAATGCGATTTTATCTTTTAAACCTAAATCCATAGTTTATTTTCGTAAATAATCGTCTGTACCATCTAACCAATCTTCACGAATTGGAGACCAAGTATCTACTTCCTCAACATCGCCAATCATAAGTGCTTCATGTGGCAAATGTGCAGGAATGACTACAGAGTCTCCTGGGCCTAAATCCATGGTTTGTTCTTTATTTGCTCCAAACCAAAAACGAATAGTGCCAGAAATGACTTGTGTCACTTGCTCATTATGATGATCGTGGAGTGGTACTAGAAATCCATCTTTAAACTTCATTCTGGCAACCATCACCTTGTCTCCATAAATCATTTTACGTTGCATCTTGTCTGTTACTTGTTCTATAGGAACATCTTCCCAATTTATTTTTTTAACCATAATTTAATCTTCTTTAATTAGATCATAACCTTGATTAATCCCTTTTTCTAATGCAGGAACGCCACGATCCATCCAAACGGGTTTGGCTGCACCTTTGAGATAATAATCAAAAAATTGTGCCATTCTAATATTAAAATCTTTTCTGTTTTGCAGTTTTAATGGCCAATGTCGAGCCCCATTATAATTTAAAAACCAAGAAGGCTTTCCTAATCGTCTTAAGGTTGTAAAAAATTCTATACCCTGATACCAAGGCACATGCCCATCGGCATCATTATGCATAATCAATAATGGTGTATTGATTTTATCAATATTAAAGATTGGAGAGTTCTCAATATATCTACCTGGGTATTCCCAAGGTGTTCCTCCTATTCTACTTTGAGTATGTTCATATTGAAATTGACGACTCAAACCAGAATCCCATCTTATACCTCCATAGGCACTAAACATATTTACTACGGGTGCACCAGATTCTGCCGCCTTAAAAATATCTGTTTTAGTAACCAAATGTGCAATTTGATAACCTCCCCAACTATGTCCTTGGGTACCGATATTATCTTTATCAATAAATCCTTTTTCTATTAAAGAAGTAATACCAGGAATGACGCAATTAAAGGCGCTTTCTCCTGGATATCCAATACGATAATATACATCTGGATTAAAAATAACATAACCTCTACTTGTATAAAAACTATAATTGATAGTAGAGCGCCCATATGTTGGTGCTCTATGTCTAAAAATACCATCAGAACTCTTTTCATAGAAATTTACAATCATAGGGTATTTTTTGTTCGGATCGAAATTTTCTGGTTTTATGAGCATTCCGGATAGTTCCTTGCCATCCAAAGAAGTCCAATTCACCAGCTCAGCAGTTCCCCAATTATAATCGTTCTGTTGTGGATTGGCGTCACTAATTAGTCTTTGCTTTTTAAAACTCAAATCAGATATTCTAATGTTCGGGAATTCTTCAAAAGATTGGCGTGTAAATATTAACGTTTTTCCTTGCTGAGCTTTTCTTGGGCTAGAATAGCTATATGGTCCAGTTAACAATTGTTTTCCTGTGTTGTTTTTTGGATTGAACTCATAATAACCAGAATGCTTGTTCACTTCGTTAAAAGTAGTTAATAACCATTTTTCATTATCGTCAATAAATCGTTTTTTATTATCTAGTTTCACATAGCGGTACCTGATTTTATTTTCTCGCCCTTTTGTTAAACGAATACTAGTCCCACTTGAAGGATTGAATTTCCAAATATCATAACGATCATAAATAATAATAGATTTATCATCTTTTGTCCACCCAGCTGACCTATATGATCTTGGATAATTTGGAGAGTCATTTAACTCATTATAAAAACGTTTTCCTTTTGTTAACTGAGTATATTTTGAAGTCGCAATATTATAAGTATACCATGTACTATCTACTTGATTATACCCAAAAGCAAATTCACCTTTTGGACTAAACCTCGCATCATTCACATTTCTCTTAATAGCCATTTTTAAAGAGCCATCATTTACATTTACTATTGCTAAATCATTTGTAGAAAATTGTCCCGTCCATTGAGCTTCTAATTGATAAGGTTCATTATTGCTCACGAGAGCAAAATTTCCATTTCCTTCATCAGCTAATCTAGCGCTATTAGGAAACTCTTTTGTAGCTATTTGCACGAGCTTTTTATTATTTAAATGATAAACTGTTTGAAATGATTTTTTCTTATCATTTTTGGCTTGTATTTCTTGAACGGTATATAACCGTGGTTCATCATATGTCCATACCTCTACGTTTACAATTTCTTCTTTTAGGAGTAATGTATCTTGAACAATGGCGGGAAGCGCTAGTCCGAAATACAATTTAGAATCATCTTTTGAAAAACTCACATTAGCATCAGAAGATACTCTATATCCTTGTGGTGCTTTTTCATTATCAACAACCAATTCTGCCATGCTATTAGAATCATTCCATGTATATAATTGATTTGGTCTTACATATGCTTTGGTAGTATCAGCATCGACTACAAATCCAAGATTTTTACCAGAATCACTTAAGCTTAGTTTGAAATACTTTGTTTTATCATGAGAAGCAAAAACTTGCTTTGTATTATTGGTAGCCAAGTCAACTATATAAACACCTGCTTTAACATAGGCATCATCTCCAGTTGTAGTATACGCTAAGGTCATTCCTTCTTTTGCAAAAGCATAGTTGGTTACAAACTTAATCGTATCCTCCTTAGTGGTATTTAGATTTCTAACAACCAAATGATAGCCATTATCCTTGCCTACTTTTTTGATTTTCTCTTTCTTTTTATTTGTAGAGTCCTTTTTCTTTTTTGGTTGTTTCTTTATCGATTTAACATCTTCAAGCAAATATGCCAGATAACCTGACCATTTCTGAGGTAATTTATACGACTTTATATTAGCGATTTTACTAACTGATTTTCGTTTCAAGTTAAAAACACCTAAAGTGTCTTTTGGCATCTTTGGGGTTTTAACCTTTCTACGTTTCATTTCTAAAACACTGTCCTTCCAAGCCTTGATTGTAAATATTGCAAATTCAGAATTATACGTGAATTGACCTCTTTCTGAGCGCTCATGACCAAAAACTAAATTAGACTTGTTGTCTTTAATTTTGATAAAATTGTCCTTCTCACCTTTTTCTAGGGAGTACATTATATACTTTCCGTCATTTGAAATCGTTGGACTCTTAATGGTATTCCAAATATCTTTATCTGTATGCTCTAAAACTTTTTTCTGCGCATATGTATTAACTACCAGTAATAGCAGTAAAGTGGAAATAGTAAATTTCATTGTTTAAATATTATTGCATTAATAAATGAAGGAGTTACAATTTTTAATTATTTGTAACTCCTTTATTAAATTTTCTTTTAATTTTCAATTAATCCTTGACCTTCTATCCAAGGAGCACCTGAAGCTTTTAGATCTCGCTCCAGCGCTGGCATTGTATTACTAAGAACCGTTTTGAGTTTAGATTTTACTTTAACCAGTTGGCTTTTCACCCTATTTAATAAGGCTTGATGCTCCCCAGTTGGCCCGTAGGTGTTACTCAATGCTCGCCAACCTAATGAGTTCCCTTCACTGGCTGTTGGGTTAGAGCGTGAGCCAATTTCTCCCCTAGTATCATCTCCATTCAACTCTTTATCAATATCAAGCAACACTATTCTGGCGTCATTAATTCGTTTCGAAAGACCTTCTGTTGGTCTTGTTGCCTTATCTAGAGCTCGTTGCATTGCATCAATTTTTGCTGTACTTCTTGATAACGCAATATTTGTAGAGGTTAGATTTTGTTGGAATGCAAATACGGCATTTCTAAAATCATCCATTTCTTTGGTTGATTTGCGTTCAAGTGTTCCTTCGAATAGTGGCACCACTTTAAATGCTTCTGGACCTTGCAACACTGTGTTTATACCATCTACACGTTTCATTAGCGTGACTGTATAATCTCCAGAGGTAGCCATAATGCCTCCGCCTCTAAAACCACCACGGCCTCTAGGCGCTTGTAATCGCTCTCCGCTTTTACTTGGGTAGTTTAGGCCCCAACTAACACGATTAAAACCTTTTTTGTTAGATCCTTTGACCGTATTTACAACATTTCCATTGACATCTTTTATCACTAATAAAATTGACGGTCCTTGTTGTCTATTCTCTGCTTCAATCTTATCCCATCCTGGAAAATTTTTGCTGCTTTTTTCAGCGGCTTTTCTTGCATCTTTAAGTGACTTCACTTTATCATTCATGAAATAGGTGAAATTTGCTCCAAACGCGGGATTTTTAGCAATCCATTCAGCATCACCTTGACTGCCTACTCTGCTATGCTGTCTATACCATTGTGCAGTTTTTACAGGAAACAAAGTGGCTTCTGAGTTCAACATATTAGAATCAAAATTTCTTAACGGACTAATATCATCCAATATAAAAATGCCTCTACCAAAAGAACCCGCTACCAAATCATTCTCAGTACGCTGTATTTTTATATCTCTAAAAGATATTGTAGGAATGCCTCCTTTTAATTTAATCCAATTGGTTCCGCCATTATTAGTGAAGTATATACCAAATTCGGTGGCTGCAAATAACAGTTCTTTTTTTACATGATCTTGAACCAATCTCCATATCAATAATTTATTAGGCAGATTTCCATTAATTAATTGCCATGTTTTTCCTTTATCAGAACTTTTAATAATATATGGCTTATAATCGCCATACTTATGATTATCTAGTGCGGCATAAACCACATTTGCGTCAAATAAATCTGCACGGACATCATTTACAAAAGGTGTTGATGGTAACCCTTTTACATTGTTTAATGAAAATTTTTGCCAAGTTGCACCATTATTTTCTGTGACTTGAATAATCCCATCATCTGTACCTGCATATAGCAAACCTTCCTGGATTGGTGATTCTGCTAGTGAGGTAATAGTATTATAATTAGACATGGCTCTTAAATCCCAGGCATTATCCCAACTTTGCTGTTTTCCATAATATGGAAAGGTCATTCTATCTTGATCAAGTGTTAAGTCACTCGAAATTGGCTGCCAACTATCTCCCCTATCTTCTGATTTCCAAACGCGTTGAGAAGCAAAATATAAACGTTTTGGGTTATGAGCACTTACTACTATTGGTGCATCCCAATTGAACCGTTCATATGGATCACCTTCTCTAGCTTGTGGTTGAATAAAAACAGTTTCTCTTGTCTTTTTATCAATTCTCCATAGTGCACCTTGTTGAAATTCACCATAAGAGATGTTAGGATTCCCTGGCTCTGTTGCCGTTTGCGCACCATCTGCTCCTAAAGTTTTCCACCAGTCGGCACTTGCTATACCATCTGAACTTATAGTTCTTGACGGCCCACTATGAGAACCATTATCTTGAGTACCTCCATAAATATTATAGAATGGTTTAGCATCATCAACGGCAATTTTAAAATATTGAGTTATGGGCAAGTTTCTAACATATTTCCAGCTTTTTGTTTTATCAAAACTTTCATAAAGCCCACCATCGGTTCCAATTAACAAGTAATTTGGGTCAGACTTCTTAAATACTAAAGCATGACTATCACTATGCTGATTAGAACGACTCATTCTAGCAAACGTTTTTCCGTGATCTTTAGATTCTAAGGCGCTATTATTCATAAAATAAAGTGTACCCTCATGATGTGGTGACGCAATAAGTTCTTGATAATAATGCGGTCCTGTTCCTCCAGAAACGGCATCTGATTGCTTGGTCCAAGATTCACCTCTGTTAGTAGACATGTACACGCCTCCTTTTGTTCTATCTAACTCAATTGCAGCATATATCACATCTGAATTAAATGGGGACATCGCCAATCCAGTCTTCCCTAAATTCGATTTAGGGATTCCTTTTGTTAGTTTGCGCCATGTATTTCCGCCATCTGTACTTTTATGTAATCCAGAACCTGGTCCACCTCCTAAATATCCAGCAACAGTACGATGTCTTTGCCATGTTGCCGCATACAATACATCAGGATTATTCGGATCTATAAGCATATCTGTGGCGCCTACCCATTCGGCATCTCCTAAAGTTCTCTTCCAGTTTTCACCACCATCTATCGACATATATACACCACGTTCTCCTCCTTTACTCCAAAGAGGCCCTTGAGACGCCGCCCAAATAATATCGGGATTTTCTGGATGAACAATTATTTTTGATAAATGCTCAGAGTTTGTTAATCCCATGTTCTTCCAGGATTTACCATCATCATGACTTACATAAATCCCATCACCAAATCCAGCATGACGTCCTCCTACATTTTCACCTGTGCCTACCCAAATGGTATGCGGATTATTTGGATCAATAGTTACACAACCAATAGAATATACCGATTGTTTGTCAAATAATGGCTTCCAAGTCGTACCAGAATTCATAGTTTTCCAAACACCACCAGAACCAACAGCAACATACCAAATGTTTTCATTGTCTGGGTGGATGGCAATATCTGCAATTCTTCCTGAAGTCATTGCTGGCCCGATGTTTCTAAACTTCAGTCCGCTAAAAGTGCCTTCGTCAATTTTTTGAGCGAGACCTGGAATTATCATTCCTATGAAGCACAGCCATAAGAACGATTTTTTTAAAATAGTGTTCATAATAAAATTATTTAGGTTAGTTAGTTAGTTAAGTATTTCAATATTGTTTGTTAATTAGAAACAAAAGGCAAACGAATTTGCGATGTATATTTTGAAGAATGATGCACCTTATTATGAGCAACAATTCCTTCTTTCTCGTCATAATTATTCCCTCCCGTATTTAGGTTTCTAGCAAATCGCGGGAAATTACTACTGGAAATTTCAATACGAATACGATGTCCTTTTTTAAAGAAATTACTGGTTGACATTGGTGTTAAATCTACTTTATACACCTTACCGTCTTCCATAAACACTTCCTTTTCATAGCCTTCACGGTATCTTACACGTTGAATGGTTTCATCCAAATTATAAGCTTTACCATCTGGGTGTACATCAATTAATTTAATAGTAAAATCGGTGTCTTTCGCGTCTGAAGAGACATATAATGTAGATTCTATAAATCCGGATATTTCTACGCCTTCTTTTAATACATCGGTCGTATAGACCAAAATATCATTTCTAGTTTCCATTTGTTGTTGATCGAAGGCTCCTCCTTTAACCGCATTTCCTGTACAACACACATTTCCGCCATAAGAAGGAACAGGCTGCATTGGATCGTATGTGAAGCTATCAGGGTTGTCTTTTCTAGCCTTTGTGGTACTTAGTTTTCCATCTCCAAAGAAACTATTGGCACTTCCACCACTATTTAAATAGTATGTTTTTAACTCGGTGCCTTCTGGAGGCCAGGATTCCGATGCTTGCCATTTATTAATTCCCATCGTATAATACTGTACACGAGGAGTTTTTTCTTTAAAATCATTTTGTTCTCCTTTTAACCATAAATCAAACCAAGCATAAATTTGCTCATCATAATTCAATCGAGCATCACCAACACTTAGTTCTCCAACCACTGTGTTTTCTGTTGCTCTGGTGTAACCACAATGCATCGTTGGGGCAATCACTAAATACTGATTATCTCTAATCTCAGGATCCTTTGCATTATTTCTCACATGATTAAAGAGCGCAAGGTTTGGTGTTATAGAGACATCATACCACGAAGCGAACCAAAAACTAGGTACTCCAATTTCCATATTATCATGATAAATTCCGCCTTTAAACCAATCTTCATGATTAGGCGTACGTCTTACCATTTTATCAAATACTTCATGTTTTCCATTGATGTTTTTAAGAATATCCTGAATTGGTAAATGACTCAATGCGGTTTTCATATCTATTGGAGGATTCTCAGGAGCCAAATCGTAAAATCTAGAAATTCTAATTAAGTCTTCTTGAGTAGCACCTGCCGGAATTCTAGGTTTGAACTTATCATGTTCTACACCATACAACCATGCGAAAAACAGCAATTGTTCTGCGCCTCCACGATACCAGTTCCCTTGTTCATTAATTTCTCCAACACGTCCCACTCCGGCGCCGTAAGCCTGAGGTACCATAGCGGCATGTGACGGATGATCTAGAGCTGCAACTGCCATTTGCCATTCGGCAGTTGACGAACATCCTAAAGTTCCAATTTTACCATTGGACCAGGATTGGTTTTTCATCCAGGTAAAGGCATCAAAACCATCAGTAAGAGGAACGCCTAAAATATCCCATTGTCCTTCAGAGTAATAGCGACCACGTTCATTTTGAACAACATAAGCATATCCGCGTTTTACAGCCTCATAAGCTCGTTTCGCAGTACCTGTACGCTGTTTTCCATTGCCCCAGGAATTAAAATTATAAGGTGTTCTGGAAAATATGATAGGGACTTTTTTATCTGTTTTTGGTCGATAAATATCAGTAGCTAATCTAATACCATCTCGCATAGGCATCATGACCTTTTGTTCTACGATTGCAATAGCATCTAATTTTTCAAGGATATCCTCCTGAGCTTGGAGGTTTAAGCTACTTGCAAAGAAATAAGCAAGCGCGGAGCAAAGCAAAATAACGCGTCTTTTCATCTTAAAATATTGGTTGGTTAGTTAATTGATTTAAAAGTAGCAAAATCAATTCAGATTAGAACCCAACACAAAACATTTAACATTAATGACCGCTTAAAACTAACGGAATAAAAAAAATGGCCGTTACTGCCGTTTTAATTTCTTTTAAAATTGAAACGCTTTCAATTACATCTTTTTTGCTTCTTCAACGACCTTGCCATGCTCACGGATTACCATTTTTGTAATTTTTCCTTCTGCATTTGAAACAAATTGAAATGTAAGCGGCATTTGTTTATTAAAAAACAGGGTCTCTGTTTCAGGAAGCAGTTCTAAACTCATCTCACCAGCATTCATTATTAATCGGTCAGCTTTTATTGTAATCATCACCACTCCAGTATTTGGAGCCTCATATTGACCTGCATATGCCTTTAAAACGGTATCGATTATAACTATTTTAGATGTGCTCTTTGGTTTTGGAGTTTGGTGATCATAGCTCAGTACTCGTTTTATTTGCCATTGATTATCATTTACTAACCAAACATGTGTGAACTTTGCCGTACTTGTTAAATACATTTCCTTATTGGGTTCTTTAATGTAAAATTCGTGAATTCCCTTTTGTATGGCTCCGTAAATCTTTCCATCAGTATATAACGGAAATACTTCAAGAGATCCATCAATTAATTTCCGAATGGGTTTCATGTCCCAGTTTGAGCAGATGTTTTGTTTTATAGTTTTAAAGAATATTGCTTTACCAATACTTAATCCACCTTGATCGTGATAAAACTCAAGGTCATCACTGATGTATGGTTCCATATCGGCATGCTGGCATTTGTTGAATCCATTGACAAAAAGAATGGCATCCAACTTTTTCAAGGTTTGAAACAATTCTGAATCTGTTTTTTCTTGAGCAAAACAGTCATGTAATGGCAGTAATACCATGCAAATACTGATTGCTAGTACCGAGATAGCATGCAATTTAAATCCTTTTATTGTTGATCTTTTTAGCTGAGCAAAATTGTATGTTGATTTCATATTGAAAATATTTAGTTGATTGATTTTAAACTATTTAAATATGTTTATAATAATTAATTATTCAAGTTTTTTCGAATGAGTTCATTGGCAATATCTCCAAAATATTCTTCCATTATTTTTTTCCAAATAACCATGCCGTTTTCTGAATTGGAAAAAATTATAATTCCTCTCTTTGATTTTGGAAAAAGCACTGCTATCGTTTTTGTACCGTAATCACCTCCCGTATGTTGTAATGCATATTCTCCATTTCCAAGTTCATTAATTATTTGTAAGCCAAGACCAAAATCAACTCCGGTTTTAACTGAAACTTGCTTACTAATCATTTCGCTATATAGCGATTTAGATAACCCAGCCCCATTTAAGATATGGCTCATAAAGATTCCATAATCTCGAACGGTTGTCAATAAATTCGCAGCTGCATTGGCTTTTGTATATTTTTCAAATTCAATTGGGTTTCCCTTTTCATCATGCTCAACGGCGTATCTCGCTGCATCAACATTTTCCGACCAATAAAAATTGGTGTCATTCATCCCCAAAGGATCAAAGATTAATTCCTTAGCTAAATCTTCTAATGGTTTATTAAATTTATGTTCTAATGCCTTTCTTAAATATTCAAATCCCTCTCCTGAATATTGATATTGTGTTCCTGGTTCAAATTCAAATGACAATTTTTGTGATTCGTTGAGATATCTCCAGTTTGGAAAGCCTGTTTGATGACTTAGAATATGTCGTGTGGTTAATTTTTCAAGTTCGGCACTATCTTTTATGTCATCATCGATATAAAAATGAAAGATAGGTTCGTCCAAGTCCCACTTATTTGCATTGACCAGCTTGAGCGCTACCAAAGCGGTGACAGGCTTCGTTAGTGATGCTACTTTGTAAATGCTATTATAACTCACAGGTACTCCGCTATGATTATTCCCAAAAACTCTAATTTGTTGCAATGCGCCATTATTAATTAAGCCCAAAGCAACCGAAGGAATATTATGTGCTTCTAATAATCTATTGATATCTGCTTCTTTATCAAAAAGCGGGGTTTTAAAATGTGTATCGAACTTTTTAATCAATGCTTCCGGCAGCACGTACTTTTTAGAATTAACTTGAGCCTGTCCATATTGAGAGGCCATTAAAATGAATCCCAAAATTGCCAAAACTTTAATTTTAGACATAGAGATTCCATATGAAAATAATTGGTTTTTCATAACAATGTGATTTAATGATTAAATAAATAATTTATTACGCCTTTGTAGCATCAAAGGCAAATGGCACTAATGAAGGCTGATCACTTTTGTGATTTTCCATGTATTGTTTTTATGCTCCCACAACAATACAAACTTACCTATTTTCGAGATTGTTCCTTCTGGCTCCTGATTGTTATGAAACTTATGAAGCCCAATTTCAACGGCACCATAGTCCTTAATTGGATAAACTTCTATACTTCCTTGTACCAACTCTCGAGTTACCTTACCACAAATATTCACCTCCAAAGCATTCATTAGGTCACTTTTAGAAGTAGACAAGCCACCTTTGTCATGGAAAAATTCTATGTCTTCCGAATACAAGTCTGATTGGGTCTTTAGATCACAGCTATTATAGGCATTAAAATACAGGCTATCAAGATGTACTATAGTGTTATACAAATCGATATCATCAGGAACATAATGATATTCAGATCCATTGCTTGTGCAACCGAACGTTGATAGCGCAACAAGCGCAAAAGTTAAACGAGATAGCTGTTTTAAAGACATAGTGAATTTCATCATATTATTAATACTCTTTTATTTTTTATATTTCCCTTCAATTATAAAATAGAGCACCAAACTTAAGCCACCACATAATAATGTCATTGATAAATAGGAAACGATATTACTAAGGTCGTACTGTTTGTAAACAATATTTCCAACAAGCATTCCAATGGCAACTCCTATTAACAGCATGCCGTATTTTAAGCTCGTCCACCGCGCATGCTTTCCTGCTAACAACCCAGAAAGGTCTAAGCCTTTTTCCATCATAGATAATCGCTCTCTATGCCGTGTTATATAGTGCATATAAACCATCCCAAATACGGCTGCAACTATAGTAAATGTTACTAAAAAATCTCTAAATATTTCGTCCATGACAATCATGTTTTATAATTTAACTTACTTCCATAGGATGCAAGACATTTCAAATAGGTTACACTTTTTTTGATTAATTTTAATATTGAATAAAAACAGATTAATTTGTAACCTATTTTATAAAACAGGCATCCTATTATTGAATGATACCTTCTAACGACTATATTTATATAGAGCGCGTATTAAATGGCGACCTAGCAGCCTACACCCATCTTGTTAATAAATACAAGAACATGGCTTACACAGTGGCACTTAAAATAATGCGGAATACTGAAGATGCAGAAGATACTACTCAAGAAGCGTTTATTAAAGCCTATCAGCAACTTCATTCCTTTGAGAAGAAATCTAAATTTTCGACTTGGTTATATACCATTGTATATAGAACGGCGATTTATAATGCAAGAAAGAATCAGATCAAGACCCAACAAATTAATGAAGAAGTCACCTTTGAATATGAAAGTTATGAGAATGATTTTTTAAAAACTCAAGATCATCAGAAATATGTGAAGCATGCCATCGACAGGCTCTCAGAAAAGGAAGGACTTCTAATAAGTCTATTTTATATCAATGAAAATAGTATTGCAGAAATTAAAACTATTACTGGATTATCTGAGTCCAATATTAAAGTAAAGCTCTTCAGAGCACGTAAAAAATTAAAAAGAGAACTTAAGACTTTACTAAAACATGAAATAAACACGCTATTATAAGCATGAGCAACTTAAAAAACGACATACTTATCAAATGGATTAAAAACATTGACCTTGATGCACCGAGTGCTGATTTCACTGATACGCTCATGGAACAATTACAAATTAATGTAGAACTTGACTTAGCTTCAGATGAGCCGTTTACGGATTTAGTGAATCTTCCAGACATGGATAACCCTTCTTCCAGTTTTTCAGAAGGTATTATATCCAAACTTGAGCCCAAACGCACAACAATCCCTTTTCAACCTATTATAGGTAAAAAAGTTGTGGGCATATTTATAGCTCTTATGTTTATATTGGTTAGCTGGTCCTTTTTAACAAGTAATACTGTACATTCCAATCCGTCCGGAGATTCTGAATTTGAAGTTATTAGCAATGTATTAAGCTCTTTTTTAAGCACATTTAATAACGAATCAACGATAATCGCTTTGTGCATAATAACTATTAATCTCCTACTAGGAATTGATTTTTTATACAAAAAGAGACATTCTTAATAACTACATCGTGATTTCTTTAAAAGTAATGCCTAATACTCTTTGAATGTCATGCACTTTTTGCAACTCTCCTGGAATAATTAAGGCTATAGATCTACCCGTATTTCCTGCCCTTGCAGTTCTGCCACTCCTGTGAGTATAATATTCCATATGTTCTGGTAGCTGATGATGAATGACAAAAGCTAAGTTATTGACATCAATTCCACGTGCAGACACATCGGTAGAAATTAAAACTTGCAGGCTTTCATTTTTAAAAGCGCGCATCACTTTATCACGCTCTTTTTGTTGCATGTCGCCTTCTAATGCGCCAACTGAAAATCCTTCGTTTTTTAATTTTTCCGTTAAATTCTTTGTTCCTGCTTTGGTTCTGCAGAAAATTATCCCTCTTTCATGCTCTCGTCTGTCAAGAATTCGTGTTAATATATTTACTTTATCTTTAATTGTAGTTGAAATATATTGATGTGTAATATTTGCATTAACCAATGCATTTTTATTAACTTCAACACGAATGGCATCTACAGACATATAAGTTCTAATCATACTCTGAATTTCCTCAGGCATCGTTGCAGAAAACAACCAGGTGTTCCGCTTCTCAGTATTGTATCTTAAAATACGATTCAAATCTTGTTTAAAGCCCATACTCAGCATTTCGTCAGCTTCGTCCAAAATTAAGATTTTTACATTCTTAATATTTACAACCCCACGTTCAATCAGGTCTAACAATCGTCCTGGAGTAGCAACTACAATGTGAGTTGTTCGTTGTAATGCTTTTAATTGTCTATCAATTTTTTCACCCCCATAAACACCTTCCACAAATATTTTTGAATCCGTATATTTTGTAAACTTAAAAAGCTGCTTTTTTATTTGTTGTACCAACTCTCTCGTAGGCGCTAATATTAAACCTTGAATCTCATCATTTTCAGTATCAATATGATGCAACATTGGTAAACCATAAGCGGCGGTCTTCCCAGTCCCAGTTTGAGCCAGCCCAATAAAATCGGTTGCCGATTCTATTAACAATGGAATTGTTTTTTCTTGAATCTCTGTTGGTACTTTAATGTTGAGCTCTTTTAGCCCTTTTACATACTGCTGACCAACTCCTAAATCTAAAAATGATGACATAATGTTCTTTATAAAGGCGCAAAGGTATGCTATTCACTTGGCTTAAAACTCATTTAGACCGAAAGATATTTGTATTTTCGAATTGCAAAATGGATTTTGACACAAGACATATACAATTACAATATTTAGGTTTTCTCAATACCGCTTTACTTTGGCAGGATACCTCTGTTTTTGGGCTGAAACAACTCATTTTACCCTCTCAGAAAACCACTGTTTTTAGCGGGAACATTATTAAAAATCTCCGCTTAGGAAAACGAGTAGAACGCTTTGTGTCTCACCAGTTATATCAATATAAGCTTGTAACTATCCTTGCTGAAAACATTCAAATACAACAAGATAAAATCACCCTTGGTGAACTCGATTGCTTGTTAATGCTAAATGAGAACCCTGCACATGTGGAAATTGTATATAAATTTTATTTGTACGATGCTACTGTTGGGAATTCTGAACTAGAACATTGGATTGGCCCGAATAGAAATGATAGTTTGATTCAGAAATTAACAAAGTTAAAAAACAAACAACTACCACTACTCCATACGTCTGAAGCCAAAACACTGTTAGAAACTTTAAGTATTGCTGCTCATGAAATTCGGCAATACGTACATTTTAAAGCACAATTATTTATACCCTATTTCAATAGAAATATAGAGTTTAAACTACTCAACAATGCTTGTGTCAGTGGATTTTACTTGACATATGACGAACTCAATGAGTTTTCAGATTCTAAATTCTATATCCCTATTAAAGTTGATTGGCTCATGGAAATACAAACGCAAACCAATTGGTTAACATATGAATTATTCTTAAGTAAAATTGAGCCTTCTATAACCGGCAAATCATCTGTTTTATGCTGGATTAAAAGACAAAATGGCGAACTACATAAATGCTTTGTCATATGGTGGCATAAATAGAAATTCTCCTAAACCTCTTAATAAAAATATAAGTAGAACTTTTGCTATACGATTAACTTCTATTAATTTTGCTAGTTCAAACTCCAATTCATGCCAAAATCTAATTTTCAAGCACAATTACTTCCTACTCTTAAAACCTATTTTGGTTATGATAGCTTTCGAGATCAACAAAAAGCCATCGTAGAAACTGTTTTGAGAAATAAAGATTGCCTAGTAATTATGCCTACAGGTGGTGGAAAATCAATTTGCTTTCAGTTACCAGCATTATTACTTAAAGGCACCACTTTGGTTATTTCTCCATTAATTGCATTAATGAAAGATCAGGTGGATGGATTAAATGCAAACGGAATTCCTGCTGCCTTTTTCAATAGTAGTCAAGATACGGCTCAGCAAGAGGATATTCTTGATAGGGTTATTAAAGCCGACTTGAAATTACTTTATGTGGCTCCTGAAAGTCTTGCGGCATTACAAAATATCTTAAATGAATCCTATATTAGCTGCATTGCCATAGATGAAGCGCATTGTATCTCTTCCTGGGGACATGATTTCAGACCCTCCTATCAACAGCTTGGATTTCTTAAAAAATCTTTGCCAAACATACCTATTATTGCTTTAACCGCAACTGCCGATAAAGCCACAAGACAAGATATATTAAACCAGTTACAGATTCCAAATGCAACAGCGTTTTTATCCTCTTTTGATAGAGAAAACATTGAATTAGAAGTCCGCCCTGCAAATAATAGAGCGTCACAAATTATTAACTTTATAACCAAAAAATCTAACGAGTCTGGCATTATTTATTGTCTTAGCAGAAAGAATACGGAACAAATATCTAAAAAGCTGAATGACAACGGAATACATGCATCTGCCTATCATGCTGGTTTAAGCTTTGAAGAGCGTACAAAAGTGCAGGAAAACTTTATTTTCGACAAGGTTCAGGTGGTCTGTGCAACGGTTGCTTTTGGCATGGGTATCGATAAGTCTAATGTGCGTTTTGTGATTCATCATAACATGCCAAAAAACATTGAGGGTTATTATCAAGAAATTGGAAGATCCGGACGTGATGGCTTAAATGCAAAAGCCCTTTTATTCCATAGCTATGCCGATGTGATCCAGCTTCGAAAATTTGCTTCAGGTGCTGCGAATGAAGAAGTACAAATAGCAAAATTGGAACGCATGAAACAGTTTTCGGAAGCAAACACCTGCAGACGAAAAATTTTATTGAGTTATTTTGGAGAATTATTAGCCGAAAATTGTGGAAATTGTGACGTTTGTAAAAATCCACCACAATTCTTCGATGGGACAATTATTGGTCAAAAAATATTATCAACCATCACAAGACTGAATGAAAGTGAAGCAACAGGAACAGTGATTGATGTTTTAAGAGGCGCCAAAAATGCGAATATTTTAGAAAAAAGATATGACCGTATTAAAACATTCGGAATTGGCCATGATATTACCTGGAAAGACTGGCAACAGTATATTATTCAGCTTATAAACCAAGGTTTTTGTGAAATCGCTTTTCATAAAAATAATGCTTTACAACTCACCTCCTTTTCTAATAAGGTATTATATGAGAATACAAAGATCTATTTAACACGTCCAGTTGATCGTATTGAAAATGTAAAAGAAGAAAAAAGAAAGCAACCAAAGAAGTCCAAAGACAATTCTCTTTTTGAGCGTTTACGAAAACTGCGTTATAAAATTTCATTGGAAGAAAACATTCCTGCTTATCTTGTGTTTAGTGATGCGGCCTTAAAGGAAATGGAACGGGTTAGACCAATGAGCGCCTCCGAATTTTTAACCATTAGTGGCGTTGGACAACGTAAACTTGAAGTTTATGGGGACGAATTTATTGCAGAAATTATGTCCTTTATGAATTCTAAAATTAAGGCTCCTAAAAAAACAGAAACACATATGGTGACTTATCAACTTTACAAATCAGGGCTGTCCATAGACGAAATTTCAATAGAGCGCAAACTTAAATCTACCACCATATATTCTCATATTGCAAAATTACATAGTGATGGTAAAGACATTAATATCTTTGATTTTGTTTCCAAAAGTGAAGTTGAAGCTGTAAAAAAGGTAAAGACCGAATTAGACGCCCCCAAGAGTTTAAAACCCTATTTTGAACACTTTGAGGGAGAACTCGATTATTTTAAAATAAGATTGGCATTAAGCGTTATTGACACTAAAGCATAGTTTTGCTTCCCAATACTACAAATTGTTAAATTTTTGATCCCCATGGCTTGGACGCCTGCTTGAAAACAAATATTTTAGGGGAATCATATTAGTACTCGCTAAATTAATATTAATCTCAAAGTTCAAACAAATGAATTCTAATCGCACTCTTACCATTAAACTATTGGCCTTATTAATTCTCTCCCTGCTTAGCTTTAGCACTAATTACGCTCAGGAAAATGATCAAAACAAATATCCACTCCTAGAAGATGTCCAAACGCTTGATGGTATAATAAAAGCCTATTACGAAGTTATTTCTGGTCCAGGAGGGCAAGCGCGTGATTGGAAAAGAGACGCATCCTTACATCATCCCAATGCTTTTATAGCCATGACTGGAAAGAATAAAAAACAAAACCCCTACATCGTAGCGCAAAGCTTAGCAGAGTATCATGAAAGTTTTGGAACCCCAAAAAACGGTTTTTTTGAATATGAAATTCATAGAGAGGTAAATCATTTTGGCAATATCACCCACGTCTGGAGTACTTACGAAACCAAAAAAGAAAACAACGGACCTGTAACTGCACGAGGTATAAATAGTATTCAACTTTATAATGATGGTACCCGTTGGTGGATTCTTTCATGGATATTTGATAGTGAGCGACCGGACAATCCAATTCCTAAAAAGCAAACGTAAGTTTTACATGAGAATATTTATTGAGTTTATACACTACATAAATTACAGGATCGATTAATAAAATAATAACTACGAACTATGAAAAATACTTTTATTATACTATTACTAATCTCATTATTTGGATGCAAAACAAAGGAGGCGACAAAAGAACTCCCTCGAATTGCCATCGCTGGAATTGCTATTGAATCGAGCACCTTCTCTCCAGCTTTGAGTCATGAGGAAGCATTTCATGCTAAATATGGCGATGATGTGTTCTCCTATTATCCGTTTTTAGCTACTGACTCATTACAAAGAGAACGCGCAAGCTGGTTTCCAACATTACAAGGTCATGCCCTTCCAGGAGGTACGGTAACTAGAGAAGCTTATGAGTCATTACTTAATCAAACAATTGATATGCTCAAAAAAGACTTGCCTTACGATGGTTTGTTTTTAGACATTCATGGCGCCATGAGTGTGGTTGACTTAGATGATCCTGAAGGTGATTTTATTAAAAGAATTCGCGAAGTTATAGGCACAGAAACTATTATTTCTACATCTATGGATTTACACGGAAATGTGTCCCAACGACTGGCGCAACACTCCGATCTAATTACCTGTTATAGAATGGCACCACACGAAGATGCTATAGATTCTAAAAAACGAGCTTTAGTAAACCTTCTTGACAGGATAGAAAGCGGTAAAGGGAAACCAGCATATAAAGCATGGATCCCTGTACCCATTTTACTCCCGGGAGAAATGACAAGTACACGTATTGAACCAGGGAAAAGTTTATATGCTAAAATTGCTCCGGCGACGGCTCAAGAAGGCATTGTTGATGCTGCAATTTGGATTGGATATGCTTGGGCAGACGAACCTCGTAATCATGCTGTTGTCATGGTTACCGGCGATGATAAGAATAAAGTAACACAGACCGCTGAAGATTTGGCCCAAAGTTTTTGGGATGTGCGGCATGATTTTGAATTTGTTGCACCAACAGCGACATTAGATGAAAGTATCGTAATGGCATTAGCTAGTGAAGAGCAGCCTTTTATTATTAGCGATATGGGTGATAATCCTACAGCAGGTGGTGCAGGAGATGTCACCTGGACCTTAAATGAAATATTAAGTCACCCCGAGTTTCAATCGCCAACTAGTCCCGCTCTTATTTATGCCTCAATCCCAGGACCCGATTTTGTAAAAAAGGCCATAGAATTAGGTGTTGGCAAAAAAATTTCAGCATTGGCAGGTGCAGATATTGACGCTAGATTTGCGCCTCCTATACAATTAACAGGAACAATAACAGCGATAGAACATGGTGATAAACACGCCGAAACAGAAATCGTTGTGAAAACTGGAAACGTTTCCATAATTGTTACCAAAAAACGTAAACCCTATCATAAAGAAGTCGATTTTACTAGATTGGGATTAAACCCACGTGAAACGGATATTGTCGTTGTAAAAATAGGATACTTAGTCCCTGAATTATATAATCTGAGAAAAGGCTGGATTATGGCCTTAACTCCAGGTGGTGTAGATCAAGATCTCGTACGACTCAATCATCAACGTATTGTGCGCCCTATGTTTCCATTAGATAAAAATATGGCTAATCCAGATCTCAAAGCGAGATTACTTCCTTTATCTCATGAAAAAAAAACTGATTATCAATAACATACACTAGTTTAGATTACTATTTCTATTTGGTTTTTTAATATTATTTCATATAGTTAATAACTCCTATCATCACCCCTTTAATTAGGGCGACAAATTGCTTATTTTGTGCTGGCATAATTATAATTATTTCAACTTAAAATAAGGACAAGCGTGAAAGTATGTATTGCTGAAAAACCAAGTGTTGCTAAAGAGATTGCTTCTGTATTAGGAGCAAACACCAGACGCGATGGCTACTTTGAAGGCAATGGTTATGCTGTAACTTATACTTTTGGTCATTTATGTACCCTCTTTGAACCAAATGATTACAAGTCGTATTGGAAAAGTTGGGATTTAAACAATTTACCCATGCTGCCGGAGAAGTTCAAAACGAAAGTTGTGGACAATGCAGGCATTCAAAAACAGTTTAATATTGTTAAAGGATTATTTGATAAAGCAAATTTGGTCATAAATTGTGGTGATGCGGGTCAAGAAGGAGAACTCATTCAGCGTTGGGTGTTACATCAAGCTGATTATAAAGGCGAAGTCAAACGATTATGGATTTCTTCACTAACTACAGAAGCGATAAAAGAAGGCTTTAATAATTTAAAACCTTCTGAAGATTATGATAGCTTGTATTATGCCGGTTTCTCTCGAGCAATTGGAGATTGGCTACTTGGCATGAACGCCACACGTCTATACACTGTGAAACATGGTGGATATAAACAAGTACTGTCCGTTGGACGTGTTCAAACACCAACATTAGCAATGGTTGTTAACCGTTTCTTATCCATTGAAAACTTCAAACCACAGCCCTATTGGGAATTACAAACACTATATCGGGATACCCTTTTTAGCTATGAAGAGGGACGCTTTCTAAAAATGGAAGACGGAGAAGTATTGGCTAACAAAGTAAAGGAAAGTGATTTTGAGATTGTCTCTATTACAAAAAAGAAAGGAAAAGAATATGCTCCCAAACTTTTTGATTTAACAGGCTTACAAGTGTATTGCAATACTAAATTTGGCTTTTCTGCAGATGAAACTCTTAAAATTGTTCAAAAATTATATGAACAAAAGGCCGTCACCTACCCGAGGGTAGATACTAGCTTTTTACCAAATGATGTCTATCCCAAAGTTGCTGGAATACTAAAGAATTTGACTAATTATTCAAATTTAACACAAATGCTTCTCGGTGAAAAAATAAAAAAATCAACAAAAGTATTTAACGATAAAAAGGTCACCGATCACCATGCTATCATTCCAACTGGGGTTCAAATTAATTTGCAATACAATCAAAAGCAAGTCTATGATATCATTGTAAAACGTTTTATTGGTGTTTTTTATGACGACTGTGAAGTCTCTAATACCACGGTGATAGGAACCGCCGATTCGGTTTCATTTAAAACCACTGGAAAAGAAATTCTATCAAAAGGATGGCGTGTGGTATTTGAAAACCCAGAAGCAAAAGAAAAGAAAGAAACCGGCATCTTACCATTTTTTGAAAAAGGTGAAAAAGGTCCACATGAACCCTCTTTTTTAGAAAAGCAAACCAAACCCCCTAATCAGTTTACAGAAGCAACTTTGCTAAGAGCTATGGAAACGGCGGGCAAGCAGGTTGACGACGATGAGATGCGTGAGCTCATGAAAGACAATGGTATCGGACGTCCTTCTACCCGTGCCAATATTATTGAAACGCTATTTAGACGCAAGTATATTGTTCGCAACAAAAAACAGCTATTGCCCACCTCGACCGGAATTCAGCTCATTAATACCATTCAAAATGAATTATTAAAATCGGCAGAACTCACCGGACAGTGGGAAAAACGGCTAAAAGAAATTGAAAAAGGGAGCTTCAATGCTGGGACTTTTATTAAAAACATGAAGCACATGGTTGATAATTTGGTTTATGAAGTGCGAAGCGAAAAAATAAAAGCCAATATCTCATATACTACATCTGAAAAAACCAAGCCTAAAAAGAGCCCTAAAGATTCAAAAGGTATTGCTGCAGAAAAATGTCCAAAATGCAAACAAGGATTGCTTTTAAAAGGTAAATCGGCCTATGGCTGTAGTGCCTTTAAAACCGGATGTGATTTTGTGCTACCTTTTAGTTTTAATGATAAAAAAATATCTGAAAAACAATTCATCAGATTATTACAAAAAGGATCTACGGTTAACCTAAAAGGCTTTAAAACAGAGACTGGTACTATTGAAGGATTGATACGATTTGATCCTGCTTTTCAACTTGTTTTAGAACCAAAAGCTAAGTTAGCCCCAAAACAATCAGATGACAGTTTAGCTTGCCCTAAATGCAACGAGGGAACTGTAATAAAAGGTAAAACTGCATATGGTTGCAGTGCTTTTAAATTGGGTTGTGATTTTAGGTATGCTTATGATAATCTGAGAACTGAGGCCAAAGGAGAAACATTAACCAAAGCACTTGTCTATTCCATATTAAAACAAAGCGTTACTAAATAATCCTCCTGAAGTATTTGATTAGACATAAGAAAGCCAAAAACATTTAACCCATGTGGTTTAAATATTTTTGGCTCTAATTATTTTAATTTTATAGATTTAGAAACTAAACTTTTTTAACACGAACAGCATTCATTCCTTTCATACCTCGCTCAAGTTCGAAGGAAACTTTATCATTTTCAGCAATTTCGTCTAGTAATCCGCTGACATGGCAGAAATACTTTTCATTGTTCTCGGAATCAATAATAAATCCAAACCCTTTAGAGGTGTCGAAAAAAGAAACTTTTCCTTTACGTATAGGATCTACTTCTTCGTAATCCCCAGCTTCCTTTTTAGGAATACCAATTTCTATACTCTCAGCATCAACTTTAATTTTTTGAGAAGGATCTGGTGGTGTATCTGTTAAGTTACCAAGATGATCGACATAAGCAAACTGAATTCCTTGTTTGTTTTCTTTAGCTTCAGCCTTACGAGCTTCTTTCTTTTTTTGCTTGTCTTCACGCTTTTTTAAGCGTTTCTTCTCTTTTTCAATTTTATTAAAAGTTTGTTGCGATTTTGCCATTCTAAGTCTGTAATATAATTTAAGCGTTATTTATTTTGAAATACCTTGTCTATCACAAAGTATCAACTTATAAAAAATTGAATTTTAAAACACGATAAATCTAGTGATTGCAATTTTTTTTAAGTCCACAAATATAAGTCTTCCTTTTTAATTTTATTAAGATACTAAATATAAATGATTGATTTTTTACAATTTTAAGAAAATCTATTCAAATATCACTCTGGCTTTTAAAGTTTTACCAAATAAAAATGAGAACTCATTAAATGTTCAAATTGCAAGGCATCTTAAAATTTCGTAACTTATAGGGTGAATTACTGTTCTAATATATTTAAAATCAGAATCATGGGGCCATCAACAATCTTAATCGGTATTTTTCTTTTGTTTGCTTTATCTGGGATACGAATTATTTACGAATACAAAAGAGCCGTAAAATTTAGATTTGGAAAATACATTTCATTATTAAAACCTGGCCTTAAATGGATCATTCCATTTGTTGACAGAATCCAAATTATTGATATTCGAATAATAACCATAAATATAGATAAGCAAGAAGTGATGACCAAAGACAATGTTCCTTGCCATATTAATGGTGTGTTATTCTATAAAATTGATGATGCCACCAAGGCAGTACTTGAAGTAGAAGCGTTTGATTTTGCAATTTCACAAATGGCTCAAGCATCATTACGTGACGTTTGTGGCAAAGTAGAACTGGATACTATTCTTTCCAAAAGAGAGGAAATTGGTCAAAACATCAAAAATATTGTTGAAAACGAAACTCAAATCTGGGGGATCTCCATACAGGATGTAAAAATTAAAGATATCGAATTACCAGAAAACATGAAACGATCAATGGCTAATCAAGCAGAAGCAGAGCGTACCCGTCGCGCCAGAATAATATTGGCCGATGCCGAAAAGCAAGCTGCAGGGAGCCTGTTAGAAGCTGGTAAACTTATTGACGAATCTCCTTCGGCCATAAAATTGAGACTTTATCAAACCTTATCAAATATTGCGAATGAGAAAAATTCGACCATAGTATTTCCTTTCCCAGAAGAAGCATTGTTTAGAAAGAAGAAGAAGGAAAAGTCTAAACTCCTGTAAATCCAATATATAACATTAGATAATAATTAAATTCATTCAAACTTTAACAAAATTTTAGAAATTCAGAAGTCTTCTTTCTTGCAGGTTACTTTGTTTCCATTTAAATTTGCACTTTATCTTAAATTAATGAGTTCAGGCAGTAAAACTTGGAAGAGTAGAATCAAATTATTACATCAGTATTACCGATATACTGGGTTTTATTCGTTTATAAAACTCAGCCTAAAAAAGTCCATCATACCTATTTTAGCTGTTATCGCTATTATTTTGGGTATTAATTATTTTGTAATTGACTTAAATTCTGCATTAGTGTCAATTACAGAAACTTTCAATACCACAAGTATTCTCGCCATCTTTTTTGCTTCAGAATCTGTATTAGGAATCATTCCTCCAGAGATTTTTATTGCATGGACCAAAAAATTATCACAGCCCGTTTTATATTTATCCATACTAGCCTTACTATCCTATCTAGGGGGTATTATCTCATATATCACAGGACGTAGTATTTCAAAAATCCCAAAGGTGCGTCAAGCTATGGAACACAAAATGGCTAAGCACATCAAGAATACCAGAAAATGGGGCGGCTTTTTAATTATTGTTGGGGCTTTATTACCAATACCTTTTGCAATGACTAGTATTGCTGCTGGGTTTATTAAGTTTCGATTCAGATCCTATTTATTATTCGGATTATTACGCTTTGCCCGTTTCTATTTATACGCTGTAGCTATTTTTAATATTGTACAGTAAATAACTGTTTTACTGAGTTAATAGATTACAATTACAATTCACTACAAATTACCTACGGTTGACTACACTTCATTTTTATTAATTGGATTAGGAACATACATTTGCTTCATCAATTAAAAAAAACGAACAGTTATGCAAAAATTACTATCTACAAAAAAAATGCTTTTAGGTTATGTACTATTGGCTTTACTAGTATTACAACCGACAAGCTTTTTTGGGCAAAAACGCTCAAGTAGCAACAAGTCTAATTCCATGAATATTAATAATAAAAATGGAAAAAGCACGATTCAATTTAACGACAATGGCAAAAATTTTAAAATTGAATATGAAGGAGAAATTAAAGTTTCTAATGACGATAAAGATATCATTGCAATTTCAAAAGGCGGCTTTATCGATATCACAAAATCATCTTTTGGCAATAAAAGAAGAGTTGTTATCGAATCGGATCGAAGTGGAAACTTAATTCGTAAATATTATGAAGGCCGAACTGAAAAGGAGTATAATCCAGATGGAAAGTCATGGTTGGCTGAAATTTTACCAGAAATTGTAAGAAGTACAACAATTGGCGCAGAATCTCGAGTAGAGCGCTTTTTCAATAACGGTGGTGCTAGTGCAGTATTAAATGAAATTCAGAAAATGGATAGTGATTATGTTAAAGCAGCATATTTTAAATTGTTGTTAGGACATAATTTAAGCACTAACGAGCTTACTTCCTTATTAGATAAAGCGGGTAGTGAAATTGAATCTGATCATTATTTATCAAGTATTCTAAAAGAAAATCAAAAAGCATTCTTAGCAAATAGTCAAACCATTTCAGCTTATATTAATGCTAGCAAAAGTATTAAGTCAGACCATTATATTACAAGTGTTTTAAAAACAGTAATCAATGATTCATCTATTAATGATAGTCAAATGGAGAGTCTTTTAGATATTTCTAAGAGTGTTGAATCTGATCATTATCTAACTCAAATTTTAACTGAAGTAATGGATCACAGAGATCTTAATGCTCAAAACATTGCGAAAATTATTGGTCTCTCCAAAGCTATTGAATCTGATCATTACAAAACGCAAGTTTTAAAGAAGGTTATACAATCAAAGGGAATGCCACAGAATGCTTACGATGCCTTTTTAGCCACTTTAAACGATGTGAAATCAGATCACTATATCTCACTAATTATTTCAGAATTATTTGAAAACAAGTACGATGCTAGTACTAACAGTTTGAATGGTATATTAGACATCATTGAGCGCAATATTGAATCTGGTCATTATGCAAGTACAATTTATAAAAAGATGGCCAAGAATAATGACTTGTCTGAGAGTCAATTAATTGCTGTACTTAATGCCACTACTAAAATTAATTCAGGACATTATTTGTCGGAAACATTAATCGCGTTTTCAAGTCAAGTAAAACGTTCTTCTGAAAAAGTTAAATCGGCTTATAGAGCGGCTGCAAAGTCAATAAACTCTGATACTTATTATGGTCGCGCAGTTAAAGCGATAGATTAAGTTATAATAGATCCTTGTTGCCAGTTGCTTTCTTTGCAACTGGCAACAATTATTAAACCCATTATGACTTTAAAAATGTCACAAATAGTGAAACTTCTATATTCACTCTCAATTACTTTTCATTTTATTTTATATTGCCAAAAGCAATAGCAATGTCAATCGAGATATAGGGATATAATTTGATTATCTTAGTTCCATGCAAATACAAACACATCGTATAAAAACAATTGCTAAGAAACATTTAATAATTGTTGCCTTAGGCGCAATTTTGGGTTGGCTTATTTGCGGTTTCATCGCAGGCGTAGAGACTAACAGCTCCGCTTCAAACACTATTGCTAATACACTTCTATCGAGCGTTTGTGGGGTTTTAATGAGCTACATCGTATATTTTCTTTCGCTTAGATTAGATCAAATATTCCCTTGGACAACGCAACTCACAAATCGTTTTTTATCAGGAATTATTGTTCACTTTATTGCCGTTTTTATCAGCACGCTTCTCTTAGTTTATAGTTATAATGTGTCCCTGTTAAACCAGGTTGATTTCATGGAACTTCATAAAAATGACTTTATAAAATTTGCAATTATTTTATTAATAATAATGCTCATTTATACAGTTATTTACTTTGCTTTATATTCTTACTATAGCTTTGCCTCCTTACAAATTGAAACCATAAAGTATGAGCGAAAACAAATTGATTTACAACTCAATGCCCTAAAGTCGCAATTGAGTCCTCACTTTTTATTTAACAGTCTTAATACAATTTCATCACTGATTTATAAAGATGTGAAGAGCGCTGAATCCTTTATTAGAGGCTTAGCTAAAATGTACGTGTACACCTTGTCCAGTTATCATAATAAGTTAATAGCACTTAATGAAGAGCTTGATTTTTTAAGTTCATACCTCACACTTATCAAAACTAGGTTTGAAGATAAATTTATTTGTAATGTAGACATTCCTCTCGAGATTAAAGCGACTCAAATCCCACCCTTAACGCTTCAAATGCTTGTTGAAAATGCAGTAAAGCATAACCAAATGGATCTTAAAAACCCTTTACAAGTTGATATAACTTATGATGGACATTATATATTGATAAAAAATAATATCACAGCTCCTAGCCATAAAGTAAACTCCTTCAATATCGGATTAAAAAACATTAAGGAGCGATATAAACTACTAAGTAACACATCAATAGCCATTATACAAAATGAGCAATTCATTGTTAAAATACCTGTGATTAGATGAAGAAACTATTCATACATCATCCGTTATTTCGACTATCGAGTCCAGTTCTAAGTGGTATTATAGTTTATTTATTAATACTTCTTATACACAATGATGTCGAGCAATTGCAAGAACAATTTTTAGGAGAAGAACTGTATCTATGTATTGGTTTATCTTATATCATTCAAGAATCGGCAAGAGCATTTTTATTTCTTTTTCAAAGAATAAGTGACTATACTAAACTTTTATTACTCCTTGTACAGGTGGTGGTTTCAATGATTTTATGCATAGGCCTAACGACATTATCAATTAATTTATATTTCAAGTTTGTTATAGGGTTTTCCCCAACTAATGATCAGCTATGGTTATTCAATATTATCTTTAGCTGTATCACTTTCATCTACATCTTATTACATCTCAGTCATCATTATTTATACAAAATAAATTCCAAAAGGTTAGCTAATGAACTCCTATTAAAAGAAGTGATAGAAGACGATTTTATTCAATTTAAAAAGGGCATTAATACCACGCTTTTATTTGATAGTTTCGAGTCTCTAATCATGCTTATAAAAGAAAACAGACAAGAGTCAGATGACTTAATTGATCATTTGGCAACTGTATATCGATATATCCTCTCTAGGAAAAAAAAGCAATTAGTTAATATAAATGAAGAATTTGAAGTCCTTAAGCATTTGGTGCAATTGTTTAATTGTTTACCTTTTAGAAATGTAATTATTAAATCGGATTTGCCATCTCAATTTCTAATTGTACCCGGAAGTCTACTATCTATTATAGAACAAATTATACGATGTACTATAAAATCCTCCAATAAGGAATTGGAAATATTTATTATTGATATGCCCGATAATTTACAAATACAGTATGATTTCAATGATACAATTAACCATGCATTTAAAATTGATGATCTTAGTGATATTCAGAAAGTATATCGCTTCTATAGTGATATTGACATCAAAGTTATTGAACTTGAACAACAAAGAACAATTAGCATTCCTAAATTAATAACAGCAACACAGACTCTAGAATCATAATATGAAAGTAATTATAATTGAAGATGAGAATCTGGCCATAGAAAAACTAGAGCGCTATATTTTAAAATATGATGCTTCTATTGAAATTGTGGCTAAACTATCAAGCATATACGACACAGTGACGTGGCTCAATACCAATGGTAATGCTTTTGATGTTGCTTTTATGGATATTCAATTAACAGATGGATTAAGTTTTGAAATTTTCAATGAAGCAGCTATTAATAAACCCATAATATTTACTACCGCGTTTGATGAATTTGCATTAGATGCTTTTAAAGTAAACAGTATTGATTACATTTTAAAGCCAATTACATTTATTGATTTATCAAAGGCATTGACGAAACTTAAGAATCTGGAGGCCAATTTCAATAAGGAAAACAAACTACCAGAACTCGTAAAAAACATGACTACTAAGAAAACAAAAGAACGTTTTTTAGTACGTCTTGGAAATCATATTCATTCTATTAAAACAAACGAAATCTCGGTGTTTTATGCTGAAGGCAGAACAGTTTTCTTAGTTACTAATCAAAATAAGAAATTTATTCTAGATTATAAATTAGAAGATTTATACCATGTGCTTAATGAAACTGATTATTTCAGAGTGAACAGAACCTATATTATAAACATTAATGCTATAGAGAATGTGACCATATATTCCAATAGCCGATTAAAAATTGGACTCAATATTAAATCGGATAAAGAAATTATAGTGAGTAGAGAGAAGGTCTCAACTTTTAAAACCTGGTTTGAAGGAAATTAACGCCTCGGAAACCTTAAATTAAGAACTTACTGACTAATCTTCTGGTGGGTATCCATTAATTTCTTCAAATATGCTATCAAAGTTTTCACGTAAATAAGCACGTAACTTTTTTCTATAATCATCCTTGATCCATTCTACAAAATTAAATGTACTCTTACTGATACATTTGGTGTATCTCATAATTCTGTAATCAATATCATCTCCCAATGCTTTCATTAAAATTAAAGCATCATAGATATCTTCACTATTTTCGATACAAATTCTAGCATGTTGGGCAATAGAACGTTCTAAAACAACTTTAGAAGACTCTCCTCTTTTAATAGACTCTATATAGGTTTTTCTAATATCGAAATAAACAATTTCTGATTTTGCAAACTCAGCTCTAGTTTCAGGCGGCATTACGTAACGGAAATTATTTTCTAAATCTTCATCACTTAGTAAGCCATCGAGATAATAGTTAGGCGATCTAAATATTTTCTGCCAATCTAAATCTGAACCCCATGGTCCAAAACGATGGAAATTATTTCCCAAATCAATTACAGTAAATGTGCTTTTATTTTTAAGTATACGCGACCCTCTACCAATCATTTGATAGTATAAGGTAAGCGATTTAGTCGCTCTGTTTAATATAATAGACTCTACTGTGGGTTCATCAAACCCCGTAGTTAATATACTTACAGAACTTAAGATAGCATCTGGCGTTTCCTTAAACCATTTTAAAATATGCTCTCTTTCTTTTTTAGAATTAGTATTATCCAAGTGAGCAACATTGTATCCAGCAGCTCTAAAGGTGTCATATACGTGCAGAGACGTATTTATACCATTATTAAAAATTAAGGTTTTCTTTCCTTTTGAACTTTCTTCATATGAATGCAATAATTTACTAAGCATATCATTATTTGTATATAAGTCTTCCGAAGATTTTACTGTATAATCTCCATTAGCTCCTACCACTAATGATGTAAGTCCAACATTATAGGAATAGGTCTCAGCACGTGCTAAAAACTCATTCTCAATTAATGATTCAATCGTTTCTCCAACAATCAATTCATCATAATTGTCGGTCATTGGTAAATTCATATTAGAACTTAATGGCGTTGCAGTAACCCCAAGTAAAAACGACTTATAGAAAAATTTAAATAATTTCGTAAACGAATTGTAATGTGCTTCATCAATAATTACTAAACCAATATCAGAGATATCTAGTTTATCCTCATTCAACCTATTATTTAAGGTTTCAACCATGGCAACAAAACATGAGTACTCCCCTTGATCTTCCAAATTCGCCTTGCTATCAACAATTTTATTATGCACATTAAATTCTGTAAGCATATTAGAAGTTTGCTTACACAATTCAATACGATGCGTCATAACAAGCACCTTTTTATTGTGATGCTTTAAATATTGTCTTACAATTTCAGAAAAAATAACGGTCTTTCCTCCTCCCGTTGGGAGTTGATACAGCAAATGGTAATCTTCAGGAGAATCCTCAAAACTCTTAAAAATTTTGTCTATAGCTCCCTTTTGATAGCTATAGAGGTCTTTACCAACTTTTCTTTCTTCTAATTCAGAGGTTGTTACTATCATTAATTTCCATATTAAGAAGTTGCAAAAATAGGTTCTTTATTGGGTTTTTAAAACATCTTTTTTAGAAATCTTGAAAATAAATTTTATAACATTTAATATTACCCACTAAAATGGTTGAATAAGAATGAATTTATTGGCTATTTAATGTACTACACTCAAAATTTGCATTTATCAAGGTTTCTGCATAAATTGTTACATCAAAAAGATCTGTCAAGCAGAATTTTACTAACTAAAACTCACAATTATGTCAGAAACAAACAAACCAGGATTCACATTTTGGATTATTGGTGTTATTGCCATTCTTTGGAATGGAATGGGTGTCAATGCTTATTTACAGTCTGCATTCAACACTGAAGCAGCTACAGCTGGATTGAATCCCGATCAAATTGCCTTGTTGGACAATATGCCTGCGTGGTATACTGCTTTATTTGCCATAGCTGTATTTTCAGGAATTATTGGGTCCATTACCTTACTAATGCGTAAAAAATTAACGGTCACTCTATTTATCGTTTCGTTTATTGCGGCAACAATTAATCAAGTTTATTGGTTATTTGGAACTAATGCGGCAGATGTGTTTAGCGACCAGCTGCCTTATTTAATGCCCGTCCTTATTATAGCTATTGGAATTTTTCTTATTTGGTATGCAAAGGATCAAAGAACAAAAGAGGTATTATCATAAAAAAACAATATAAATAAAAAGCCTGAACAATATGTTCAGGCTTTTTTATGGTATCGTTTTTGATTCTTCACATAATATTAACATTTTAAAATTTATAATTATGAGAACATCAAGATCAGCACCAAAGGTCAATGCCGGATCAATGGCAGACATTGCCTTCTTATTACTCATTTTCTTTTTGGTTACCACAACCATCGCTAATGACACTGGGATAAATAGAAAGCTTCCCAGAAGCTGTCCGCCAGGACAAGATTGCAGAATTGATATTCACGAACGCAATATTCTTAGAATTAGCCTCAACAATCAAAATCAAATTATGGTTGACGAGGCATTGATTGCTATTGAAGAATTAAAAGATCTCGCGAAAGCATTCCTTGATAATAATGGCGATAAAAGTTGTGACTATTGCTCAGGACTGAATTTAGCTTCATCCTCCGACAATCCAACAAAAGCCGTTATTTCATTACAAAGTGCGAATCAAACAGCCTATGAACTTTTTATTAAAGTTCAAGACGAATTAACAAAAGCCTATGCTGAGCTACGTGAGGGTTATGTCATTGGCGTGATGGGAAAATCTCCAAAAACATTATCTATATCCGAATTAAATAGTGTTAAAAAGGCCTATCCATTCTTACTTTCTGAAGCTGAGACGAAATAAAACAATGGGGCTTTTGAATTTTTTCTATATTTGGTTGGAAAACAAACTAATCTAACTAAACATGAAAAAAATCACTATTAACAAACAAGCTTTAAAGTTAAAAACACTTTTGAAGCTTGTTTTTTTATGCAGCATACTTTTAAGTATTGGCTGTAAAGAAAAAGAAGTAATGGAAAAATCGATGACCGAAGATGAGCTCATCACTAAAGCAATGGCCATCCATGAACGCGTCATTACACTAGACACACACAACGACATTAATATCAATAACTTTACGGACTCTATCAATTACACTCAAGAACTTGATAATCAGGTAAATCTTCCAAAAATGAAAAAAGGAGGATTGGATGTCTCTTGGTTCATTGTTTATACTGGTCAAGGCGAGTTGAACGAAGACGGTTATGCCAAGGCTTACGACAATGCCATATCTAAGTTTAATGCCATACATAAATTAACCGAAGAAATTGCACCTGACGAAATAGAATTAGCGACTACTTCAGCTGATGTTAGACGTATTTCTGCTGCAGGAAAAAAGGTAGCTATGATAGGAATTGAAAACGGATATCCAGTTGGTACTGATGTAAACAGGGTTAAAGAATTTTATGATCTGGGCGGGCGTTATATGTCCTTAGCTCATAACGGACATAGCCAATTAAGTGACTCTAATACTGGGGAAAGAGATAGTATATGGTTGCATAATGGTTTAAGTGACCTTGGAAAACAGGCCCTAGCAGAAATGAATAAATGGGGTATTATGGTTGATGTGTCTCATCCTTCTAAAGAAGCCATGCGCGATATGATAAAGCTTTCAAAAGCACCAATAATGGCTTCGCATTCTTCGGCAAGAGCCATAGGCGAACACAGTAGAAACCTTGATGATGAGCAACTCGAATGGATTAAAACGAATGGTGGTGTTGTACAAACGGTAGCTTTTAAATCTTATTTATATCCAGACAAGAATAAAAAACATGCCGATGCCTTAAAAGCTGTAATGGATGAAATTGCGAAAACTCAAGAATTTGAAATTTTAGAATGGAGTGCTGCCCGAGAATTGGATGAAGAAGCGCGAGCTGAATATTTCAAAACCTATACCGAGATTAGAACCCTAGCAAGAGCTAAAAGTGACGAAATTGCTAAAATTGCCGCGCCTGTAGATGTTGCAGATTTTGTTAACCATATTGATTATATGGTTGAAAAAATGGGACTAAAACATGTTGGAATCAGTAGTGATTTTGACGGTGGCGGTGGAATTGATGGTTGGAATGATGCATCAGAAACTATGAATGTTACTATTGAATTGGTAAGACGCGGTTATACCGAAGAGGAAATTGGAATGCTGTGGAGTGGAAATTTACTTCGAGTCTTGGATGAAGTTGCTCAAGTTGCTTCAGAAATTCAAGCAGGAGAATAAATAAAAGACATCTTTTAAAATGTTCAAAGCCAGTAAATAATTTACTGGCTTTTTTAGTTTATAACAGTTGTTCCTTTAAAAAGTAACCCCGTAAATTAATTAGTTTAGTAATTTAATAACTGCTTCAATTCACTTTCAAACCTACTCTTTGAGAGGTATTGTTCTTCCAGCTGATTTATAAATGGAATTGGTGTATCCAAACTTGCCACACGTTTTACAGGGGCGTCTAAAGCTTCAAAACAGTTTTCCATAATCATGGCCGATATATCTGAACCTATTCCCCCAAACATGGAGTCTTCTTGTAAAATAATTGCCCTACCCGTTTTTCTAACCGAATTATAAATAGATTCAGTATCCAATGGTTGTAGTGTTCTTAAATCAATCAAATCTGCACTAATATCAGGGTTCTTATTCAAAGTCTCCAATGCCCAATGTACGGCAGCACCATAGGAAATAATTGTAACCTTATTCCCAGTTTTTAAAAGTGAAGCCTTTCCAAACGGTAAAGTATAATAATCCGTAGGAACCTCCTGGCGAATACTTCTATACAAAGCCTTATGTTCAAAAAACAATACAGGATTCGGGTCGTTAATAGCGGTGGCCAATAAGCCTTTTGCATCATAAGGAAATGCTGGATATACTACCTTTAAACCTGGTGTCTTTGTAAACCAAGCTTCATTGGTTTGGGAATGAAATGGTCCTGCTGCAACGCCAGCCCCACAAGGCATTCTCAATACAACATCTGCATTTTGATTCCAGCGGTAAAATGATTTGGCCAGATAATTCACAACTGGATTGAACCCTGAGGTCACAAAATCTGAAAATTGTAACTCTACAACACTCTTAATTCCAGAAATGGACAAGCCCATAGCAGTTTCAATAATCGCTGATTCACAAATTGGCGTATTACGTACCCTATCTTTGCCAAAAGCTTTTAAAAAGCCATCAGTGACTTTAAAAACCCCTCCATAATCAGCAATATCTTGGCCCATTATAATCAGGTCTTTATGACGCGTCATTGATTGATGCAATCCTTCAGAAATGGCATCTACTAATCGCAATTCCTTTTTCGCGCTCTTAGAACGAACCTCTTGATATTCATATGGTTTATAAACATCATTCAATTCATTACTTAAGCTAACCGAAATATCTGCTTCAGCATAGGCCTTTTTTAAACTCTGACTTATTTCTTCGATATATTCAGTTCTAAATATTGCATCCTCCTTTTCAGTTAATATGCGTTCTTTAAATAGAAAATTTGCAAAATTAAGAATCGGATCTTTAGTTGCCCATTCATTCATAAGTGCCTTTGGAACATACTTCGTCCCACTAGCTTCCTCATGTCCACGCATTCTGAAGGTTTTAAACTCAATTAAAATAGGTCGCGGACGTTTACGTATACTTTCGGCCAACTTGGCTACTTTAGTGTAAACTTCAATAATATTATTTCCGTCTAGTATAAATGACTCAATTCCATAACCTTTGCCTCTATCGGCAATATGTTTACAATTATATTGCTCTTCGGTTGGCGTAGATAATCCATAACCATTATTTTCAATACAGAAAAGCACGGGTAATTTCCAAACCGACGCTACATTGAGTGCTTCGTGGAAATCACCTTCACTGGTTCCTCCTTCTCCAGAAAATACAGCGGCAACCTTATTATTCTTTTTTAAAATATTGGCCAATGCAATTCCATCAGCAACTCCCAATTGTGGCCCCAAATGAGAAATCATCCCTACAATATTAAACTCTTGAGTACCAAAATGAAAAGAACGATCTCTTCCCTTTGTAAACCCGCTCGCCTTCCCTTGCCATTGGCAAAACAGACGATACAATGGAATCTCCCTAGTTGTAAATACCCCTAGATTTCTATGCATTGGCAAAATGTATTCATCTTTATGCAATGCCATGGTAACACCAACAGATATGGCCTCTTGACCAATCCCTGAAAACCATTTCGAAATTTTACCTTGACGTAATAGAATTAGCATTTTCTCCTCTATTAATCGAGGTTTAAGCATATTCTTATATAACGAAATTAGTGTTTTACGATCTAAACTTTTTTTATCGTATTCCATAAGTTGATTTGATGCAGATGCAATTTTCATGTCCTTTCTTTGGTATATCAAAAGTAGCAAAAATTATAGCATGGCATTAACGTTTTCAAATATAAACTTGTTTTATTTTAGATTCTATTTTAGTTATCTTTGCATCCTTGCTTTAATTAAACAAAATAGACAATGAGCAAAATACCGAGTGTAAACCTTGGAGAATATATTTCTAAGGATCCTAATAAAAAGCAAAATTTCATAAACCAAATTGGAAAAGCTTATGAAGAAATTGGTTTTGTAGCTTTAAGTGGCCACTTTTTGGATGATCAATTAGTGAAACAATTATATGCTGAAGTAAAACATTTTTTCGAATTACCAGTTGAAACTAAACAGCAATATGAAATTCCCGGAATTGGTGGACAACGAGGATACATTTCTTTTGGAAAAGAAAGTGCTAAAGGTAAAAAAGAAGGCGATTTAAAAGAGTTTTGGCATTTTGGACAATATGTAGAAAATAATCCAGCTTTTGAAAAAGAGTATCCATCAAATGTAACCGTTAGTGAATTGGCAAATTTTAATACTACTGGGAAAGAAGCATATAAAATGCTCGAAAAAACTGCGAAGTATGTTTTACGCGCCTTAGCTTTACATCTAAATCTAGAAGAAACCTATTTTGATTCTTTTATATATAATGGTAACAGTATATTAAGACCCATTCATTATCCACCAATCACTTCAGAACCTAAAGAAGCTGTTAGAGCAGCGGCACATGGGGATATCAATTTAATCACGCTCTTAATGGGCGCTCAAGGGAAAGGATTGCAGGTACAGAATAATAGTGGTGAATGGCTGGACGCCATCGCACAACCGGATGAACTTATGATTAATGTTGGTGATATGCTTTCTAGACTTACCAATAACAAATTGAAATCAACAATTCACAGAGTTGTAAATCCGCCCAAAGCACATATGGGAGTCTCTAGATATTCAATTCCGTTTTTTATGCACCCCGTAAGTGAAATGCCGCTTAATGTTCTTGATAATTGTATTGATAAAGATCATCCAAAACAATATGAAGACATCACTGCTGGAGAATTTTTAAATGAACGCCTAATTGAATTAGGACTAATCAAAAAATAATGGATTTAAAAGATCAATTAAAAAACATCTTTCCCGAACACGTTTCTACCGAAACTTCTAAAAAAGTGGATGGCTCTAAACAAATTTGGATGCAAGATGCTCCTATTATATGTAAATATGAAAAACGTAAAGGCAAACCTATTACCATATTAGAGGGCTATACAGGTGCTACTGCCGATTTTAAAGCTCTGGCTAAAGAAATTAAAACAATGCTCAGTGTTGGCGGGAGCTTTAAAGATGATAAAATTATTATTCAAGGTGATTATCGCGATAAAATAATGACGCTCCTAAAAGAAAAAGGCTTTAATGTTAAACGTGTTGGAGGATAATGACTAAAAAAAAGCTTCATATTACAAACGGAACTAGTTTAACTAACAATCTACAGGAACTTAATATTAGCGGAGATATCCTCACGTGGCACGAAATGCTTTGCGAAGGACCAACCGTTAAACAGATTGATTCCATTGCGTTTATCGAGGCTCGACGAATATTTTTAAATGCGGAATATAATATTGAAATTGATGAATATGAATTTAAAAACGAGCTTAGCAAATTAGATAATAGTCAGGATTATTCAGAAATAGTCTTATGGTTTGAATATGATTTATTCTGTCACATCAATCTCATAGGAGTCATTAGTTTATTGCAACAAAAACACATTCAACTACCAATATTTTTGGTTTGTAGCGGTAGGGTTAAATATTCAACTGATCTCAAAGGGCTTTCCGAATTAAGTCATGATCAATTGTTGCAGCATTATGAAGACAAAGTGCTATTAACTCAAAAAGATTTAGATCTGGCAGACACGTTATGGGGTATTTATTGTGGTAAAGACCATAATTTATTAAAGCCTTTCATCGTCACCAGTTCCTCTTTCGAATATTTAAGCAACTGCCTAAAAGCTCATTTAGAGCGCTTTCCAGATTCTAAGAATGGCCTTGGTGTTTTAGAACATAATATTCTTGAAATAGTAAAAAATAATACCATAAAATCTAAACATCATTTGTTAGGTTACGCCTTAAATTATCAAGGGTATTACGGGTTTGGAGATATACAACTCGAACGAATGATCAATAAATTGAGTCCGTTTTTTATAGAAAAAGATAATGCTATTATTCTAAATAAAAAAGGTCACAATGTACTACAGAATATAGGTAACTATACTGAAACTGTAAATAATTATATTACTTTTGGAGGTGTGAAAAGATTGGCATTTAAATTCGACAAAGAACAGAACATGCTTATAAAATCAAGCCATAATGTCAATTAAGGCATCTATATTAAATCTGAATGCAAGTATTTATCTTTTAAATTTGAAACCAGAACACAATACAAATACTCTAAAAAAACCCGTTTAGACTTAACATGAAATCAAATACAATGAAAACCGTTAAAATTGGTGGTGTTCCTGAGCATTTTAATTTAGCCTGGTATTTAGGCTTAAAAAATGGAGATTATAAAAAGGAAGGCATCAACCTTAGATGGAAAGACTATTTTGGAGGGACAGGCCAAATGTGTAAGGCCTTAAGAGATAAAGAAGTCGATTTAGCGGTGATTTTAACCGAAGGCATTACAAAAGATATCATTGCTGGTAACGCTTGTAAAATAGTACAAGTATTTGTTAAAACACCTCTTATTTGGGGAATTCATGTCGCTCACAATTCTAAATATCATACTACTAAGGATTTAAAAGGAACTAAGGCTGCGATTAGCAGATTTGGATCTGGATCACATTTAATGGCCTATGTAAACGCACAAAAAGATAATTGGGACCTCCACTCCGACTTAGATTTTGAAATTGTTGAAGACTTGGACGGGGCGGTTGAAAGTCTTACCAATGAAACTTCCGATTATTTTATGTGGGAGAAGTTCACCACCAAACCATGGGTAGATAACAAGACTTTTAGAAGAATTGGAGAATGTCCATCACCATGGCCCTGTTTTGTAATAGCAGTTAGAGATGAGTTTTTAGAAAATGAATTGGAATGTTTAAAAACAATACTTCAGATTATCAACACAACTACAGCCCATTTTAAAAAGATTCCAAATATAGCCCATAGAATTGCCGATAGATATAATCAACAACTAGATGATGTCGAGCAATGGCTTGATCTTACCGAGTGGTCACAAAGTGCTATTACAAAACGCACAATTAATACTGTCCAAGACCAACTATTAGCACTTAATATCATTCCTGAAAAATGGGATTACGACCAATTGGTCGCTTCAATTAACATTTAATTAACTTTTTTTACGTCGTAGGGTAGGAAATTTTAACATTAAACTGTTAAATATACGTAACGTTACGTATTGTTTCGTTTTACATTAATTTATAAATTTGCAATAACAAATGTTAATTTATATTACATTAGTTTGCATGATAACGATTATTTTAGTATTTTGCCGAAGTAATTGTTTAACCCAAATCGATTATGATATATACAGTTTCAATTTTAGTTTCTAGTTTAGTTCTAATAAATTTTTTATTATTAGCGTTTAGCTCTAACAAAACTAAGCGAGCTAAAAGAGTAAATAAGCCTTATGTTATTAGGACCAAGAGAACTATTTTAGCCAATCAATTGGTTCCAAACCAGCTTGCTCCAACAGGGAGTTAGTTTTACTAAAAGACTTATTACCAAACCAATACCCCCTATTAGCACTTAATGGAGACGGGTGACCACTCAGTATGATATTATGCCTGTCAGCATCTATTAGTTTAGACTTCTTTTTTGCGAAACCACCCCAAAGTAAAAACACAACTTCATTTTTGTGTTCTGAAATATTTCTAATTATTGCATCCGTAAATTGTTCCCAACCTCTTTTTTGATGACTTCCTGCCTCATTTTCTCTTACCGTTAAAGTCGCATTCAGCAACAATATCCCCTGCTCTGCCCAATGCCTAAGATTTCCATTATTTGGAAATGGCTTACCTAAATCTGATGCTAGCTCTTTAAAGATATTTCGTAACGATGGCGGTAGAACAATATCATCATTAACCGAAAAGCAAAGACCATTCGCCTGGCCATAACCATGATATGGATCTTGCCCAATGATAACAACTTTCAATTTTTTTGGAGCACAATATTCAAAAGCTGAAAATATTTCATGTTTTGGAGGAAAACATGTGTATGTGTCGTACTCAGTTTCAACAAAACTCATCAATTCTTTAAAGTAGGATTTATCAAACTCCTCTTTAACGTATTTTAGCCAATCTTGATCAATATTTACCTTCACAACTAATGAAATATCTTTTTTTGCATTATTAAGTGACAAAATTAAGTTTTATGTATCTAATTAAATCCATATCTTAAATAAAATTATGATTTTTCCCATTAGTATTATTGTTTTTTGCTTAATTATTTTAAACTTTATGTTGTTATATTTTAGTTGTAATAGCACGCCCAAACTAAGCATCGATAAAAAAGTTGTCAATTATAAAAACAGAAAAATAATCATCATAAAAAACAACGTAACTTTAATTCATCAGTAATTAAGATGCACATATAATTGTCATAAAAATACCTTGTCAAATTCCGACTTTAATAATTATCTTTGCTTGATATTATGGTAAATTATTAATGATCAACATTCACAAAAAAACCCTTCAAGATTTAGAATTCGAAACAGTACTACAGCATGTTTCGAAATACTGTATTACTAATTTAGGCAAAAAAGAAGCGCTTCTTATTTCGCCGCTAAATTCAAAAGGAGTATTAGTCAAATCACTAGATCAGGTTAACGAATTTCTCGCCTCATTTGAAAACGAGAACCGTATCCCAAATCATGGATTCGAAGAAATCACCGAAGCGCTTAAATTTCTCGCTATTGAAAACACTTTTTTAGAAATTGAAAGCTTTAAAAAAATAGCAGCACTTTCAGAGATTTCAAACACACTTATTAAATTCTTTTCTAAGTTTAAATTGTACTACCCTACTCTAAACTCTGATGCCAATCAAATTGAATTAACAACTCAAATCATTGAAAGTATTAATGCTGTAATTAATCGTTTTGGCGAGGTTAAAGATGAGGCTAGTGATGCTTTATTTAGTATTCGAAAATCTATGAATGCTTTAAATGGAAAAATTAATTCCAGTTTTGTAAGCGCACTAAACAGTTGTCACAGTCAGGATTACTTAGATGAAATTAGGGAATCTGTTGTTGAAAACAAGCGTGTGTTAGCTGTAAAAGCAATGTACAGGCGTAAAGTAAAGGGCGCAATTCTTGGATCGAGTAAAACAGGGAGCATCGTTTATATAGAACCAGAAGCGACCATACGATATCATAGAGAACTGAATAATCTTGAATATGAAGAAAAGGAAGAAGTTACCAAAATCCTCAAAAACTTAACAAATTTTATTCGAGAATTCACTCCGTTATTGTACTTATATCAAGAATTTCTAACTCAAATGGATCTGGTATACTCCAAGGCGAAATATGCACAATCTATTAATGGTATTTTACCAAAAATCTCAGAGAACAGATATTTATATTTAAAAGAAGCAATACATCCAATTTTATACCTCAGCAATAAATTAAAGGGCGAAGAAACCTATCCCCAGACTATTGAAATTTCTAATGATAGTCGGATTATCGTAATTTCTGGTCCTAATGCCGGCGGCAAAAGTATTACCCTCAAAACGGTTGGTCTTTTACAAATCATGTTGCAAAGTGGTTTATTAGTCCCTGTTCATGAACGCAGTGAAATGTGCTTATTTAACAGAATAATAAGTGATATTGGTGACAATCAGTCCATTGAAAATCATTTGAGCACCTATAGTTATCGCTTGAAACAAATGAATTATTTTCTTAAAAAGTGCAACGATAAGACATTATTTTTAATTGATGAATTTGGGACAGGAAGCGATCCGGAACTTGGAGGGGCTTTGGCAGAAACATTCTTAGAAGTATTTTATGAGCGCGAAGCTTTCGGACTTATTACCACACATTATAGCAATTTAAAGCTACTCGCTAATGAGTTACCTTTTATGAAAAATGCGAATATGATGTTTGATAATAAAAGCCTAGAGCCACTTTATAAGCTTGTTTTAGGAGAAGCTGGGAGTTCGTTTACATTTGAAGTTGCACAGAAAAACGGAATCCCTTACAGCTTAATAAATAGATCTAAAAAAAAGATAGAAAGCGGGAAGGTTCGATTCGACAAAACCATTGCAAAACTACAGAAAGAACGCTTTAAACTAGAAAAAACAGAACGCTCTCTTAAAATAAATGAGCAGAAAAAAATTGAAGAAGCCGATAAGCTCGAACTAAAGAACAATAAAGTACAGCTAAAGTTAGAAAGCTATCAAGAATTATACGATAGTAATCAAAGACTAATTTATTTGGGTAAAAAAATTAATGATATTTCTGAAAAATATTTCGATAACAAAGCTAAAAAAGAATTGATTTCTGAGTTTTTACGAATTATTGAAATGGAAAACTCAAAACGCAAAAAAGTCCCTAAGAAGCAAAAACAGGCTCAAAAGAAAAAGGAAAAACGTATTGAAGAAGAAGTTACAGTCGAGATAAAAAAAATTAGAGTTAAAAAGCAAGAAAAGAAAAAGAAGGAAGCTCTAAAACCTGCTAAACCAAAACCAATTCTTAAAGTTGGAGATCGAGTGAGACTGCTCGAAGGGAAAGCGGTTGGAAGTATAGATACCATTGAAAAAAATAAGGCCATAGTTAATTATGGTATGTTTACAACAAATGTAAGTATGGATCAATTAGAACTTGTAGAAGCAAAGTAATGTTAGAAAGTCTCCCTAAACATAAAAAATTAATATTATTCGATGGCGTTTGCAATTTATGTAATTCGTCGGTGTTATTTACCATTAAAAGAGACCTCAATGATGTTTTTATGTTCGCTCCGTTACAGTCGGAAATTGGGCAACAAATACTAAAAGACTATAATATAGACGTGAGCAAAACCGATTCAATATTACTTTACGAGCCTGATAAAGGGGTGTCTTATAAATCTACAGCAGCTTTAAAAATTGCATCCAACCTAAACTACCCAACAAAAGCACTCACCCTGTTTTTAATAGTTCCTGCTTTTATAAGGCATTGGGTTTACAACTATATTGCCAAAAACAGATACCAATGGTATGGTAAAAAAGAGAGTTGCATGATCCCAACACCAGAGTTAAAAGCAAAATTTATTGGATAATCTAAAACCGTGAACTTGTTGTGTTTAAAACTTTGTTGAATCTACAATTTAAATAAGAGCACTAGCCTGACAGTTTTTTACTAAAACATATTGATTTGACCATCTTGATCCTCATCTGAATTAGTCCCTTCACCCTTTTCAAAGCTGCCTTTTGACTTTGATTCTGTATTATCGACAACCTTCTCATCTACAACTTCAATATCCTCAGCATGAACTTCCTCTGGAGCTTCATACTCCAAAGAATCTAACAAATTAACTTGCTTAATTTTCTCTTTAGTTAATTGATTTCCAAGAGCAGTAATGCCTTTAACAGCTATAAACTCTTCAAAATTCACTTCTTGGTTCTCTTTTCTTTCCTTACCTCTAACCTTAGCAAAAACAACTTCAGCTATTGGCCGCCAATCTGTAGAAACAATTTCTATTTGAGAGTTTTGATGTTCTGAAATAAACGCTTCTTCTCTACTTTCATTTTCAATTAAAAAACGTTTCACATAGTAACGTTCTTTATCACCATCAAAATAAATTGCCGAAATAGGTTTTTTAGGCACCCATTTCTCTAGTACAATCATATGCTCTCCAAAATGTGCTGTAATTTCTGGAACAATAGTTTTCACCGTTCCTGTTTGAGTGATGACCAGAATCCTGTCTTCTCCCCTAAACTCTCCAATTAACTCGCCTCTTTCATCAACATTTAGGCGTTGTACAGTTTCATCAAACCAAATTTTACGAGGCTTTAATGTGGAAACCCCTTTTTCTTTTAATTCAATACGTTTGATAGAATATTTAGTGACAACATTTCCTTTTGAAGCGCGACCTTTAATTATTATATCAGCAAAATCAACATCCCATTTCAATTTCTTAACACTCCCAACCTGCCTTAATGATACGCTTACCACTTCCGCTTCTCCATTTGGATTTGCTGAAAAATACCATAATATAGATCCTTTATTCCCATTGGTAAGGTCATAGGCCTTATCTCGCGTAACCCCTGTAACCGCAAAACGCTTAATATAGGAAGGTCCACGACTACCATCACGATAAATTAGATTATAAATGGTGCGTTTGTCTTTTTTCTTAAAGACCGCCACATGGATAATATCTTTACCGACAAAGGTTTTAGATCCCACTTTGGTAATCATCAATTGCCCAGACTTGGTAAATACAATAATATCATCAATATCACTACAATCGCCAATATATTCGTCTTTCCGCAATGACGTTCCAATAAAGCCTTCTTCTCTGTTAACATAGAGCTTGGTATTGCGAATCACAACTTTGGTCGCATCCACATCATCAAAAATCCGAATTTCGGTTTTACGCCCTTTACCTTTACCATATTCTTTTTTCAGTCTGGTAAAATAGGCAATTGCATATTCAATTAAATTGGCTAAATGATGTTTAACTTCAGTAATTTGCGCTTCTAAGGCTTCTATTTTTTGCTGTGCTTTATCTTTATCAAACTTCGAAATTCGCTTGATTCTAATTTCTGTTAATCTTGTGATATCATCAACAGTTAAATCTCGTTTTAAATGTTTTATATGTGGTTGAAGTCCTTTGTCAATGGCCTGAATTACACCATCCCAAGTTTCTTCTTCTTCAATATCACGATAGATTCTATTTTCAATAAAAATACGCTCTAGGGATGCAAAATGCCATTGTTCTTCAAACTCACCTAGTTTTATTTCCAATTCACTTTTTAAAAGTTGAACGGTATTATCGGTTGAACGACGTAACATTTCAGAAACCCCAACAAATAGTGGTTTATTATCTTCAATGACACAGCCTAAAGGTGAAATCGAATTTTCACAGCTGGTAAAAGCGTAAAGGGCATCAATAGTTTTATCGGGAGAGATTCCGGAAGGGATATGCACTAAAATCTCAACCTCGGCTGCCGTATTATCTTCAATCTTCTTAATCTTAATTTTACCTTTATCATTTGCCTTTAGAATAGAATCTATAAGCGATGATGTTGTTGTTCCAAAAGGAATTTCGGTAATCACCAAAGTGTTTTTGCCTTGTTGAGAAATCTTAGCACGGACGCGTACTTTGCCACCACGTAAGCCGTCATTATAATTGGTAAAATCTGCAATTCCCGAGGTTGGAAAATCTGGTAAAATCACAAATCGTTTGCCTTTAAGGTGTTTTATTGAGGCTTCTATAAGTTCAATAAAATTATGTGGTAATATTTTTGTAGATAATCCTACGGCGATTCCTTCTCCTCCTTGAGCCAACAATAGCGGAAACATCACTGGAAGGTTAACGGGTTCTTTACGCCGACCGTCATAAGAGGTTTGCCATTCGGTAATTTTAGAATTATAGACCACATCCAAGCCAAACTTAGAAATTCGCGCTTCAATATAACGTGAAGCTGCGGCTCGATCTCCTGTGAGTATATTTCCCCAGTTTCCCTGTGTATCTATCAATAAATCTTTCTGGCCAATTTGCACCATAGCATCAGCAATACTAGCATCTCCATGAGGATGGTACTGCATAGTATGCCCCACTATATTTGCCACTTTATTATAGCGTCCATCATCCAAATCCTTCATAGAATGCATGATACGCCGTTGTACCGGTTTAAAACCATCTTCGATAGCTGGCACAGCACGCTCTAAAATCACATAGGAGGCATAGTCTAAAAACCAATCTTTGTACATACCAGTAACTCTGGTAATAGTTTCCTTTTGGTGGTCATCGCTTGGGTTGATCAAATCGTCGTTCTCTTCTGTCATAAACTATGCTTGGTTTTCATCGGCGACTAAATCTAATTCAACCTTTAGATTATTAATAATAAATTCTTGTCTGCTTGGTGTGTTTTTACCCATATAGAATGATAATAACTCCTCAATAGACATGTGATCATCTAACATAATTGGATCCAAACGAATATTAGCACCAATGAAATGCTTAAACTCATCTGGTGAGATTTCACCCAGACCTTTAAATCGTGTGATCTCAGGTTTTGGTTTTAATTTTTCAATGGCATTTACACGCTCCTGTTCGGTATAACAATAAATGGTTTCTTTTTTATTTCGGACTCGAAACAATGGAGTTTGTAGAATATACAAATGTCCTTCTTTGATTACTTCAGGAAAAAATTGCAAAAAGAAGGTCATTAATAATAAACGGATATGCATACCATCAACATCGGCATCAGTCGCAATTACAATATTATTATAGCGCAAGGCTTCCAATGATTCTTCAATATTTAAAGCGGCCTGAAGCAAATTAAATTCTTCATTCTCATAAACAATTTTCTTGCTCAATCCATAAGAATTTAAAGGCTTTCCTTTCAAGCTAAATACGGCTTGTGTATTTACATCTCGAGATTTTGTAATACTCCCTGATGCTGAATCTCCCTCGGTAATAAATAAGGTAGATTCTAGATTTCGTTCGTTTTTAATATCTCCAAAATGCACGCGGCAATCCCTAAGCTTTTTATTGTGAAGATTCGCTTTTTTCGCACGATCCTTTGCTAATTTTCTAATTCCCGATAATTCTTTACGCTCGCGCTCGGCCTGCAGAATTTTACGCTGAATTTTCTCAGCATGATCTGGATTTTTATGTAAAAAGTTATCGAGTTGGGTCTTCAAAAAATCATTAATAAAAGTTCTCACTGTGGGAAGCCCTCCACCCATATCTGTAGACCCTAATTTAGTTTTAGTCTGACTTTCAAAAATGGGTTCCATCACCTTAATAGCAACCGCGGTAACTATAGATTTCCTAATATCAGAAGCTTCATAATTCTTGCCATAAAACTCTCTAATTGTCCTAACTATGGCCTCTCTATATGCCGTGAGATGCGTTCCTCCTTGAGTGGTATTTTGACCATTAACAAAAGAGTGATATTCTTCACTATATTGTGTTTTGTGATGTGTAATTGCTACTTCTATATCGTTTCCACGTAAGTGAATTATAGGATATATTTTATCGGCTTCATTGATGTTTTCTTCCAGTAAATCCTTTAATCCGTTTTCACTAAAATATTTTTCACCATTAAAAACGATAGTCAACCCTGTATTCAGGTAGACATAATTTTTCAGCATTTTTACAATATACTCACTTCGGTACTTATAATTTTTAAAAATAACTTCATCTGGAATAAAAGAAACCTTAGTTCCTTTTCGTCTTGAAGTATCATCTAAAAAATCCTGAGTAATTAAATTTCCTTGTTCAAATTCTGCAGAAGCCGATTTATTATCTCGTGTGGATTCAACTTTAAAAAAAGAGGATAGTGCATTAACTGCTTTTGTACCAACCCCATTTAATCCAACCGACTTTTTAAAGGCTTTAGAATCATACTTACCACCAGTATTCATTTTGGAAACCACATCCACGACCTTCCCTAATGGTATTCCTCGTCCATAATCGCGTACAATCACTTTATTCCCTTGGATAGAAATATCGATGGTTTTACCAGCGCCCATAACATACTCATCAATAGAGTTGTCCAGCACTTCTTTTAATAAGATATAAATACCATCATCGGGTGACGACCCATCACCAAGTTTACCAATATACATTCCTGGACGCATACGAATATGCTCCTTCCAGTCTAATGAACGGATATTATCTTCTGTATAGTTGGATTCTTGAGACATTTAATTGAAAAATAATGATAAGTTGCTAATATAATATTTCAGCTTAAAAAATAAAATACTGAATGCACAAAGTAATTAACAATATTTTTTAATAAGTAGCAGTATTCAGTAATCAGTTGGTACTCATAAGTACACAGAAAACAGCAATAAATATGAAGTCTTATTTTTCATCTTAAAAAATACTAATCCTTTGGTTTCTTTGTGGACACTAATAATATTCCACCAATAACTACCAAAGCACCAAATAACTGTAAAGTTGATAATTTTTCGTTTAAAAAAATGGCAGCCAAAATAATAGTAGAAATTGGTCCAGCTCCAGCAACTATCGCAAAATTTGAAGAATTAATCATTTTAATAGATACAGATACCAAATACGATGGGATTACAGTTGCAAAAATGGCGATTAAAAACCCAAGAAAATACACTTGCCATGGGCGTCCAAAAATATTGGCATCAGACATTATGGAATAATGAATAAATACGCAAAAGCAAGATACTAGCATGGCGTATGTGGTGAATTTTACAACTCCAAATTTAGGTATCAACCAACCACTCCCTACCAAATAAGAGGCGTACGCAATGGCGCTAAGTAATATAAAAATGCCCCCAATATATATACCTGTGCCCGAAATAGCAACTTCTCCTGAAAACGCGATAAGAATCCCTAAATACGTAAAAAGTATAGCCCATTTTTGAATTTTTGTAATCTGTTTTTTTAAAAATATTCTGTTTAGCAATAAAACTATAGTTGGATATAAAAAGAGAATAATGCGCTCTAAACTGGCTTTTATATAAGTAAGCCCCACAAAATCGAAATAGCTAGCTAAATAGTAGCCCACAACGCCGAATAACACAACCCAGAAATAGTCTATTCTTAATATAATTCCGCTTGCTTGTTTCTTCCTATATATAAAAGCAATAACTACATAGAATGGGAAAGAAAATAGCATTCTTAACAGTAAAATACTGAGCGCATCAACATGGTATTGATAAGCTAATTTTACCATGACTGCTTTAGAGGAAAATAGAACAATCCCTAAAAGACCTAAAAGAACTCCGTATATAAACCTTCTTGACTTTTGCATAGAACGAAACTAAACAGACCTCAATAAATAGCTTTGCTTAAAAAAATTGAATTACGATGTTCAATAAAATTCCTAGCAATTATGTCTGAGCATCTTACCTAACTACGGTTTAAACAAGAAATGGAACATAAACAACTCAAAACTCGATTTCAAATAAATCCAAGAGCATATAGATTGCACTACTTAGTTCCTTTTTTTATACAGCGAAATATAGACTCCCAAATTAGAAAAACTCTTAATGTGCTCCCAGTTAGTTTTTACTGTAGTCAGCGCTTCATCCTTAGTTTCATTATCTATATTAGACAGCAACACATAAGTGTTGTCCATAAGATTAAACGGCGCATATAACTCGTTGCCCTCTAATTCTATCAACCTTGAATAATGTCGAGAATTCAAATCTAATCTAGTACCAACACTTCTATGAGCTATGGTGCGATTCTCTAGATAGCTTTCCATTTTCCTTTCTACCTTATAATAATTTAGATAGGCTAAAGAACTATCCCAACTTTGAGATAATGTTGAGGGATAAATCCAAAAATGTCCTGATGCAAATGCGATTAAAATCGCAGCCGTAACTAATTTAACAGCCTTTGGTTTTAAATAATGAATTAAGTTTATAGTCAAGATAAAAATTAATAGATAACACACTAAAAAATATCTATCGCCTATCGGGTTTGAAAAAGGGACAATACCAATAAAAAATACGGCCGTAAATACAAGCGTGATGATTAAGATTTTATCTATAGTTTTGTTTTTTATACCAGATTTGAAATATTTAAAAAGAAGTGGTAAACAAATAGCTAAAACAACGATCCTTCCATAATCTAGAAAGCTTTTCAGAAAGGCTAAGCTATTTTTAACAATACCAGTAACACTTGTTGTTTGTCTATGATTAGCGAAGCCTTCATTTTCAGTGATTAAGAACCATCCGAGTGTTTTATATTGGAAAAAGGAAAACAAAGCAAATAATAGGATTGGAATTAGATATGAATAGATCCTAAATTTATTTAATTGTTCAGTATATTTTTGCTTATAAAACATGAAGTCGATTAGCCCTATACTAACAAAGATATATACCCCTCTTAAGTTTGTAAATAAAACTCCTGCCAATCCTATACACAATAACAGGTTCTTTTGCTTCAATAAACCATTTAAGGACAGTAACGAAAAGAACAGTAATAACATATCATTATTAAGGTTCGTTGTTTGTGCAATGAATGTTGGTTCTATGAATAGTAGCACAATAAAAAATAGCGATACATTTTTTAAGAAAGTTGTTTTACATAAGACTATTAATTGATAGACTACAGCAATATTAACAAACAATAATAAAATCCTTGCCGAAGCGAGAGTCTTGCCCAATACCGACCAAAACGATGCTATTAAAACGATCCATAAAGGCGGATGCCCAGAATTTATTTCCGTAGGAACTATTAATTGAGAAAAATTTTGGTTATAAATCCAATCTGCCCTTATGGACTTACTTATGCCATCCCAAAAAAAAGGAAAATCTTTTAGAAGAAAAAATTCTATAATCAAACAACATACTAAAAAGAAAAATATCAATTTATATGTTGTTGTTTTCAAAATCTACTTAATTATTATTACACATTAAACAAGAAATGCATCACATCTCCATCACTAACCACATAATTTTTTCCTTCAACACGCATTTTACCAGCTTCTTTTACTTTGGCTTCAGTTCCATACTCAACATAGTGATCATAACCAATTACTTCAGCTCTAATAAAACCTTTTTCAAAATCAGTATGAATTACTCCAGCAGCTTGAGGCGCAGTAGAACCAACATTTATAGTCCATGCTCGAACTTCTTTTACACCAGCGGTAAAATAGGTTTGTTGATTTAATAATTTATATGCAGATCGGATTAATTTAGAAGCTCCAGGCTCTTCTAATCCAATATCTAGTAAAAACATCTGACGTTCTTCAAAGTCATCCAATTCATTAATATCGGCCTCTGTACCTACTGCCAAAACAATGACTTCTGCATTTTCATCTTTTACAGCTTCCTTCACTCTATCGACATAAACATTTCCTGAAACCGCAGCTCCTTCATCAACATTGCAAACATACATTACTGGCTTATCCGTAATAAACATTGAAGGTTTTACATAATCATTATACTCATCCTCACCAAACTCAAGTGCTCTTACAGAAGTTCCAGACTCCAATGCTGCTTTAATTTTTAATAAAATAGCCTCTTCTTTTTGAGCTTCTTTATTTCCTGTTTTTGCAGCACGTTTTACCTTATCTAATTTTTTATCAACCGTTTCTAGATCTTTAAGCTGAAGCTCAAAATCTATAGTTTCTTTATCTCTAATTGGATCAATTGATCCATCAACATGAATAATATTATCATCATCAAAACAACGTACTACGTGCAAAATAGCATCAGTTTCTCTAATATTTGCCAAAAATTGATTTCCTAATCCTTCACCTTTACTTGCACCTTTAACCAATCCTGCAATATCCACAATCTCAACTGTTGCTGGAAGTACACGCTCTGGATTTACCAATTCTTCCAACTTAGATAATCTTGGATCCGGTACGTTTACAACTCCAATATTGGGCTCAATAGTACAAAAAGGAAAGTTTGCACTTTGCGCTTTTGCATTAGATAGACAATTAAATAAAGTCGATTTACCAACATTAGGTAATCCTACAATTCCTGCTTTCATTTGATTTAATTTAAAGCTGCAAATATAGGGGATAGTTTTTGTTTTTAACAGCTCAAAACGAACAAAATTAATGATCTTAAAAATTGATAATTTAGGCCCACGTTAAATAGAATATAGATTGTTGTGAAGTCATATATGGATATATATATTAAAAGTCTGTAACAAACTTTAATGATACTCGTTTAATTACTAAAGACCACAACAATAATGAAATTAAAACTAACTCTCCTTTTTATTATACTTACAGGCAATGCCTTTGCACAAAGTTTTTCAGCTAAAATAATTGATAAGTCCACAAAGGAACCTGTCCCTTTTGCAGCTATTCAAACGGGTATTCATAAAGGCGTTATCTCTAATGAAGAAGGGGTGTTTAATTTTGATCTGGAACAAAACACCATAAGTCAGATAACCATATCTTCATTGGGTTTCAAAACAGAAGGTTATAGTATTGAACATATAAGAAACAATAATTATTTAATTGAATTAGAACCTTCAGTTAACGAATTAAATACCGTGTACCTGAATAGCACAAAACCTAATGCAGATTCTATAATTGCAAGAACTTTAAGAAACTTCAAAGAAAATCATCAAACTAGCGATATAAAAAATCACAAACTTTTTCATAGAGAAACAACGTCTATGGATTTCAAAAAATTAAACTTTGAAATCAATAAAGCCTCTCATGTTAGAAAAAAACAATTGACAAGTGTTAATAATGAGCTGGATGCGATGTCTAACGAAATAATGTCAAGCAATTTCGTTCATTTCAATGATTTTATGGGAGCGCTAAGTGTCTCTAGCAAACTTGGGTATAAACTTGAAGTTGAAAAAGCAACACAAATAATAAATTCGAAAAAAGATTTTTCTCTAGACAATATTCAAGATAATGCTCAAAATATCGTACTTAAATATCTAGACACTACTCTCACCTATAAATTAAAGTCAGGTTTATTTAAAATTCAAGATTCTCTATCATTGGTTAATAAGGATAAAGAAGAAGATAAGTTACAGGAATATAAAATTGATGACCTTAAAAGCAAGGCGTATAATATGTATACCGATGCTGGTGAAAATTCTAAAAGCTTATTAAAGGGAATTATAAATTTAGATTATTATAGATATACCTTACGTGATGTCACTTTTGATAATGATAACATGATCTATATTATTGATTTCAGACCTAGAAGAGCAAAGTCAAAATATACGGGTACATTATATATTGCTGACGATAATTACGGGATATTGAAGGCCAGTTATAAGTACGCAAAAGGTAAGCGGGGTGAAAAACTTAATTTAAGATTAGTTCTTGGCGTTAAATACATTGAAAATGTAAAAAACGGGATCATGCTTTTTAAAAAGAATACTGATAACACTTATGATCCTCGATATATTAAGGAAGAAACAAGCAGGTATTTTTACATACATAGACCTATAAAATTTATAGAAAATAGTCGTGCTAAAAGAAAAGTGGCATTCGACTTTAAGATAGAAGGAGACGCCAAACACAAAAGAGAATTATTATTTACAGAATCAAAAAGTCTTTCTTTAGATGAATTTACAAGTATTAAAGAATTAAATGTAATTCCGTACACAATAAAACGTAAATACGATGCATCAGTATGGGGAACCAATGAAACCTTAGCTCCTACTGAAGAGTTAAAAACATTTGATGCTTCTAAGAATTAATCTTCGGGGTGCATAAAGCGTTGTTTTCCTAATAATTCATCTTCTGTTTCAACAACATCTTCATCAGGAATACAACAATCTACTGGACAAACAGCGGCACATTGAGGTTCTTCGTGAAACCCTTTACATTCGGTACATTTATCTGGAACTATATAATAAATTTCATCACTAATTGGCTCTTGAGCCTCACTGGCATCCACCTCTTTACCATTAGGCAAGATCACATTTCCATCTAAGCTTGTACCATCATTATAACGCCAATCATCAGCCCCTTCATAAATAGCCGTATTTGGACATTCTGGCTCACAAGCCCCACAATTGATGCATTCGTCTGTAATAATGATCGCCATAACAATTTTTATCTTTAGTTTGCTTAAATTTGCAGCTGCAAAAGTAAAGCCAAAACAATTCAAAACCAAACCTAAAAAATGAATTTAGAACAAAGAATTAATGCCTTTATAAAATTAGGAGAGTTTTTGAGTCAGTTCACTGAAAGGGACTCAACAAAAATAGAAGACATAGCTCATAATGACATGTTTTATGATGGGTTTAAACATCAAATGAAACTCGCACAAGAACATAACGGTTGGTTTACAAAAAGCAATATCAATTTTTCTATACACAATTGGGCAGAGGCATTAACAGTACCAAATTTTAAGATCTGGTTGGATAAATATAGTTTCCAAGAATTAGACCCTAAAAGTATTGCTATTATTATGGCGGGGAATATTCCCTTAGTAGGGTTTCATGATTTTCTTTCGGTATTGGTTTCTGGACATAAAGTCATTGTAAAACTATCTTCAAACGACAAACAATTGTTGCCGTTTTTAGCAAAGTATCTCGAGTATGTCGAACCAGAATTTAAAGGACGCATACTATTTACTGAAGAAAAATTAAAGGGTTTTGACGCTGTAATTGCTACTGGTAGCGATAATACGGCTAGATATTTTGAATACTATTTTAAAGATAAGCCTACAATTATTAGAAAGAGTAGAAATTCTGTTGCAGTGTTGACAGGAAGCGAAACTGAAGCTCAGCTCACCGCACTCTCTGAGGATGTATTTCGATATTATGGACTTGGTTGCCGAAATGTCTCCAAACTATTTGTACCAAAAAATTATAATTTTGACGGCTTCTTTACGGGTATGTTTTCATGGAACACTATAATAAACCAAGCCAAATATGCCAATAATTATGATTATAATAAAGCAGTGTACCTAATGAGTGAATTTGACCTTTTAGAAAACGGTTTTTTAATGATAAAAGAAGACCCCAGTCACGCCTCGCCAATTGCTACCGTTTTTTATGAATATTATGAGGATAAAGCTGTGCTTCAAAAAAAGTTAGACCAGGATAAAGATTTAATCCAATGTATTGTGGCTGACGGTTTTAACCCGAATGTAGAAATACAATTTGGTGAAACTCAAAATCCTAAATTATGGAATTATGCAGACGATATAGATACAATTGCTTTCTTACTAAAAATATAGCTGAAAAATTATCAATTTCTTAATATAAAATAGACAATAAATTTAGACCTTTAACGGCGTAAAAATAAAACAATGAAAAAACACAACTTTAGCGCAGGACCTAGTATTTTACCACCAGAGGTTTTGCTAAAATCATCAGAAGCTATATTAAATTTTAATAATGACAACTTATCTATTTTAGAGATTTCTCATAGAAGCAAATCTTTTGTAGATGTTATGGAAAGAGCACGTTCATTGGCTCTCGAGCTTCTTGGCTTGGAAGGCAAAGGCTATAAAGCTTTATTCTTACAAGGCGGTGCTAGCACACAATTCCTGATGGTTGCTTTAAATTTATTAGAAAAAAGAGCCGGCTATTTAAATACTGGATCTTGGAGTAATAAAGCCATTAAGGAAGCAAAAATATTTGATGATGTTTATGAAGTTGGCTCTTCAGAAAATGCCAATTATAATTATATCCCAAAAGGATATGATATCCCTGCAGATTACGATTATTTCCACTGTACTTCAAACAATACCATTTTTGGTACACAAATGAAAGATTTTCCTAAATGTTCCATTCCTATGGTTTGCGATATGAGTAGTGATATATTCTCTCGCCAATTAGACTTTACTCAATTTGATTTGATTTATGCTGGCGCACAAAAAAATCTTGGCCCTGCTGGAACAACACTTGTTATTATAAAAGAAGATATTTTAGGTAAGGTATCACGTCATATTCCATCAATGATGGATTATAAGGTTCACCTGAGTAAAAGCAGTATGTTTAATACGCCTCCTGTTTTTGCAGTATATACCTCTATGTTAACTCTAGAATGGCTAAAAAACCTTGGTGGGATTCCTGCAATTGAAAAAGTAAACGACTTAAAGGCTCGATTAATATATTCTGAAATTGATTTAAATCCATTATTTAAAGGCTTTGCATCAAAAGAAGATAGATCTAATATGAACGCTACTTTTAATTTAGTAAATGATGATTTAAAAGAAACTTTTGACACAATGTTAAAAGAGGCTGGCGTCGATAGCTTAAACGGACATCGAAGTGTTGGTGGCTATAGAGCATCGATGTATAATGCCTTACCATTAGAGAGCGTTCAAGTATTGGTTGAGGTAATGAGTGAATTAGAAACAAAAGCATAATAAAAATTTTAGTATAATGAAAGTTTTAGCAAACGATGGTATTTCACAAAGTGGAATCAATGAACTAGAAAACGCTGGATTTGCAGTGAGTACTACAACAGTTGCACAAGAGCAACTCATCAATTACATTAATGAAAATGATATTAACGTGATTCTTGTTAGAAGTGCAACTACTGTTAGAAAAGATCTTATTGATTCTTGTCCTGGCTTAAAAATTATTGGTCGTGGTGGTGTTGGTATGGATAATATCGATGTAGAATATGCACGCGAAAAAGGACTAAGTGTAATTAATACGCCTGCTGCATCATCGCACTCTGTTGCTGAGTTGGTTTTTGCTCACCTATATGGTTTAGCACGATATTTACATAACGCAAATAGAGACATGCCACTTGAGGGTGATTCTAAATTTAAAGATTTAAAGAAAGCCTATGCAAAAGGAACTGAATTAAGAGGTAAAACTATTGGTGTATTTGGTTTCGGCCGTATTGGCCAAGCTACTGCCAAAGTTGCCATTGGAGCTGGAATGAATGTTATTGCATTCGATCCATTTATCGATAAAGTAAACTTAGAACTAAGCTTTTTTGATGGTCAAAAAATGAATTTTGAAATCGAAACAATTTCTAAAGAGGCTGTTTTAAAACAATCAGATTTTATTACTCTTCATGTCCCTTCACAAAAAGAATATGTCATAAGTACTGATGAATTCGAAATGATGAAAGATGGTGTGATTTTGGTTAATGCTGCTCGTGGCGGTGTAATTGATGAAGTTGCATTGATTGAATCTATTTCTAAAGGAAAAGTGGCTAGAGCTGCTTTAGATGTTTTTGAAAAAGAACCTAAGCCAGAAATTCAATTACTAATGAACCCTGCGTTATCATTGACACCACATACGGGTGCAGCTACAAATGAAGCTCAAGATAGAATTGGTACTGAACTCGCAACTCAAATCATAAGTATCTTAAAAAATTAAGATAGAAAATAACATATATTACTTAAGTCCTAACTTTGTTGTTAGGGCTTTTTTTGTACGTTGATACTTTATATTTATTAACCTTTGTTTAAAAAAGCTAAGCATTTTTCTTGGCTTTTTTATGTTAAAAATGGCGCACATAAAATAGTTGTGGAACGAATTTTGTAACTTTAATAAAAACTTTATGCTATGAAACGAGCACTATAAATTATTAAAAATTTGAAAAAATGAAAAATGCATTTTTTATTCTGCTGCTTTGTTTTGGAATTTTTAGTTGCAAAACATCACACAAGACATTTGACACCACTAGTAACGAATTAAATACTAGTCAAGATACTGTTCGTATTGCAAACGACAATTTGGAATATGAAATTCTTATTATAGAGCCTGGGTTTAATAGTTGGATGATGGGTAGAGCAAAACCAGAAGGTTATTATTCTCAATCTTTTTTAGAAAACAGGAATACACTCTATGTTAACGAATGGAACAATCGAGTTTTACAACCGCAACGTTTCGACCCTAAACTCTATGAGTTGCAAATTGCTTATAGCGCTTCAATTGATTATGGATATGAAGTAAATTACAAGTTATATTACTACTTTATTTATTTTCAAATGCATTATAAACAACAATTAACAGGATTTATACCTAGAATATAAAAGTGCATAGTATATTTGCGCAGCAATTTATTATTATGCACAAACTCAAACATCGCTGGGGAATAACTTCTAATTGGCAAATAGCTATTATTTTTTTAGTCTTTGCCGTTACAGGATCCACTGCTTCGTATATAGGTAAACCCATATTGAACTTTTTAAACATTAGTCCAGAAACATTCAGTATCTATGGTTATTGGGTCTTACGAATTCTACTATTGTTTATAATGTATCAATTTCTACTGGTTGTTTTTGGGTGGCTTTTTGGCCAGCATCGTTTTTTTTGGAATTTTGAAAAGAAAATGTTGAGACGCTTAGGACTAAAAAAAATGATCAACGAATAGTGGACCAAACTAAGGCACATATCTTTTTCAAAGGCATTGTAATTCTTTTAATTACTTCTTTTTTACTGCCTTCAATTGTGAAGGTCACTCATATATTTGAAAATCATAAACATGAAGTTTGCGAAACTCCACAAAAATCACATTATCACAGTTTTGAATTGGATTGTGAATTCTATAAGTTTAATTTAAATCCAAAAATATCTCTAGCTGAATGCAACTTTGATTTAATCACTGTAAAAATTAAATCGATAGTCATTCAATCACAATATCAATCCTTAAGCAAATTTCAACGCTTATCTTTTTCACTGCGAGGTCCCCCTGGTTTAGTTTAATTCAATAAACGAGAATTTTCTCAACTTATTAAACTAAATACATAACAATAATGAAAAAACTAATAAGCGGGCTACTATATCTAGTAATCACGAATTCAATATACGCACAACACACAATTAAAGGGACCCTAACAGACATAGACACGAATTCAGCCTTAATTTTTGCAAACATCTATCTTCCAAATCTTGAAAAAGGCAGTGTTTCGGATGAAAATGGTCACTTTACAATCACAAATATTCCTAAAGGAATTCATAAGATCACTTATTCAATAATTGGATATGAGACTATCGCAACAAGCATAAATGTACCAATATCGCAGGACTTAAACATTGCATTACAGCCTTCAGTTATTGAAATGGAGGCAATTATTTTATCTACTCCATTTCATAAGTTGCAAAGCGATAATGTGATGAAAGTCGAACAAAGAAGTATTAAAGAACTCAATGCTAATGGGAGCGCTACGCTTTCAGAAGGTATCACTTCAATCGCTGGTGTGGAAAGTATTTCTACCGGCCTAAGTATTGGCAAACCTGTAATTAGAGGATTAAGCAGCAATAGAGTATTGGTTTATACACAAGGTATAAGATTAGAAAACCAACAGTTTGGTGACGAACATGGTCTTGGAGTCAATAACACAGGTATTGAAAGTATAGAGGTCATAAAAGGTCCTGCATCCTTACTCTATGGTAGTGACGCTTTGGGAGGTGTTCTTTACATCAATCCAGAAAAGTTCGCAAGTCAAAACACGTCCTCGGGCGATCTAAACTTTAATTATTTCACAAATACACAAGGCCATTCTACCAATGCAGGCTTTAAATCTTCATCAGAGACTTTTAAATTTATTTTCAGAGGAAGTTTGGCAGAACACGCGGATTACAAAACCAAACACAAAAGAGTTACTAATACAAGATTTAAAGAACAGGATTTCAAAGCGGCAATTGGTTATCAATCTCATACTTTTAAAACCGCATTCAGGTATAATGTAAATGCCTCTCAATTAGGAATTCCAGAATCTATTGGTGAACAAAGCACTAGTAAAACATTGCTTTTTCCAAATCAAAATATAACAAATCATATCTTCAGTTCAAAATCCACACTCTTTCTAGATACTTCTAGTTTGGAGTTTAACTTTGGATTTACCTATAACCACAGAAAGGAATTTGAAGAAGAATCCATAGAAGAAAGTACTATAAACGATTTTAAGAATTTAGAAGCCGTACTTCAAATGAAATTAAAGACTCATAATTATGATATTAAATATATGCTTCCAAAGCTGGGTAAATTCGAAACTATAATTGGTATTCAAGGTATGAGCCAAAGCAATGAAAATTTTGGCGAAGAACAATTAATTCCTGATGCTAATACAAACGATTTCGGGGTTTTAGCAACCTCTCATATTCATTTTGAAACAATTGATTTGCAACTTGGTGCACGATATGATCATAGAAATATAAAGGTTCGTAATGGCATTAATAAAAATTTTAATAGTTTTAATTCGGCCATTGGTATAAAGACTTATTTGTTTTCAAACATTGTGAGTAGAATTAATGTAGCCTCTGGCTTTAGAGCTCCAAATTTGGCCGAACTCACTTCTTATGGCACTCATGAAGGCACCAACCGATTTGAAATTGGAAATGCAAACCTAACCAACGAACAAAATTTACAATTCGATGTTGCATTAGAATTTAAAAATGAACATCTTGAAATATTTGCAAATGCCTTTTATAATGGTATAGATAATTACATATTCTTAACCCCCAATGGAGATGTTATTGCGCTTAACCCTGTGTTTTTATATGTACAGAGTAAAGCGAAATTATACGGCGGTGAATTTGGAATACATATTCATCCTCATCCCATAGATTGGCTACATTTGGAGAGTAGTTTTGAAACCGTTACTGGTAAACAAAATAACGGTGACTATTTGCCTCTAATTCCAGCAAAGAAACTGAGCAATACTCTGCGAATTAAATTCGAAAACAATTGGTTAAAGAATGCCTATAGTTTTGCAACACTAAGTCATACCTTTAGTCAAAACAAGGTTAATACATTTGAATCCACATCAGCCAATTATACATTATTAAGCGCTGGTTTTGGTGGGGAATTACAAGTGTTCAAAAACACTTTAAGCTTAAATATCTCAGGAAACAATTTATTTAATACAGCCTATATTAATCACTTGTCGCGTCTAAAAGTAGACGATATTTCAAATGTGGGAAGAAATATTACAATAGGATTGTCTTATGAGCTATAAGACTTTTATGAAAGTAAATTAATTTAAGAACAGCTTGACCATAAAGCCAAACTAAAGTTGAGCTGTTCTTTTAATTGAATATTCAAAAATATCATTGCTCAACTTCTATAACGATTTCCTCCGATTTAAATACAAAGGTATACAACCACATTAAAGTAAACGTTGGAATAATATCCATAAGCGGCAAGGCTTCTTCAACAAAGGCAATAACACCTGCAATTTTACCTGTTTTACCCTTATAAAGCTTGGTCATTAAATATCCAGCAGCAGGCGCCCAAATTAGATCAAATGGGGGGAATATAAAGGATACATATCCTAAAGCATCAAAAACAAGACCATAGCCTAATTTTTTGTATTTACTTGTATTTTTAAAATTCATAGGAGTGTTTTATTAAACTATAACAAAAAACATACCCTATTTATTATGATAATTTCCCACTAATAAGTTTTAAAAATTCCGATCGTGTTTCAATATTTCGAAAAGCCCCTCTAAACCCTGAAGTTGTTGTTACCGAATTTTGCTTTTGTACACCCCGCATCATCATACACATATGTGAAGCCTCAATCACTACTGCCACTCCTTGTGGTTTTAAGGTGTCATTAATACAATCTAAAATTTGCTCGGTTAATCGCTCTTGAACTTGAAGTCTACGAGCAAATACATCTACAATTCTCGGCAATTTACTCAATCCTACAATATGTCCGCTTGGAATATATGCAATATGAGCTTTTCCGAAAAAGGGTAGTAAATGGTGCTCACACAACGAATAGACCTCAATATCCTTAACAATTACCATCTCATCATAGGTCTCCTTAAACATTGCGCTTTTAAGAATTTCCGTCGCATTTTGTTCATAGCCTTGAGTTAAAAATTGCATCGCTTTTGCGGCTCTTTCAGGAGTTTTTATTAATCCATCACGGTTTGAATCCTCTCCAATTTCCTTAATTATTGATGCATAGTTTTCCCTTACATCTTCCATCGCTTTTATATTATGCTCTTCAAATTGTTTTCTTGACATCTTCTATTTTAATTTATCGCTAAAGTGTTCTTGTAACTTTTTTAATTTTGGACGTATCAAAAATTGACAATAAGGCTGCTCTTTATTATTATTATAATAATCCTTATGATTCTCGTCTGCTTCATAGAACACTTCAAATTTAGTTATTTCTGTAACAATAGGACTACTAAAAACCCCTTCAGAAGTTAATAAAGAAATATAGTCTTGAGCCTGAGATTTTTGCCTAGTATCTGTATAGAAAATTGCCGAACGATATTGGGTTCCAACATCATTAGCCTGTTTATTTAAAGTAGTAGGATCGTGGGTAGCAAAAAACACTTCCAATAATTCCACATAAGACACCATACTCGGATCATACCCTATTTTGATACCTTCGGCATGACCTGTAATACCAGAACACACTTCCCGATAAGCAGGATTTTTAATAAATCCACCGGTATACCCTGAATTGACAGTCTTAACACCATTTATTCTACGAAATACAGCCTCGGTACACCAAAAGCACCCACCAGCAAAAATTGCTGTTTTAAATTCTTCAGTCATAGATTCAAAATTAGATAAAAATACTTTGTCGTCAATTTTATGATTTTCTTACCATATACTTAACACTTTTCGGCTCCTTTTAACTTTTACTTATGAATTTTCAGGACGTTCAAAATGTAATTTTGTAAAAAATGTAACAATCATAAATAATGCTAATCCTTTGTAAAAGGATATTTCATCAAAATCAAAATCAATCACAAATGAAAAACTGTCTTTACGTATTACTTTCATTATTTTGCGTTTCAGGCTCTCTTGCCCAAGAAAAAAAAGTTTTAAACATAAAAAAAATCACTAATGCTCCAAAAATAGATGGGATTTTAGATGAAGCAGTTTGGGCAGAAGCCCAAGAAGCTACTGATTTTGTACAGTTCAGACCAGAAACAGGTGTTAAAGCATTAGCACATCAAAAAACAATTGTAAAAATGGCTTATGATGATGATGCCGTTTATTTTGCTGCCTATTTGCATGACAACCCTGAAGACATTCCAATTCAAGTTGGTACTCGTGATAATTTTCCACAAGCCGATTTTTTTATCGTTGTACTCAACCCCAATAATGATGGTAAAAATGATACCGAATTTTTCGTGTTTAGCTCTGGAAGTCAAGCTGATGCAGTAGTATCTCCCGGTAATGGCGAAGACTTTGGGTGGAATGCCGTTTGGGATAGTGCTGTAAAGATTGTTGACGATGGTTGGATTGTAGAAATTAAGATTCCATATTCGGCTTTGCGATTTTCAAACAAAGATGTACAAACATGGGGTTTACAACTTCACAGACGTTTTAGAAAAAACGAAACTCAATATTCTTGGAATCTAATTGATAGGACACAAGGGTATTTTAGTAGTTATAGCGGTATCGTTCAAGGCATCGAAAACATTAAGCCTCCAACACGACTCAGTTTTTATCCATTTGCTTCCGTTTTAACTCGTTCTTTCGATGGCGAAACATCCAATGACTTCAGTTATGGAATGGATGTTAAATACGGTATTTCAGAAAATTTCACACTAGACGCAACACTTATCCCCGACTTTAGTCAAGCTGGATTTGATAATGTAGAGCTCAATTTAGGTCCTTTTGAACAACAATTCTCAGAACAACGTCAGTTTTTCAAAGAAGGTGTTGATTTATTTAATAAAGGCGATCTATTTTATTCTAGAAGGATTGGAAACTCACCAACAGGTAATCCTATTTTGGACGATAATGAAGAAATAACAAATTACCCAAATAAAATCAAAATGCTCAATGCCGTTAAAGTTTCTGGTCGAACTAAAAATGGCTGGGGTATTGGTTTCTTTAATGCGATAACCGAAAAAACTGAAGCTACAATTAAAAACACATTAACCAATGGCTCAAGAAGAGAAGTTGTTGAGCCAATTGCCAATTATAATATTCTTGTCATTGACAAACAATTTGGGCAGAACTCATCAGTGAGTTTTGTAAATACTAACGTCTCCAGAAGTGGTCATTTTAGAGATGCCAATGTTTCCGCTCTACTATTCGATATCACTAATAAAAAAAATACGTTTAGTTATGAAGGTGAGTTTAAGGTCAGTGCACTTAATTTATACGAAGGGAATCAAACTGGGTATAGTGGGGCTTTAGGTTTTAATAAGGTAAGTGGAAATTATAGATTTGGGGTAGATTATGAAATTGCGGATAAAAAATTTGATATCAACGATTTAGGAATTCAAAATCGAAATAATTTTAGTAATTTTTCTTCTTGGTTTTCATATCAAACTTTTGAGCCTTCTAAAAAGCTTAATAGTTTTCGGTTCAATTTATGGTTTAACTATAAACAATTATTTAATCCTAGCACTTATACAGGTAAAAATGTTGGGATGTTTATAAGAGCTGTAACCAAAAAATTATGGTCCTTCAGTGGGAATATGAACTGGAACATTGGAAAGCAGTACGATTTTTGGGAACCTAGAACAGAAGGCCGATTCTTTGTTTTTAAAAACAATTTAAATGGAAACGTCCAATTTAGATCAAATTTTGCTAAGACTTTCGCCATCCGAGGTGATGTAGGGATTGCAACCCTTTTTGATTCAGAAAGAGATGTATTTCATAAATGGTATAGTATAGGACCCCGTTTCAGATTCAATGATAAATTTTCTCTGAGTTACTCCTACCGTTATCAAGGTGGAAATGGAGGCCGTGGCTATGTAACCACTCTCGAAAATAATGGAGAAATATTATTTGGCCAACGTAAACAACGTACTGTTGTAAATAGCATCTCAGGAAATTATAATTTTAATTCATTTCATGGCTTATCATTAACATTTAGAAATTATTGGTCGACAGTTACCTATAGACAAGACCTATTTACACTTTTAAATGATGGAAGTACAACGACAAGTACTGGGCATAATTTAGACACTATTGATTTTGATCCAAATGCCAATTTTAGTACCTGGAATATCGATTTAAGATATTCCTGGCAATTTGCGCCTGGAAGTCAGTTAACAGCCTTATATAGAAATTCACTGTTTAATTTCGATACAATGTCAAGAGACAATTTTTTTGACAGCTTAGGCAACTTATTCGATCAACCTATTGAACATACCTTTTCACTTAGAATGGTATACTATATAGATTATAACACACTTAAAAATGTATTTAAAAATAAAAGGAGTTCATAATTCACTAATACCCTGTAAGAATGAGTGTTAAGACTAATATATATTTATTATGTATTACTATTAACTTAAAAAAAGCAAATATGATTATAAAAAAATGCAACAATCAATAATTATATCAGTCCTTGAAAAAGGAAACCGATAACCATCAATCAAAAAACTAATCACAAAATGAAAAAATCACTAAGTTTATTGTTTATGTTTTGCTTTATTTTTAGCATGACAGCCCAAGAGAAAAAATTTCTAGACCTTAAAAGAGCAACTTTATCACCAAAAATTGATGCAATTTTAGACGATGCAGCTTGGGAAGAAGCAGATGAAGCGAGCGGGTTTGTTCAGTTTCGCCCGGCAATGGGGACACCTGAAGAAGACCATCAAAAAACAACTGTAAAAGTAACCTATGATGATAATGCCGTTTATTTCGCTGCATACATGCGAGATAATCCTGATAATATCATGAATCAATTAACAACTCGAGATAATTTTGGACAATCAGATTTTTTCTTGATTTCTATCAACCCAAATAACGATGCTCAAAACGATACTGAATTTTTAATATTTAGCACAGGAACTCAAGGTGATGCTGTTGTTACCTCAGACGGAAATGAAGATTGGGGATGGAACGCTGTTTGGGACAGTGCTGTAAAAATTGTTGATGACGGATGGATTGCCGAAATAAAAATTCCATATTCTGCACTACGTTTTTCTAATCAGGAAATTCAGACTTGGGGGATTCAGTTTCACCGAAGGCACATGAATGATAATAGACAACTAACTTGGAATCCTATTGATAAAACCAAAGGAAGAATTGGTCAATACCATGGTGAACTTAGAGGAATTAAAAATATAGAACCACCTGCTCGATTAAGCTTTTACCCTTTTACATCGGCACTTACCCGTTCATATGATGGAGCAACTGGTGACGATTATAGTATTGGCATGGATGTAAAATATGGCTTAAGTGAAAATTTCACATTAGACGCTACGCTTATACCTGATTTTAGTCAAGCTGGTTTTGATGATGTGCAACTAAATTTAGGCCCGTTTGAGCAGCAATTTTCCGAACAGCGTCAATTTTTTAAAGAAGGAGTAGATTTGTTTAGTAAAGGAGATTTGTTTTACTCAAGACGAATTGGTAATTCACCAACAGGAAGCCCTTCTCTCGGAGCAAATGAAGAAATTACGGACTATCCAAATTCAGTAAAATTATTGAACGCCGTTAAAGTTTCAGGGCGTACAAAAAATGGACTTGGAATAGGTGTTTTTAATGCTATCACAGAAAAAACAGAATCAATCATAACTGATAATATTACTCAGGAAACTCGAAGAGAAACTGTTGAGCCTTTATCAAATTATAACATACTTGTAGTTGACCAACAATTTAACGGAAACTCATCGGTAAGCCTTATTAATACCAATGTAACTAGAAGTGGGGATTTTAGAGATGCTAATGTTACTGGAGCATTGTTCGATATTTCAAATAAAGCAAATAAATATAATATAAGTGGTGAAGCTAAGATGAGCTCATTAAATCTTTACGATGGTACACAATCGGGTTTTAGTTCTAGAATTAGATTAGCCAAAGTAAGTGGCAAATACCGCTACAGTATTGGACATCGCTTGGCGGATAAAAAATTCGACATTAATGATATGGGGTTATTATTTAGAAATAATTATAACGACATTTCTGCAAATGCATCTTATCAAATCTTTGAGCCCACAAATACATTAAACAGGTTTAGAATTAGCTTTCGTGCTCGTTATAATATGCTATACAAGCCAAATACATATACCGGGAATAACGTAGGTCTTAACGTGAATGGACAAACAAAAAGTCTATGGCACTTTGGAGGCAATATAAATTGGAATATTGGTAAGCAATATGACTATTTTGAACCAAGAACAGAAGGGCGCTTCTTTACGTTTAAAAATAATTTCAGTGCTGAAGCATGGGGAGGAACGAATCGAGCTAAACCTTTTTCAATAATGTCTTATCATGGGTTTACCACTTTATTTGATAAAGGTCGTGATGTTTTTATTCATTATTTTGGTATAGACCCAAGAATACGATTTAGTGATAAATTTAGTTTAAGTTATTCTATCAGTTATAATAAAGGACGAGGTGGTCGAGGTTATGTCACAAATGTAGGTGACGATATTGTTTTTGGACAACGTAAACAAAAAACGATTGAAAATGGCATTGAAGCCAGCTATAATTTCAATTCTTATCATGGTTTATCCTTAACATTTAGAAATTATTGGTCAACAGTAACCTATAACGAAGACTTATTTACACTTTTAGATAATGGAAGTGTTTCAAACACAGGTCATACCGTGAACAATATTGGATATGACCCAAATGTAAACTTTAATACTTGGAATTTTGATTTTAGATACTCATGGCAATTTGCACCTGGCAGCCAATTAACAGCATTGTACAGGAATTCATTGTTCAATTTTGATACAGCATCTGATAATAATTTTTCAGATAGTTTAGGTACTTTATTTGACCAACCAATTGAACATATATTCTCTTTAAGATTAGTTTATTATATTGATTTTAACAATATTAAAGGCATATTTAAGAAAAACACCATTTAATAGGGTTCTAAATAAACACATCAATTAAAAAAAAGGGTCTGCCGTTTAATCTGCAGATCTTTTTTTATACCCAAAATTGAAAACAGCGCCAGTTTAAGCATATTCAGAGCTTATCTTAACATAGGTAAAGACGTATTAACATTTATCTGGCAGTTTTAACATTTACTTAGGAAAATACGGGTTTTACTAAATGTAAGTTTGCGTGACTTTTTACAATTTGTATAAAAGACACATTACTAACAACCACCATCTCTAAAATGAAAAGAATTCTTTATTTTTTATTCATATGCTGCTCCGTTTTCATCACTAGAGCACAAGAAAAAAAAACTCTTAATATTACAAAGACTACTGTAGCCCCAAAAATAGATGGCATACTAGATGACCCTATTTGGAGTACAGTAGAAGTAGCTTCAAATTTTGTGCAATACAATCCGGGAATGGGAGTTCCTGCAAAAGAACATCAAAAAACTGAAGTACGAATAACTTATAACAATCAAGCCATTTTTGTTTCAGCTTATATTCATGAGAAACCAGAAGATATATTAAAAGTATTTTCTCCTAGAGATGATTTTGGTCAAGCCGATTATTTTGGAGTGACATTTAACCCAAACAATGACGCACAAAACAATATTAAATTTTATGTAATGAGTTCTGGAACACAAGCTGATATTATTGGTGGTTCTAGCGGAAGACGCGGCGGAGGTCCCGGGCCTCGTGGTGACAGAGGATGGAATGCTGTTTGGGATAGTGCTGTGAATCATGTTGAAGATGGTTGGATTGTAGAAATGAAAATTCCGTATGCGGCGCTTCGTTTTTCAAATCAAGAAGATGCCGTTTGGGGTATTCAATTTTTTAGAAAATTCAGAAAAGAAGGTCTTGATTATAGCTGGAGTCCAATTGATAGAACTAAAGGGAATCAAGGTATTTATGATGGCGAGTTAAAAGGATTGAATGACATTACACCTCCTACTCGATTAAGTTTTTACCCATTTGCTTCTGCCACATCGGTTTCTCAGGCAAACGAAACCGTAAGTAATATTGGTTTTGGAATGGATGTAAAATACGGAATTACAGAAAGTTTTACGCTTGATGTTACTCTAATACCAGATTTTAGTCAAGCAGCTTTTGATAAAGTGGAATTGAATTTAGGTCCTTTTGAACAGCGTTTTGATGAACAACGTCAATTTTTTAAGGAAGGTGTAAACTTATTTAGTAAAGGTGATTTATTCTACTCAAGAAGAATTGGTAATAGCCCTGTTGAGCGTTTTGATGTTTATGATGAATTAATAGACGCAACTGATGAAGTTGAAGAAGTGGTTGATGATCCTAAAAGCGTTAAAATGTTGAATGCCATTAAAGTTTCGGGGAGAAACAAAAATGGTCTGGGTATTGGGGTATTTAACGCTATTACAGAAAAGACAAGTGCTAGAATAAAGAATACAAAATACACGCTTGATATTAACGATGAAAAAATTGATTCTACCATAACATATAGAGAGCGTGTTACAGAGCCATTTGCTAATTATAATATTATTGTATTAGATCAGCAATTCAATCAAAACTCTTCCATTAGTTTTGTTAATACTAACGTGCTAAGAGAAGGGCATTATAGAGATGCAAATGCATCTGCACTTCTTTTTAATTTAACCGATAAGACCAATACTTTTAATATTAGAGGTCAAGGAAAAATGAGCAACGTAAGGGAATTTGGAGATAAGACGACCGGTTTTGAAGGAGGTTTTTCAATAGGAAAAGTTGGAGGTGCTTTTCAATATCGTTTAGAAGGAAGTATTAGAGATAAAAATTATGATGTAAACGATTTAGGGTTCGGAGTTCGAAATAATTTCAAAAACTTAGAAGCCAATTTTAGATACGAAGTTTTTGAGCCTAAAGGGTTTTTAAACAGCTTTAATATTAGAGCTGAAAGTCAACTGAAATGGAGACATAGCAATAACGACTATACCGGTAATAGGTCTGAAATAAATTTCAATGCAAGAACAAAAAATTTAATGTGGATTGGTGGAGAAATTAATGCAGCATTAGGCAAGCAGAAAAACTATGATGAACCTAGAGATCAAGAAAATGACAGATTTTATGTGATTAACAACTTTGTTAGAGGAAGAGCATACATATTTACTAACAGCAATAAAGCCTTATCAACTAGTGGTAATATTAGCTATGGTACATTGTTTGACAAAAACAGAGATTTTCGTGAGTATCAAATTAGAATAGGTCCTAACTTTCGCTTTAACGATAAATTTACATTGGAGTATGATTTAAGTTACCAGAAAAAAATGGGTAGCAGAGGATATGTAACAAATATTGATGATGAAATTATTTTTGGAGACCGAGATCAAAAAACATTTGAAAATAGTATTTCTGGAACGCTAAATTTTAATTCATTAAAATCACTAACACTATCGTTTAGAAATTACTGGTCTATAGCTACATATGACGAAGGTCTTTTTACTTTGGAGGCTGATGGTTCGCAATCAAAAGAAACAGGACATACTTTAACTAATTTAGATTTGGATCCAAATAGAAACTTTAATATTTGGAATCTTGATATTAGTTATCAATGGCAATTTGCACCAGGAAGTCAATTAGTTGCATTATATAGAAATCAATTATTCAACAGCACAACGCAATCTTTAGATACTTTTAGTGAAAGCTTGAAAGATTTATTCAATCAAGACATACAGCATACATTTTCAATAAAGATGATATATTACTTAGATTATAATTCCATTAAAAGCGTATTTAATAAGAAATCGGCTCTAAATAGTGCGCCATGATAAAGTGATACTCGTTGCCAAAATCAAGGTTTTGAATAAGTTTTAAGAAATCTGAATAGAATTTCTAACTATTCAGTATTTTTACCACATAAGCAAAGCTATGATCGAAGCAAAAAATATCCATAAGTCCTACGATGATTTACACGTATTAAAAGGTGTAGACCTACATATTAAACAAGGAGAAATTGTCTCTATTGTTGGTGCTTCTGGTGCAGGTAAAACAACATTATTGCAAATTTTAGGCACACTTGATAAAGCGACATCAAAAGAGAAGCCTTTGCTTAAAATGAATGCTGTTTCTACCATCGGGCTAAACGATAAAGCCCTGGCTAAATTCAGAAATGAACATATCGGATTTATTTTTCAATTTCATCAGTTATTACCAGAGTTCACCGCCCTAGAAAACGTATGTATTCCAGCTTTTATTAAAGGCACGTCAAAAACTGAAACCGAAACTAGAGCTAAAGAATTACTAGATTTTTTAGGCCTATCTCAGCGATATAATCATAAACCAAACGAACTATCAGGTGGAGAACAACAACGTGTAGCCGTGGCTCGAGCATTAATTAATAATCCGAAGCTAATTTTTGCAGACGAACCTTCAGGTAATTTGGATAGTGAATCTGCAGAAAATTTACACAATCTATTCTTTAAACTTAGAGATGAGTTTGGACAAACTTTCGTTATTGTAACTCATAACGAAGACCTTGCTAACATGGCCGATAGAAAACTGGTTATGGTTGATGGCAAAATTATAAATAATTAAATCCCTTGAAAGCCTCAGAACTCAAGGAATTTCTAGATGCTAAAGTTGCTCAATACAACACTTCTGATTTTATTTCAACAGATCCTATAAGTATTCCTCATCAATTCCGAGTTAAAGAAGATATTGAGATTGCTGGATTTCTTACCGCTACCATAGCTTGGGGAAATCGAAAAATGATCATTAAAAACGCGAATCGTATGGTCGCTTTATTGGGAAACTCACCTTATGATTTCATTATGCAACATAAGGAACATCATTTGGAGAATTTCGATGGTTTTGTACATAGAACTTTTAATGCTGAAGATTTTAAATATTTTATTAAAGCACTTAAGCATATCTATATTAATCATAATGGCTTAGAACAAGTCATTAAAACTCATGCTAAAAAAACATCACTCCAACCTGCCATTCATAAGCTAAAAAAGGTGTTTTTTGAAATCCCCCATTTACCACGCACAACAAAACATATTGGCGATCCATATAAAGGCTCAGCAGCCAAACGAATTAACATGTTTTTACGCTGGATGATTCGCAATGATAATACTGGTGTCGATTTTGGGATTTGGAAAAGCCTCTCCCCGTCTCAACTCTCTTGTCCGCTCGATGTACATTCTGGTAATGTCGCTCGTAAATTAGGTTTAATTACAAGAAATCAAAATGATGCCAAAGCCCTAATAGAATTGGATTCTAACTTGAGAGAACTCGATCCTGTGGACCCTGTAAAATATGATTTTGCTTTATTTGGATTAGGCGTTTTTGAAGACTTTTAAAATCTTGTTAATAAATGTTAATTTATTCTTAACTTCCATACAAAACAGTACTTTAGTAACATTCATAAACTAACTAAACACACTACAATGAAAAAATTTTTTAGCCTCCTATTTCTTGCAGGAGTATTGACGTCCTATGGGCAAAGCAGAACTATCCCTGTTGACACTACTGTGGTAACAACACATAATACAACGGTAAAAGGACAAAGCTTTTCTTACACAGCCACCACAGGAACACAACCTGTTTGGGACGAGAATGGAGATCCAACGGCGACGTTGTTTTACACCTATTACACGCGTAATAATGTAAAGAACAGAGCAAGCAGACCTTTAATAATTTCATTTAATGGAGGACCAGGATCCGCTTCTGTCTGGATGCATGTTGCTTATACAGGACCTCGTATTTTAAACATTGACGACGAAGGCTATCCTGTACAACCATATGGCTACAGAAGCAATCCAAATTCTATTATTGATGTTGCCGATATTGTATTTGTAAATCCGGTAAACACAGGATATTCAAGAATGATTCCTAACAAGGAAGGTGAAATGCCAGACAAAAAACAATTTTTTGGTATCAATGCTGATATTAAATATTTAGCAGAATGGGTAAACACCTTTGTATCTAGAAATAACCGCTGGGAATCCCCAAAATACATTATTGGAGAAAGTTATGGTGGCACCCGTGTTATGGGATTATCAAATAGATTACAAAGCTCTCAATGGATGTACTTAAATGGTGTAATTATGGTATCTCCTGCCGATTATAACGCATACAATACCGATGGTCAGCCAGAATATTCCGCGCTCGACCTACCATATAAAGCTGCTGCCGCTTGGTATCATAAAATGTTGCCCCCTGCACTACAAAACAAGGATTTAACAGATATGATACCTGAAGTTGAGGCATATGCAATCAATACTTTGATGCCTGCAATAGCCAAAGGCGGTTTTATTTCTGATGCTGAACGTAATAATGTAGCAGAAAAATACTCATATTATACAGGTATTAGCAAAAAGTCGATTTTACAGCACAACTTAGTAGTGCCAAATAGTTTCTTTTGGAAAGAATTATTACGAGATAAAACTGGTCAGACTATCGGTCGCTTAGATTCACGATATTTAGGTATTGATAAGATGCAAGCTGGAACACGTCCAGATTATAGTCCTGAATTAACTTCTTGGCTACACTCTTTTACACCAGCAATTAACCACTATATTAAAAATGAACTCAAGTTTGTAACCGATGTAAAATATAATATGTTCGGCCCTGTACATCCTTGGAATAATGACGATAACACCACTCGAGATGACCTCCGAAAAGCCATGGCTACAAATCCTTATTTACATGTATTAAATCAATCAGGGTATTACGATGGAGCAACTACTTTTTTTACGGCTAAATACACATTATCACAAATTGATCCTAGTGGGAAAATGAAAGATCGTATGACCTTTAAAGGCTACAGAAGCGGACACATGATGTATTTAAGAAACGAAGACTTGATTAAAGCAAATGAAGACATAAGGGAGTTTATCAAAAAATCTTCAGCCAATGGAAAAGCTGCAAAATATTAACCTGTGAGAAAATATTCATTACTTACACTATTGTTCAGCGTTATACTTATAACGCTGAACGCTTGTAAACCTGGACCAGAAACGCTTATAACTTATATTACAGCACCTACTGGAATAAACGGGTCGGAATCTAGCTTGCATAAATCTAGTGATGGCAGTATCCTATTAAGTTGGATTGAAACTGGTGAAGATAATGAGAGTAAGCTACTATTTTCAAGTCTTCAGGATGATAATACCTGGTCCACATCAAAAACCATTGCCACGGGTAATGATTGGTTTGTGAACTGGGCCGACTTTCCATCAATGGTATCTTTCGGAAAAGAAAATTTAGCGGTACACTATTTAGAAAAGAGTGCTCCAGAAACCTTTACTTATGATGTAAGACTTACAGTTTCAAACGACAATGGAAATACATGGAACACTTCATTTGTACCACATACAGATAACACTCATGCGGAGCATGGCTTTGTGAGTAAAGTTGAAATGAATGACGATGCTTTTCTATCGGTGTGGCTCGATGGACGACAAATGGCTTATGCTGAAAAGGATTCGACCATTGCAAAAGAGATGACTTTAAGAAGTGCATTAATAAGTAAAGATGGCGAATTAATTAATGAATACTTATTGGACAGCCGCGTATGTGATTGTTGCCAAACAGATACTGCCATGACCAATGATGGTCCAATTGTAGTGTATCGAGATCGCTCAGAAGATGAGATACGAGACATCTATTATGTGAGACAAGTCAATAATGAATGGACAGATCCAAAACCAATTTTTAATGATAATTGGAACATTTCTGGTTGTCCAGTCAATGGTGCTGGAATTACTGCTAAAGATGATACTGTAGCCGCAGTTTGGTATACCAGAGCAAATGATACACCTAAAGTAAAAGTTGCTTTTTCTAACAATAATGGAGGCTCTTTTGAAGCTCCAATAAACATTGATTATATTGATCCACTCGGACGTGTAGATATTGAAATGTTAGACGATAAATCGGTGTTAGTCAGTTGGATGGATACTGTAAATGATAATACAGTAATCCAATTACAACGTGTGCAACAAGATGGAACTTTAAGTGAGTTAATTACCTTAACTGAAGCTTCTGAAAGCCGTTCTAGCGGATTTCCTAGAATGGTAATTAGAGATAAAATGGCTTATCTTTCCTGGACAAATGTTGGAGATGATAAGCTTGATCTAAAAACGGCCATTGTAAATACCGGCCTTTTAAAATAAATCTAAACCAAAAAAAACTGGCTTTAATAAGCCAGTTTTTTATACTATAATTTTTATTATTACCCCTTTAACCAAGCGGTTCTCAAATCAAGTTGTTTTTGTGTTACATCTTGTTTTGACTGAATTTTTTGTCCAGTTGTATATGATTGAGTTAGGGTAGCTTTCACGATAACTTCGTTCCCTCCTCTATTTAACTTTACTTCAATTTCCTTACCAGGTTGCCATCCAAAAACCTGAGATAGAATTTGATTCGCATTTTGGATTGTAACTTTAGTTCCATCTAATTCAACAATAATGTCATTCGGTAGCACTCCCTGTTCATTCCAAAAACTGTTTTTACTTACCAAATTATTAAAGTAGACCGTCCCATCTGTCTGATTCGCACCAACAATTAAAGCGCCTGCATTTTGGATAAAATTAGTCTTTACTTCAGATTCAGCTACTTCTAATCCAACCTTTTCAAAGAATTCATTATAATTAATTGGTGTTCCGCCTAATACATGTGCATCAAAAAACACTTTTAAAGAAGGATAAGTCATTGCTGCAATTTCATCAAGAATTTTATCATCTTCGAAAGGCTTGTTTTTACCATACTTTAATGACAATTCTTTCATTAATGATAAGATACCTCTTGTACCATTACTTTCTTCACGCATCAAAAGATCTACACACATCCCAATTAAAGCCCCTTTTTGATATACGTTTCCATAGTTTGGAGCATAAGGATCATCCAAAATATGCTCACTCATAACAGTAAAGCTCATGGCATCATTAAAGCCTGAAGCTGATTGAATTTTCCCCATTATTTTAGCGTAAAATTCATCTTCAGATACTAAACCTTGATCAATTTGAAATAGACTAGCAAAATATTCAGTTACCCCTTCATACATCCATAAATGCTTAGAAAATGTAGGCTGGTCATAATCAAAATAGTGTACATCCTCAGAATGTACGCTCAATGGTGTTACAATATGAAAAAATTCATGAGAAACAATATCAATCATACTTTTAGCTAAAGCCGCTTCTTGCATTGATTCTGGCATAACTACTACCGTAGATGTATGATGCTCTAAAGCGCCATATCCTTTAGGTGAATTTTCCTTGCCTTCGGATAAATACACATAGATGTCATATCTCGAAGTACTATTAACATTCCCCAAATAGGTCTTTTGTGCTTGCATCATAGTCTCCATTGTTTCTTTCAAAGACTTAGCAGAATGTGTTTTATTAGGCGAGTAAACACTTAAAACAATTTTAATATCTCCAACTTGAAATTCTTCTACTTCCAATTCACCATAAAACATAGGATTATCGGTAATATCAAAATATCGTGGAGCAAAATAACTTGATGTTGAGACCCCACCATCAGCACTTGTAGTATAAGATACTTGCTCTAAAGC
>MAAC01009543.1_pt1 | contig 115580 bp, 91 predicted proteins | sample 1115981 | NCBI WGS metagenome assembly MAAC01 (sample SAMN04961126, study PRJNA320927) | seawater metagenome | isolation source: sample BD02T64 sea water enriched with oil for 64 days | place: USA:Gulf of Mexico | collected 2013-07-27
ATTGTGATTGGCCAGGCCTGTGAGTTCGACTACTCCGGCGCCCAGGCGTGTAAAGCGCTGCGTGAAGAGGGCTACCGGGTAGTGCTGGTGAACTCCAATCCGGCGACCATTATGACCGACCCGGCGATGGCCGACGCGACCTACATTGAGCCCGTTGAGTGGCGAACGGTAGCGAAAATCATCGAAAAAGAACGCCCTGACGCGGTATTGCCGACCATGGGTGGCCAGACTGCGCTCAACTGTGCTCTCGATCTGGCCCGCGAAGGCGTGCTCGAAAAATTCGGTGTGGAGTTGATTGGTGCCAGCAGTGACGCCATCGACAAGGCTGAAGACAGAGAGCGCTTCGACAAGGCGATGAAGGCCATCGGCCTCGAAACACCGCGTTCTTATATTGTTCACAGTTTAGAAGAAGCTTTGCAGGTGCCAGACCAGTTTGGCTACCCCTGCATTATTCGCCCGTCTTTCACTATGGGTGGTTCCGGTGGTGGCATCGCCTATAACGGCGAAGAGTTTGAAGAGATTTGTAAGCGTGGCCTCGACCTGTCGCCGACCAGCGAGCTGTTAATCGATGAGTCGCTGATTGGCTGGAAAGAGTACGAAATGGAGGTGGTGCGGGACAAGAACGACAACTGCATCATTATCTGTTCGATAGAAAATTTTGACCCCATGGGTATTCACACCGGTGACTCGATCACCGTGGCCCCGGCGCAAACCCTGACCGATAAAGAATACCAGCTGATGCGTAATGCTTCGGTAGCGGTATTACGGGAGATCGGCGTTGAAACTGGTGGTTCCAACGTGCAGTTTGGCGTTAACCCCGAAGATGGGCGCATGGTGGTGATTGAGATGAATCCGAGGGTGTCGCGTTCCTCGGCGCTGGCCTCAAAGGCAACGGGTTTCCCCATCGCTAAAATCGCTGCCAAGTTGGCCGTAGGTTATACCCTCGACGAGTTGAAAAACGACATTACCGGCGGTGCAACACCAGCATCCTTCGAGCCGAGTATTGATTACGTCGTCACCAAAATACCGCGTTTTGCCTTTGAGAAATTTGCGAAGGCTGACCCAATACTGACGACGCAAATGAAGTCGGTGGGTGAAGTGATGGCCATTGGCCGCACGTTTCAGGAGTCGGTGCAGAAAGCTTTGCGAGGCCTTGAAGTGGGTGTCGCCGGTTTTGACCCTCATGTTGACTTGGCCAGCGATGGCGCTGAAGCGATTATTCGCGAGCAGCTTGCCTCCGCACAGCCCGAGCGTATCTGGTATATAGCGGATGCCTTTAGAGCGGGCATGAGCCTCGATGACGTGTTTGAACTAACGGAGATCGACCGTTGGTATTTGGTGCAAATTGCCGACTTGGTACAGGTTGAGCAGAGCTTGGTGGGCAGCACTGTGGCCAGCCTCGATGGGCCTGCAATGTACGCCCTCAAGCGTAAAGGCTTTGCCGATAAACGTATTGCTGACTTACTCGGCGTTAGCGAAACTGAGGTTAGAACACATCGTCACGGCTTAAATATTAAGCCCGTTTACAAACGTGTTGATACCTGTGCGGCGGAGTTCGCGACCGATACCGCCTATATGTACTCGACTTATGAAGAAGAGTGCGAAGCGGCACCGTCCGACAAAGACAAGATTTTGGTGCTCGGCGGCGGCCCGAATCGTATTGGCCAGGGCATTGAGTTTGATTACTGCTGTGTACACGCGGCACTGGCGCTGCGCGATGATGGTTACGAAACCATTATGGTCAACTGTAATCCCGAGACCGTTTCAACGGATTACGACACCTCAGACCGCCTCTATTTTGAATCGGTGACTCTCGAAGATGTGCTGGAAATTGTCGCCCTTGAAAAGCCGGTCGGCGTGATTGTGCAGTTTGGTGGTCAAACTCCTCTGAAGTTGGCCCGGGCCCTTGAAGCCGAAGGCGTGCCGATTATTGGTACTACCCCCGATGCTATCGACCGGGCGGAAGATCGCGAGCGTTTCCAGCAAATGATCGATAAGCTCGGTCTGCTGCAGCCGCCCAATGCCACCGTGCGTTCGGTTGAAGCAGCAGTTGAGAAGGCAGCGGCCATTGGTTATCCGCTAGTGGTGCGGCCTTCCTATGTGCTCGGTGGTCGGGCGATGGAAATTGTCTACGGCGAAGACGAGCTGAATCGTTACATGCGTGAAGCGGTGCAGGTTTCCGATGACTCGCCGGTACTGCTCGACTACTTCCTGTCTTCAGCCATTGAGCTGGATATTGATGCGGTTTCCGATGGTGAAGAAGTGGTGATTGGTGCGCTGATGCAGCATATCGAACAAGCCGGTATTCACTCCGGTGACTCGGCCTGTTCATTGCCACCTTATAGCTTGCCTGCCGACGTGCAGGAAGAAATGAAAGAAGTGGTCAAAGCCATGGCCCGTGAACTGGGTGTTAAAGGCCTGATGAACGTGCAGTTGGCCTGGCAGGACGAAAAAATTTACGTGATTGAAGTGAATCCACGGGCTTCGCGTACCGTGCCTTTTGTTTCCAAATGCATCGGTGTGTCACTGGCTAAAATTGCCGCCCGTTGCATGGCCGGTCAAACACTGGCAAGCCAGGGCTTCACTAAAGAAATTGTGCCCGAGCATTTCAGTGTTAAAGAGGCGGTATTCCCCTTTAATAAATTCCCGGGTATTGACCCTATCCTCGGCCCAGAAATGAAGTCGACGGGTGAGGTGATGGGCATTGGCGAAACTTTCGCCGAAGCTTATGCCAAAGCACAGCTTGGTGCTGGCGATGAGATCCCCAGTACAGGTACGGCGTTCCTGAGTATGCGCAAGCGTGATAAAGGTGAGGTGGTCGACGTCGCCAAGCAGCTATCTGACCTTGGCTTTAAGCTGGTATCAACCCGTGGTACGGGGCAGTTGATTCTGGATGCTGGTATTGAAGTTGATATTGTTAACAAGGTGAAAGAAGGCCGCCCTCACATCGTTGATATGATTAAAAACGGCAAAATTGATTTGATCGTCAACACCACCGAAGGGCGTGTTGCGATTGAAGACTCGGCAACGATTCGCTCTAGTGCTGAGGCCAAGGGTGTCTACTACACCACCACACTGGCTGGCGGTAATGCGGTATGCATGGCTTTGCGCCACCAGGGTGATATGCAGGTGCGCGTGCTACAAGAACTTCACGAAGGCAAATAAGTATGAATAATAAAGTACCCATGACAGTGGCAGGCGAAGCAACGCTGCGGGCAGAGCTCGACGATTTGAAAAAGGTACAGCGCCCGCGCATTGTGGCTGCCATTGCCGAGGCCCGTGCCCACGGCGACCTGAAAGAGAATGCTGAATACCACGCGGCGCGCGATCAGCAGAGTTTTGCTGAAGGGCGGATTCAGGAAGTTGAAAGCAAGCTAAGCCACGCTCAGGTCATCGATGTGAGTAAAATCCCTGAAGGTGAAAAAGTCATCTTCGGTGTGACTGTGACCATTATTAATACCGAGAGTGATGCCAGCGTCACTTACACCATCGTAGGCGATGATGAATCCGATATTAAGCAGAGCAAAATTTCTTATCAGTCGCCGATTGCGCGAGCGCTTATCGGTAAAGAAATTGGCGACGTGGTGGTAGTGAAAGCACCCTCGGGCGATATTGAATATGAAATTGATGATGTTTCACATGGCTAGTTTTAAATGCTGTTAGTACGTTGAGCATTTAAATAATTATTGGAGAGCATACGATGCGAATGAAGACACCACGGGTACACCCGGTACCCTTTGAAGAATGGAATGACGCGCAAAAGAAAGCGGTGGGCGCGACCGAATCGGGTGGTCGGGTGCTGAATATATTTAAAACGTTAGCCAATCACGCGGGCCTGGCCAAGCGCTGGATGGTGTTTGCCAATCACATTATGGGTAAGTCAGAGATTACCTTGCGTGATCGAGAGATCGTTATTCTACGCATGGGCTGGCTGTGTAAGTCAGGTTATGAATGGGGTCAGCACGTCGTCATCGGTAAAGAGTGTGGCATGACCGATGAGGAGATGGAGTTTCTGAAAGAGGGCGCCGAAGCCGCTCACTGGAAAGAGAATGAAGCGCTGTTGATTAAAGCCACCGACGAGCTACACGGTGATGCCTTTATTGGCAACGAGACCTGGAAGGGTCTATGCGAACACTACAATACGCAACAAATTATGGATATCGTGTTTACTGCAGGGCAGTACAACCTGGTGTCGATGGCCTTGAACACCCTGGGTGTTCAGCTCGATGAGGGTATGACCCTCGACCCCGATCTGGTGCGCTAAGCGAGCCAGTTAATCACTTGTCAGGTCGTCTTTTGGCGGTCTTAAGCAAAAAGCCTTCATAGAGGAAATACCATGGAATATTCAGATTACGAACACCTATTGTTTGATCTCAAGCCTAACGGTGTATTGACCATTACTATTAATCGCCCCGAGGTGATGAATGCTACCAATGCGCGTCTGCATTGGGAGCTGACCCAAATATGGGACACCGTTGCCGCTGATGATGACACGAATGTTGTCGTTGTGACGGGTGCGGGTAAGGCCTTCTCTGCTGGCGGCGACTTGAACTGGGTTGAAAGTCAGGTCGGTGATCCTGCCGGCGTGCAAAGGATTCAGAAAGAGGCTGCCGATATCGTTTACCGTTTGCTGGCCCTTGAAAAGCCCGTTATTTCTGCAATCAATGGCGTCGCCGTTGGTGCTGGTCTGGCTGTTGCCCTGATGGCTGATATCAGTGTGATGTCTGAAACGGCGAAATTTACCGATGGCCACGTAAAACTGGGTGTTGGCGCGGGTGATCACGCGGCCATTATCTGGCCCCTGCTTTGCGGTATGTCCAAGGCTAAGTACTACCTGATGACCGCTGAGTTTATCAACGGTATTGAAGCCGAGCGTATGGGCATGGTCAGCCTGTGCTTGCCTCTCGACGAGGTGCTGCCGAAAGCGATGGAGATCGCTGACAAGCTGGCCGCCGGTAGTCAGCAGGCTATTCGTGGTACCAAGTCCACGCTTAACGGTTGGATGCAAATGGCCGCGCCCATTTTTGAAAACTCACTACGTATGGAAATGCTCTGCTTTCTCGGTGAAGACGCCGCCGAAGGTATCGCTGCTGTGAAGGAAAAACGCCCTGCTGTTTTCCCTTCTGCGAAGAAAGGTTAATCAATATTTGAATGTTTTGTGCCTGGGTAAAACCAGGCCATAAAAAAACCCGCGTTAATTGACGCGGGTTTTTTTATGGCTGTGATTTTTTACTGGGGGTTCTCGGTTCTCGAGGAAGGGGTGCTGTACTTGTGATGCTTAAGCCCCTGTCTGGGTATTGCTGGGGACATAATGTGACATATTAGCAATGTGCAGAAACAATAAACCCCGCTTCTAAAGAGCAGGGTTTATTGGTGGCCTGGCGACAAGCATTGATAGCTTGAGCCGAGGCTAAAGGTAGTTCTGCGAAGATCGACCCATGCAGGTCTATCTTAAGATTACAGTGCTGTCTCGTGTATTCAATAGCGAGACCTGCAAAACTGTTTTAAGCAGACATCGCCTTGATTTTGGTGTTGAGACGGCTTTTATGACGGGCCGCTTTGTTCTTGTGCATAACGCCGCCTTTGTCGGCAACGCGGTCGATAACAGGCACGGCAGCAGCATAGGCAGCTTTGGCAGCTTCGACATCACCGGATTCAATCGCGGCAATCACTTTCTTTAAATAGGTGCGCGCCATAGAACCCATGCTGGCGTTATGTTGACGTCGTTTTTCATTTTGTTTAGCGCGTTTGCGTGCTTGGGGTGAATTTGCCACCTGGCGTGCTCCGTAATAAGTTGAGTCTGATTTCGAGGTCGGGCATTTTACAGCGGGGCTCAATTTATATCAATAGCTACGGCAGGCCTGATTGGCGTTGGTGCTGTTGGTTTAATGCCCATTGAATATGCTCGCTGACCAGTGGCGAGGCCTGGGGCAAGGCCAGCTCGAGAGCATCGATGATTTCAGCCGTAGCGGGCGCATTGCCAAGGCCAATAGCGAGGTTGCGTTGCCACCTTTCGTAGCCGATGCGGCGAATAGGCGAGCCCGCGGTGCGCTGTAAGAATTCTTCCTCCGTCCACTGAAATAAAGTGGTGAGCTTACTGTTGTCGAGACTGTGACGGGGGCTGAAGTCTTTTTCGTCGGTTGGTTTAGCGAAGCGATTCCAGGGGCAAATTATCTGGCAGTCATCGCAACCGAAGACCCGGTTGCCGATGGCTTCACGAAACTCCAGGGGAATAGGGCCTTTGTTTTCAATGGTTAAATAAGAAATGCAGCGGCGGGCATCAAGCACATAGGGTTCGGGGAAAGCATCTGTGGGGCAGATTTTCAGGCAAGCGCGGCAATTGCCACACTGTTTCTCTTCCGCGGGGGTATCGGCGGGTAGTTCGAGGCTAGTGTAGAGTTCGCCGAGGAAAAACCAGGAGCCCGCTTCGCGATTGAGCACTAATGTGTGCTTGCCGATCCAGCCGAGCCCCGCTTGTTCGGCGATGGGCTTCTCCATCACCGGGGCGCTGTCGACAAAGGGGCGTTGAATTACTGGCTGTTGACTGTGCTCTTCAATGCGTTTGGCTAATGTCGCCAGCCGTTTACGAATCAGCTTGTGGTAATCCCTGCCCAGTGCATAGCGTGAAATGTAGGCCGTTTCACCGTCTTTGAGGCGGGCGATCATGTCGGTGTCGGGTGACAGGTAATCCATTCTAACGCTGATGATGGATGCTGTGCCGGGTAGCAGGTGTTCCGGTCGCCAGCGTTTGTCACCGTGTTCTGCTAGCCATTGCATCGAACCATTAAAGCCCTTTGCCAGCCATTGCTGCAGTTGCTCTCCAGCCTGTTCAAGGTGGATGTGCGTAAAACCCACTTGCTGAAAGCCCAGCTCGCGGCCCCAGCGGCGGATGTCTTCGCGCAGGTCCTTTGGTGCGTGCGGGTCTTTGGGTGTGACAGCGCTGGGCGGGGTATTGATGGGGCCTGGCGTATATTGCTTGGCTGACATTGTCGCAGCGTACTCCGGTTACCGTATAATTCTGACAGATCTCAGGGAAAAGCGAATGACAAAAATTTCAAATCGGCTCTATACCGCCAGCGCGGTGCGTGAACTCGACCGCAGAGCCATCGAAGACGAGGGTATTCCGGGCATTGTACTGATGAAGCGCGCGGGTCGTGAGGCTTTCGAGGCACTACTCGCCCGTTGGCCGGAGCCGGAGAAAATCACCGTGTTCTGTGGTGGCGGTAATAATGGCGGCGATGGCTATATTATGGCGGGTCTGGCTCAGCAACAATTGATTCCGGTTGAAATTATCCAGCTCGCCGACGAGCAAAAGCTCAGCGGTGATGCGAAGCGCGCCTGGGCCTTTGCCAATGATGCCGGCGTGATGATGCAATCCTGGCAGAACTATGCCTCGAGCGGGGCAGAGCTTGCCCGCGGCGTTGTTGTCGATGCCTTGTTGGGCACCGGTATTAGTGGCGAGGTGCGAGCCGACTACCGCGCCGCCATCGCCCATATTAATCAATCGGGTCTACCCGTTTTGGCCGCCGATATCCCCTCCGGTCTTTGCAGTGACACGGGCGCGGTGCTCGGTATTGCTGTCGAGGCTGCGATGACGGTGACTTTTATTGGCGTCAAAGTCGGTTTGTTAACCGGGCGAGGGCCTGCTCTGGTCGGCGAGTTACAGTATCGTGATTTGGACGTTCCGGCGATTGTTTATGAGGATTCAGCCGATGATTCAGTCGGTAATCCCATGGCCCCAGCAGCGCAACGACTCGAGCTAGAATCATTACTGACGACTTTCCCCCAGCGTGAGCGCGATGCCCATAAAGGTCGCTTCGGTCATGTGTTGGTGATTGGTGGCGATAAAGGTTACGGCGGTGCTGTGGCGATGGCTGCGGAAGCTGCACTGCGGGTTGGTGCCGGTTTGGTCAGCGTCGCCACGCGTCCGGAGCATGTGCCCGCCCTGCTAGCGCGACGGCCGGAATTAATGGTTAAGGGCGTTGCCTCGGGGCAGGAGCTAGAACCGCATTTGGAAGGACCGACGCTGATCGTTATCGGCCCGGGTCTGGGCCGCTCGCCCTGGTCGGAGCAAATGTTACAGCAGGCGATTGCGACTGGACTACCCATGGTGGTCGATGCCGATGCCTTGAATATTATTAGCGAAGGGCGAGTGGGAGCAAACGCCGATGCGAGCAACTGGGTGCTGACACCCCATCCCGGCGAAGCAGCACGTCTGCTGGGCTGTAGTAATGCCGATATTCAGGCCGACCGTTTGGTAGCCTGTCGTGGCATCGCTGAAAAATATTCAGCAACAGTGTTATTAAAAGGCGCGGGTACTCTTATTACGAGCATTACCGGTTCGCCAATTAATGCCGCAGGAAGTGATGATAAACAACCGCTATGGCTCTGCCCCTATGGCAATCCCGGTATGGCCAGTGGCGGTATGGGTGATGTGCTAGCAGGTGTTATCGGTGGTTTGTTGGCGCAGGGTTTAGATGCCGCAACGGCGACCTGTCTGGGTGCCTGTTTACACAGCGTCGCTGCCGATAGAGCCGCTGTAGAAAATGGTGAAAAAGGTTTGCTGGCCAGCGATCTGTTTGCTCCCTTGCGACACTTGGTTAACGGCCAGTGAATTCAAGCTGTGCATTTACTGTCGCTTCTGACACGGCCATGGTCGCCTTTGGCGAGGTGTTGGGTGGGGTGTTATCGACGGTGAGCCGTCAGGCGGCAGTCGTAATCTATCTACAGGGTGAGCTCGGTGCGGGTAAAACTACGATTTGTCGTGGCGTACTCAAAGCCTGCGGTCACAGCGGGGCAGTGAAGAGCCCGACTTATACCCTGGTGGAACCCTATGAATTGGCGGTAGCCACGGTTTATCATTTTGACCTCTATCGACTGGGTGATCCCGAAGAGCTGGAATATATGGGCATCAGGGATTATTTCGAGCCCGGTAATATTTGTTTGATTGAGTGGCCGGATAAGGGGCAGGGTATCTTGCAAACCGCAGATTTGGAGCTGACGATTTCGGTGATTCCCGCAGGGCGACACCTGATTCTGACGGCCCATACCGGTCAGGGTGAGACAGTGGTTGCCGGGGTGCGTTCTAGCCTTGCAGAGAGTAGTATTAGAGGTATAACCATCAGTAAGGACGCGCAATGCTGAGCTTGACTGAAAAAGGAACGACCACAGGCCGCTTAGGTGTAATGGCCTATTTGCGTTTGATGCCGTTGCTGTGCCTTTTTTGCATTAGTTCTTTGTTAAGTGCCACGTCAGCTTTGGCTGCCGGATCGAGTGCCTCGAAAACGACGATTGAAGGTGTGCGTCTGTGGCGCGCGCCGGATCACACTCGGTTGGTGTTTGATTTATCGGCTCGGGTTGAGCATAAAATATTTACTCTCGCCAACCCTCAGCGCCTGGTGATTGATGTTAAACATGCCACTTTTGCCTCCAAACCCTCTCATTTAAAACTCGCTAATACGCCGATTGCTGAATTGCGCAGTGCGCAGTTTGACGGTGACAACTTGCGTATCGTCCTCGAATTGCGTGAAAAAATTAATCCTCGCAGCTTTGTGCTGGAGCGCAATGACCAATACAGCGATCGACTGGTTATCGACTTATATGACCGCAATAAGAAAACAGCGAAAACGGTTGGTGATGTATTGGCGGGTCAAAAGGCGCGGGACATTGTGATTGCCATTGACGCGGGTCACGGCGGCGATGATCCCGGTGCCTCAGGCCCGAAACGCTTGCGTGAGAAAGATGTGGTGTTAGCCATCTCCCGGTCTTTACAGGGTAAGGTCAATCGAGAGCCAGGTTTTCGTGCGGTGATGGTACGTGATGGTGACTACTATATTCCCCTGCGCAAACGCACCGATATTGCCCGTAAACACCGTGCGGACTTAATGATCTCCATTCACGCGGATGCGTTTAATCAGGCTTCGGCAAATGGTGCCTCGGTTTACGCGTTATCGACACGCAGTGCGACCAGTGAGACAGCGAGTTATCTGGCCAAGCGGGAAAACCGTGCTGATTTGATCGGCGGTGTGGGTGGGGTCAGCTTGATCGATAAAGATAAAGTGCTGGCGGGTGTGCTACTCGATCTGTCAATGACGGCGACCCTGGAGAGCAGCCTGGGTGTGGGTACACAAGTGCTTAAATCACTGGATGGTGTGACTCGCTTGCATAAAAAACGGGTTGAGCAGGCAGGCTTTGTGGTGTTGAAATCGCCCGATATTCCCTCGATTTTGGTTGAGACAGGTTTTATTTCCAACCCCAAAGAAGCGCGCCGGCTGTCACAGCCCGCTTATCAGCGGAAAATGGCCACTGCTATTTTTAGCGGTGTGGAGCGCTATTTTCAGCACAGACCCCCGGCGGGTACTTTGCTGGCCGAGCGCAAGCATAAATCCGGCACGGTACATATTATTGCCCGAGGCGATACTCTGTCGGATATTGCCCATCGCTATCGGGTGTCAGTCAATGATTTACGTCGCCACAATAGCCTTAAATCAACGCGTATCAAGATTGGTCAGCGTATTAAAATCCCCATATCCTCTTAATCAGGGGCTTCTTAAAAATTTCTGAGTTTATTATCTTTTAATGTCACGTATTCATTTATTAAGCCCTCGCCTGGCGAATCAGATTGCTGCCGGGGAAGTGGTCGAACGTCCCGCCTCTGTGGTTAAAGAGTTATTGGAAAACAGTCTTGATGCTGGGGCTGATAGCATCGATATCGATATTGAGCAGGGCGGCATTAAGCGAGTGCGGATTCGCGATAACGGCTGCGGCATTGGAAAAGACGACTTGCCTCTGGCCATTAGTCGCCATGCCACCAGTAAAATTCTCGCGCTGGAAGATCTCGAGGCGGTGGGTACCCTCGGCTTTCGAGGCGAGGCCCTGGCCAGTGTTGCCTCCGTGTCACGCCTGTCTCTGACCAGTAATACTCAGAGCGAAGGCGCTGGCTGGTTGGCCCGTTGTGAAGGGCGCGATATGACGGTGGAAGTCGAACCCGCTGCCCATCCTCAGGGCACCAGTGTTGAAGTGCGCGACCTGTTTTTTAATACCCCGGCGCGGCGCAAATTTCTGCGCACCGAGAAAACTGAATATTCGCGTATTGATGACGTGGTTAAAAAGTTGGCCCTCAGTCACTTTGATGTCGCCTTTAATCTGCGCCACAACAGTAAGCCCGCCCATCGCTTTCCTGCTGCTACCACGCAGCTGGAGCAGGAGCGTCGTGTTGCGGCTGTTTGCGGCCCGGCATTTATGGAGCAGGCGCGCTTTTTTAATACCGACGTGGGCGAGCTGTGTTTGTGGGGTTGGCTGGGTGCGCCGACGTTTTCCCGCAGTCAGGCCGACCTGCAGTACTTTTTTGTTAACGGTCGCAGCATTCGCGACAAAGTGGTGAGTCACGCGGTGCGTCAGGCTTATCAAGATGTGCTTTATCACGGTCGTCATCCGGCCTATGTGTTGTTCCTTGAATTGCCGGCCACTGATGTCGACGTCAATGTTCACCCCACCAAACACGAAGTGCGCTTTCGCGAGAGTCGTACGGTGCACGGCTTTCTCTACGGTTCACTGTCGCGCATTGTTGCGGATATGGGGCCGGGTCGGGACGAAAGCGAGCAATCGTCAGGTGTGTTGACCGGTGTGCCAGTAACAAATCTGGCCGCTTCAGGGGCTGAAACGACGACGCTAGGGCAGGGTGGTCAGCCGTTGTCTTATCAGCACCCGGTGGCTTTTTCTGCGGGTGACCGCGGTTCGGTGCGCGATCAGCTGGCGGTTTATCAGCTGCCAGAGCAAGCCGCTGGGGCGATGACTGGGGTAAATAATGGCGGGCAAGGTATTGACGCTGAACAGACAGAAATTCCACCGCTGGGTTATGCCCTCGCCCAGTTAAGAGGTATTTACATTCTTGCCGAAAACCGCGAGGGGCTGGTGTTGGTCGATATGCACGCCGCCCACGAGCGCATTACCTATGAGCACATGAAGACGGCCTACGAGAGTGTCGGTGTCGCTGCTCAACCCCTGCTGGTACCCGAAGCGCTGGCGGTGAGTGAAAAAGAAGCGGACTGTGCCGAGAGCCAGCTGGCCTTGTTCGAAACTTTGGGTATCACCCTGCAGCGCGCCGGGCCTGAAAGCTTGATGGTGCGCGCTGTACCTGCGTTATTGCGCGGTGCTGATGTTGCGCCGCTGATTAGAGACGTGCTCGCCGACTTACTCACCCACGGCACCACGCGGCGCATTGAAGAGAAAATTAACGCCATATTATCGACCATGGCCTGTCACGGCTCGGTGCGTGCCGGTCGGCAATTAACACTGACAGAGATGAACGCGCTGTTACGCGAGATGGAAGCCACCGAGCGTAGCGGGCAGTGCAATCACGGTCGCCCCACCTGGACTCAGTTGTCGATGAACGAACTCGATGCCCTGTTTATGCGAGGGCGTTAGACGTGTCTGATACCTCAGGGGCAGATCAACGCCCATCTGTTATTTTTTTAATGGGCCCGACGGCCTCGGGTAAAACTGATCTCGCCCTTCAGCTTTGTAAGAATTTGCCTTGCGATATTATCAGTGTCGACTCCTCCCAAGTGTATCGCACTATGGATATCGGCACTGCCAAGCCCGAGGCGGATGTGTTGCGCGATGCCCCCCATCGCCTGATCAATATTTGCGATCCGGCAGAGGCCTATTCCGTGGGTGCCTTTTTAAGTGATGCCCGCCGTGAAATTGACGCGATTAGCGCCGCCGGGCGCATCCCTTTATTGGTGGGCGGCACCATGTTGTATTTCAAAGCCCTGCGCGAAGGCATCGCCGATTTGCCCCCTGCTAATGAAAAAATCCGTGCTGAGATTGAACAGCAAGCAGAGGATAATGGCTGGCCCTTTGTGCACGACTTGTTGGCAGAGGTTGACCCCGAGGGCGCGGCGGCCATCCACCCTAATCACTCCCAGCGTATTTCTAGGGCGCTTGAGGTTTATCGTGTTAGCGGCCTGCCCCTGTCGCAGCTTATAAAACAGCAATTGCAAAAGGGCTGCGGTGTGCCGCCCCTCGAAAATGACTACCGCATTGTGCAGCTGGCCTTAATGCCGACGGATCGAGCCGCATTGCACCAGCGTATCGAACAGCGTTTTGAAATAATGCTGGCACAAGGTTTTATCGATGAAGTGAAGATGCTGCGTCAGCGTGGCGATTTGAGCGCCGATTTACCGGCAGTGCGCGCGGTGGGTTATCGGCAAATCTGGGCCTACCTCGACGGCGAATGCACTTACGATGACATGTTGGCGCGGGGTGTTGCCGCTACGCGTCAGCTGGCCAAGCGGCAGTTGACCTGGCTGCGAGGCTGGACTGATTTGCATCGTCTGGAGCTCAGTTTTAACAAGGGCGACGATGCCCAGCCAGGCACTGATATTTTGTCTCAGGCACTGGAGATTTTGCAAAGTAGCGCCATATACATAAACGCCGCTGAGTAGTATCATGCGCGGCTCAGTTTGGCGGTGGTGGAACGGGCTATTTGGCCCTGTATTAGTGCTATCGTCATATTTTTTGCGACTGTTTAGTGGTTCTTTGTTTTACTCATCATGCTGTCCGCTAAAATTAGTCGCTTTTCGTGGCTCAACCTTTTTGGAGAATAACTATGTCAAAGGGGCATAATCTACAAGACCCTTTCCTCAACGTCTTGCGCAAAGAACGTATTCCTGTATCAATCTTTCTGGTCAACGGCATTAAGCTGCAGGGCCAGGTTGAGTCCTTTGATCAGTTCGTTGTTTTACTGAAGAACACCGTCAGCCAGATGGTTTACAAGCATGCTATTTCGACTGTCGTACCATCACGCCCCGTCAAGCTGCCTATGGCCGTTCCCGGTGAAGAGGATGTGGACGATTAGGAGGCTGTTTGTTTTTTGATCGGCCTGAATCCGGCGAGCTCTCTGTTCTTGTTCATCTGAATTTAAACAGCGAGCGCGAGCCGGAAGACCCCCGAGAATTTGAAGAACTGGCGATTTCTGCCGGCGGTGATCCGATTGCCTTTATTACCGGCAGTCGCGATGTTCCCACGGCCAAATTTTTTGTCGGTACCGGCAAGCTTGAAGAAATTAAGCAGGAAGTCGATAGCAGCGGCGCGGGTCTGGTCATCTTCAATCACAATCTAAGTCCGAGTCAGGAGCGCAATATTGAACATGCGCTTTCCTGCCGGGTGCTTGATCGCACCGGTTTAATCCTCGATATTTTTGCCCAGCGTGCGCAAACTCACGAGGGTAAATTGCAAGTTGAGCTTGCCCAGCTGGAACATATGAGCACGCGGCTAATCCGTGGCTGGACTCACCTCGAGCGACAAAAAGGCGGTATCGGTTTGCGTGGGCCGGGTGAGACCCAGCTCGAGACTGACCGGCGTTTACTGCGGGTGCGCATTAAATCCATTCTTAAGCGTCTGGAAAAAGTGCGCGTTCAGCGCGAACAGGGCCGGCGCTCACGGCGGCGGGCCGAGGTGCCCACGGTTTCTTTAGTCGGTTATACCAACGCCGGTAAATCGACTTTGTTTAATCGTCTTACTGGTGCCGATGTTTATGCGGCTGACCAACTTTTTGCCACCCTCGACCCAACCATGCGCTCCTTCAAAATACCCGAGGTGGGTTCGGTGATTTTTGCCGATACGGTGGGCTTTATCAGTCACTTACCCCACAAGTTGGTTGAGGCTTTTCGCGCCACTTTAGACGAAGCATCCAATGCGACCCTGCTATTGCATATAATTGATGCCAGTTCAGAGCAGCGCCTTGAGAATGTCGAGCGCGTTGACGAGGTGCTGAATGAAATTGGTGCTGGTGATATTCCAGTGCTGAAAGTTTATAACAAAATTGATTTACTGGATGGCGTCGAGCCGCGTATTGAGCGCAATGGCGATGGCAAACCTATTGCTATCTGGTTGTCGGCCAAGGACGATGCCGGCGTTGATCTGCTGCCGTTGGCACTGCGCGAATTATTGGGCCAGGACCAAATCCACGGCGTTTGTACTCTTAGTCATGAGCAGGGGCGTTTTCGATCACAACTGTTTGAGGCGGGTGCGGTGCTGGAAGAAACCCTACGCGAGGATGGCGCGAGTCAGCTCGAGGTACGACTGCCGCAAGTGGAGTGGCAGCGTTTGTTGAAGGCATCGGGACTAAAGTCTGAACACATTTTGGTGCAGCTTACGACGCCTGATGATGGGCTTAGCTAAGGCGGTCGATTAGTATCTTGTCGTTTTGGTGTTTGATTTGTATTTTCTTTAGGGCTAGTTACTGATGTTTACTGGCTTTTCAATCAGGGCTTGTTAGAATTTGCGCCCTGTACTTTCACTGGAGTGAGTAATGGCTTGGAATGAACCGGGTGGCGGCAAAGATCCCTGGGGTAACGGTAGTGGTAAAGGCGGTAATCCGCCCGACCTCGACGCAGCCCTGAAAGATATTGGCGATAAATTTGGCAAAATCTTCGGCGGCGGTGGCTCTGGTAGTGGCGGCGGCTCTGGTGGCGGTATTGGTGGTATGGCCATCGTCGGCATCCTGTTAATCATTTCGGTGATTTGGGGTCTGCTGGGTTTTTACCAGATCGACGCTAAAGAGAAGGCGCTGGTACTGCGTTTGGGCAAGTTCCATGAAATTGTTGGCGATGGCCTGCACTGGAATCCACCGTTGGTTGACCTCGTGACCCGGGTTCGGGTGACGGAAGAGCGCCAGTATCAGACTCGCGGGCAAATGCTCACGGAAGATGAAAATATTGTAGAGCTGCCCTTGACCGTGCACTACAACATTAAGTCAGTGAAAGATTTTGTACTTAATGTGAAAGCGCCTGAGCATAGCTTGCGCCACGCTACCGACAGCGCCCTGCGCCACGTGGTGGGTAGCAGCGGTCTCGACGAAGTGGTATCGACGGGCCGAGAGCAGTTAAGTGTTGATGTTCAAGAGCGTCTGCAGACGTATCTCGATAGTTACGGCACGGGCATTAAAGTGGTGAAAGTGAATATTCTCGAAGCCAAGCCACCCTCTGCGGTAAAGGCAGCCTACGATGATGTCATCAAGGCGCGGGAAGATAGAGAGCGGGTGATCAACGAAGCTCAGGCCTATGCTAACGGCATCGTGCCGGAAGCGCGCGGTCGGGCGAAGCGGGTGTTTGAAGAAGCTAAAGGCTATCAGGCTCGCGTTGTTGCCGACGCCGAGGGTGAGACGGAGCGCTTTGATAAGTTGCTGGCTGAGTATCAAAAAGCACCTGAGGTGACTCGTCAGCGACTCTATCTCGACACCATGCAATCGGTGATGGAAAACAGCTCGAAAATCTTGGTCGATGTTGAGGGCGGTAATAATATGCTCTATCTGCCGCTGGATAAAATCATGCAGCAGCAAGCGTCGAGTCCAGGCAGAAGCAGTAGTGGTAGTGGTAGTGGCCAGATGAGGTCGCTCTCTTCGGCTGATATCAACCTTATTACGGAAGCGGTAATTGACCGGATTCGCAATCAGTCATCCAATAGTCAGCGCCGGGAGTCACGCTAATGAACCAGAAATTCCCCAGTTTCTTAGTGCTTATTGTCCTCGCGATCACCTTTGGCAATAGTTGTATTTTTATTGTTAAGGAAACGGAAAAGGCGGTAAAACTGCATTTTGGTAGTATTGCCGAAGCTGATATTCCCCCCGGCATTCACTTCAAATGGCCCATGGCTGACAAGGTGCATAAATTTGATGCGCGTATTCTCACCCTCGATGCCGAGCCAAAGAGCTTTTTGACCCGCGAGAAAAAGCGTTTGATCGTTGATTCTTTTGCCAAGTGGAAAATCAAAGATGTTGAGGTCTACTACAAGGCGACTGGTGGTGATGAAGCTGTCGCCCACTCCCGCCTTGGTGACCGGGTGAATGATGGTCTGCGTAACCAGTTTGGTACGCGTACCCTTCACGAAGTGGTCTCCGGTGAGCGCGATGTGTTAATGCACAATCTCACCGAAGAGCTGAACAAAACTGTCACCGCAACTCTGGGTGTTGAGGTTGTCGATGTGCGTGTTAAGCGTATTGACTTACCCTCCGAGGTTAGTGAGCAGGTGTTCCGTCGCATGAAGGCCGAGCGGGAAAAAGAAGCGCGTGAACTGCGCTCCATCGGTAAGGAGGCGGCTGAAGAAATTCGTGCCGATGCCGACCGACAGGAAACCATCATTGTTGCTAATGCTTACAAAGAGAGTGAGCAACTGCGCGGTGCTGGCGATGCGGATGCCACGGCGATCTACTCCGCTGCCTATAGCAAAGATCCTGAATTCTATTCCTTTACCCGCAGTCTTAAAGCCTACAAAAGTGCTTTTTCATCGAAGGGCGATATTATGCTGGTGGAGCCTGATAGCGAATTTTTCCGCTATTTGAAGAATTCAAAAGGGCAGTCGAAGAAGTGAAGGTAGTGTTAATAGCACTGCACTCACTGGACTGAGTACAGTAAAAAATACAGCCCTCGATTGTCTCGAGTGGTAAGATAGTAGGAGAACCGGGGCAGCCCGGTTTTTTTGCGACTGTCGCGGCTGATTTTTGGTAGAGAGTTGTTCAAAGGCCTTTTTTAAAGGCTATTCTCCAAAGGTAAGGCCAAAGGTAAAGAATGATGGCCCAAGATCTGCTCGCAGCACTGTGTTTAGTGCTGGTTATTGAAGGTATTATGCCGTTTTTGGCACCTTCTGCCTGGCGCAATATGATGCTGACTCTGGCTCAAACCGATGACAAAAATATTCGCGTGCTGGGCCTGGTGAGTATGTTGCTGGGTGCCGGTCTGCTGTTCGTAGTGAAGTAATGCTTAAGATTGAAGATAGGGATTTATGACGAAAATTGATCGCTGGTTATTACCCGATGGCATTGAAGAGATCCTGCCCGACCGCGCGCTTAAAGTAGAGCGCCTGCGTCGTCGTTTACTTGACCTCTATCACTCTTGGGGTTATGACCTGGTAATACCACCGCTGGCCGAATTTACCGATTCTCTGCTTAGTGGTGCAGGTTCAGACCTCGATTTAATGACCTTTAAAATCACCGACCAACTCACTGGACGAATGATGGGTGTGCGCGCCGATATTACGCCGCAAGCAGCGCGCATGGATGCCCACAGTTTGCAGCGCAATAGCCCCAATCGTTTGTGCTACGCCGGTCAGGTACTTTACACCCGAGCACGAGGGCCGCTGGAATCGCGCTCGCCGATTCAGCTTGGTGTTGAGCTGTTTGGCGAAGCGGGTTTAGACGCCGATGTTGAAGTTATGTCGCTGTTGGTGAAAACCCTCAGTTACAGCGGTCTCAATGATATCTATCTCGATATCGGCCACGTCAGCATTTATCGTGCTTTGGAACAGGCCGCCGGCCTGAGTGTCGAGCAAAGTGCTGAGCTGTTTGAGCTACTGCAGCGTAAAGATGCCGGTTTACAACAGTGGTTGGCGAGCAATGTTGTCGATGCCGATTTGGCTGCGATGCTAGCAGCCCTGCCCGGTTTAGTGGGCGATGCCAGCATGCTACGCCACGCCCAAGAGGTGTTGGAAAATGCCCCCGCTGAGGTATTACAGGCGTTAAACGAAGTGGAAGCCGTGGCTAGCCAATTGGCCGAATGCGCGCCCAATGTTGCCCTGTTCCTGGATTTGAGTGAATTGCGTGGTTATCACTACCACACCGGCATTGTCTTCGCCGCTTACACCAGCGAGTCAACATTGGCTCTGGGTAATGGCGGCCGCTATGACGATGTGGGCGAGGCTTTTGGCCGCGCTCGTCCAGCAACCGGCTTTGGTATCGACCTGAGTAAACTGGCCAGTTTAGTGGAGAATACGCATAGTGTTGCGGCAGGTATTTATGCGCCTGCTCCTGTAACAAATACCAACAGCACTGCGTGGCTTCAGGAAATTACCCGGCTACGTGACAGTGGCGAACGGGTGGTGCGTGGCTTTGCGGGTCAGCACGTAGATTATGACGAATTGCACTGCGACCGAGTGCTGATTGAAACCGATTGTGGATTTACTGTGGAACCTGCCGCCGTTGCAGCAGGCGATGAGAGCAAATGATGGGCAAAAATATAGTAGTACTGGGCACCCAGTGGGGCGATGAAGGCAAGGGCAAAATTGTCGATTTACTGACGGATCAGGCCTCTGTGGTGGCGCGATTTCAGGGTGGCCACAATGCCGGCCATACTCTAGTGATCGACGGTGAAAAAACAGTTTTACACCTCATTCCTTCTGGCATCCTGCGTGACAATGTCCGTTGTTTGATCGGCAATGGCGTGGTGATTGCCCCCGATGCTCTGTTAAAAGAGATGGGTCAGCTCGAAGAGAGTGGCGTACCAGTACGTGAGCGCCTGCGTATTTCTCCCGCCTGTCCGTTAATTCTGCCCTATCACATCGCTCTCGATCAGGCGCGAGAAGTGGCGCGTGGCAAGGCAGCGATTGGCACTACCGGCCGAGGCATTGGGCCAGCCTACGAAGATAAAGTCGCGCGCCGTGGTTTGCGTTTGGGTGATCTCTTCGATCGCAGTCGTTTTGCCGATAAATTGCGTGAAGTGATGGAGTATCACAACTTCATGCTGACCAATTACTACAAAGCCAAGGCCAGCGATTACGCCGCAACATTGGCATCGTGCCAGGTGTGGGCTGAAGAGTTACGTCCCCTTGTGTTGGATGTTACCGCGGCCTTGCATGAAACCCGCGAAGCCGGTGAAAACATTCTGTTTGAAGGTGCCCAGGGCACACTCCTTGATATTGACCACGGTACGTATCCCTTCGTCACCTCCTCAAACACCACCGCTGGCGGCACGGCGACGGGCAGCGGCTTTGGCCCCCTGTATCTCGATTATGTGCTGGGCATTACCAAGGCTTACACCACGCGTGTTGGCTCCGGTCCCTTCCCCACCGAATTGTTCTGCGAAGTTGGCGAGCATTTGGCCGCTAAAGGCCATGAGTTTGGTGCCACCACGGGCCGTGCGCGACGCTGTGGCTGGTTCGATGCCGTTGCGCTTAAACAAGCGGTGCGCATTAACAGTGTCTCGGGTTTGTGCTTGACCAAACTTGATGTGCTTGACGGCCTCGAAAGCATCGACATTTGTGTGGCCTATGAAGATAAAGACGGGAAATGTATTAGCGCCCCCAGCCATGCTGATGATTACGAAAATATTGTGCCGGTTTACGAGAGTATCCCCGGTTGGTCAGAGTCGACCGTAGGCGCGAAAAGCCTCGATCAACTGCCCGCTGCCGCACGTCGCTACATTGCCCGCATTGAAGAAGTATGTGGTGTGCCCATCGATATTGTTTCCACCGGCCCCGACCGCGTCGAAACTATTGTACTGCGTCACCCCTTTGGTGATTAATACCGGTGGTTAGTATCGGCGAGTAAGCTCGGCGATTGATATCGGTACGCAGGGGATAGAGTTGATAGGTGATGGCACACTCAAAAAAATACAATAATGATTAAAATGAGGAGTGAGCCATGAGTATCAGAGGAAAAGCCTTTATCGCCGGGGTGTACGAACACCCGCTGCGGGAGGCCACAGGTAAAACCGTACCCCAGTTGCACGCCGAGGTCGCCAAGGGTGCACTGGAAGACGCGGGTCTGAGCAAAGACGATATCGATGCTTACTATTGTGCTGGTGACGTGCCGGGCCTTGGCCCGCTGAATCAGGCGGAATATATGGGCTTGAATGTTACCCAGTTTGATAGCACGGAAGTGGGTGGTTCATCCTATGTCGCCCACGTTAATCACGCCGCTCAGGCCATCGCTATGGGCCATTGCAAAGTCGCATTGATTACCCTGGCCGGTCGCCCTCGCGCCGATGCCAAAGAGAATTACCGCACTCGCCCCGGTGGCGGCCCCCCTGCTGACTATGCCTTTGAAGCACCTTTTCGCCCGGTGGTGACCAATATGTACGGCATGGCGGCGATGCGTCACATGCACGAATACGGCACTACCAGCGAACAGTTAGCCTGGGTGAAAGTCGCAGCATCTCACCATGCCCAGCACAACGAGCATGCCATGTTGCGCAATGTAGTGACGGTAGAAGATGTCGTGAATTCACCGATGATCAGTGATCCCCTACACCGCCTCGATTGTTGTGTGATGAGTGATGGCGGCGGTGCGGTTATCGTCGTTGCCCCAGAAATTGCCGCCCAGTTAAAGCGCCCCGTCGTCAAAGTACTGGGTGCGGGTGAAGCGATCAAACACCTCAATGGTGGCAAGGTTGATCTGACTTACTCCGGCGCTCGCTGGTCCGGGCCGAAGGCTTTTGAAGAGGCCGGTGTGACTCCGGCCGATATTAAATACGCTTCAATTTATGATTCATTCACCATCACCGTGGTGGAAACTCTCGAAGACCTCGGCTTTTGTGCCAAGGGTGAGGGCGGTAAATTTGTTGCCGATGGCAACTTGATTTCCGGAGTCGGCAAACTGCCCTTTAATACCGATGGTGGCGGCTTGTGTAATAACCACCCGACTGACCGAGGCGGTATTACCAAAGTGATTGAAGCGGTGCGCCAGTTGCGTGGTGAAGCACACCCTAAAGTACAAGTCCCTAATTGCGACATCGCCCTGGCCCATGGCACAGGCGGCTTGCTCGGCTCACGCATGGGCAGTGCAACATTAATTATGGGAGGTGCTGACGCATGAGTGAATTAAACGGCATGAATCGACCCAGTAAAGTGCGTGCGCCCCGTGTAAATGATGAAACCAAAGGTTTCTGGGATGCGACAGGCGAAGGTAAATTACTGGTTAAACACTGCAATAGCTGTGGTGAAAATCATTTTTACCCGCGTAGCTTCTGCCCCTTTTGCTTTAGTGACGATACCGAATATTTAGAAACAAGGGGCCGTGGCACCATTTACACCTACAGTGTTATGCGCCGAACGAAAGAGCCGTGGGCCATTGCCTATGTGACGCTCGACGAAGGCCCGACGATGATGACTAATTTAATTGACTGCGATTTCGATAAGCTCGAAATTGGTCAGGCCGTTAAAGTGGCATTTATCGACACAGGTGAAGGCACGGCGGTGCCGTTTTTTGCGCCAGTCTGAATTCAATTTACACATTATTTTTTAATCAACAGAAAAGAGTGGTAAGTAATCAGTGAAAAATTTCAAAATTGCAGTATTGGCTGGTGATGGTATCGGGCCGGAAATTATGACCGAAGCACTTAAAGTGCTGAAAGTAATCGAGGCGCGCAATGAGGTGAGCTTTGAACTGATGCCTGCCGCTTTTGGTGCCAATGCATACTTCGAGTGTGGCCACCCTTTTCCGCAAGCCACTATCGATATTTGCGATACCGCGGATGCTATTCTCAAAGGGCCCATTGGTTTAAGCCATGAAGCCTCGCAAAAAATCCCCGTCGATATGTTGCCCGAACGTGCCGCGCTGTTGCCTATGCGCCGTCGTTATAATACTTTTGCCAACTTTCGTCCTGTGTCTCTGCCGAAAGAGCTGGCCCATTTTTCACCCCTGAAGCCAGAAATTATTGGTGAAGGCATCGATTTAATTATGGTGCGTGAACTGGTTGGTGGTCTCTATTTTGGTGAAAAAGAAGTCGGTGTTAACGAAGAAGGTTTGCGCTATGTGCGCGAAACCTTGGAGTACGATGAAGGGCAAATTAGTCGCATCCTTCACGAAGCCTTTAAAATTTCTATGCGCCGCAAGAAGGTGCTGCACAATATTCACAAAAGCAATGTGCTGAAATCTAGCGTTTTGTGGAATGAAATTATTGAAGAAATTGCCCCGCAATATCCTGAAGTTAAAGTTATCCATATTTTGGTTGATGCCGCCGCTACCATGCTGTGCTTAAACCCCACGCAGTTTGACGTGATGGTCATGGAAAATATGTTCGGCGATATTCTCAGCGATCAGGGCGGCGGTATTCTCGGCTCTCTAGGCTTAATGCCCTCGGCCTGTCTGGGGCCCGATAAGGCTTACTACGAGCCTTCCCACGGTTCTGCACCGGATATCGCTGGTAAGAATATTGCCAACCCCTATTCGATGATTGGTTCGGTGGCGATGATGCTCGAAAATAGTTGCGATATGGCCGATGAAGCAGAAAATGTTTGGGCTGCTATGCAGGGTGTTTTTGCCGATGGCTTTTCAACCGCTGATTTAAGTAAGCCAGGTTCTGGTGTCACCATGATTAATACCCAGGAATTTGGCGAGCGTGTCGTGGCTAAATTAGAGGCACAAACGCGTTAAATTTCCCCGTTGGCTTAAATAATAAAAAGAGAATAATAATGCCACCTAAAAAACTCTCGGCTTTTCATCGGGGGATGCATCAAGTTGCGTCGACAAGTGCGGGCGCGTGGTTTATGGCCCGCACCCAGCACCACCTTGACCGCATCGTGTTTAGCGTATCGGGTGGCCGTACCACCATGGCGGGTGTTCTAACGGGCCTGTCAGTCGTGGTTTTATCGGCCAAAGGTGCGAAGAGCGGGGTGATTCGCGATACCCCCTTATTGTGCATTGAAGACGAAGCAGAGCCGGGTGTTTTTGCTATTGTTGCCAGCAACTTTGGTCAGGGTCACAACCCTGCCTGGTACTACAATCTGAAAGCTAACCCTCAGGCGTGTTGTACATTGCGCGGGCAGTCGCAGGATTATGTGGCGACTGAATTAGAAGGCGACGAATATCAGCGCTATTGGGGTTATGCCCTCGATACCTATATGGGTTTTCCCCACTACAAACGCCGTGTCGGTGATCGGCACATCCCCATTTTTGTGATGAAACCTGTTTCAGCCAACGACTAAAATAGCGATTCAAAACGGGAGAATAATAATGTCTGCACCAGCACATCAAAAAACAGTGACTGCGTTCTGTCAGGCCTGGGAAGATCTTGATATTGACGCAGTGCTTAGCTATATGAGCGACGATGCGGTTTATCACAATGTGCCGCTAGAGCCCCTGGTGGGGCAGGATCAAATACGGGGCTTTCTTACTGCCTTTCTCGGTGCTGCGAGTTCTTGCACCTTCGAAATATTGACCACTGTCGCTGATGAGCAGCGTGTCGTTACCGAAAGGCTGGATAGTTTTTCATTGGGTGATAACACCTTGTCAGAACTGCCGGTATTGGGCATCTTCGAATTTAACGCTGAGGGTAAAATTAGTCATTGGCGTGAATATTTCGATTTAAAAACCTGGGCGGATAAGGGTGGCCCCGCGATTGGCTAGCCTGTTGTAATGATTTGTTCTGAGACTACCCTGCTTCAATATTTCCTGTTTTATGAAAAATTAGCGCAGAGATCTTCAATTGCAAAGAAATGATTATCTTAAGGCCGTACTCTTTCTTAATTTAGCGGGATTATTCTGGGCCGGAAATCTAATTTCCGGCAGCCTGCTGAGTGACTATGTCGGTCCTGGGTTTATTGTCGCCAGCAGAGCCGTTGCCGGCAGTATTATTCTCATCCTGTTTTTTCGCTTTAGTGGCCAGCGCGATATATTTTCAGGTGTTAAAAGTTGGCGACTGTTAATGCTGATGTCACTCAGTGGTGTGCTTGGTTTCCAGATTTTACTGTATCTGGGTTTGCGCTATACCACGCCCATTAATGCCGGCTTGATGAACTCTCTAACGCCACTGGCAACCGCTTTACTGGCCGCAATATTCCTGCGTGAGAATTTACAGCGTAGCCAATGGTTGGCGGCAGCCATAACCATTGTTGGCGTTAGCTGGATATTGAGCGGTGGCCAACTATCGGCGTTGCTCGCGCTAGATTTCAATGTTGGCGATATGTTGATGTTACTCGCTGTATTGTCATGGGGAATTTATGGCATAGCGGGTCGACGGGTAATGCAAACAATGAGTGCGCTAGAAACCACGGCCATTGGTTTGTTTTTATCTGTCATCCCGGCTCTATCACTAGCGACGGTTGAAGGGTTCTATTTTATTAAGCCAGAAGTGAATGGGCTGGTTGTCGCGATACTGGCTTTTGTTTGCATTGGGCCAACGGTGTTGTCGCTATTCTGGTGGAACCGGGGCGTACAATTGATTGGCCCCAGTCAGGCGGCCCTCTACCTTAATGTGATACCGGTTTATGCCATTGTTTTAGCAGTCTTTCTGCTTGATGCAACACTGAGTCGTAGCGATATTGTGGGCGCATGTCTGATTCTTGCCGGTAGCTTGTATGGCGGGGTGTTTGCGGTTATGCGAAGTCATCAATCTAAAACCTGCTGAATTCAGCCCCTAATAAACCCTAAATTTGTAAATCGTGCCTCAAATGTTTTTGCAATGGTTTTTTATGGCGGCATATGTTATAGAAGTATGCGACCGAAGAAGCTAGATCTGCAGATAGGTGTGACGAGGTGATTGGTTGTCTCGATATGAATTAAAATCACCAGTGGTTATCGCTAGGGTATGGAGCCCACTAATAAACGGCTGATTGTATTTGATTAATCTTCATCAATACGGCTGCTCCTGTTATTTTTCTGTTTCTTCGGTAAAAAAACAATAAATATCGAAGGAATGATCTTGTGAATAATGATGTAGCTCCAGGGCTAAGTTCTAAGCGTCGACGGGCAACAGGGCTGGGCCCCTATTTTTTTAGTTTTTTAATTATCATTATTCCTGCTACAGCTACCTATTACTTTCATCTGCAAAACCAGGAAAGCTATCATCAAAAAAGATCTTTTCGTGCCCTTGACGAGGCCGGTCGCCTGCTCGATAGAAACATTTCAGCCTTTATGAAGTTACAGTCAAAAACGAAAGCTTATGATTTGTCGCTGAGGAATAATTCAATATTTACTGATATTGAATTCGAGAGGGAGCCCACAGAATCAGGCGGCGGCGGATCTGAAATCAAACTTGATCCTTTAGAACTTGTGATCGTTGATGGGAATATTAAGTTAACACACCAGTTTGTGGAAAAGGCAGAGGGTAAAAGCAAAGGCGCTATTGTTCGAAGTCAAGTCTCACTTGAATATTTACTTTCTGATCTTCGTCGGCGTCGAGAATTTGATGTTATTGCTTTTGCACTTCCAGATGGCGGTGTTATGTATAGCACTGAAACAGAGCGTTCAGACTTCTTTTCTGGACGTCTAGACAAACAACCGATATCGCGTGTAAAGCGCTACAGTAGTGTTGAATATCTATTAAAATTGGCAAGTTGTAAGTTGCAGGAAAATAACAATAAATCGAAAGTAGGTGTGCCGTGTGATAATGATATTGGCCTCGGGCAGGCTGCCTTTGTTGAGGTTGATGTCGGTGATACGACAAAACTTGTATTTATTCAGCCCTATCTACCTCAGCAAGAAAATATATTTTGTTATCTTAAAGGTGAGAGTTGTGGGGCCGGCAAGTTAAATCAAGGAGCAGGTTATATCGTTGGTGTGGTTGATGTTGGTCGCTTTGATGCTCGGGTACAGCGCATCCCACCTAATATTGTAGCTGCGATCGTGCTGGTTACACTCATTGTTCTGTTATTGGCACCGTATTTTCGAATTGCTCTGGGTGGGCCACTTTCATCCGTTAGCCAGCTTTTTTCAGGGGTTTTGCTCAGTGCTGGTGTGCTGAGTGCCGGTGTTGCAGTGATTTTAATATTGTGGGCAACATTAGGTCGTAGTATTTTGGAGGCTGGTGAATATACAGCTAGGCAGTTGTCCGTCAATATTGAAGAAGATGTGAGAGGTGAATTAATAGAGAGGTTGTCGATTTATAAGTCGTTAAGAAATGAAGTTTCTATGCATTATAAAAATAAATCATGGGGTGGTGGTTTTTCAGCAGAGCCCAGAAATAAAGCTATTGGCGTGGAAGATATTACCCCTCCGTCTTGTAGAGAAAAAACTATAAAATACCGGCCACCCTATCGAGTTATGTTTTTCGTTGATAACGATGGTGAAAGTATCGACGGTAAAAGTATCGACGGTGAAAATGAAAAATATAACTGTAAATATTTCTTCGATTACCGTAGCAGCCCTCTTAAAAATGTTGATATAGCCAAAAGAAAATACTTTAAAGATGCGAAAAGGAATAGCTTGGATCTCTTTAGTTTTTATGAAAAAGATACATTGCCAAGCTTCGCAATTGAACGGATTATGAGTTATAGCACGGGCTCTCCTTCTTTAGCCATGGCTATTCCGGAGTCGGGGATTGGCAGTTTATCTCTGCTCGATAGAGCAAGGGTTGGCGTTATCAGTGGCCCTTTGCAAAGTTTGGCTGCACCGGTTCTGCCAGTGGGGTTTCACTTTGCCATTATTGAAGATGAAACAGGTCTCGTTATTGCACACGATAACGCTGGGCGAGTGCTGGTTGAAGATTTTTTTCGTGAATCCGATGATAACCCTGAGCTACGTGCTGCGGTGAAGCGTCGGCAGGATAAAATTATTCATGGGAAATACCACGGTCTGCAAAGTCTATTCCACTCGCGGCCAATACGGGATATTCCCTGGAGTGTCGTTGTAATACAGGATAAGTCGTTAGTGCAAATGGCCAGATTCGAAATTGCAGCGATCGCACTTGGTGAATTATTTCTTATTTTTATGGTTATCGGTGTCTGTATTTTTTCAACCGTAATATTTTGGCGACGCCTTCCATGGACGTGGTTGTGGCCGATGCGGAGAAAAATATTTGACGATCATCCTTCGGTATTTTATGCGGCTTTATTTGCTCTGCCTTTTGCTATTTTTGTCGGCATCGTCGTTATCTTAACGCTGAGTGGGTTTGGGCTCGTTATAGGGGTGGTGATCACTATGCTTTGCGGTGCTAATTTAATGTACCAGGTGTCTGTTCAACCATTAGATGTTGCTTTACTTCAAGTAAGACAATGGCGTACGCCGGCATTAATTCTATTGGTTTCTATCTTGCTGGTTATTATTTTAGGGGTTTTATTCGGATCTTTTATCGATAATATAGCGCCACAGTTATTGACCGGGCCATTTCAGCTATGCATGGCATTACTTTTGGTTTTGATAGCTCTAACTGTAGGCTCACCCTGGCTGATGCGTAAGCTTTGGGATGTGAGTGTTGATAAAAATATGGGGAAGCCGATTCTATGTGAGTCTCTGCGACGTTCCCGTCATATCACAGCCGGTGTTCTTTGCCTTTTGATGTTTGGAGGTTTGCCAGCAGGAGCTGCATTTAAAGATGCCTATGAAACCTATATGGATTTACTTTTCCGCCATAGTGCTATCGATGCAGCCTTGGCGCTTGATCGAAGGAGGGGTGAGTTAAGGCGCTATATAGGTTCGCTGGAAAAAAACGGAAGCATTCAGAACGCTCCTGCCCGGACAGCATCGTCTGATTTTTTTCTTGATGCCCCCTATCGAGGTGTTTTCTCAGGGGAATATCTACTGACTGTCATGAGTGAGAGCAGATCAAAGAAACGTCTCAGTTATGCTGTTGGTGAGGCATGTCCAACTGAAATAAAAAAATCAAAAAATTCAGGTTTGGCTGCTTTTATTGTGGACAAGGTATCTTCTATAGATGAGCGAATGGCTCGCCTTCATTTGGCAGGTGCTCAGAGGGCAGGCGATGGCCAGTGGTGCTGGGGTGATGAGTCCTCTTCTGTCGAGGCTCTTCATTATTTGACCAAAAATGGACTTCCAGGTAATGGCACCAGCAACTGGATGGTATTGGCACTTAATTCAGAAAACTTCCACCAATACTCATCATTTCATATCATTATTTTTCTATTATTAATGCCGCCCTATTTTGGTATTTTATATTTTCAGGTTGGCATTACAGGGGCGAGACTTGGGGGAACTAGAATTCCTTTCATATTACATCGCTCAGGTATGCGCCGCTTTAACGGGGGTAAGTTAGACTTTGGCCATTTGTTTTTCAAGCATCGATTGATGCTGCGCGCATCCGATAGACATATTTATTCAAAGGCTCCTATCGTCCCCTCGGCAACATGCCAAATGTTAAAGCTGGATACTGCCAGTGAGCACGACTTTTTCCAGCTTCAAAGGCTGCTTGATACCGACTTAAATGTAGAGGTTAAGGTTTTATGTCTGGGTACTTTGGTTGGAGATGAGGTACAGCGGCGTAAAGTTCTCCCCCTTCTTGAGTCTTTAATCAAAGAAAATATTGATACTAAAATAACGCTTTATGCAGATTTTAATCCCTTATATCGATTAACTCGACCGGATGCCTACCGTGATAATACCAGTGCCGATAGCGGGGTGATGAGGGATATTGAAAGTCTACGCTGGAGTAGCCTGTTATCAAAGTTCCCCAAGGAATACGCATGGACGCCTCGTGATAATCCCGGCTGGTTAGACTGGAAGGAAGAGAGTAGGGAAGGCAACTCTGTATGCGCGCGAGAACTACGCATTTTTCACCCTGAAAGTAAAATGGCAGCACTTTTTAAGCAGAAGTTTTTCTCAGCCCGGCAAGAAAGGTTGTATGGCCCGAATGACGATATACCCGCCGAAGATATTATTGCGCTAGCGTCTGAACTCGGTGGCGCCTATTACCGAAAGCTGTGGGAGGAGTGTACCCATAACGAACGAGTGATATTACAGGCGCTTGCTGCTGGACGCTGTGTGAATACGCTCAATATAGAAATTATTAGCCATTTGATGCGCCGAGGCCTGGTAGTGATGGAGCCCTCTCTCAGCCTGGTTAATGATAGTTTTGCTGGGTTTATTCGTGAGGCCGAGACACCTGAAACATTTAGGCATTGGCAGCAGGATGAACAAGAGAAAGGTGCCTGGCAAGCACTTAAAGTACCCTTTATATTTTTGTTGTTTGTGCCAATTGCTATTTTGTTAGTGGTGGCGACAGAAGAGCTGAGTGGCGGTATTGCGCTGATGGCACCTATCCTGACTGTCATCCCCATGCTGATGAAAGGCTTCGGCTTGCGAAGCGCCTAGCGACGTTACTTTGTTAGCGCAGTGCTCTATTAAAGTAAACCGGGCGTTAGTCATTTGACTCAGCCGTATTCAAAAAATTAAGTGCCCGGTTTTGTTTGACGATCTTTAATTGTTGTTAGAAAAGTGCGGCAACACCTCGCGCGCAAAAAGTTCGATAGAGGCGTTAAGTTGCTCCGGTGGCAGTATGCCCTGGGGTAGTAAGAAGAAGACTTCGTCGAGGGGTACTTTCTTGCTGACTTCCTCGATACGCCGCTTTAAGGTTTCGGGTGAACCGATCAGTAATTCGGGCACGCCCTGGCCGAAGGGTTTCATCCAGGTTTCCCACATCCAGGCCATGTCTTCGTACATCGCCTGGGCTTCAGCATCGGTGGGGGCGCAAATCATAATACCGCCCCAGCAGGCTTCGTCACCGGGCTTGAAATCGTGGCCACAGCTTTTGGCCTCTTCACCCCATTCTTTCCAGAGTATTTGCAGAAAGTCGGTGTCGCCAGCCAGTACGATGGGTTTGCCTTTGTGTTTAGCCCAGAATTTGGCCGAACGCAGGCTGTGGGAAAAACCACCGTAAAGGGGGATCTCATCCTGCCATGGGCGGGGAGCAATGCCGATTTCAGTCACCTGCATATCCTCTGATACACCCTGCCCGTAGGTGGAATACACGGGGTGTTGGTGGGGGTTAACAAAATCTTTTGAGGGAAAGTCCCAGTATTTGCCGTGGTGTTGAAAGGTGTCTTCTTTGAGGGCGGTCAGCACTATGTCGACGAATTCGGCAAAGTACTCGCGATTATCTTCATCAACCTGGGTTTTGGCATTCCAGGGGCCGACGGCTTTCAGCTGGGGCTGGATTTTAAAATTATCGAGCCAGCGGGCCTGGTAGCCGCGCACTAATCCAACACCCAGTCGACCCTTTAGCATGCAGTCGAGGCTGGCGATTTTCTCGGCAGTCACCAGCGGGTTGTTGGTGGTTGAGACAAAGCCGCAGGGAATAATGCGCAGCTTTTCACTGTGCTGGCCAAGCCACATGCTGGTGAGGCAGGGGTCGTTCGCAGCTTCAAAGCCTTCGATCTGTAAATGGTGCTCGGGATGGGCGAAGGCGAAATAGCCGAGTTCATCGGCCAGCCGGGCCGTGTCGGCCAGCTCTTCGAGCATGCGGCGATAGAGCTTCGGATTTTTGCCCGCCATGCCCGCTTCCAGTTCAGCGCGGCGGCCAACGGTGCAGTAAACGAAAAGATTAAACTTCAAACCAGTTTGATTCATTGCTGTAAACCTCTTATGAAATTAGGGTCTTTTATACAAGGGCAGTATCGTGCCCCAATAGTGATGTCTTGTTTTTATCGGGATTTATAAATAACCGTAGGCCGTCCAGCCACCGTCTATATTGAGGGTTTCGCCCGTCATAAATCCGGCACCCGGGCCTGCAATGAAAAGAACCGCTGCGGCGATATCTTCCACCGAGCCCATGCGTCGCTGGGGTGTGCGTTGTTCAATAGCCTCAGCGGCGAGCTTGCCGTCAGTGACGAGTTGATCAATCATTTCGGTGCGAATATAGCCGGGGGCGATGCAGTTGACCCGCACTTTGTATTTGGCGCATTCCACCGCCATCACGCGGGTCATGTGTTCGACGGCCGCTTTTGAGGTGCAGTAGGAAAGGGTTTGGGGGATGGCATTTTGGCCGACGATGGAGCCGATGTTGATCACGCAGCCGCCATTGCCCGCTGTCTTCATTTGGCGGATGGCAGCCTGGGAGCAGAGAAATACCGACTTGGCATTGATGTCCATATGGCTATTCCAGTTCTCCTCCGTCATTTTCAACAGGGGTTGAGGATTGGAGATACCGGCGTTGTTGACCAGAATATCGACGGGGCCGAGCTGTTTTTCAACTTCAGCAAAGGTTGCCGTGACTGCATCGCCATTTTCTACTTTACAGCCCAGCGCAATGGCTTTACCGCCCTCGGCTTGAATGGTGTCGACAATGCTACGGGCATTTTCTGCTTTAGTAGCAATACAGGCCACATGGGCGCCTGCTGCCGATAGTGCGATGGCAATGCCCTTGCCAATGCCTCGGCTGGCACCGGTAACGAGCGCTATTTTTCCCTTCAAAGTTTGAGTCGTCATGCTTTATTCCCCGTGTTAATTTATTGTATTAATCGTCGCCTAAAATATTTTGTGTTTGCGCACGTGGTTCTACTTTACGGATTTTCCCCGACGAGGTCATGGGGAATTCACCGACAAAGATGACATGGCGGGAAATCTTAAAACTGGTGGTGCGGCCCTTCATGCGCCAGAGAATAACCTCCTCTTCAAGCACCTGCTCGAGCTTGAAAGTGACGAAGGCAAGAGGCACTTCTGTGAGCCGTGGGCCGGGGTGTAGTGGTCAAGGAGCCTCTGACCAAGTCATGAACTCGTATCTGGCGGCTAAAATATTCAGCTTCTTCGTTGCAACGCTTCGCAATAGCTCGCTATTACATACGCCTTGCGCCTCGAATCTAAATGTTTTAGCTCACCATCTTCTTCGTCCAGACTTAATCAGAGGCTCCTTAGGTAAATTTGGCGACGATGGAGGCATCGGCAATTTCGTCCATGTCGCGTTGTCGCTGTTCAATCTCGGCGGGCAAGATGTTTTCACTGTCTACCTTGAGTATATCTTCGCGGCAACCGAGCAAAACCAGATGATCGTTTGCGCGGATCAGTGTCATGTCACCAGTATGCAGCCAGCTCTCGGTGTCGATGGTTTCCCGCGTGGCTTCGGGCTTGCACTAGTCATCCATCAACGTTGTATTGATGGATTCAGCATTCCTATGGTGTTTCGCCTGGGCGTTGAGCAGGTCTATCCAGTGGTCTTCAAAGCCGTGGCGTATTGTCATCCTTCGGCAACGACTAAACCGGGGGCCTGTTCGGTATCAAAGGTTTCGATGAGGATTTGCTTGCCGCTGCAGAGCACACGGGCCATAGCAATTTCACTGAAGACATAAATGTGGAATATTGGCAGAGAGTTGATGCGTACATTGGTGGCGCTGTAGCCGAATACTTTGCTGCGTTAAAGGGTATTACGGATGGCAATATGGCTGTGCATTACGCCTTTCGTGTGGCTAAGGCTGCGTCGTTAATGGCTGCGATAGTGGGTGTTGAGGGGCACGATGCAAGTGCCAATTTTGGCGATGGAGAACATCAGGTAGAGCCATTCAGGGCGGTTGGTCATTCACAGGGCGAGGCGATCAGCTTCTGTTTTTAATTAGCAATAGCTGAAACGCTACTTGCCGAAGGTCAGTGCTTCTCGGTCGCTATCGTTTTCTACGGCTGCGTCGAGCAAGCTATCCAGGGTGCATTTGCGGAACTAGTCTATTTCCGCATTCTTCGTTGTTACAGAAGAGTTACAGGAGATTCTCGGTGAAGCCCTTGTGACTAATTAGGCATTATTCAAATGCGGTGAGTGCGCTTTTAAAAGCTTGTTTAAGCATTAACGTCAATGACCACTCGGCCCTTGATTTTACCCGCGAGAATATCACCGGCGAGTTCGGGTACTTTGCTCAACGGCTCGACGCTGTAGATCTGGCGGAGTAAGTCGAGATCAACCAGCCTGGCGAGTTCGTTCCAGGCGCGTTGGCGGCGTTCAAGGGGAGCCATTACTGAGTCGATGCCGCGCAGGGTGACGCCCCGCAAAATAAAGGGCATAACACTGGCGGGCAAATTGGTGCTGCCCGCCAGACCGCAGGCGGCCACCATGCCTTCGTAGCGTGTTTGCGCGAGTACGCTGGCGAGAGTGTTGTCGCCAACTGTGTCGACAGCGCCGGCCCATGTTTCCACTTCCAGCGGCCCGGGGTCGCGGGCCAGTTCGTCGCGGGCAATAATGTTTTTTGCCCCCAGCGCTTCGAGCAGCGGACGGGCTTCTTCGACGCGACCGGTTGAAGCCGTGACCTCATAACCCAACTTTGCCAGTAGCATAATGGCGACGGTGCCAACGCCACCGGCAGCACCGGTGACGACAATGGGGCCGCTTTCAGGTACCACGCCCCAATCTTGCAGAGCCAGCACACAAAGCATGGCGGTGTAACCCGCCGTGCCAATGGCCATTGTTTCTTCAAGGCTAAAGGCCTCGGGTACACGCACCAGCCATTCGGCTTTTAGCTTCTGCTTTTGGGCATAGCCGCCCCAGTAGCGCTCCGACAAACCAAAGCCGTTGACCAGCACTCGGTCGCCTGCTTTAAATGCCGGGTTTTTCGATTCGACCACGGTGCCGGCCAAATCAATACCGCCCACCATGGGGAACTTACGACAAATGGGTAGAGTGCCCGTGGTGGCAAGGCCGTCTTTATAGTTGACGGTGGAGTAGGCAACATCGACCAACACCTCTTCATCCGGCAGGTCAGCGAGGCTGATCTGCTGCAGTGAAGCGCTGACCTTTTTATCATTTTTTTCGATAATCAGGGCATTAAACGGTGTGGTCATGGCGTGATTTCCCGAAGCCGTTATTCGAAATAACGGCGTTAGCGTTATTTACTTGCTGACGTCGATTTTGGCGTATTGGCCTTTATAAAAACCCAGCGGCTCTTTGTCAGCATTGTCCATTTCGTGAACACGACCGACGATAATAACGTGGTCACCACCGTCGTAGAGGTGCTCGGTAGAGCATTCAAAACGTACGCTGTAATCGTTGAGTACGGGTACGCCGGCACGACCTTCGCTAGCATCGGCCTGGCCAAACTTGTCGGCATCTTTGGTGGCGAACAGGCGGGAAACATCTTCCTGACCTTCGTGGAGGATGTGAATGGCGAAATCTTTGGCTTCATTAAAGGCATCAAAACTGTTGGCATTTTTCGCGATAGCCCACATCACCAATGGTGGATCGAGGGAAACAGAAGAGAAACTGTTAGCGGTGCAACCCACTTTGGTGCCGTCGGTAGCATTGGCGGTGACAACAGTAATACCGGTGGCGAAAGCGCCAAGGGAGTCGCGAAATTCTCGTGCATCTAAAGTCATGGTCAGGTTTCCCAATGTGGTCAATGTAAAAGTAGATCGGTAATGAATGTGAAAAGGTCTCGTTCAATATAAAACCCGCGAGCAGAGCTAACGGGCTTTAGCGTTGAGCGACATCTGTGCCAGCCCTACTTGAGCTGGTGATAGCCTTCTATTCTAATGGGCATGATGTCATACCCCAAGTTTTTAATGTAACACAGGGCCAGGGGTGTCGAAAGAGTCAATAGGCTGACATATTTTTTGGCCGGACAGTCGCCTAGGGATTGGCAAGAACGGCGGGCCGCTGTGACACTTTGTCGTACCAGGCTTGCAGATTAGTGCAGCTGGCGGGAATGTCTTCTTTAATCCATTTGGCAAAATCACAAACCACCAGAGTGGTGATATCGGCCAGGGAATAAAAGTTACCAGCGACATATTCATTGCTGGCAAGGCGCTGGTCAAAATCGGTATAAAAGTTCTGCAAACGTTGGGCACCACGCTCGGCTAACTCGGGCAATTGCTTGTAATTGTGAGGGCCGACGACAGCGCGGCCGGCAAAGCCCTCAGCGGTGTTACGGAAAACTTCAGCCACGGCCAAAATACCATTCATAAAGGCGAGGTGTTCCCACATTTCTACCACGGCTTTTTCTTCTGGCGTCGAGCCTAGCATCGGTGGGTTGGGGTTGCTCTCTTCAAAGTAGCGACAAATACCACGAATTTGGCTAATACAGGTGCCGTTGTCGAGCTCGAGCATGGGAATATCGCAGGCGGGGTTTTTGGCCATGTACTCAGGGCTCATGTGCTCTCCCTTGAACAGGTCGGTGGGTACTCTTTCAACATCGATACCCTTTTCAGCAAGAAAAATATTCACGCGGCGGGGGTTGGGTGCTTTGGGGAAATCGTACAATTTCATGGCTTTGTTCCGTTGTTATTGATGGGGTTTAAGCATGATGTTTTGTTGGTCGTTATTCATATTAGATTAAGCATTCTAAAATGGATACAGTAAGTGATTGATGGCTTTTGCTGTTACGAATTTGTTTTATTAATTGTTGGAGTGCAGGGTGACTGAAAGCCTTACCGAATATCAACGCAAACGCTATACGCGCCAGCTATTGCTACCGAGCTTCGGTTTCGATGGGCAGGAGCAACTGGCTGCCAGCACCGTGCTGGTACTTGGGGTTGGTGGTCTCGGCTGTGCGGCGGCGCAATACCTCTGTACCGCAGGTGTCGGGCAACTAATCTTAGTCGACGATGACTGTGTGGAGTTGAGTAATCTACACCGCCAGGTTTTACACGGCGAAGGGGATATTGGTCGTTTAAAAGTGGCATCTGCCCGCGATACTTTGCTCGCTTTAAATCCGGCAGCATCTATCGAAGCTGTGGCGACAAGACTGGACGATGCCGCGCTACTTGAGAAAATTCTTAGTTGTCGTGCAGTACTGGACTGTTCCGATAATCTCGATACTCGACGACAGCTCAATCGGCTTTGTTATAAATCGCAAACACCACTGGTGTCCGGTGCGGCTATTCGTTTTGAAGGGCAGGTTGCTGTTTACACCATGCAACAATCAACACCGTGTTATGAATGTTTAAGCCAGCGTTTTGGTGAGCAGCAATTGAGTTGTGTGGAGTCGGGTGTGCTGGCTCCGCTGGTGGGTATTGTTGGCAGCTTGCAGGCGCTGGAAGCCATTAAATTATTAAGTGGTACAGGCACGGTGCCGGTTGGTAAGTTAATGCTGTTTGACGGTGCCTATAGTCAGTGGCAAACCTTCCAGCTTGAGCAGTGGTCAGATTGCCCGGTGTGCGGCACTAATTCCTCCAGTACAAACAGCACGGATTCAATTGAAGTATGAGTAACCAAGAAGAAAACTTACCATCGAAAAAAAGCGCCAGTTCTTTATTAAGTCTCGATCAGGCGCGAGCCCATATGTTGGCGGCTGTTGTTCCTGTTGCTGATTGTGAAACCCTGACGCTGGTTGATTTACCCAGACGCGTTTTGGCGACCGATATAACATCACCCATTAATGCGCCGCCGGCTAATAATTCTGCAATGGATGGTTATGCTTTTAAGTGCAGCTACCCAGGCAATAGCGCCACTGACGAATATGTATTAGTGGGAAAAGCTTTGGCCGGGGAGCCCTATGTGGGCGCTGTTAAAACGGGGCAATGCATTCGTATTATGACCGGGGCCGAATTACCGGAAGACTGCGACACAGTGGTAATGCAGGAAAACGTAAAAGCAGACGGTGAAATCATTAGCCTTGTAAAACCGCCTAAATCACAGGCTAACGTGCGCTATGCCGGTGAAGATATTGCCAAAGGCGAAACCCTGTTTACAGCCGGGCACCGACTTGGCCCAGTGGATATAGGTTTGTTGGCGACTATGGGTATTGCAGAAGCTGCGGTACGCCCGCGCTTAAAAGTCGCCGTGTTTGCCAATGGCAGTGAATTGCGTGCCCCGGGTGAAGTGCTGGCGGCGGGAGAAATCTACGACAGTAACCGCTACTTTTTAGGGGCCATGCTGGATCGCCTGGGTTGTGAGTTGGTTGATATTGGCGTGATTCCCGATGACCTTGAACAGTTACGAACTGCTTATAAAGAGGCCGATGCCTCGGCTGATGTGGTTATTACCTGCGGCGGTGCCTCGGTGGGTGAGGCCGATTATACGCGCCAGTTGCTTAGCGAACAGGGCGATATTGGTTTCTGGAAAGTGGCAATAAAACCGGGTAAGCCCTTTATGTTTGGCAAGCTTTCCAGCAGTACTTTTTTTGGTTTGCCGGGTAATCCCATGTCAGCTCTGGTAACTTTCTATCAATTAGTACTGCCTATATTGCAGAAAATGCAGGGTGTGGAAGCAGCGCCGACTTTAGTTTTAACAGCCCATGCAAGTTGCGATATACGACGTAATCGCAGTCGTCTTGAGTTTTTGCGAGGGATGCTAAGTACGGGAAACAATGGCGAGTTAATTGTTACCCCGGACAAACAGCAAAGCTCGGGTGCCTTAAGTTCATTTGCCCGCAGTAATTGTTTTATTCTTCTTGACGCGGGTGATCACGCATTGAAAACAGGCGATAAGGTTGGCGTGCAATTATTCGATTCTATTTTGCGATAAACCTTCCGGGCGAGTTTAGTTAGCGCTAAGAAAATGATTTAAAAAAACTAAAAATAATAACGTAATGATTGGGCTTTAACATGACAAAGAAAAGAAAACACCTGCTGGATGGTGTCACCGTGCTCGACCTAACCCAGCACGTCGCAGGGCCTTCCTGCACACGCATGATGGCGGAGATGGGCGCGGAGATTATTAAAGTCGAGTTGGCACCCTACGGCGAACAAATTCGTTATATGGGTTATCAAAAAGGCGGGCGGGGTATTTATTTTCTGCAGCAAAATCGCGGCAAGAAAAGCCTGTGTATTGATGCGAAGACGGAAGAGGGTAAAGCAATACTTCACGGCTTAATTAAGAAAGTGGATGTGTTAATTGAAAACTTCGCCCCCGGTGTTATTGGCCGTTTGGGTTGCAGCTGGGAAGTGGTGCACGAATTAAACCCCGAATGCATTATGTGTTCCATTTCCACCTTCGGCCAAACCGGGCCGTTATCGGAATTGCCCGGCTTTGATTATATCGGTCAAAGTTACGCCGGCATTACTGGTTTGATTGGCGACCCCGATAAAGCACCGAGTATTCCAGCAGCGGCCCTGGGCGACACCATGACCGGCGCTCACGCACTGGCGGCGATTAATGCCGCACTATTTCATCGCGCCATGGGGGGCGAGGCGGAATTTATCGACGTGACTTTGCTCGACAGTTATTTTCACTGCCATGAAATGTACGTCGGTTATTACAGCGCAAGCGACGGTAAGCTGGCGCCCAAGCGCCCGGGCTCCCATCATCGTCTCGGTTGCCCGATGGGTATTTTCAACGGTAAAGAGGGTTATATCACCATCATCGCCACGCCCCCTCAATGGGAGCGCATGTGCGATGTGATGGAAATGCCCGAGCTGAAAACCGATCCGCGCTTTGCTGACCCCAATGACAGAATTCGCCACCGCAGAGAATTAATCCCGATTATCGAAGAGTGGCTACAGAGCCATGAAAGTGATGCTGCCGCGATTGCCAAGCTGGAAGCAGCGCGCATTCCTGTGGCCCCGGTACTGAGTTTGCCGGAGGCGATGGAGCATCCCCACCTGGTTGAGCGCGGCACAGTGCGCACCGTTACCCAGCGCGGCGCAGGCACCTTTAAAATGCCCGGCATGCCCCTACGCTTTGCGGGTTATCCCACTGAAAATGATCTCGAAGCGCCCTATAAAGGTGAGCATAATGCCGAGGTGTTAAAACAGTACCTCGATTATTCCCCAGAGAAAATCGCACAATTACAGGCCAGCGGCATTTTGGTGGATGAGGAAATACCCGAGTCTGACGCGGGCTAAACACATTAATATTTCTATAGGAATAATATGGCACTTTTTGGCTCGAAGCCTTTATTAAAGAGTTATCGCGAGATGGGTGAGCAATTTTATAGTGATCAACGACCAACACCGGTAGCTGATCCATCACTCATCAGTGTTAACCCCGAACTTGCCGAGAAGCTCAATTTGTCAGGGAGTGAATTGGAAAGCCCCGAGGCCCTGCAAATTTTTGCTGGAAATGTTGTGCCGCAAAACAGTCAGCCAATCGCGACTGTGTATGCGGCCCATCAGTTTGGTGGCTGGAATCCCCAGCTGGGCGATGGCCGTGCCGTTTTACTCGGTGAAGTTATTGGCAAAGATGGCAAGCGCTACGATGTTCAATTAAAAGGTGCCGGCCAAACTCCCTACTCACGCAGAGGCGATGGCCGTTCGGCTTTAGGCCCGGTGCTGCGGGAATATATTGTTAGTGAGGCAATGGCCGTACTCGACATTCCCACTACGCGGGCACTTGCGGCGGTGACGACAGGTGAGCAGGTAGCGCGGGAATCATTCCTCCCCGGCGCGATATTAACCCGCGTTGCCAGCAGCCATATTCGCATCGGTACCTTTCAGTTTTTTTCCGCACAAGGGGATGTCGATTCGGTAAAAACCCTGGCCGACTATGTAATTGATCGGCACTACCCTGAGGCTTTGCAGAATAGTGAAAATACGGAACCCTACAGTGCTTTATTGGCCTGTGTCGTAGAGGCCCAGGCGCGCTTAATTGCCAAGTGGATGTCTGTGGGTTTTATTCACGGCGTGATGAATACCGACAATATGCTGGTTTGTGGTGAGACAGTGGACTACGGCCCCTGTGCCTTTATGGATAAGTACCATCCCGGCAAAGTGTTTAGCTCCATTGATACTCACGGTCGTTATGCCTATGCCAAACAACCGGAAATTGCTCACTGGAATCTCAGTTGGTTAGCTCAGGCGCTGCTGCCCTTAATGGATGAGGTTGAGGCCGAGGCTATTAAAAAAGCTCAGTCAGCGTTAGATAAATTCTCTAAAGTATTTGGCGAAACCCATCAAAAGCTAATGTCTGAAAAGATTGGCTTTGTAACATCAAGTGTTGAAACCAGTCAGTTGTATAGTGACTTGTTAGAACTGATGGCTGAACAGGGTTGCGACTATACATTGACCTTTCGCGCCCTCGGCGACCGACTTGCCCCTGAAGGCGAAGCCACAATCCCCAGAGATGTTTTTATTCTGCCAGAGGCATTGAACAGCTGGATCGAACGTTGGCAGAAGTTATTAGCAAAAGAAAAAATTGACGCTACTACGGCCTATCAATTAATGGTGAGTAAAAACTCGGCTTATATCCCCCGTAATCATCAAATAGAGGCCGCTATTGTGCAGGCGACACGGGGAGAGGGATTTACTTTGTTTCATCAGTTGATGAATGTGTTGGCGAATCCTTTTGAATACAGTGACGAGAACAAACAATTTGCAATGCCACCACAACCTGAGGAAGAGGTTAAGCAGACTTTTTGTGGTACATAGTACTGGCTATCGTTATCACTCAGTGGCGATGGGGTAAATAAAAAGGGTGGCGTTCATTTTTTTTCGAAGTGTTGAGTCTTAATATGTTATATCAAGATTTGACCCCTTCCTCCGTTCCGTGCGTCACCGTCTGTCTTGGACTCGTGGGTCTCATTACGCCATTTTTCGCCGTTGAAATCGACTTCGCTATTACGGCCGCCACCCTGGAGTGGCCCGCGATCATCATCCTTGCGGCGATAACTCTTTTGCGATGCCCACGCTTGAATCAATGTGCCGTCAACGCTGAAATGTTCTTCGCAAAGTAGCTGCTGCTTTCTCGCCAGATGAACCACTTCCTCAAACAGTTCCGTCACCACATCATTTTCCAGCAGCCGATCCCGGTTGGTGCTGAAACTGGAATGATTCCAAACCACATCATCAATCGTTAAGCCGATAAACCAGCGGTACAGAAGATTGTAATTAATCTGCTCAACCAATTGTCGCTCACTGCGGATGCTGTAAAGCACTTGAAGTAGCTGTGCCCTGATAAGACGTTCCGGGGGGATGGACTCTCGACCTGCATCGGCATAAATGCTGGAAAAGAGCCAGTCCAGGTGCCTCATGGCTTCATCAAGTAGCCGTTTGATGGGACGCAAGGGATGATCGACGGGTACAAACGTTTCAAGGTGAACTGTCGTAAAAAGAGCTTCCTGAAAAATATCTTCGCCGCGCACTGTATTGACACCTTTATTAATTGTCGTTTTTTGTAGTGTATAGAACCCAGTGTTTACGGGGGAGAAAATCAACAGCCTGCTAGATCACTGGATACGGCGTAGAGTTCGTATGGATTATTGGCGTCAGTGGCGAAAGCCTCGCACCAAAGTAAGAAATTTATTGAAGCGTGGTGTTAAAATACAAACAGCGGTTGGGTGCGGTATTACCAGCACCAACAGTAGGCGCTTTAGGCGAAGGGCCGTGGCGTAGTTCTAAAACTCCAGGGATAAATCAGGCGCTATCGAATGTCTATTTAAAATCTGAAGGGTTGTACGAATTACGTGATGGTTGGATCAAGCTTCACTATCCTAAGTGAAACGCCCTGTGCGGAGCCGCATGCAGGGTGTTGTGGGGGCTGAGGGTTAGATACCCTCGGCTACCCGATTAGACATAAAAAAAGCCCCGTGAAATACCGGGGCTTTGATAATGCATATGTTGTGTTTGATTATGCAGTCTTCTTTTTTCTTGAAAAACCGATTCCTGCAACACCGAGTGCAAGTAGAGCAAGAGTAGCCGGCTCTGGAACAGCTGTTGTGCTTGCACTCAGGGATACATTATCGAAACCGATATCGAAAGGACCCTGGTTATCGGCTTGGGCAAATCGTACCTGAAGATTCTGCCCTTGAAACGGAGAGACCGCACTGAAAACGTTTTGAGAAAAGGAGGCCCAAGGTTGTGGATCAAGAGAGCCTGGTGCTGTTTGGATTGCACTGAAAATGATGTCAGTGGGATCTACGGTATCGAAGAGAGCGGTTCCATTGAGAATCTCCACTCGGAATTGCTGGTTGGAAACCCCCGTATGAGATAGCGTGTCGGGGGTTGGGTTGACAAAACCAGCTCCAGCAAAATTCTCATACGCATAATCGAAGCTAAAGGTAAGCGCTGTCAGTGCGGTTGGAACCACAAAACTTTGCCAGAAGATATTCTGACTAGGGCCGCCTTGATTTCCAGCAAAAGCATAGAAGTTGTTTGTTGGGGAAGAACCCAGAGTTGGATCTCCAGGGTTTGCAGTAACTAAAAGACTGGAACCCCCAGCTTGAGATGTGTTCCAGCCAGTGAAATCTCCTGTCTCAAAGTCACCGTTTGTGATCAATGAGGCGTTCGCAGTTCCGACAAACAAACAAACAAACAAACAAACAATTTTTTTCATTTTCTTCTCCAAAAGTTAAAATTTCATTTCCATAACAAGAAATATTATCACGCAATATTAATGCCAGAATGCTAACCAGTTGTTTTTGTAGGGGTTATAATTTTGTATTTCACGACACACTTGAAAAGTGTAAAAATAGCTGACACTAACTTAAGGTATGATTGAAAAAAATTTTACAGATCAGTAGGACATTGTTGGCTTCACTGCCTAGCAGTTTATTCAACGGAACCCTTCCGACTATCATCTTTCTTACTATCACAATTTCCTTGCGGCAAGGGGGTGCTAACTTAATGTTATTTTTCAAGTGCTTAACTGTAATTTTCGTCCACTACCGAAAGGAGATAGTGAGAACAGCAACACCGCTCTGAATAATTCTTTCGCCTGATCATGTGGTTTTATTTCTTCAACTTCAAAGACTTACGGCGAATTGGGCTGATAGTCGGAACGCTTCTGCTGATGTTGCATGTTTCGCGCACGCTTGATTTTTGCTAATTCTATCTTTACAGATTCCTTGTCGGTAGAGAATTTAAAACTTTACAAAATGCGGTTCGGCCAGTGCCCGCAAGTCATCGGGCATTGGCACTGACTTGCGGGTTTCAAAGTCAAATAGTGTGCCGGTGGTTTCAACCGTTGCCACTGTCTCGCCAGTGGCGGCATTAATAAACCAGTGGAAAAATTGCTGGGTTTTACCGTGCATTTCCCGCAGGCCGCTTTTGGTAATTAGCACATCGCCAGCGCGGAAGTTTTGTTGAAACTCGATGTTATATTCCAGTGCGGCACTACCCAGACCGTGTTCTTTACGGTAGTCCGGTGTCAGGCCGTAGTGGCGTTGCAGGTGGGTGACAGTATCGGAGCAGCGCGACATAAAGAAGCGGGGGTGCAAATTGCCACGGGCATCGCACTCCCAGGGTTCGATGGTGCCGCGTGCCGTGTCAAAAAGACCGTAGTGTTCAGCCGTGCTCAGGTTATGTTGTTGTGGTTGGGGCAGCGTTTGTTTGGCACGCAAATTAGTGGGCGGTTCAATAGTGATCGCCTGTGCTGCGAGATGAGCGCCCTTTGGGAAGCTGGCGGCTTGCCCGCTGTCGAGATCAGTTAACTGTAAATCTATAATAAACCGTGCGGCTATCGTTTCGTTATCGAGATTGTTTATTTCACTAAACGTCGTCAGTGTGTCATCGGTCATCGACAATATGCCGCTATACACAGTGTAACTTTCGCCATTGCGCATTCTTTTTATAAACAGGAGGCTCATAAACAGAACCCGCTCCGCTTGGTGAATGAGAGCAAGCCTGGGGTGGGCTGATAAACCGAGCATGACCTGCAGTTGGCCAATGGTTTCTGTTGAGCGGGCCAAATAATACTGAACATTCATGTGCTCCATGACATCACATTCCCAGGCTTTTACGTTGGCCCGTACGGTTGGGGTCATCGCGCCCATTGGCCTCTCCCTGTGTGCATTTTTATAGTTTTACCTGAAGAGTCAGATTTCTGTCTGCTGGTATTTTCAGTATCATAGCGAGTAATTGTCGTTCAAACAGGGAGAATAAAGTGCCAAAAAGAGCAATGACGGACCAACAAATCGAGAGCTGCTTTGAGGTGCTTGCCGAATTGCGCCCCCATCTGAAGAAGGCTACTTTTTTGGCGACAGTCAGGGCGATGGAAAGCGAGGGCTATAAGTTAACTTACATTGAAGATATGGAGGGGGTTGTTGCTGTCGCTGGCTACCGTATCTCGACAAATTTATTTATGGGCAAGCATCTTTATGTTGATGATTTGGTGACTACGGAAAGTGCGCGTTCAGCGGGTTATGGTGGACAGCTGGTGGCCTGGTTGCGACATGAAGCGAATGAACAGGGCTGCAAGGTTTTGCATCTCGACTCGGGAACACATCGAGCAGAGGCCCATAAGTTTTATTTTGATCAAGGCTTTAACATTGCTAGCTTCCATTTTAGTCAGCAGCTTGATGAAACATAGGGCTCATTAATTGCGGTAGTCAAAAAGGTTCTCCTGAGTGGTTTTATTGATGGACAATTGTCAATTACTCCAATTTCAGTACTGCTTATACTCTGAGTTCGATACTTAATATCAAGAGGCTTCACAATGAAAAAAACTCGGCAAATGTTGATGGCAGTTGTTTTAAGTTTTACTTTTATCGCAGGCGCGGTATCAGCTGAAACAAAAGGCGTGTTTATCGATCTTTCGAGCTCGGATATGTTCAAAATCCATAGGGCTTTTGCAGTCGGCACTATGCTTCGAACGATGGAGAAAGTGCCCGTTACCGTCTATCTGAGTCTTAGTGTGACGCCCTATGCCGCTAAAGATTATCCGGTAGCGAAAATGCTGTCATTACGTGGCCAGACTGTTCACCAGCATATGGAAGATTTCATGAAAGAAGGTGGTGAAATCATGGTTTGTGCAATGTGCATGGGCGGACATGGATTGACCAAGGATGATTTATTGCCGGGTATGACAGCGGGAATGCCGGGTAAGTTGATCGTGGCTGAAGGCATTAAACTGTTGAGCTATTGATTTTGTCAGTGTGCCTGGATTTTAGGTTCAGGCCTGAACCTGGGCTGAGTTCAAGTTATAAGTGAAACATTCAGTCAATCGTGGCTGGGCCTCGCAAGCGGATTCCACTTAAATCGCTTGTGAGGCATAAGTAGAACGGCCTCTGATCAATTCATGATTTGTATTTGGTGACTAAAAGTCATTAGCGTCTACGTCTTCTTACGGCACCTATTTTCGGTGAATCTAAAAATACTGAGTTGTCGTTTTTTTGTCCAGATTTAGAGCCCCCTCCCCAGGATCCGCAAACTTCTCGCCTTTTGTGATGGAGTATTCAGGAAGTCTATTACACAAGAAAAAGTTGACAGCTTATGTTTTGAGGTAGCTTCGCATTAATGCTTGCGCTGCTAGTTTCATGGCCTTTTCGGTATAAGGTGCATAGCCAAAAATGATTTGTCTGTCAGCCTGGGGGGTTGTTTGAGGTGAAAACTGCGCCACGCTGGATAGTGCCACGCTAGCGTTTTTTGCGGCGGTAAAGAACTGTTCCGGTTTAACCGTTGAGCGTAGTTCTGCTGTTAAATGCAGACCACCATCAAGGGGCGTGACGTGCACAAGTTCAGCTAGCTCGTTCTCAAGAGTGGTAATTAACACGGCCTGACGCTGGGCGTATAACACACGCATACGACGTAGGTGCTTCAGAAAATGTCCGTCGTTAATAAAATCTGCCAATACGGCTTGTTCTAGCGGGGGTGAATGTCTGTCCAGCAACCAACGCGCGTTGGCGACAGGTTCGATTAACGCTGCAGGAACGACCATATAACCCAGGCGCAGTGCGGGAAATAATAACTTGCTGAAACTGCCCAAATAGATGACTTGTCCCGGTGCAGCCATACTATACAGGGTGGTGAGAGGTCGTCCACGATAGCGGTATTCACCGTTGTAATCGTCTTCCAGAATTAAGGTTGAGCTCTTTGTTGCCCATGCGAGCAAGGCTTTACGGCGTGACTGGCTTTGAGTAATACCGAGGGGAAACTGGCTAGCGGGTGTCGTGTAGAGCAGTTTTGCACCACTTGCGGGAAGAGTGGCTACTTTGAGACCTTCGTTATCAATATCTACATAGGCGGTTTTTGCCCCTGCCAATTCAAACACCATAGCCGCCGGGGTGTAGGCGGGGTTCTCGAAAATCACCTTGTCAGCAGGGTCGATCAGGGTTTTAGCTAGCAGCTCAAAGGACTGTTGCACACCGGCTGTGATGACGATTTGCTCGGGTGCAACACGCATGCCTCGCGCCATAACGAGATAATCGGCAACGGCCTGGCGCAGTGGCCAATAACCGCAGGGGTGAACGGCTTGCTGCCAAAAACGGCTGCTGTGTTTGAGGCGACGGTTGTACAGCTGTGCCCAGGTTTTTACAGGGAACTCTTTATAGTCGGGGATATGGGCGCGAAAGGGCTGGGGTGGTGGGTTACTTTGCTGAGCGCCAATAAAGGCGCTGGCCTGGCGCAAGGTGTTGGTGCGCTGGGAGAGCTTGGGTATAAACTCTACTGCTGCCTTGGTGCTGGTCTTGGCCTTATTGAGGGTCGGGGCTGGAAACCCTTCGGCAACTCGATGGGGCGCGCCGGGCCTGGCTTGAATAAAGCCTTCTACCGTTAGTTGCTCATAGGCACTGATGACGGTGTTGCGTGCAATATTGAGGGTGCTGGCAAGGTTGCGCGATGAGGGCAGAGGGTCGTTTGTTTTTAAGGTGCCCTGCCAAATAATCTGGCGTAATTGTTCTTCGAGTTGGCGGTAGAGGGGGGGCTTGAGTGCAGGATCCAGATGGATGGCCTCAAGGGGAAAGCGTTGCTTTATCGGTGCACTGCAGCGTGCTTTGCTAGTCATTAACTGGTTCTATTAATTATACAAAAAGTGGATCTTCTAAGGTGCCTGCAGTTTGCGCATAATTTACTGACACTACAAGTCGAGAAGAGGATTGCCATGAAATTGTTGCGAAATTTACGGGCGTGCTTTGTGGCCAGTACCTCGGCTGTATTGGGCTATATTGCCCTGCCATTATTACTGAGCCTGGCACTTTCAAGCCATGCAGCTAGCGCTAAAATTGGTATTGTTGTCTTTGATGGCGTATTAACCAGTGACATTACCGCACCAATAGAAGTATTTGGTGCGGCCAGTAAAAAAGCCTGGTTTGCTGATTATGAAGTTGTAGTGATTTCGGCGACGCGCGAAAAAACGATAACGACGGAAGAGGGTCTAACCTTGATTGCGGACAGGACTATTTATGATGCGCCGCAACTGGACGTGCTGCTGCTTGCCAGTGCCTATGACATGGACCCCTGGTTGCAGAACGAACCGTTAATCGCTTTTATTAAAAGACAGGCACAATCAAGCCAGTGGTTGGCCAGTAACTGTTCGGGTGCTTTTTTATTGGCCAAAGCGGGCTTGCTGGATGGTAAGCGAGCAACCACTTGGGCCGGTGGTGAGAAAAAATTGGCGAAAGCCTACCCCGCAATTAACGTGCAATACGACCAAAACGTGGTGATAGACAAAGGTGTGGTTACCTCTAATGGTGGGCCCGTCAGTTATCAGGCTGCCTTTGCTTTGTTGGCGCGTTTAAGTTCAGAAAAATATGCCAGTGAAATTGCCGAGTCGATTCAGTTCAATCGTTTGAAAGCAGCCTTTCTGCAATAGTGAGCGTTCAATAGTTAGAAGCCAGTAGTTAGAAATAAATAATCAGACATTATTATTGGAGTTATCGATGGAATTAAGCCAGGTCATTACTCAGCGTCGCACAGTTAAACAATTTGATCCCGCGCATCAATTAAGTGCGGAAGAATTTGAAACACTGATCAGTCAGGCCGTCCTCGCGCCGACTTCCTTTAACCTTCAGCACTGGCGCTTTGTTCGCATTAGTGACCCTGTACTGCGGGCAGATATTTGCAGTGCTGCATGGGATCAAGTTCAGGTCGTGCAGGCGTCTGAATTATTGGTGATTACCGCTGATATAAAGGCCTGGGAGAAAAACCCTGAACGCTATTGGCAAAACGCTGATACCGAAACCCAGGCAATGGTGGTCACAATGCTGACGGAGTTCTACCAGGGGCGTGAGTGGATACAGCGTGATGAGGCTATTCGTTCTGCAGCGTTTGCCGCACAAAACTTGATGTTGAGCGCGAAGGGTATGGGCTACGACTCCTGCCCGATGATTGGCTTTGACGCAGATGCGGTAGGGGCATTGATTAACTTACCGGCTGATCACCTCATTGTCATGCTGCTGGCTATTGGTAAAGCAGCGGCTGAGCCAGCACCTCGAGCGGGTCAGTTATCTCTCGGTGAAGTGTTGATTAATAATCGCTTTGTGGAGTAGCGGCTGCTTAAAACGCCGGTAAAATCTCATTAATTAAGAACCGTGTTTGCTCGAGCAAATCTGCGTCATCATTCCCCATGGGTCGCAGAATAAATTTTGAAATCCCCTGCTCGGCATATTCTTCAATACGCTGGTGAATTTGCTCTGCGCCGATAGCGACGGTGTGGCTGAGGTCTTTGCCCGGTGCCAATTTACTGAAACGAGCCAGCTCCCTTTGGGCGATATCATCGCTTGTACTACCAAAGCGGAAGAAGAACCCGGTACCGTAGTGGTCGTCGTCAATGCTGCGTCCGCTCAGCTTTAAGGCTTCTACAATCGCTTTTTTCGCTCGCCCGGCCGCTTCGGGTGACTCCAGCCCCGCCTGCCAGCCCGTACCGATGCGCGCCGTGCGTTTAATGGCCGCTTCGCTGCTGCCGCCTATCCACAGGGGTAACTCTTTCTGTGCTGGCAGGGGTAAGATAACGGCGTCTTTATATTGATAGTGGTCGCCACTCAGTGTGACCGGGTCACCGCGCCAAAGTTGAGTGATGATGTCGAGGGCTTCGTCGGTGCGTTTACCTCTGCCTTTTGTGCCTCGGCCAGTGGCTTGCCATTCGGGCGCACGAGCGCTGCCAATACCGAAGGCGGGCAACATGCGCCCCTGACTGAGAAAGTCGATGGTGGCGCATTGCTTGGCTAGCACGAGTGGGTCACGCAGGGCGGCGGAGGCGACGTTCATGCCGAATTTAATGCGCTGGGTGGCACCGGCAATAGCGGCGAGGGCGCTGATGCATTCGAGGAAAGGCTCGTTGGAAATCAGCCGGTCGGTTTGCCAGATGGAATCGACGCCGCCGTCTTCGCAAAGCTCAATCCAGCGCCAGAAGTTATCGACCTGTTGAAAGGGAAAACGGGCGAGGCCTAGGCCGATGCCAATTGCCATTGTTCATCTCCAGAGTCATTGCTCAGTCGAAGGTGAGGGGTGTCTTTTACTCATGACCGTCGGAGGCATGGATGCCGACATCGAGCGTACAGGGATGTATTTACAGCGGGTCATGAGTAAAGGACATCCGTTGCCACCTCTTTCTAGTAATAAGTAACAATTGATTTGATGCACTTATTCAGGCGTAAAATTAGCCGCAGTAAACGCCTCCAAAGTCCGCTGAATATCGGCTTCGCTAGCACCGGCCAATGGCGCAATAATCTGTGTGTGAATACCAGTATCCATATCAGCCTGCAAACGGGCGCGACATTCCTCGGCGCTGCCGATAACGGCAATTTCATCAATCAGGGCATCGCTCATGGCACCGGCTGTTTTCTGTCTATCCTTCGCGGCCCAGCCTTCGTTGATTCCTTCAGCGGCATCATCAAAACCCGCCCAGGCGAGGAAGCGGTTATAAACGGGGGTGGCGTAATAGGGTGCGAAGGCGGCGCGGAATAAATCGCGGGCAGCGGCTTTATCGTCGGTGACCAGTACCATGGCGCGGTTGACGATTTCGACTGACTGCCAATCTTTACCGGCTTTCTCGGCACCGACTTTCACGTGCTCGATCATTTTCGCGAGGGCGCGCTGGGGCCAGAGATTAAAGATCACGCCATCGCCAATCTCTGCCGCCATTTCAATCATCTTTGGTCGCAGGGCGGCGAGGTAAATGGGTGGGGCCTGGTCGATGGGAGCCTGTCGATAACCCTTGCTGTAAAGGCCGTCGAGATCAAAGTTGGATTTTTCACCGGCCAGCATTGAGCGCACCATAATGGCGGTGTTCTTTACCCGGGTGACGGGTTTTTCCAGCGGAATGCCGTGCCAGTTGTTCATCATCGTTTGGCTCGACGCACCCAGGCCCATGATAAAACGGCCAGGTAGCACTTGCCCCAGTGCGTTGGCGGTGGCCGCCAATACAACGGGCGTACGGGTGAAGACAGGTGTCACCGCAACCCCGATGCGAATAGTTTGGGTGTGAGCGGCCAGAGCGGCGGCGGTGGTTAACGAATCGGGCGCACCGCCGTCGGCAAACCAGGCGTCGCTATAACCCTCGGCCTCGGCCCACTTTACTCGCTCAATGGTTTCGCTGATTAAAGGGCTGGCGGGCAGGGTAACGGCAACGCGCTTGATCAGGGTGTTTACGGATGACATGAATTTTCCATTCGCTAAGTAATATTCGTTAAGTAGAAAAAGGCAGTTTCCCATTTTGCGGCCAGCTTGTTCAAGCTGTATGCTGGGGCTTAAACAATTACAGGGGGATGGGCATGAGCTCGACCACAGAATTAACGGCGGTACGTGCGGGTCATGAATTTGATGAAGGGGTGCTACTGGCATTTCTCGAACAAAATATCGAGGGTTTTAAAGGCCCATTAAAAATCCAGCAATTTGATGGCGGCCAGAGCAACCCCACGTTTAAGCTGTTTTGTGGTTCCGGCGTTTATGTGATGCGCAAACAACCACCGGGCGAACTGCTGCCCTCAGCCCACCAGGTTGACCGCGAATACCGCATTATGAAAGCGTTGTGGACAACCGACGTACCGGTGCCGCAAATGCACTGCTTGTGTGATGACGTCAGTGTTATCGGCACCAAGTTTTATGTGATGGCCATGGTTGAGGGGCGTATTTATTCCGATATTTTACTGCCCGATGTGGCGCCGGCTGACCGGCGGGAAATGTATCTCGATATGATGCGCGTACTGGCAGCGGTGCACGCGGTCGATTACAAAGCGGTGGGTCTCGAAACTTATGGGCGTCCGGGTAATTATTACGAGCGGCAGATTTCTCGCTGGAGCAAGCAATATAAAGCGTCGGAGATTGATAAGCTGGCGAGTATGGACAACCTGCTTGAATGGGTGCCAAAACACTTGCCAGAGTCGAGCGAAACGACCATCGCCCACGGTGATTATCGTCTGGCGAATATGGTTTTTCACCCCACCGAGCCGCGTATTGTGACGGTGCTTGATTGGGAGCTGTCGACCCTCGGTCACCCGCTGGCGGATCTTGGTTACAGCTGTATGGAGTTTAATGCCGACTTTTATGGAGAGGTGCGCCTGCGCGGGCCAGATCGCGAAAGTCTGGGTATTCCCAGTGAAGAAGAAATGGTTGCCGAATATTGTAAAAATTCAGGGCGGGATGAAATTGATAACTGGACGTTTTACGTGGTCTACAATTTATTCCGTTCCGCCGCTATTGTGCAGGGCGTTTACAAACGCGGACTGGATGGTAATGCCAGTTCGGAGTCGGCATTGACCTACGGTGATGAGTGTCGCAACCGGGCAGATAGAGCCTGGGAGCTGGTGCAAGAAATGGAAGCTTGAATGCAGCGTTAAATTGAAATTTAGTGCAAATAAAAAGGGGCTTAATTAGCCCCTTTTTATTTGCTTGTACTAACGCGCTGACTTTATAAGATAATGTCAGCCATTAATTCCAGACCTTCTTTGGTGGTTTCACCACCGAGCAACATGGTTGAAACGTGGCCTTTTTTGCCGGCGTCAATCCAGCGCTGTGAACGTTCACGAATGCGTTCGACCGGGCCGACCAGGTGTGCGGCATCAACCAATGCATCGGGCACGGCGGCGGCAGCTTCTGCCTTTTTGCCCTCTAAATACAAATCCTGAATTTTCACAGCGGCGTCTTCAAAACCGAGGCGCTTGGCGTAGTCGTTATAAAAGTTTTTAGCGCGGGCACCCATGCCGCCGATGTACAGCGCCATATTGTCTTTTAATGGTTTCATGCACTCTTCAATATCGTCGCCGATAATGACCCGTAAAAAGGGGGCAATCTCGAAATCGTCGAGGGTTTTATTACCGACATCGGCAAAACCCTTTTCGATAGGCTCGGCAAACACGTGGTATTGCTCGGGATCCATCCACACCGGGAAAAAGCCATCGGCATGGCTCGCGGCAGCGCGCACGCCCGCCGGAGTAATTGTGGCCGCGAAAATAGGCGGTTGCTCTTGAATGTGCAAAATACTTTTCAGCGGCTTACCCATACCGGTAGCGCCTTCACCTTTATAGGGTAGTTGGTACTGTTTTCCTTCGAAGGTGACGGGCCCTTCGCGATCGAAGATCTGCTTCATAATGGCAATATATTCTTTCAGACGCGTCACTGGCTTGCCGTAGGGCACGCCGTGCCAGCCTTCAACCACCTGCGGACCTGAGGCACCGAGGCCGACAATAAAACGGTTGCCCGAGAGCTGGCTGAGAGACATTGCTGTCATTGCGGCCATGGCAGGGCTTCGCGCCGGCATTTGCATAATTGCTGTGCCGACTTTGATTTTGCTGGTATTGGCCAGTATCCAGGTGGCGGTGGTCACCGCGTCAGAACCATAGGCTTCTGCTGTCCACACCGAGTCGTAGCCGAGTTCTTCGGCGAGGCCGATAGTATCGAGGGGTATTTTTACTGAGTTGCCGGAATAGCCGGTCATTAAGCCGAGTTTCATAATCCTAGTCCTGATGCTGTGAGTTTTACGCTGTACTAAGGGCGTATTTTGGGAATGAGTCGTAAGCCTAACGATAACAAACTGCCGTGTGTGGAGCTAGATATGTCTGTTGAACAGTGGTTAATGAATACGCCTTACGGGTACTAGCACTTACTCGGGCAAGGGGGTATCTTTGGCTGCAATTACATTCGATACAGGAGAGGCAGCGATGGCCAGGTTTGATAATAAAACAGTCGTAATTACAGGTGGTGCTGGAGGCATAGGCTTGGCGGCGGGTAAATTGTTTGCTCGTGAAGGGGCCAACGTCATGCTGGTAGATTTGACAGAAGATGCCTTGCAGGCAGCTGCGAAAGCAATTGATGCTGGGGATAGAGTCAGTTACCAGCTGGCTGATGTGTCAAAGCCCGAACAAGTTCAGGGCTATGTCACGGCGACATTGAAATGCTTTGGTGCCATCGACTACTTCTTAAATAATGCCGGTGTCGAGGGCGTGGTGGCGCCGATTATTGATTCACCTGTTGAGGCTTTTGATCAGGTGATGGCGGTCAATATTAAGGGTGTGTGGCTGGGTTTGAAATATGTGATTCCCGCCATGCTCGACAATGGCGGTGGCAGTATTGTTATGACTTCATCAATGGCTGGGCTTAAAGGCACGCCGAATATTTCGCCCTATATTACCAGTAAACACGCCGTGGTCGGCATGATGCGCAGTGTCTCGCAGGAATATGCGACGCAGGGTATTCGCATTAATACGGTGAACCCGGCACCCATTGAAACGCGAATGATGCGTTCACTGGAAACAGGTTTTGCACCGGGGCAGGAAGAAGCTGCCAAGGCCCAGCTCAGCCAAATGATGCCCATGGGGCGCTATGGTGAGCCGGAGGAGGTGGCCAATCTAATGGCTTTTTTGTGCAGTGATGACGCCTCGTTTTGCTCCGGCGGCGTATATTCCGTCGACGGTGGCGGCTCGGCAATGTAGGAGCTAGTCCAGCAATATAAAGTGCTGCTTAATCTCTGAAGTTATTAAACTGAAAAGCCTGGCCCAGGTCTGCTTCGCGCACCAGGGCCATGGCACCTTGTAGGTCATCGCGTTTTTTACCAGTAACTCTGATTTTTTCACCTTGAATAGCAACCTGTACTTTGGTCTTTGCGGCTTTAATCAGCTTGACGATTTTTTTCGCCGTTGGCTGGTCTATACCCTGTGCAAACCGTATCGCCAGGGAATAGGTTTTTCCGGTGTGCGTGCAGTCTTCATCGGCATCGATACTGTTTGGGTCAATTTTTCGTTTGACGATATTGTTACTGACGATATCGAGCATCTGCCGGCATTGGAAATCTGACTCAGCCGAAACGGTAATTACATCATCCTTTAAATCAATACTGGCTTTGACGCCACGAAAGTCAAAACGGGTGGCGAGTTCACGCTCAGAGTTTTGTGTCGCGTTGCGGATTTCAGTCGTCTCCACTTCGGAGACCATATCAAAAGAGGGCATTGTGTTAATCCTGTTATTTATTGAGGCGTTAGCGGGGTACTAGTCTACTAAAAGACCACCAGTCCACAAAACAGAAGATTAGAATTTGGCTGTGTGGGATTGGCTTGTATCGCTTGTTCTCGACGACTATATTTAGGCTCGTTGATGGTTGTAACCCCTATAACACTGAGGCAGGCAGCAAAAATAATGGCAGACGATACAAGAGCCATAGAGGAATGGAAAACCAAATATTTCGATCAGCTCGACCGGCTTGATAAAAAAGAAGCCGACTGGGAGCAATTAGAAACCACTTTAAAGCGAGCTGTTGGGCGTTTGAGCATTGCGGCTGAAGGCCAGAATGAAGCGCTTGATGGTTGCCTTGGTAGCTTGCGCCGCTCTATTAAGAGCAATGTTAACCATCGTCAGCTTGAGCTAATTATTGACGATATTTCGGCCATACTGGCGCAGCTAGAAGAAAAAAATACCACCCCGGATCGCCTGATTGTAGATGCATTGCTGCAATTGATAGCAGGTTTAAACTTTTCGGATAGTCAGCAGAAGGCCTGCAAAAAAATCATCAAAAAGCTCGAGAAGTCAGATGACGGGCAGCGTGATAATTTATTGTCTGATACTGCGAGCTTTTTAAATACAACAATTATCACTACTGATACAGCTGGTGCTAGTAGTAAGCCATCATTTCTGAGTCGTATGTTATCCAGTGCGCCCGCTGAAAATGAGCAAACGCAATCAAGTAGCGAACAACTTTTAGGGGCAGCTGAAGCCCCGGACCTTTCCCGCTTACTTCTAAGTCTTAATGATTTTTTTGCAGGGCTGCCCTGGCCAGAAACAGAAAAAAAAGCGCTGGATAGCGGTCTGGCCACAATGAAAGCCGCGAAAACATTGGATCAGTTACAGACAGCCATTCACCAACTGGCTGATGCTGTATCTGATTGCACTGTCGAAAAGGCAGGTGAGGACAATGGCTCCAGGTGCGCTGTTTACAAAGATTGCCTGATTGATCTTATTGATGCCCTGGAAGAAGGTCCGCTGGGGCGTGATCTGGAATCTTTGAAAGTCAGTGTTCAGCTTGCAACTGAGGATGATGCGCTGGAGGAACTGACCCATCAGTTGTCTGGCTTACTTCTTAAGCCGGGTGTTGATTCTGGTACTAGTACTAGCGAAACACAACGGCTCTCTTCTGGTAAGCCCTTTGTAGACCCAATTTCTGAACGTCGTACCGAGACCACGAATGCCTCCTTAAATGAAGAGGCATCGTTACAGCCGACGATACAAGAGTTATTAATTCGTTTGCTTGAGCAGCTCATTGTGCCAAATAGCCTTCAGGCAGAAGCTGATAAAGTGAAACAAAAACTTGAAAATATGGCTGCGCCTGGGGACTGGAGGCAATTGCTGAAAGATGTCGCTAATTTGATTAATTCAATACGACTGAGTATGCAGGCTGAAAAGCATGAGTTTGAAGATTTCTTGCAGCAGGTAACGGGTCGCTTGAAAGACATGGATCTCTTTCTGCAAAGTGAAACGACGAAGCTGGAAAGTGCTCAGAATGATGGCCAGCAATTTGACGAGGAGATCCAAAGCAATGTTAAGACTATTCGAGAAGATGTTAATCAGGCAACGGAATTACCCCAGTTAAAGGTGCTGGTCGACGATAAGCTTGCCGTGATTTCTGAGCATATTAATGCTTATCGAGTGGCAGAAGAAAAGAGAGCACAGCAATCCAAAGACGATGTCGAATCCATGCATGAGCGTATGCAGGCCCTGGAGAATGAAGCTGAGTCTCTTAAAAAAGTGATTGTCGAAAAAAACCAGCAGGCGATGTTTGATGCGTTGACGAATGTTCCCAACCGCTTGTCTTATGAGCAGAAAATGGAGGAGGAATTTGCACGTTGGCAACGGACGGATTTACCTTTGGTTCTTGCCGTATGGGATATCGACTTCTTTAAAAAAATTAATGATAACTTTGGTCATCAAGCTGGCGATAAAGTGCTGGAAACGATAGCCCAGCTACTCAATAAACGTATTCGTAAAAGTGATTTCTTTGCCCGCTATGGGGGGGAGGAGTTCGTTATGTTACTACCTAATACCGAAGGTCAGGCAGCTCTTAAATTAGCCAATGGTTTACGCGAAAATATTAAAAACTGTAGCTTTCATTATCGCGGTGAGGATGTGCGTGTCACCGTCTCTTGTGGTCTGAGTAGTTTCAGTCAGGGTGATAGTGCTGACCAGGTGTTTGAGCGGGCAGATAAATCTTTGTATGAGGCTAAGGAGACAGGGCGTAATCGTTGCGTACTGTCGACCGCGTTGAATGACGCTTGAATGTAAGTACGTTTGCATGCCCGCACATCGACACCGCGTGTGACGGCTAGTGGGGTGTTGCAGTGGGTCGAGTTATAAGACCGCTGGTCTGCTATACGGCGGCTGAGTGTTAACTGCATCACAAAATAGTTGGTAAAATCGCGATTCAAGAATTAGCTTGCCTACGGCTCACTTGAGATGACTTGTAGGGCCATTCAAACAGGAAGTTTCGCGGATTTTAAATAATGCATTGTATGAACGTGACCTATGGAAAACCCATGAGTAAAAGCCCTGATTGGCTTAGTGATACCCGTAAAAAAGGGGTCCGCACACCGGTAAGTCAGCTTAAAGTTGGCATGTTTGTCGCTGAACTGGATAGACCCTGGATGGGAACCCCATTTTTTACAGAGGGTGTGTTAATTAAGCATCATGATCAAATTCGACAGTTTTCAGAGTATTGCCAGCACGTCTATGTTACTGAGACGCCGGCCGGGTTAAGGCAAGGTAAAAAAACGATGGTTAAGCCGATCGAATCACTTGCGCAGAAGGCTTCCCGCCCCGTGGCATTTACAACTTTATCCGCGATTCAGGAGAAGCAAAAGCAAGGTCGAAAACCTCTTATTAAGAAGAGGCGGGAAATGATTAAAAAAAATAAAAGTACGGGTTACGAAATACAGCTGTCTGCGGAACAGGAGCATCCCGCTGCACGAGAGGCATATGATCAGGCAAAGTTAATGCTTGAAAATATTGTCATTGCTGTTGAATATGGGTCTACGCCCGATATCCATAGCGCGGAAGCGGTTGTTAGACTTTGCCGTGAGAGTGTCGTGCGTAACCCGAATGCGCTTGTCTGGATGAGCCGAATACAGCATGACAATGCCTATATTGTTAAGCACGGTTTGAGTGTTTGTATTTTGGCAATGGTTTTTGGTCGGTATCTTAATTTTACTGAGTCTGAGCTCGATGTGCTGGGTTTGTGTGGACTGTTGCATGATATCGGCAAGGTTAAAATTCCTACCGATGTACACAATAAGCGCGGTCTTTTAACCACTGATGAGCTGCGTTTGATAAAGCAGCACACAGTAGATGGCTATAAACTTTTACGCGACAATAAAACGCAATTCGCGAAACTAACAGACGTCGCCTTAAATCATCATGAAAGGCCTGATGGCCTAGGTTATCCGCGTAATTTAAAAGGCCATGAAATATCCGATTACGCGAAGATCATTGCTGTGGTTGAAGCCTATGATGCGATGACTTCGGAGCGCTGTTATGCGGAAGCAAAAGGCCCCGCGGAAGCTCATAAAGAAGTTTATGAAAACTTGGGCAAGCAATTTGACGAGGAGTATGCACTACAGTTTATGCAAGCAATAGGGCCCTATCCTCCAGGTACTGTCGTGGAACTGCGCAATGGTATGGTTGGTATCGTTCTGACAGGCCACACCAAGTTTAGACATTTACCGACAGTTATATTGTCTCGAGACACCGATAAGAAAGCCATTGACGATAACGTAACGGATTTATCTCTGACCGATAGCGGCCGTTTAGATAAAAGCTATTTGATTCAACGTGCGCTGCCGGATGGCTCTTTCGGTGTCTGTCTGGAAAATCACACCTTAGGTTCTAATAAAGATCCGGAAACCTAAACTCTCGCTCCACATCTACGATGATCTTTACGGGCCCACTTTTGGGTGTTTGGTCTGTGATGCTCAATAGCCCCTTCTAATTCTGGCTGGCGTGGCGTTATGGGACACTATCTGTTAACTGTAGCACTTTACGACAATCGCAAAGCGATCATACTCATGAGATAAATTAAACGATGCTGCGTCGTCAGCCGAAATTATCAATGGATGGGGTCGATGGAAGATAGTTCTAATGGAGAGAGTCGGGGTGGTGGCCCAGTTCAAAATATAAAGAGAGGTGATTTGGAACGAGTCGATGTGAGTGATATCGAGATGGGGATGTTCATTGCCGAGCTAGACCGCCCCTGGTTGGAAACACCATTTTTGTTACAGGGTTTTGAGCTGCGTGATGAGGACGATCTCGAGAATCTTAAAAAATATTGCCAGCATATTTATATACCCCGTCAGCCTGAAGTCATAAAAGACAAGCCTCGTGCTCGAACAAGGCGTGGACAAAGACTGCTGAATACCGAAAATAAGGGCACACTGTTGAAGGTCTCGAGTAGTCTAACTACGCAGCCTCAAAAACATCGTATTGTTAGTTCTGATTTAAAATCTAAAGCGAATATCATAAAGCAGAATGAGCGTTTGGTCGCTGTGCGTAAAGAGCACAAGATCGCGAAGAAAGCCTATAGCAAGGGCAAAACAAATATTAACCAAATTCTTAGCTCTGCCAGGTTTGGGCAAATGCTCAATACGGTCACTGCAGAAGGTATTGTGTCTGGTTGTGTTGACAGTATGTTACAAAACCCCGATGCGATGCTCTGGATGAGCAAGATGAAGCATGAAGATGAGTACACGGCTGAGCATTGTTTAAACGTCTGTGTTCTTGCCATTGCATTTGGTCGTCATTTGAATTTTTCTAAAGGTAAGTTACAGATATTAGGGCTTTGTGGGCTGTTGCATGATGTCGGCAAGATGAGAACGCCGGACGAAATTCTCAATAAGCCAAGTTCATTGACGGACGAAGAATTTGACATCATGAAGGGGCATACTATCGAGGGGTATCAGCTCCTCGTTGAGGAAGGTGGGGCTCCCTATCAGGCAATTGATGTTGCGCTTAATCACCATGAAAGGCCGGATGGCAAGGGTTATCCAAATGGTTTGATCGGCAAAGATATATCCGCATACTCGAGGATTATCGCCATTGTTGATGCTTATGACGCGATGACCAGTAATCGTTGTTATTCCCGGGCGGTGTCGCCCGTTGAAGCGCAAAGAATTATTTTCCGAAACCGCGGCTCGCAATTTGACGAAAAATACGCACTTTCATTTTTGCAGGCGATTGGCCCCTACCCACCAGGGACTGTTGTTGAGTTGCATAATGGCATGGTGGGTATTGTGCTTTCGGGGCGGCGAAAAATTCGCCACTTACCAATGGCTATTCTTGTTCGCAACGCTGAAAAAGAGGAGATCGATGAAAGCGCGGTCGACCTTTCGTTGACCTCTAGTGGAGAGCTGGACAGGGGTTATCTTATACGTTGTTCTCTGAAGGACGGGGCATTTGGTATCAAACTGGAAGAGCACACAATTTAATAATAGTGATCCCGTTTTATGTCCTCCCCCTCTCCCAACGAGAAATATTGCGGTGGGGTTTTTAATGAGTGCTGTCGGCTTACTCTGAGTAACGAATCCCAATAATTAGATAATCATGGCTTTCTCCGTTTAGGGTAAACGCTATTTCATCATCCAGGTTTTTACCGATCAGCGCTTTAGCCAAGGGTGAATCAATACTGATATAACCTTTGCTAGTATCGAGCTCGTCGGCTCCGACGATGCGATAACAAACGCTTTCAGCATCGTCATCTTCCAGTGTTACCCAGGCACCAAAATAAACCTTGTCGGTGTTGCTCGGTGGGCGATCGACGATGGTGAAATCTTCCAGTCGATTTGTGAGATAACGTACGCGGCTATCAATTTCCCGCAAGCGGCGCTTGCCATAAATGTAATCCCCATTTTCTGAGCGGTCACCATTTTTAGCAGCTTCGTGTACCACGGCGGTCACCTGGGGGCGTTCGACCTTCCACAGCTGTCGTAATTCATCGCGCAACTGTTTCGCGCCCTCACTGGTAATGTAGGGGCTGGAGGGTTCTCTGGGTGGTCGGTAGCGGCCCATGGCTAAGCCGACGTGGAGGGTGAAACAGCAGGCAGATCAAAACCAAAAACCTCACTGTAAAACTTGAGTTCCTCTAGCATCGCTTTCTCCGTATTTCCTGCCTGCCGAAAACCGTGGCCTTCATCGCTAAAGGGAATGTATTTCACTTTAAGCCCTTTTTTCTCGAGAGATTCAACCATTGCTTCTGCCTGTTGCGGCGGCACAACTTTATCGTCGAGACCCTGAAAGAAAATTACCGGGCAATTGAGTTTATCGATATGGTTAATGGGCGAACGTTGCTTATAGAGTGCTTGCTCAGCGGGGTAGGGGCCGACCAATGTGTCGAGATAGCGCGACTCAAATTTGTGGGTGTCGCGGGCCAGAGTTTCGAGATCACCAATGCCGTAATAACTGGCACCGGCTTTGAACAAGTCGTGAAAGGCGAGGGCGGCGAGCACGGTATAACCGCCAGCGCTGCCGCCGCGAATCATGATGCGCTCGGGGTCGACGAGGTTTTGAGCAATAAGATGCTGGGCACCGGCGACCACATCGTCGACATCTTTAATCCCCCAGGCACCATCCAACGCTTGTCGATAGGGTCTACCGTAGCCGGTACTGCCACGATAATTCACGTCGAGCACCGCAAAGCCACGATTAGTCCAGAACTGTATTTTTAAATTGAAACCTGTAGAGGTAGCACCGGTTGGCCCGCCGTGGCACAAGACCAGCAGTGGTGGTTTTTCATCGGTGTTTTGTGAATACGCGGCATTACAGGGCGGATAATAAAAGCCGTGGGCTTGTTCGTTGTCATTAGTTGAAGAGCCGCTGGTAGTAAATGTAATAGCTTGAGGCTGAGCGTAGTTTTCTGCGGCAATGGGCAGGGCGGTAAACTGATGAATGATTTTATATTGAGCCGATTGTGTGTCGAGTTCGACAAGGCAGCCACTTTGTGAAGGCGACGCACCTATAAACCAGACGCAATTTTCTTTGCTGACTAAAGCCGATATTTGAGTGAAGGGCAGGTCAATGGTCGTTAGTTGTTTGGTTTTTTCATCAATGAGGCCGAGCCGCCATAAACCCTCTGTGGTGTAGCAGGCGGCCAAATTACCGTCTCTGCAAAAACCATAAGTCGACATGCCCAGTGTCCACAGTGGCGTGGCAAACTCTGCTTTCTGTGGACATATTGCTACGCTTTTCTCTGTATTTTCATGGCGATAAATATTCCACCACTCGTTGCGATCCGAGACAAAGTACAATTCGCCAGCGGGTGACCACTGGGGCTGAAAAATAGCTTCATCACGGCCACCGGCAATATTTTCTGGGCTGGCCAATAAACCACCGTCATTGAAATTCGCCAGCCATAATTCGCTACCCTGCCAGGGCATTTGTGGGTGCTGCCAGCTTATCCAGCTAAGTTGTGTGCCATCGGGACTGAGGCGAGGGTAGGCGTAAAAATCTGCGCCGCTGTGTAGCTCACTAAATTCGTAGGGTGAGTTGGTGGAAAGGGCGGCAATAAAGTTGCGGGGCTCATCAAGTTCGTCGCTGCTTTGTTCGGCGACGCAAATTAAGCGTTGGTGTTGGGTGTCATAACAAAAATCAGCAAAGCGCAGGTTGTGATTGGCCGGACTAATGGCCTCGGGGCTTGCACCTTTTACCCCTGTGTCGATCCGATAAATACGCTGATCATTTTGTTCGCAAAAATATAAAACACCAGCAATTACAATATACGGTGCGCCACCGTATTCATGCACGCGGCTACGCGCACTAAAAGGTGCGGGCAGCACATCCGTTTTTTGCCCCGTGGCATCGTGCCTAACAATTGCATTGCGTCCGCGTTCTTCCGGTCGAGCCTCCAGCCAATAAAGGTCATCACCATCAATACACAGGTTATCGATTGAGGGTGCTGCACTGGCAACCTGTCGAGCGCTGATCGGTGATTGCCAGCTGCCATATGCGGTGTTGCTTTTCATTTTGTCTGCCATTTTAGCCGCCCGCCATCTTTACGTTATAACCTTCTTTTGTCAGCAGCTCGCGTATTTTTTCTCGGTGGTCGCCCTGTATTTCGATAATACCGTTTTTCACCGAGCCGCCAGAACCGCAAGTTTGTTTTAGCTTTTTTGCCAGGGTTTTTAATTCAGGCTCAGGCAAGGGTACGCCGCTAATCGTCGTCGCCGCATTGCCTTTGCGACCACTGGTTTCCCGGCGGATACGCACAATTCCATCACCAGCCAGCGTGCTTGCCGTTTCGTTATCCGTGGTTTTAATACGGCCTTTGTCGGTGGAGTAAACCAGTCGGGAATTCTTTTTCATCAGCTTTTAATACAGCCTTATTAGTAGGGTTTATGGAATAAGAATGATTTTACCAATATGTGCATTACTCTCCATTAACTGGTGGGCTTTACTTGCCTCGTCCAGTTTAAATTCTGAGTGAATGACCGGCTTTATCGTACCGTCATCCAGTAGTGGCCAAACCTGTTCCTTCAAGCCAGTGGCAATACGAATCTTATTTTCAATCGGCTGGCTGCGCAGGGTAGAACCCGTGAGCACCAACTGTTTAAGCATCACTGCACCGAAATCAACCTCAGCTTTTGAGCCACGCAAAAAGGCGATAGACACAATGCGTGCCTTCGGTGCCGTGGCTTTAATATTCTTCTGAATGTAATCCCCGCCGATCATATCGAGAATCACATTAGCACCTTTGGTGTTTGATTTAATGCCCTTAACGAAGTCTTCGGTGTGATAATTAAAGGCCTTCTCTGCGCCCAGCTCTTCACACACACGGCACTTTTCATCGCTGCCCGCCGTGGCAAATACTCTTGCGCCAAAGGCTTTTGCTAATTGAATCGCCGTGGTGCCGATACCGCTAGTGCCGCCGTGTACCAGGAATGTTTCACCCGGCTGTAGCGCAGCGCGTTCAAACACGTTATGCCAAACGGTGAAAAAAGTTTCCGGCAAGGCCGCAGCCTCGACCATCGACAGCCCTTTAGGGATGGGTAAACAAACAGACTGATGAGCCACCGCGTAGTCCGCGTAACCGCCACCATTAAGCAGGGCGCAAACTTTATCGCCAACAGCCCACTCGCTAACCGCACTGCCGATAGCAACAATTTCGCCAGCGGCTTCAAGTCCCAATAAATCTGATGCGCCGGGCGGTGGCGGGTAAGCACCTTTGCGCTGGATCACATCGGGGCGATTAACCCCGGCAGCGGCGATTTTGATGAGTACCTCATCGGGGCCACATTCGGGCAGAGGGCGTTCGCCCAGGCTCATGACTTCGGGGCCACCGGGGGTGGTGATTTCAATGCATTTCATGGTTGATGGATTCATAGAGGGGCTCGACATACTATTGGCTGGTGAGTTTGGGCGTAATTATAGAGGGTGTGGCTAGTAATGGGGTGTGGGCTGTGTTTTTCCTGTTCTAAATCTGAGGTGCTAAATCCGGGAAATACCAGGGCTCTGCATGTTCTGGAATCGCCCACCGCAGTGGAGACTTGCTACTCGTTTCACTTAGTAGCCCTTCAGTTTTCAACTGACTCAACAAGCGTCTTGCACTGCGCTCCGGCATGCCGCACAACTCCAGAGCTTGCGCCCGATCTATCTCGCCATAGATAAAAGCCGTATGTAATATTAGGCCCGCGACAGGTTTAAGCGGCTTATCCATACCTCTTACTCGAAAGTCATTCCTGGCCCGAACATAGCCATCAATACGCTTACGCAGCCCCGCCAAATCGAGCAACTCGCTGAGGTAATCCACCTGATCAATGGCGGTGTCTAGCATATAGCGACAAAATTCCAGTAAGCCTTTTTCCGACAGCTGCCCCCGGCCGTCGTAGTCACCCTGTCGAGGCTGATCAGCCAGGGCTAGTGCCGTCTTGTAATTATTGTTCCCCCTTGCCAGGCCACGGCTTAAGCACCAGGCACCGTAACTATCGAGCCCGGTCGCCTTCAGGGCGGCATCTGTTGCCAACCGTCCTACGCGGCCATTGCCGTCCAGAAAAGGGTGAATCCATGCCAAACGGTGATGGGCCGCCATAATGGCAATCAGCTTCCTGTCACCACTAAAGCGAGCGGGTTGATAAGTTTCGCAAAAGCGCGTCATTAAGGCCTCTACATCTTTTGCTGCGGGGGGAATATGTAAGCCAACGGCAACCGGCTGCGTTCGCCACTCCCCGGGTACCACCTTGCCCACGACCGCACCTTGCTCATCCTTTAGCACCCATAAACTTTCGGGAATATTAAGATAGAACTGCCGGTGAATCTCTTGAATAAACGCCGGGCTAAAGACTTTCATCGCATCCGGCGATTGCGCCTGCAGCCAGGCTTGCACCGCCATATGCCCGAGTGATTCCTGCTGTAAATCCCGCTTTGCAGCGTCTGTGTTGTAATCCCCCCGCTGAGCAGCCCTTATCTCATGGGGCTGTGTCGCATTACCCTCTATCAAATTAGAGTAATAGGAATTAATCACCCGCATATACGTTTCAAGCGTCAGGCGTGTTTGCTCTGCGAGCTGTCCCGATAACTTCGCCGATTTCTGGCTTAAGGTCATCGCCAAATCGGGCAATGACGAATGCGCGAGTGCTTTATCACTGGGTATAAAGGGCGCAACATTAAGTATGGAGCAGGTCATTCGCATTCCTCAGCGCGTAACAGAGCAAGAAGTAGAGCTATTTTGGCCGTTTTAATGGCCGCTTTAAAAGCGGTGCAAGTCATTTATATTATTGGATATTTATCAATAAATACAGATATTTGTTGCAATAAACGGCCGCTTTAATAGCCGGGTGGTTAAGGGTGGCTGTAGTGCCTGCAATAAATGCTCTCTACTTGACTAAGCGGGGTGGCTAGACTGGAATTTGGCTTCGTCTAATAAGGAAAATCACACCGTCCAATAGGGAATATACATGTGTCTGATAGGCAGTTAATGAAATATGAAATAGGTATGTTTGTTGGGGTTCGCAGGCTCACCTTCAGCCTGCGGCCTTACCGATTCTCCTCTGAAACAATTTTTTGCCTCCTGCTTTTGACTTCCCGATAGAGGGTCTCAAAATACCAGGCAGAATCCGCTTGGATAAACTCATGCAGTCTCTTGATCGCGTCTTAAAATTCAATATCTCTCCGTGTTGTGCACTCCCGGATAACCGCAACACGCCAGTCTTCTTCTTTTAACTGTGCTATTACACGCTGATCTCGCTGTTTATTGTCGGTAAATTTCTTCTTCCATTTATCCGAATAGTTCCTGTCAGAATACGCAAGCTTGCAGCCTTCATGCTGGTGCCAGTAACAACCATGGGTGAAAACAGCCACCTTATGGCGACGTAGAACAACGTCCGGTTTAATACTTCCAACCTTGCTGCCAAGTCGAAAACGATAACCGAGCAGGTGCAGGGCTTTCCGGGTAAGAACTTCTGGTTTGGTATTGCTTGAGCGTATGCCCGACATCATCCGGCTGCGGGTTTCTTTATTGACGATGTCTACCATTTATTCGGTCCCTCGCAATAGGGCCTGAATTTTAAGACGGCTCCTGGAACACAGGCTTTCAAGATTGCCATCTCAATATAGAAAGAAAAAAGTGCCCATTGCGCACTTTTACGAGGAGTACTATTTCGTCAGTTTGAGCTTTAAAAGTACTTGAGGAATACCTAAGAGCTCAAGCTCAGCGGATATTGGTGGGCATGTGCGCTAGCATCATTTTTGAGACTTGTTATATGCGGCTTCATAATTCTTGCGATTTCTTCGATAACAGGCACGACAACGGAATTACCAAACTGCTTATATGACTGCGTATCAGACGCTGAGATTTTAAAGTTAGCTTCCCGGCTTGTCGTATCCCATCAAACGTGCGCATTCGCGCGGGGTCAATCTTCTTGGATTCCCCGACCCTCGAGATACAAGTATTTCAGAGCCATCCTTGTAATACCTAGCAGATAAGGTACGTGCAACACTCTTCTTCGTCACCATGCCATAACCAAAACCATTGCCTTTGTGTTTAGCCGCATAGTTATACAAATAGGTCCAGAGCTTGTCACTTAGAATGTATTTATCCAGCACCTTACCTTTCCGGCCGGTGATAAAGCGTGAGTAGTTTTCATGACTTACATCCTCGCTCCCATCATTTGGGTGCAAGATATCTCCCATATTCATTCTGTCAGGTTCCTGCCCACGAAAAGCATCCCATGAAAAATCTGTATCATCGATAAAACCAACGAGATAAATACGTTCACGGTGTTGTGGCACAAACCCCTTACGATCTACAACCATAGGGAATACCGGGGCTTAGGTTGTTCATCCCACAGCAGTATGTACTGATAATGAGCAATCCCACAATTGATGGTGAGCCTGTCGGAAGTTGTCTAGCAGATGTTCTGTATTTCCCCAGACAGGCATAGATGATATTTCTTCATCCGAGGCGCTTATTAATGAGGAAAATTCATGGTAAGAATGGTCTTCTAGTGTCGGGCCATTACTGTACTTCCAAAGCTGTGAATATAAAGTGGGTATGTTGACCTGTTCGGCAATAAAACACTCGTCAAATTCAAGGTATGACCTTAATTCGTCAATGTATTTTTCAGAAATTATTCCAGTCAGTAACAATTGGCCAAAAGCTTTGAAGTTGCCGGCATCTCGGTAAAGGTATTCAAAAATATGATAGTTATGCATGGGCTTTAAATTCCCCGTCTGATCTTTAGGTGGCTGAAATCAGAGTCTAGTTGAGTATCAATTTTCATTTATGGAAAGGTCGATTAACTGAGTTTCTTGATACAGGTTTTCTATGGCTTCCTGCGGTATTCGCCATAGAAAACCATGATCTTTGGTGCGCCCATGTTTTTTAGACAAAGTGAAGTCTAGATAAACATTGCCATCATGTGCCATGCGTATAAAGCGGAATAATGAGGGTGTTTTACAATATAAAAGCCGGTCAAAACGACAGCGTGTGTCGCCATTTTTCTGACGATTAATAGACACAGATATATAAGCTGTTTCGTTGTGTTTAGAAAGTACAGCATCCTCCAAGATGCTGTTGTCATATTCCAGTATTTTAAGTTTCTCTTTGTTAATGGTGATCGTGTTTTTATTGGGGCTAAGATAGAAGCCTAAAGAGTCTGCTGTATTGTTGAACGAGGTATAGAGTGCCTGCCGTTCTTTTTTCTCATCGTAGTAACCAAATTTTTCAAGCAACTCGTTTTTGTCTTTACAAGCTAGATATCGTGATGGCACACGAGAGAACAGCGTCTGAAGAGTTTTACCGTGCTTGGTTTTTAACTCTATTCCCATGAAATCTGCTTCTTTTGAACTGTTTTGTGGAATGCTCAGATAGTGCTCTAGCGAGAGCCCATATCGACCGCTTCCCTTGCCCTGTATTGGTAAATAGTCTCGTGAATATAGTCGCTTGAGCTTGCCAGTAAGCACATCAATAGGCGCTTGTTCCGTAACATTAGTTTGTTTGAGGTGGTTTAGCACTGCCGTCTTTAGTGCGGCTTGGTATTTGGGCTTTGGACGTAAACCATCAGCATAGGCTAGCTTTTCTTCATAAAGTACCGCGCTGATATTTTGGAATTTGAATTCGAAAGATTTAGCTGTACGCGAAGGGTGTGCTGCAGAAAGCTTGCGATAGATTGCCGCTTTGTTCGAGGGCTTTGCATTCACCTGAGCTTGCAATAGCTCAAAGTAAGCAAGAACAGCTGCGTCTATTTCCGGATTCGACCATGCTATGTTTGTATTCATGAAGGAGGTAAAGCCTCACACCTGTTCTAGTTTAGAATTCATAATGTACAGGCCCCTTTGTATCAGAATAGTTGTCATTGTGCTTGATACTCCTCAGCTTGCACCTGCCATCAAACTTTTATACTTTGCCGTTCGACACTCTCTATCAAGGTGATTACCTATGAACCAGTCAGTATCAACATCAGACAGCCATGCCCCCCTGCGCAATGATATTCGTACCTTGGGCGGGCTGCTGGGCGAGACGATCCGCGAGCAGGATGGTGAGGCCGTGTTCGCGCTTATCGAGGAAATTCGCCATTTTTCCAAGGCGGCGCTGGCGGGTGATGCTAGCGCGCATCAGCAGCTTGAAAGCGTAATGGCGGGGCTGGATGACGCTGCCTTAATTCCGGTGGTGCGTTCTTTCGGGCTGATGTTGAATTTGATGAATATCGCGGAGGAGTATCACCGGGTGCGGCGTTTGAGTGAGGCTAGCCACCGCGAGACGAGCCACCGAAAATCACTGCCACAGTTGCTTATGCATCTGGGTGAGCAGGGCATTTCTAAATCACGCATTGCTGAAACGATTGAAAACCTGACCATTGAGCTGGTGCTAACAGCTCACCCCACGGAGGTTTCTCGGCGCACGGTGAGCCAAAAATACGACCGTATTGCCGATCATCTTGAAACCCTCGACCGGGTTAATCTCACTGGCTACAAACGCAATGCGCTGAAGCAGGAGCTGCGTCGGGAGATCGCTTCTCTGTGGGCCACGGATGAAATTCGTCACAACAAGCCGACGCCGGTGGATGAGGCCAAATGGGGCATTGCGACGATTGAACAAACCCTGTGGTCGACGGTGCCAGAGTTGCTGCGCGAATTCGATTTTAGTCTGCGGGAGCAGTTGGGCGAGGGACTGAGTCTTGACGCGGTGCCGATCAGTTTTGCTTCGTGGATGGGGGGCGATAGGGATGGTAATCCGAATGTCACGGCCAAAACTACGGACGAGGTGTGCTGGTTGTCGCGCTGGCAGGCGGCGGAATTGTTGCAGAGGGATATTGAGCAACTGCGTTCGGAGTTGTCGATGGCGAGCTGCAGCGCTGCCTTGCGCGCAGCGGTGGGTGAGCATCCGGAGCCCTATCGACAATTATTGCGCGGGGTGCGGGATCGGCTGGTGCTGACGCGGGATAGCTTAAAGGCAAAACTCGATGGCGAGTTAACGGTCGATGACAGCGCGATTTATTTTGATGTGGATGAACTCAAGCAAGCGTTGATGCTGTGTTATGACTCGCTAGTGGGGCAGGGCATGGCCACCATTGCCGATGGTCGGCTGACGGACATTATTCGCTGCGTGAATTGTTTTGGTTTGAATTTAACGCCGCTGGATATTCGCCAGGAGTCATCGCGCCATGCCGAGGTGCTGGATGCGGTGACGCGCTACATTGGTGTCGGCCATTATTCGCAATGGAGCGAAACAGAAAAGCTGGCCTTTTTAAGTGCTGAGTTAAAGCAGCAGCGGCCACTGATTCCCTCGGCTTTTTTGAACCAGACAATCGATCCCGCATGGCTTGAGACCTTTCACGAGGAGGTCGATTATTCCATCGACAATGTTTACGAGGTTTTACAAACCTGCCAAACCATTTCGAAGCACCCGCGCAGTAGCTTTGCCAATTATATTATTTCCATGGCTCACTCGGGTTCTGATGTGTTGGCGGTGATGTTGTTGCAACGGGAGGCGGGCGTGACTGAGCCACTGCCGGTGATGCCTCTATTTGAAACCCTGAGTGACCTTGAAAATGCACCGGGGGTTATCGACAACTTATTTAAGATTGAAGGCTATGCGGATTCGATTAATCACTGCCAGCAAATTATGGTGGGTTATTCGGATTCCGCCAAAGACGCGGGCTTTTTAGCGGCGTCTTGGGCGCAATATCAGGCTCAGGAAAAGTTGGTAGAGATTTGCCAAAATCACAAAATACAGCTGCGCCTGTTTCATGGTAGGGGTGGTTCGATGAGTCGCGGCGGTGGTTCTGCCCACGATGCGCTGCTATCTCAACCTCCCGGTGCGGTTGAGGGTTATGTGCGCATTACCGAGCAGGGCGAGATGATTCGCTTTAAATTCGGCCTGCCCGGTATCGCCTTTCGCACCCTGGAGCTGTATACCTGCGCAACGCTGGAGGCGACGCTGTTGCCACCACCCAAGCCCTCGCAGCCATGGCGCGACTTGATGGATAAAATGACGGCTTGTTCACTGCAAAGTTATCGCAATGAAATTCATGCGCCGGATTTTCTCGAGTATTTTCACGAGGCAACGCCGGAGCAGGAATTGCAGCGGCTGTCCCTCGGCAGCCGTCCGGCAAAACGCAAAGCCAGTGGCGGCATCGAAAGTTTGCGCGCCATTCCCTGGGTCTTCGCCTGGACACAAACGCGGCTGTTGATTCCCGCGTGGCTGGGTTCGGACAGTGCGCTGGAAGCTGCGATTAAAGAGGGCGACCTGCAATTGGTGCAGGAGATGTCGGCAGAGTGGCCTTACTTTGCTTCGATTATCGACATGCTGGAAATGGTGCTGGCGAAGGCCGAGCCCCAGGTGTCTGAATATTACGAGCAGCGTCTGGTGGGTGAAACTCTGCAGGCAGTGGGCGCGCAGCTGCGCACACGTTTGGCCAGTGTGGTGGACTCCGTGAATACGGTGCGGGGTTCAGAAAAACTCTTGCAGAGTAGTCCGGTGATACAGCATTCGATACGGGTCAGAAACCCCTACGTGATGCCCCTGCATTTTTTGCAGGCTGAAATTATGCGCCGTTTGCGGGCAGCGGGGGAGAGTCATTCAGCGGCGAAAGATATTTATGAGCAGGTACTGAAAATATCAATTACCAGTATTGCGGCGGGAATGCGTAATACGGGCTAGTACGGTGAGTGAACTGGATGGGGTGTTGAGGTGTTCTGTTCTGTTCTGAATGAAAAAGAACAGGCACCCAGCAAGCTGGGTGCCTAACTGAATTATTTGCTGGTCAAATAATTCAACATGGTATCTGCATCGCTGACTTCAAAAGGGTCGTCAGGGCAGTTGTCCATCAGGCCGGACTCGGCAAACAATTGCTGAATCTCGCCGTCGACCACATGCATAGAATAGCGCCATGAGCGATCACCAAAGCCGAGGTTCTCTTTTTTCACTAACATACCCATCAAGCGGCTGAAGTCGCCATTGCCATCGGGCAGCATTTTGACCTTGCTGATGTCGAGCTGTTTTGCCCACTGGAACATGCTGAAGGTGTCGTTGACGCTGAGGCAATAGACTTCATCAACGCCTTGCGCTTTTAGAGCGTCATATTTTGCTTCGTAACCGGGCAGGTGGGTACTGGAGCAGGTGGGGGTGAAAGCGCCCGGCAGGGCAAGTACAACGATGCTCTTGCCTTTGAAAATGTCAGATGAAGTGACATCTTGCCAGCGGAAGGGGTTGTCACCGCCGATACTTTCATCACGTACGCGTGTTTTAAAGGTTATTTCTGGAACAGTGCTTTTCATATTGGTCTCTGTGGTTGTTGGATCTTGCCATTTGATGTCGACAAAATTTAGGCCGCTATTCTACATCAGTAAAACGAGCTGTCTTCGCTTGCGGCCTCAGCTTATTGTGCGAAATGTGAATGAAGTGTCAAGGTCTAAAAGACGCCTGCAGTGGTGTACCCCACTGTTATAGCCAGAACTGCATCAACAAAAAAACCGCACAAATAACAGCGCCGCAAGCGGGTATTGCCAGCGCGAGAAAGTCGCGACGCTGGTCGCACCAATTAAGCCTTAACAGCGCCAAATTAACCAGTGTAAAAATGCACAAAATAGTGCCGCTGGTGGCTTGGGCGAGTGTTACTAAGGGCGCTAGCAGTGCGGCACTCAACACCAGTGCGCCGACCAGAAGGGTTGCCGTTAAGGGAGTTCGGGTGCGGGGGTGAACTGTCGCTAAAAAGCGCGGCCCCATGCTTTTTTTGCCCATGCCATAAAGCACCCGTGAGGCCATAATAATTTGTAGTAGAGCACCGTTAACCACGGCCACGATGCTGATAGCCGTCATCAGTACGACGGGAATGGCGGTGTTGTGTTCGACAACCAGTACGAGTGGGGCTTTTGACGCGGCGAGTTTTTGCAGGGGCACGGCGGCCAGTGCGCAGAGGGTGACAATGAAATAAAGCAGGCAGGCAGTGAGCAATGCCATAAGAATACCGCGCGGCATATTTTTTTCAGGCTGCTTTACTTCTTCAGCCATATTGACCATGTCTTCAAAACCGATAAAGGCGTAGAAGGCGAGAAAGGCACCGGCACCAACGCCCTGCCAGGCGCTTAAGTGGGTGGGTATCAGCGGACTGTCGGCGTTAGTAAAAAGAGCGGGCAGTTTGTCGGCACCGGCGTAAATCACAAAGGCGAGGCCGAGCAGTTCGAGCAAAGTGGTGATGATGGCGACGCTGACAGAAAGTTTTACGCCCCAGGCGGCAATGGCCGTTAACAAGACAATCAGTAGTGAAATCGTCAGGGTATCGGCCAGCTCGAAAAATACGGCAAAATAGCCACTAAAGCCTCGGGCAATGGTCGCGGCAGAAACGATGCCGGCAAAGACAATGGCATAACCGACCAGGGTCGACAGCCCTTTCAGGCTAAAGGCCTGTTGTACATAGACGGGTTCGCCAGCACTGACCGGATAAAGCCGGGATAAATGTCCGTAGGAATAGGCGCTAAAACTCACCACCAGTGCGGCCAGTACAAAAGCCAGGGGCATAAAGCTGCCAGCGATATTGGCAACCTCACCCACCAGTACATAAATACCGGCACCGAGAATAGTCCCTATGCCGTAGAGTGTAATCTGCGTCAGACTAAGGGTGCGCAGCAGAGGCGTGGGCTTGGCGGTCGGCGCTGTCATGGCGTGATAGTATCAGCCCGGCAAGGGTGATATTCGGCGCAGGGTCAATTGAGCTGAACTATTTATGACCTCGGTTTTAATTTTTAATCCGACGGGGCAGGCGTTTTTGAGAGAGACGGTAAGCGATAAATGAGTAGTGTGAGAGACAAAATTGGGCTAGTGATTTTTGGTACCAATACACCTGCCGGTAAGCTGTTTGATCTGGTTTTAATCTACGCGATACTACTTAGTGTAGGTGCCGTAGTGCTCGATTCTGTCGTCAGCCTGCACACGCGCTTTGGCATTTGGTTCACCTATATTGAATGGTTTTTTACGCTGCTGTTTACCGTTGAATATTTTCTGCGTATTTATATCTCCCACCGGCCCCTGCGTTATGTCTTCAGTTTTTTTGGTCTGGTGGATTTAATTTCTATTATTCCCTCCTATTTAGCGTTGGTGGTAACCGGGGCAAACTATCTGGTTATTATTCGTATGCTGCGGGTACTGCGGGTTTTTCGCGTACTTAAACTGGTGCGCTATATGGATGAGGCCAACGTATTAACGCGCTCACTGTATTTGGCGCGGCGTAAAATACTGGTATTTTTTGTCACCGTCATTGTGCTCAGTTTTATCTTCGGCTGTTTGATGTTTGTGGTGGAAGGCCCCGAGCACGGTTTTACCAGCATTCCGAAAAGTATTTACTGGACCATCGTCACCATCACTACGGTGGGCTACGGTGATATTACCCCGCAAACAGTGCTCGGCCAGTTTATTTCGACCATTGCTATGCTATTGGGCTACTCGATTATTGCCATCCCCACGGGCATTATTACCGCCGAGCTAGCCGGTGAAATGAGCCGCGTTCGCTGCGAAAGAAGTTGCCAAAATTGTGGTCGGGCGAGTCATGAGGCTGATGCCCATCATTGTCGCCATTGTGGTGCGGGCCTGGTGACGGATGAGCTTTCCGAAAACGCTGATTGAAGCGCTATCGCGGGCAGTGTTTAATGCGGGCCATCAAATAACTCTGTTGACACCGCGTCGTTATTCTTTGGCGGGGTGTGAAAATACATAAAAATTGGAACATAAACATGGCTGAAAATTACGACGCGGTCTATCAGGCCTCACAACAAAACCCTCAGGCCTTTTGGGGCGAAGCGGCCAAGCTGGTGAGCTGGTCTAAAGAGCCGGCGACCATTCTTGATGACAGCAAGCCGCCTTTTTTACGGTGGTTCCCCGACGGTGAAACCAACGCCTGTTACAACGCTCTCGACCGACATGTGGCCGATGGCCGGGCTGATCAGGATGCGCTGATTTACGACAGTCCGGTGACCGACACCAAGTTGCGCTTTAGCTATCGCGAGCTGCTGCAGCGGGTATCGAAATTTGCCGGTGCATTGCGGGCAGAGGGAATAGAGAAGGGCGACCGGGTCATCATCTATATGCCCATGGTGCCCGAGGCGGCCATCGCCATGCTCGCCTGTGCGCGCATTGGCGCTGTGCATTCAGTGGTATTCGGTGGTTTTGCCGCCAATGAATTGGCGGTGCGTATTGATGATGTGCAGGCCAAGATGGTTATCGCCGCTTCCTGCGGCATCGAGCCGGGGCGATTGGTGCTCTATAAGCCGTTGCTCGATGAGGCCATTGAGCTCGCGAAAAATAAACCTGAGACCTGCGTTATTTTACAGCGCGAGCAGTCACCCGGTGAGATGCAGGCCGGTCGCGATAAAGACTGGCACGAACTTGAAGCGGCTGGAGAACCCGTCGATTGCGTGCCCATGTTGTCGACGGATCCGCTGTACGTGCTCTACACCTCGGGCACGACGGGCGAACCCAAAGGTGTGGTGCGCGATGTTGGCGGCAGTATCGTCTCCCTCAACTGGAGCATGCAAAAAGTTTACGGTGTAGCGCCGGGCGATGTCTTCTGGGCGGCCTCCGATGTGGGCTGGGTAGTGGGGCACTCCTATATTGTTTACGGCCCGCTGTTTAATGGTGCCACGACGATTCTGTTTGAAGGTAAGCCCGTCGGCACGCCCGACCCCGGTACTTACTGGCGCATTATTGAAGAGTACGGGGTGAAGGTGTTCTTTACCGCGCCGACGGCTTTTCGGGCGATTAAGAAAGAAGATCCGAAGGGTGAGTACTTGAGCAAGTACGATCTGTCTAAATTTGAAAGCCTGTTTCTCGCGGGTGAGCGCTGTGACCCCGACACTCTGCACTGGGCGACGGAAAAACTGCAAATACCGGTGATCGATCACTGGTGGCAAACTGAACTGGGCTGGCCCGCCTGCGCCAATTGTCGCGGCATTGAGCTGCTACCCGTGGTGCCCGGTTCGCCCACCAAGCCGGTGCCGGGTTTCGATATTCGCGTGCTCGACGAGCAGGGCGAAGAGGTCGCTGCCGGTGATATCGGTGCGCTGGCGATCAAGCTACCTTTGCCCCCGGGATCATTTACCACGCTATGGGGCAACGATGAGCGCTTCGTTTCATCCTACTTTAAGACCTTCCCCGGTTATTACGAAACGGGTGATGCGGGTTACATCGACGAGAATGGTTATGTTTTTGTCATGGCGCGCACCGACGATGTGATTAATGTCGCCGGTCACCGCCTGTCGACGGGGGCTATGGAAGAAGTACTGGCGGCTCACCCCGATGTTGCCGAGTGTGCCGTGGTGGGTGTCGCCGATGCCATGAAGGGTCAGGTGCCACTGGGCTTTGTGGTGCTCAATGATGGTGTTGATCGTGCCGATGCCGATATTTGCACTGAAGTAGTGCAGCTGGTGCGGGAAAAGATCGGCCCTGTAGCAGCCTTTCGCCTTTGCGGTGTGGTTAAGCGCTTGCCAAAGACTCGCTCGGGAAAAATATTGCGTGCCACTATGCGCAAAATTGCCGATGCGGAGAGCTGGAAAATGCCCGCCACTATTGATGATCCGGCAATTCTCGATGAGATTACGCAAGCGCTTGGGGCGCTGGGTTATCCGGTAAAGGCGTAATATTTAGAAGTGGTATGTAAATTGCTTTTCATATATCCAATTTGCCGGCCTGTTAATTGCTAGGGCTTTCCCTTATTGTGTAAGCCTGTTTACAGAAGTGCCGTCAATAACTATTTACATATTGGCAGTATTTCCGGTATAACATCGCCGGTCTTTTGTGTGTCAAAAAACTTGACGGAATTCACTAACGGCCCCGGGAGGGTTGAGGTTGAAGCCTACAAATATAAGTAAACCAGATTATTTCCATAAGGTTGTCGACTGCCAGCATGCCTGTCCAGCGCACACCCCTGTACCTGAATACATTCGCCTAATTGCCGCGCAGCGTTATACCGATGCCTACATGGTTAACTGGGAGTCGAACGTGTTTCCCGGTGTGCTGGGTCGGACCTGTGATCGGCCCTGTGAGCCGGCCTGTCGGCGCGGTCGGGTTGAAGACGAACCTGTTGCCATTTGCCGCCTCAAGCGTGTCGCCGCCGATAACAAAGATGACATTACTCACCTGCTACCCGCTGCCGGCGCAAAGAACGGTAAAAAGCTGGCATTGATTGGTGCTGGCCCGGCCTCCTTGACCGTGGCTCGCGATTTGTCGCCATTGGGTTATGAAATTCATGTTTACGATGAAAACGCCAAGGGTGGCGGTTTTATGCGTAGCCAGATTCCCTCCTTCCGCCTGCCCGATGAAGTGCTGGATGAAGAGGTGGGTTACATCACCGATAACAAGGCCGTAACGACGTTCTACAATACCCGTGTCGACAGTCTTAAGAGCTTGCTCGATAAAGATTACGACGCAGTGTTTGTTGGCTCCGGCGCACCCAAAGGCCGTGATCTGCCCGACCTGCCGGGCCGCAAAGAAGGCGATGATAATATTCACATTGGTATCGACTGGCTAGCCAGTGTTGCCTTTGAGCACCGTTCGAGTGTGGGCAAAAAAGTCATCGTTCTCGGTGGCGGTAATACGGCGATGGATTGCTGCCGTACGGCACGACGCATTGGTGGCGCCGAGGTTAAGGTCATCGTGCGTAGTCCCTTTGCTGATATGAAAGCCTCACCCTGGGAAAAAGACGACGCCGTCGCGGAAGATATTCCGATTGTCGACAATCACACGCCGCTAGAATTTGTTATTGAAGACGGCAAGCTGGTCGGTATGCGTTTCGATAAAGTGCGCGCTGAGTATGACAAGAAAGGCCGTCGCAAATTGGTATCGACCGGTGAAGAGCCAGTGCTCTATCCCTGCGATGAAGTACTGGTCGCGATTGGGCAGGAGAACGCCTTCCCCTGGATTGAAAGTGAAACTGATATCGAATTTGATAACTGGGGTCTGCCGACACTGAGCAAAGTGACGTTTCAGTCGACTAACAGCAAAGTCTTCTTCGGTGGTGATTCGGCCTTTGGCCCAGAAAATATTATTACCGCTGTTGCTCAGGCCCATCAGGCAGCGATTTCCATCGACCTGTTTTGCCGTGGTGAAGAGCTGACTGTTCGCCCCGCGCCGCAGACCAACTTGGTCAGCCAGAAAATGGGTATTCACGAGTGGAGCTACAGCAACGCCGTTGGTGATGACCAGCGCTTCAAAGTGCCTCACGCCGATAAGACGGCTGCTCTGGGCGATCGATTATTGGAAGTGGAGCTGGGCTTTTCGACTGAGACGGGCTTTGAAGAGTCTCAGCGTTGCCTCAACTGCGATGTGCAGACTGTGTTCTCTGAGGCCCTGTGCATTGAGTGTGATGCCTGCACCGATATTTGCCCCACCGACTGCATTAACTTTATCGAGAATGATAAAGAGCCAGCACTACGTCAAAGTTTGCGCATGCCTGCAGAGAATCTTACGCAAGATATTTATGTTTCCAGTGATTTGCCGACCGGACGAGTGATGGTCAAGGACGAAGATGTGTGTCTGCACTGCGGGCTTTGCGCCGAGCGCTGCCCAACATCTGCATGGGACATGCAACAACGAATTTGTTATTCGCTTTGCCAACGTCAACGGTACCGGTTCTGCCAGTGCCAATGCGATGTTTGGTAAATCGGTTTTTCGCATGGGTATACCGGTCAGCCCGAAGAATATTTTTCCCTCCAATATTCAGGGTTTGCCCACCTGGTATGAAGTACGGGTCAGTGAGAAGAACTATCTTGGCCGTCGTGGTGGTGTGGATATCGCCGTAGCGATTAACCCGCAAAGCATGGCCCAGGATATGACTGACCTCAATCCCGGTGGCTTTTTCATTTACGACAACACCAAGGCGCTCGATTTACGCCTGCATCGTGATGACGTCAACCTGATTGGCTTACCGCTGACGGATATTTGTCGTCGCGAATACAGTCAGGCACGACAGCGCCAGCTGTTTAAAAATGTGATTTATATCGGTGCGCTTTCGGCCCTGCTGGATATTGAGTTTTCGGTACTGACAGATCTCGTCGGCGCGCAATTTAAGGGCAAAGAAAAACTGATTGCCTCTAATATTCACGCCCTTGAGCTGGGTTACCAGTACGCTCAGGACAACTTTTCCTGCCCGCTGAGTATCCGCCTTGAACGCCGTGACTTAATTGGCGACAGAGTACTGCTCGAAGGTAATGATGCTCTGGCTCTGGGTGCTGTTTACGGCGGCGCGACTGTCGTGCCCTGGTATCCACTGACGCCTTCCACTTCGGTGATTGAAGGTTTTGAAAAATATGCCAACCGCCTGCGTATTGATCCGGGTAGTGGCGATCGCCGCTTCTGTGTCGCACAGGCTGAAGATGAGCTTGCCGCTATCGGCATGGTGATTGGTGCTTCTTGGAATGGTGCGCGTTCTTTTACGGCGACATCGGGCCCAGGGTTATCGTTGATGAGTGAGTTTCTTGGCCTGGCTTATTTTGCGGAAGTACCGGCGGTTTTGTTTGATATTCAACGCGCTGGCCCCTCCACTGGTATGCCAACGCGCACCCAGCAGTCTGATATCTTCGCAGCGGCTTACGCTTCCCACGGTGACAGTAAGCATGTGTTGTTAATTCCGGCAGATCCGAAAGAATGCTTTGAAATGTCTGCGGACAGTTTCGATTTGGCCGAACGCCTGCAAACGCCAGTCATTGTGATGAGCGATCTCGACCTGGGTATGAACGATAATTTATGTGCTCCCTTAGAGTGGGATGACAACCGCGAATACGACAGAGGCAAAGTCTTGTCGGCAGAAGACCTCGACAATATGACCGAGCGCTACGGGCGCTATCTTGATGTTGATGGCGACGGTATTTGTTACCGCACGTTACCGGGTACTCATCCGGAAAAGGGTGCCTTCTTTACCCGTGGCACCTCGCGTAATGAATATGCTGTGTACACCGAGTTTGGCGACGCTTATGTGAAAAACATGGAGCGCCTCAATGCGAAAATGGAAACCGCAAAAAGCTATGTTCCCGGGCCGGTGACTTATAAAGCCTCTAAAAAGACGCGCGACGGGGTGATTTTTTACGGCACTAGCACCGATGCTAGTCTTGAGGCTCTGGATATTCTCGCCGAGCAAGGCTTGCATCTTGATGCCTTGCGTCTGCGTGCTTTCCCCTTCAGCAAAGAGGTGACGGACTTTATCGAAAGCCACGACAGGATTTTTGTGATTGAGCAAAACCGCGATGCGCAAATGCGCAAGTTGCTGATTATTGAGTGTGATCTGAATCCGAAAAAACTGCTGTCTTACGTTCATTACGACGGCATGCCAATGACGGCCCTCGGTGTGTCTGGGCACATTGGCGAAGTACTCGGTAAAAATAATATAACCCCGATTCGCAAGGGCAAAGCTGGAGCAAAATCATGAGTTATATTCGTCCTTCATTCAGACACCCCAATGCCGAAGCGAATGCCAAAGGCTTTGCTCGCAAAGATTACGAGGCGGCGTTGTCGACGCTTTGTGCGGGTTGCGGTCATGACTCGGTGAGTAGTGCGATTATTCAATCGTGCTTTGAACTGGGTGTTGAGCCCCATCGGGTCGCAAAAATTTCCGGTATTGGCTGTTCTTCAAAAACACCCACCTATTTTCTCGGCAAGTCCCACGGCTTTAATTCAGTACACGGACGCATGCCCTCGGTCGCGACAGGTGCCAACATGGCAAACCGTGATCTGCTTTATGTCGGTGTTTCTGGTGATGGTGATACCGCCTCGATTGGCCTGGGTCAGTTTGGCCATGTGACCCGTCGTAATCTGAATATGAGCTACATTGTTGAGAACAACGGTTGCTACGGTTTAACCAAAGGGCAGGACTCCGCGACGACCGATATTGGCTCGAAGAGCAAAAAGGGTGCCCCTAACCCCTTTGAGCCCATTGACCTCTGCGCGCTGGCTCTACAGCTGGGTGCAACTTTTGTCGCGCGCAGCTTTTCTGGCGATAAAGAGCAGCTCGTACCTTTGCTTAAAGCGGCGATGTCCCACAATGGTTTTGCTTTTATCGACGTGATTTCACCCTGTGTGACGTTTAACAACACGGCTGCTTCCAGTAAAGGTTATGAGTTCGTTCGCGACCATATGGAAGCCACCGGGAAAATCGACTTTGTACCGGTGCGCTCTGAAATTACTGCTGACTACAAGCCTGGCTTTAGTGAAGAAATTACCTTGCACGATGGTTCGGTTATCCACTTGTACAAAGATGGCAAGCTGGACTGCACGGATCGTAAGAGTGCTCTGAATGCGATTTCAGAATACAGCGAAAAGGGTCAGGTACTGACTGGGCTGCTTTATGTTGATCCTGACAGTCGCGATTTCCACAATATTCAACAGACCGTGGATCAGCCTTTAAACAGTCTTACTGAGATTGATCTGTGTCCGGGCTCGCGTGCTCTTGCTGCGATTAATGCAAGCCTAAGGTAGTCATCCTCACGCCATTTCGACAAGTATCAAGCCAATGTCGAAATGGCAGTTCTGGGTTGACCGCGGCGGTACCTTTACCGACCTGGTCGCCAGAACGCCGGCTGGCGAGCTACGCAGTCTAAAACTCCTTTCTGAAAACCCCGAGCGCTACGATGATGCCGTGCTTGAGGGTATTCGACTTTTGTTGGCAGCCCCCAGTGTCGCCACTATCCCCACCGCGCAAATTGAGAGCATTCGCATCGGTACCACCGTGGCGACCAATGCTTTACTCGAGCGCAAGGGCGTGCCCACCCTGTTGGTTACGACGCGGGGTTTTGCCGATGCCTTAAAAATTGGCTATCAAAATCGCCCCGACCTCTTTGCCCTCAATATTCAATTACCCGAGCCACTGTATGAAGATGTGCTGGAAATTGACGAGCGTCTGGCAGCCGATGGTAGCGTTGTGCGGCCATTGCAGGCCGAGAACTATCTAAGTGAATTGAAGGCCGCTTACCAGCGGGGTTTACGTGCCGTGGCTGTGGTCTTTATGCACGGCTATAAAAACCCTGCCCACGAACTGGCCATTGGCAAGATTGCTGAGCAGGCCGGGTTTGAGCAGGTTTCTCTTAGTCATGAAGTTAGCCCGTTAGTGAAATTTGTCGGCCGAGGCGATACAACGGTGGTCGATGCTTACATCTCCCCGGTATTAGCGAAATACGTGCAGCGCCTGTCTGCAGCACTACCGGATGTCCCTTTGCTGTTTATGCAGTCGAGTGGCGGATTGACCGATGCGGCGAATTTCCAGGGTCGTAACAGTCTGCTTTCTGGCCCGGCCGGTGGCGTGGTGGGCGCGGTAATAACTGCTGCTGAAGTCGGCTGTAACAAAGTGCTGGGCTTTGATATGGGCGGTACCTCTACCGACGTTTGGCATTACAAAGGCGAATACCAGCGGGTTTATGAAACGCAACTCGCCGGGGTGCGGCTGCGAGTGCCGATGATGGATATTCACACCGTGGCTGCTGGTGGTGGCTCGCTGTGCTATTGCGACGGCTCGCGTTTTCGCGTGGGGCCGGAGTCAGCCGGTGCTGATCCCGGCCCAGCCTGTTACCGGCGCGGCGGGCCACTGACCGTTACCGATTGTAATTTGGTGCTGGGCAGGTTGGCGCTGGAGCACTTTCCCGCCGTGTTTGGCCCGGGAGGTGATGAGCCGCTGAGTGTTGATGCCGCACGGGCGAAGTTGCAGGTAGAGGCGGAGAAAATCCGTCAACATAATCGCGAGCCGCTTTCGTTGGAAGAGGTGGCTTCAGGCTTTATCGGCATTGCTGTGCAGAGCATGGCGGGTGCGATTAAAACTATTTCCACCCAGCGCGGTTACGACGTTGGCGAATATGCCTTAGCCTGTTTTGGGGGTGCCGGTGGTCAACATGCCTGCGCAGTGGCTGCGGTGCTGGGGGTGGAGAGGGTACTGATTCATCCGCTGGCTGGCGTGTTATCCGCCTTAGGTATGGGGCTGGCTTCCGTCTCTGCCTTGGCAGATCGAACGCTGGGGTGGTCAATGCAATCGCTCAATGAAGACAGTCTGGCCGAGCAGTTTGTGAGTTTGCAGGCGGAGGCACTTGAGTATCTGCCAGAGGAAAAGCAGGGCCAGCTACGTTTGGTAGAGAAAGCCTACATTCGTTACGAGGGGGCAGACACCGTGCTCGCCGTAGCCCACGACTGTGGTGCGGTAATGCAAGCGGCTTTTGAGCAGGCTCACCGTGAGCGCTTCTCTTTCCTGCAAAGTGGTAAGGCCTTATTGATTGAAAGTATTTCCCTTGAAGCGGTGCTGGAGCAAGAAGGACAGGCCTTCGATGCCAGTACGAGTCCACAGCCCGCTAAATCAGAGAGCACTTCGCCGGTCTACAGTGACGGTGAATATTTGACGACACCGATTACGCAGCGGGACAGTTTGCAGGCAGGCTCCGTCGTACACGGCCCGGTCATGATTGTTGACAGTAATTCGACCACTATTGTCGACCCCGGTTGGCAGGTTGAGATGCTACCCGGCGGCGTGTTGCAGCTCAGTAAAGCGCAGGAGAGGAGTGAGCGGCGCGAGGTGTCTGTTGCGCGCAACCCGGTGCAACTGGAGATTTTCAACTACCAGTTTATGGCCATCGCCGAACAAATGGGTGCGGTGCTGGCCAATACAGCCCACTCGGTGAATATCAAAGAACGCTTTGATTTCTCCTGCGCCCTGTTTGATGCCAATGCCAATTTGATTGCCAATGCCCCCCACGTGCCCGTGCATCTGGGCTCAATGGGTGAAACCGTCGCGTGTTTGATCAAAGCTCGTACTGGTAATATTCAACCGGGTGATGTTTATCTGGTCAACTCGCCCTATGCCGGCGGCACCCATTTACCCGATTTAACCGTGGTGAGTCCTGTTTTTAGTTCAGCGTTTAATGCGCAGGATTGTGAGTTGAATCACGAACCAGACTTCTACGTCGCAACCCGTGCTCACCATGCAGATATTGGCGGTATTAGCCCGGGTTCAATGCCTGCCGAAAGTCGCCACATTGATGAGGAAGGTGTACTGATAGAAAACTTTCTTTTGGTGCAGGCAGGGCAGTTTAGAGAAGACGCGATTCGTGAACTGTTGGCCAGTGGCTCCTATCCTGCACGCAATATCGAGCAGAATATTGCTGATTTACAGGCCCAGGTGGCAGCCAATAGCTATGGGCTCGCCGAATTAAAAAAGTTGGTAAAAAACTATGGCCGCGATGTTGTTATCGCCTATATGCAGCATATTCAGGACAATGCCGAAGAGGCGGTGCGCCGGGTAATCACGACATTGCACGATGGCAGCTTTGAATATGCTATGGACGATGGGGGGCGCGTCAAAGTGGCGGTGAGTATTGATCAGGCTGAGGCGCGGATGTGTATTGATTTTAGTGGCACCTCCGTGCAATTGCCGGGCAATTTTAATGCCCCCTCTGCAGTGTGTCGGGCGGCCGTGTTGTATGTACTGCGCACTCTGGTGGCAGAGCCCATCCCTCTCAATGCGGGTTGCCTGCGTCCGGTCGATATTATTATTCCGTCCGGCAGTCTGTTAAGCCCTCGCTACCCCGCTGCGGTGGTCGCGGGTAATGTTGAAACCTCGCAATACGTGGCTGACGTGCTCTATGGCGCTCTGGGCGTGCTGGCAGGTTCTCAGGGCACCATGAATAACCTGACTTTCGGCAACGAAAATTATCAGTACTACGAAACTATTTGTGGGGGTGCCGGTGCTGGCGATGGATTTGCCGGAGCCAGTGCTGTGCAGGTGCATATGACCAATTCGCGCCTGACAGATGCGGAGATACTCGAATTGCGGTTTCCGGTAATGCTGGAGGAATTTTCCATTCGACGCGGCAGTGGTGGTGCCGGTCAATACCCTGGTGGTGATGGCGTGAAACGAAGTCTGCGTTTTCTTGAGCCTATGGCGGTGAGTATTTTGAGCGGCCATCGCCGAGTGCCAGCCTTCGGTTTGTTGGGTGGAGGTGAGGGGATGACCGGGAAAAATGAGCTTATAAAAAAGGGGGGTAGCGGACGATTATTGTCCCCCACGGCTAGTTTTAGTGTTGAAGCTGGAGATATTTTGACCCTCAGTACACCAGGCGCGGGTGGTGTTGGAGAGGGCTAGAAGCATTTGATTTTCGAAGACATAGTGATTTTCAGTTATAAATAGTATTATTTTCAGTTATTGGTGTGTGTGAAATCACTTTCTCATCTCTCTACCGAGAATTATAAAACAGAGTAAAAACAAGCGACTAGGTCGCATTTTTCAATATATGTAAATGAGGTGACGTTTATTCCGGCAAATCACTTGACACCCCAACTGCCAAAGATTACCTTTCGCAAACGTTAATAATAAAAATAAAGATTATTTTCGCGTACCTAAATAAGAATCATAAATGGGGGTGTCATCTTGAAGTATTCCAGCTTCAATTCAGAAAGTTTTGTTAAAAATTACACGGCTATTGCCAAAGCGACTACCGCAGCTGCGTTAATACTGGCAGCTACTCAGGCGCAGGCATTTCGTTTTGAGGCCGGTGAGTGGGATGGTTATTTCGATACGGTCTTTTCAGCTAGTGCCGCAATGAGAGTGGAGAATTCGTCACATATTGGTGCGGCAAATCCAACCGGTAATGCGACGATTTTTCGCGATGCAGGGGATGTGTATTCCTCTCCGGTTTCCTTATTGACCGATTTTGGTATGAATAAAGACGGCTTTGGTTTCCTTACCCGTTTTTCTTATACCTATGATTACACCATTATGCATAAGGATTGTAGTAATTGTGAGCGGCCCAATGTTTGGCCAAATGCACCAGCTGGCTTCAACCAGGGTACACCAGCAACAGAGTACATAGATGGTATTGACAGCTCAGCGCAGAATTTGGCGGGTAACAAATTTACGCTTTATGACGCCTTTGTCTACGGTAGCTGGGATGTCTTTGGTGGGCATCCACTCAATGTGCGTGTCGGTAAACAGGTGATCAACTGGGGTGAAAGTAATATTCAGGGTGGTGGTATTAGTCAGATGATGAATCCAAAGGATTTATCTAAGGCAACCACACCGGGCACCGATGTTAAAGAAACCTTAATACCGCAAGAATCAGTTTACTTAAACTTTGGTTTTACTGACGAAATTAGTCTGGAAGCCTACTACACCTGGAATTGGCGCAATTCGACCTTTATTGGTGCAGGTACTTATTTTAGCCCCTTCGATTTTTTGGGTAAAGGTTACAACCCTGACCTCTTTGTCCGCGGGATTGAAAAAGCCGGTGAAGAAGAGCCTGAAAGTGGTGGTCAGTACGGTATTAATATGCACTTCATCATTCCTTCCTGGAATTATGCAGATCTGGGTATTTACTATGTAAGATCCCATGCATTTAATCCCCGGTTAGGTCTGAATGAGGATTATGTGGTTCATCCAGATGCAGCCAGACCTGGTGCGGATACCTTGGCGGGCTACCAGTGGATCTATGCTGAGGATCAGGATACTTTTGCGATATCCCTCAATGGTGAAGCCATGTGGGATGGTTCTTTTGCGGTGGAGCTCAACCTCAAGACTGATTTTTACGATACGCGTGAATGTCGTAATCTACACGGTATAAGTGGCGTTGGTGTGCCCGATTTAGGCGGTATGACTGTTGGAGCGGCTTTTGGTTTAGGGACAGATGCTGACTTTGCTAATAACGACGCGCAAGGCACCATTCCTGGTTGTGATATTGAGGCCTCTGATGTTTATACCTTCTTAGGTAATTATACTCGCTCTGTGGGTACGGATATATTTGGCGCTGATAAAATGAGCACTATTTTTGATGTGTCGATGGTCTGGATTGATGGCTTATCCGGGGGTGATCTAACAGATAGAGATAACACCAATACCAATGTTGATACAGGCAGGTTTGATGGCGTTGATGCACTTGATCGACCCATTACTGACTTTTCGTGGGGATATACTGCAGTTTTGGCATTAGAGTATAACGATGTCTTTGCCAACGTTAATGTTAGTCCAACACTGATTTTTGTTCACAATGTCGAAGGCTATACACCTTTCAATGCAGGTTCGATGGTGGAAAATCAGCGTGTGATAGTGGCCAAGGTTGGCTTCAGTTACTTAACGAGCACGACGGTTGACTTGCAATATACAACCTGGTTGGGAACGGCAGGTACAAGTGAAGACAAGGATAACGTCTCCATCGTATTTAAGCGTAGTTTCTAGAGGAGCAAGACTGTAGCTAAGTATAGCTACAGTCTTGCTCCCAGTAAGAAATAGAAAACCCTATAAAAATAAAGTACAGAAGGTAGTGATTATGTTGAAAAATACTGAAATAAAAAGAATAGGCAAGGTTCAGGGCCTTGTTGCTGCAGGTGCTTTTGCCCTGTTTGCAGCTGCGCCATTGGCCTTTGCTAAATCGACACCTGAAGAAATTGCAAAGTTGGGCCTTGAAGGTACGGAGCTAACACCCGTTGGTGCTGTTCGTGCCGGTAATGCCGAAGGCACTATTCCCGAGTGGAAAAATGAGCGAGTACAGGCACCGTCAGATTTCGTCGTGGGTCAGTATCATACGGATCCGTTTCGTGATGATAAAATCAAGTTTACAATCACGGCTAAGAATTACACAGATCACACTGATAAGTTGTCTGAAGGCCAAATCGCGATGTTCAAAACCTATCCCGAATGGTTTATGAATGTCTATGAAACACGGCGCTCAGCAGTCTATGCTCCTTATATCTACGAGGCTGCTCTGGAAAATGCAGGTACTGCTGAGATTGTTTTGGCACCTGACAAGGGGCAGGGAGTGGTTGGCTTTAAAGATGCGCATCACTCCTGGGCTTTCCCTATACCCAAAAATGGTAATGAGCTGTTAATCAATCAGGCGACTCGCCCATTGAATGTCTGGGTTGATAGTATGGAGCAAACCCTGGCGATTACTTCAACGGGTAAATTTACTGTCAATCAGCTTTCTATTCAGCAGCACTATAAATACAGCGATCCTGATATTGAGGACTTCGATCCCGAGACAGATCATCTTCATTACTATCAAACTCTTTTAGCGCCGGCGAAGGTTGCGGGTCAGGTTGTACTGGCGAAAGACCCCGTGTCATTTACCAAGAAGTTCCGTGGTGCCTGGGCTTACAGTCCTGGTCAGCGACGTGTGAAAAGGGCGCCACAGATTGTTTACGACAACCCTTTGACCGCAACAGATGGCCTGGCAACGACGGATCAGAAGTGGGGTTATAACGGCCCTAATGATAGATTCTCATGGAAGATGCTCGGTAAGAAAGAGATGTATGTTCCCTACAATGCCTACAAGCTGCACTCAGCTGACGCGACAATCGATAAGGTTATTACCGCAGAAGGTCGCTTGAATCAGGACTACGCTCGTTATGAGCTGCATCGTGTATGGATTCTTGAGGGGACGCTTAAAGAGGGCACGAGCCACGACTATGCGCGACGAGTGATGTACCTTGATGAAGATTCTTACTTTATTATGGTAGCTGATGGCTATGACCGCCGTGGTGAAATCTGGCGTTATTGGGAAGACCACGATGTTATGTACTATGACATTGGTTTTCAGGCGCCAGCAGCTGAGTTTCAATACGACATGCAGGCCGGACGTATGGTTGCGCTACTTTTTGATAAAGCCAATCCACCAGACTTTACGGGCCGTTGGGAGGATAAATATTTTACTCCTGCTTCGATTCGGCGTAACGGGGTTAGGTAGTATTGATATTGGCGATTGAAAAAAGGCAGGTGTTAAACACCTGCCTTTTTTTGTTTTAAATTTAATAATAACTAAATTTAATTAAGGATAATTCGACTGAGTTGATTCTATAAGCATTAGGGATTTAAAGAGAAAATAAATAGAGTTTATAAGGTTAATAATTTACACTATGTAAATCAGTTGTCATTTGCGGGTCTGGCGAAAATAATCTGTATTAATAAAGACTTGAGCTGTAAGTTTTTGATTGCTGAGTATAAATGGATTGAGTGGAATTTAAGGGGTGGAGAACTTGAAGTATTTCCAGTTGTTGGAGAAAAACACGAGGTCGCAACGATCTGGTGTTGGGTTTCTGGGTCGAATTGTAGTTGGCCTTACGGTGTTGTCTTTAAACTGTTTAGCTTGGTCGGATCAGTCGCTGCAGCGACCAGTGATGAAGTCGAAAATGGCCAGTCATATATTATTGACCGACTCGGTTCATAGTGGTGAGCGTTATATTGCGCCGGGTTTGTATGGCAATATTATTTCTTCGGCTGACGGTATCAACTGGACGCAGTCTAATTCACCGACACAAGCCTTGCTGACAACTATCTTTTTTATTGATGATAAAGAAGGTTGGGTTGGCGGTCATGATACTTTAATTTTACATACTGTTGACGGCGGCGAAAATTGGGAGATTCAATATGAAGACCCAATTACAGGTGGTGATATACCCAAGCCAGTCCTGGATATTGTCTTCAAAGATAAAAATCACGGTTATGCGATTGGCGCTTATGGTTTGATACTAATAACCAGTGATGGCGGTAAAAATTGGGATATGATCGAGACCTCCTCCGGTCTTTATGACTTGCTGGAAAGTAAGGAAATGGAGCCTGAGCCAAACTTTAACAGTATGATTCTCTATCAAGATAAGCTGCTTATAGCGGGGGAGCTTGGCACAATTCTTATTTTCGATGAAACAGCTGAAGGTGATGCTCGCTGGCAAATAATCGATTCCCCCTACACGGGTTCTTTTTTTGGTATAAAGGAGTTGAGTACTGGTGAGTTATTTATTTATGGCTTGCGGGGGAATTTGTATCGTTCGTCAGACGGTGCGAAAAGCTGGGATAAAATTGAAACAGGTACGATAGCCAATATTTTTGATTGCTTTGAAACGGCAGATGGAATGCTGGTTTTTACAGGTGCAAGTGGTACTGTTTTACGCATGGATAAGACCGCAATGGCGGCAGAAAAAATGCCCTACCCCCATTTTGATTCACTGATGTCAATACAAACAATAAGAGACGGTGAGTTGTTGCTATTTGGTAGCGCTGGTGTAAAGACTATTTCAATACAATAATTATTTATTCTTTGTTCAATTGGTGCGCTGGGATGGCAGGGGTATTTTCACCTCAGATATCTTTGCGCTATCTATATTTCCATTTGGCAGAGTAAAAAAGGGTAGTAGTAATGCTAAAAAATAAAATAACAGCGTGGGTTCAGAGTAAACTTTTTTCTAATCGTATTTTAATTTTATCGATGTTTTGCCTGGTTACCTTGTTTATGGGCTACCACGCATCTTCATTGCGAATGGAAGCTGGTTTTGAAAAACTACTCCCTTTAAAGCATGGATATTTGCAGACGCTTGTCAAGTATAGAGAAGAGTTTGGTAGTGGTAATCAGTTAATTATTGCCCTCACTCAGGATGAAGGTGATATTTTTAACGCGGAGTTTTTTGCAGCATTAAAAGCGGCGAATGAAGAAGTTTTCTTTTTGCCGGGCGTGGCGCGTCATACTGTGACTTCAATTTTGACACCCAATGTACGCTATATCGAATTAGTTGAAGACGGCTTTGCAGGAGGCAATGTTGTGCCTGCGGAATTCCGCCCTACCGATGAGTGGTGGCCGGTACTGCGAAATAATATTATTAAGTCGGGCCGTCTTGGCAGTCTAGTCGCCAATGATTTTTCCAGTGCTTTGATTCGAGTTGAATTACTGGATATGGATCCCTCTACCCGGGAACCCCTGGACTACCAAAAAGTCTCGCAAGACTTAGAAGATAAAATCCGTAATATTGAGACTGACAAGATTAGTGTTCGTATTATTGGTTTCGCGAAATCTACCGGTGATATCGCTGACGGGGCCAGAGTGGTTATGCTGTTTTTTGGCGCAACCTTTATTTTTACCGGTCTGTTTCTTTATGTGTATACCGGATCGGTTAAAGCGACTTTATTACCCTTGTTGAGTGGTCTGGTGGCAGTGGTTTGGCAAATGGGTCTGCTGCCTTTGATGGGCTTTAGTCTTGACCCCATGAGTATTCTGGTGCCTTTCCTAGTGTTTTCGATTGCAGTTAGCCATGGTATTCAGAAGATTAATGCATGGCTTTGGCAAACTATGTATGGCGGGGTAGAAGATGACAGGGGTAATCCTGTTGACCCCCCACCAGAAAAAGCCGTTGGTGTCACGGGTATGATTGCTGCCCAGCGGGCATTTCACGCCCTTTTTATTCCCGGTATTATTGCTTTGATTAGTGATACGGTGGGTTTTTTAACGGTGCTATTAATCGATATCGGTATTATTCAAGAAATGGCGATTGCGGCAACCTTGGGTGTGGCGTCGATCATCTTTACCAACATGGTGCTGTTGCCTATTCTCCTGTCTTACATTAATCCTAACAATCTTGATAAGTTGCGCGCCAAGCATGAACGGGGTGAAATTCGCCGTGACAGATGGTGGCGAATGCTAGGTAAGCTGACTCATACCAAGCCTTCGATTATTGTTCTTGTTATATGTGCTTCTCTGACAGTATGGGGAGGTATTGCCAACAACGATTTGAAGATCGGTGATTCTCAAACGGGTATACCTGAATTGCGGGAGGATGCACGTTACAACGTCGATAGTCGTGTTATCACTGAGCGTTTCTCGGTGGGTGTGGATAAACTCAGCCTGGTGATCGAATCACAAGATAATGCCTGTGTCGATTTTGATGTAATGAATGAAATTGATCGTTTTTCCTGGCATGTGCGCAATTTGCCAGGGGTGAAGTCGGTGAGCTCGTTGGTCGACAACATGAAGGTGATTTTAACGGCGAATAATGAGGGTAGTCCCCGCTGGTTCGCCCTGTCGCGAAACGCCAGTACCATGTCATCCTCCCTCTATCATATGGGTGCCGGTGGCGATGAGTTTATGGATGCGGCCTGTAAAGCCATGCCGATGAATATATTTACCATGGATCACAAGGCTGAAACGATAAACTCGATCATTAAGGGTATTGGTACCTTTGAATCGACTCTGCCTCTGGAAAGGTTCAACCCGCTATTGGCAACGGGTAATGTTGGTATTATCGCTGCGACGAACGATGCTGTTAAAGACGCACAGCTGCCCATTATGTTTTGGGAATTCTCAGCGATTATTGCCTTGACGATTCTTACCTTTAGATCCATTGGCGGTATGCTTTGCATCGTTCTACCGCTAACCATGGTGTCAATACTCTGTTACGCATTAATGGCTATTTTGGGTATTGGGCTAAAGGTGAATACTTTGCCAGTTGTTGCTCTCGGTGTGGGAGTGGGTGTCGACTATGCGGTGTATATTTACAGTAAGCTCGGCCATTATATTGAGGAGGGTCAAACCATCGAAGAGGCCTTTATCCATGCCATGCACACCACCGGGCGTCCCGTTATTTTCACTGGTGTGGTTCTCGGCGTGGGTGTTGGTGCGTGGATATTTGCACCCCTCAAGTTCCAGGCCGATATGGGCATTATGTTGACCTTTATGTTTGTCATTAATATGCTGGCGGCAATTATCGTGATGCCCGCGCTAGCTCGCTGGTTGCTGGTGCCGAAATACAAGGCTGCCCAGGCGGCTTTAGCCAACGGCGGTGGCTCTAAGGCCCACTAACAGTTAGAAGAGCACAAAAAAGCCCGCTAATTTGGCGGGCTTTTTTGTGGGTATTAATGGGGTGTTGTGTTGGTGGCTTTACATGTTGGGTGGCCGAGACGGTATTGCAGGAATAAGTCTATGGCGGCTACTGAACTTGTAGCATGCTATTGAGTGTTTTTTTGATACTGAAATAACAGCGTGTTATTTGCAAGAAAGATGGTGCCCCCGGAGAGATTCGAACTCCCGACCAATCGGTTCGAAGCCGATTACTCTATCCAGCTGAGCTACGGAGGCGTAGGCGGATCTATAACCCGCCAATCGGCGGGCCGCTATTGTGCCAGCTTTGGCAGGTAAAAAGCCATCGGATTTTGTCACTTACTGAAAAAGCGCAGGTGTCAATGTACCGCTAAGCTTCTGGTGTTAAGAAGCTGCCTTATCTGAAATGTTGCGATTATTTACCTTGCCAGTTTGGCTTGCGCTTTTCAGCAAAGGCTGCAGGCCCTTCTTCGAAATCAGCACTGTCTATCAATGTTCTTACCGAAGGCAGGCTCATGCAGCCTTGAATGGCCCCCTCCAGTTCTAATTGGTCGAGACTCTGCATAACAGTATTTTTACTGGTGCGGATAGAGACGGGCGAGCACTGTAAAATTAATTCGGCCCAGCGTCGAGCTTCAGCCATTAACTCAGACTGGGACACGACAGCATTGACGTAACCGAGAGACATACCCTCTTCAGCACTTACGTGGCGGCCGGTGAGTATCATGCCCATCGCGGGCTTAAGGCCAATCTGGCGAGGTAGCCGTTGCAGGCCGCCAGCGAGTGCGGCGAGGCCCACTCGCGGTTCCGGCAGAGCAAACTTGGCATTGTCAGCGGCAATAATTAAGTCGCAGGCCAGGGCGATTTCAAAACCGCCTCCCATGGCGACCCCATTAACAGCGGCGATAATGGGTTTGTCGCAATCAAAGCGTGAAGTCAGTCCGGCAAAGCCGGTTTCGGGTGTGCCGCGTTTACTGCCACTGGCATGATATTTAAGATCATTGCCAGCGCTAAAGGCGCGATTACCGGCACCGGTGAGAATTGCTACCCACTGCTCGGGGTCTTCTGCAAAGTGATTAAAGACCTGTTCCAGCTCGAAATTGGCGGGTGGGTGGAGGGAGTTCATTACCTCCGGACGATTGATGGTTACGGTGAGTATGTGGCCATCAATTTCGGCACGGCAAAATTCCAAGTTTTCGTAATTCATCACTCATTTTCCTTATTTATTTATTATTTTTGTGGCGATATATTTTATTGGTGTGTACATGAAACTTGCATCGACGCGATGGGTAGTGGCCCTTTTAATGCCCGTTAAGTAGGAACGGGTGTTGAGCGGTAGTGATACTCGATAACGCCATTTTTTTCGGTCTCAGCCAGATGGCCCGCATCTTCCAATAAGTCGCAGTGGCCGATAATTTCCGACATCACCGGTACGATTTGCGTTTTCCAGGCTTTGGGGAAAAGTTCTTTGCCGACGGCCATGGGAGTCATCGGGCCGTTGGCTTCGAGAATACGGCTGATCTTTAACAGGCGACGATCTGTAGACAGCCCATAAGATTTAATAAGCTCAAGATGGTCTGTAATGGGTGCGCCGTGGGATGGGTACGTCACACGGGCGGGATAGGGTGCCACTTTGGCCAGGGAGTCCTGATATTGACTCAATACACGGGGTCGTACTTCGCCCTTGTTACGCGGCATTTGAGAGAGGCAAACAGGGGTAATGTCGGGTAGCAAATGGTCCCCGGAAAAGAACAGCTGCAGCTCTTCCTGCCAATAAACCACCTCGTCAGGGCAATGCCCCGGTGTGTGTATGGTTTTCAGATCAAAGCCGGGAATCGCGATGATCTCGTTATCTTTCAACAGGTGATCGGGCTCCATCGGGTGGTAGCCATCGGCGATTTTAGCCCGACGTAATATGGCTTTGTCGGCCAGTTCCCTGTCGACACCCCACAGGGCGTAGTAATAGAGTTCCAGTTCTTTGCGTTCCGGCGGTGGGCGCATACGCTCGTTGGTTAGCCACAAGTTTTCGTGGGCCCAGAGTTGGCAGTTGGATAACTCGTGAATGCGCTGGGCCTGGCCGTAATGGTCGGTGTGGCCGTGAGTGAGCAGGATTCTATCGATGTCCTCTACCTGCAGATCGAGCTCGGCGAGACCGTCATTAAGGGCCTGCCAGGCTTCATCGGTGCAAATTCCGGTATCGATGAGAATTAATTCATCACCGCTTTGCTCGGGGAAAATAAGGTAGCTATTGATGTCGCCCAGCCCCGGATAGCCGGTAGGCGTGGGGATGCGGCCAATTCTGCTGGAACTCTCTTTATCACTAAAGCGTTTAACGCCAACTTCTTCTTTGCTCATTTGTTTGTTTTAGCGGCTTACAGGGCCGCTACCCATAATTGTCAGCCGACAATGATGACCAAAATTGACGTCAATGGGAAGTCATTCAAAGAGATATCGACGCCCAAAAAGCATTGGGTCTTAGATCAGCGAGCGCTGGCCACCATCGATAACCAGGGTTTCACCGGTTACGAAGCCCGCTTTGGAGGTCGATAAAAAGGCGATCAACTGAGCAATTTCTTCCGCCTCGCCAAAGCGCTTCATGGGGATGCGCGATATCACTCGTTTTTCCACCTCGGTGCCGCCAAAGTTATCGCCGACCATATCGGTTTTTACAAAGCCCGGGGCTACGCAGATAACGCGTATTTGATCCCTTGCCCATTCGCGTGCCAGGGCCCGGGTCAGGCCTTCGATACCGGCTTTTGAGCTGCAATAGGGTGAGTTGTTGGCGACTCCGCTTGAGCCGTAGGTGGAACCGACATTAATAATGACGCCACCGCCACGGGACTTCATTACCGGCTGTACGGCGCGTGACAGCACCCAGGGGGCGACGAGGTTGACGTTGAGCACCTCACGAAAGCGATCGGGGGAGATATCTTTCACCGCTGCGCCCTCGGTAATGCCGGCGTTATTCACCAGTACATCAATACCGCCGTGCAAGGCGCTGACCTCGTCAACCAATGTTTGCAGGTCGTCATCACTACTGACATCGCCGGTATGCACGCTGGCTTTACCGCCGGCAGTCTCAATCAGTGCTGCTGTTTCATCGAGCTTGGTTTTATCACGGGCAAAACAAGCGACGCTAAAATCGTATTCAGCCAGGGCGATGGCAATGGCGCGGCCGATGCCTCGGCTGGCACCGGTAACGAGTGCAACTTTATTCATAGTAATTTTCCTTTACAGTAGGTTGTGGGTATCAGTTGATTATTCTTATCGGGGGAAATTTTCGAGGACAATATCGCACGGCTTAACCAGGCCATAGACAAGCTCGCGGCCCGCGTTGGTTTTTTTCTATTGTTATAGACAATTTTCTTGCCCCGGCTTAGCGGGATAAAATAAACACGGCGATCATTAATATTCAGCCCAGCTTGGTGAATTCATTCGCGTTTGATGACTTTAGAACATACTCCGCCATTATTCGGTTGGCGACATCTTGGGGAAAACCGAGCACACGAATGCCATCGAGAATGTATTCTTTTCCAGGGTTAACCCACCTTTATAATAATTAATTGTTTGGGGTTTAGTGCCTTGAGCCAGTCCTTTAGAATGCTGTGACAGATTTTAAGAGCTATCACCCGTAAGGGATAGCACAAATAACAATATTCTTTTTTCAATAACTAAATAAGGTGGAATTAAATATGGGTAATTTATTAGCAGGGCAGGTCGCCATCGTCACGGGCGCGGGTCGGGGAATGGGTCGTACACATGCGCTAGCACTAGCAGCAGAGGGCGCAAAAGTTGTGGTTAATGACCTCGGAGGCTCCGTACTCGGCGCGGGTGATGACGCTAGCCCGGCAGATGATGTGGTGAATGAAATCATCGCCGCTGGTGGCGAGGCTGTGGCCAATTACGGCAATGTTACCAGCGTGGCCGATGGCGAAAGCATGGTGCAGCAGGCATTGGATGCCTTTGGGCGGCTCGATATTGTGGTCAACAACGCGGGTAATATCCGCAATCAACTCTTCGTCAAAATGAGTGAGGAAGAGTGGGATAGCGTCATTGCAGTACACCTCAAAGGTTTGTTTTCAGTAACAAGGCAGGCGGCAGAAATCTTCCGCAAGCAGGGCAGTGGTCGCATTGTGAATACAGCGTCTGAAGCGGGTCTGGGCGGTTATGCCGCCTCGAATTATGCTGCAGCAAAAGAGGGCATTGTCGGCTTTTCTCGTACCCTGGCTTTAGAGCTTGGGCCCTACAATGTCACTACTAACGCCATTCGCCCTCGTGCCGGTACGCGCATGGCCGGTGCTGTGGATATGAAAAAGGCGCTGGAAATGGCCCGTGCTGGCAAGTTGCCGCTGCCCGAATTTATGTTTGAAATTGAAGATATGACGGAAGACTCCGAGACCTTTGCCCCCGAGCAGGTTTCACAATTGGTGGTTTTTCTCTGCACCGAGGCGGCTTCGCATATTAATGGCCGTGACTTTATTGTCGGCGGTGGTGAAATCACCCTGGTTTCTCTACCCACCAAAGAGCGCAGTATTTTTAGCGATACCCGTTGGACTCAGGAGCAATTACAGGACTTGATGCCGAAGACTTTGGCTAAAGGGCTGAAAAACCCGGCGGCACCACGCACCTAATACAGCATTTTTTACAGTTGTCATTATTGAAGCGGGTTCAGTGATACTGAGTCCGCTTTTTAATGGACGGCAATTTCTTAAGCGCGGGGTGAACTGCCTCAATTTCGTCGGCGGCTAAACCGGGGCCAGAGGGCGATAGCTGACCGTATTGTGTCAATTGCACGGGTGACAGCGGGCCAACAATACTGCCAAGTTCGGATAGCTTGATGCCCGATCGGACGAGGAAGTAGATATAGCTTTGCTGCAGGCAAGTACTGTTGATACTTGATGGCTCACTCAGCCCCGCATCAATAGCGGCACAGCTGAGCATGGCATTAAAAAACGTATCGTCAGTTTCTTCATCGGCAGACAGCCATTGGGGTGCGCCCTGGGTTTTTGCCAGCAATTCTTGTAACGCTGGGGGTATGGCTAGCGCCCTGGGATTAAATGTGTTGAGTTGTATTTGCTGTGGGGTTTGTTGATGAGAGGTTTGCTCGGGAAGCGTAAAACTCTCGGGCTTCAATGCTCCCAGTTCATCGGGTCTAATGCCCGATAACAGCAGAGCGATGAGTTGTTGTGTTGGCAGATCTGCTGCAGCGAGTAGCGCTTTGATTTCCCTTTCCTCAAGTTCTCTGACGCTAGTGTCGACAGAGGGCTTGCCTAAAAGTGTGCTCGCACTTTGTTCCAGGGAGAGGCCCTCATTCCTGGCTTCATCTAATAATTGTGCCTGAGGTATTTGTTTTTCTGGGTTTGCAGCCAGGCGTGAGTCAAGGATGGTGACATAGTTGGGTGCTGGTGCCTGGTTTTGATTGTCGTCATGAGTACGGCGCAGGAATTCATACAGCCAGACGGCCAGTAAACCCAGTAGCAGCGAGCAGACCGCAATAATTCCGGCATCGCGCCAATAGAGGGGGTAAACCGCTGTGTCTGATGCGTAAGCCGGTTCGATAATTTGAATTTGCGGGTATTTTTGCTGCTGCTCAATATGCAGATCAGTGATGCGTTGCAGGATGACACGCTTGTGCTCTTCGAGTTGAATCAGCTCTTCTTTCATCGCCTCGTGTGCCGAGAAGCTATTGCTAAAAGTGAGGGCGGTTTGTTTGTAATCGTCAAGTTGACGTTGCAGTGCAATTTCGGCAATTTTTGCCGCTTGATAGTTACGTGATGCCGTTGCTAGCACGAGGGATTGACCGGCGGCTTCTTTCTCGGCAAGTGTTTTTTCTATAGCGGCCAATTGCTCGGGAATGGCTTTCATTTCCGGATGCAGGGCCATGTAGTCACGTGTGTATTTATTATCCAGTTCGGTGAGCTTGTCCTGTAATCGTCTTTGGCGCAGCTGTAAATCAGAGAAGGCGCGTTCATCACTGGGTGCTATCAGCGTTTTTCCCTGAGCGGCTGCAGCCTGTATGGCGTCAAGTTCGGCTTTCGTGGTGACGCGTTTTTCAAGTGCGGTGTTAAGAGCGTCTGTCAGCCCCTTGAGTTTGGCGTAAACCTCATTTTCATCTCTGCCTAAAGAGAGGATGTTGTTATTGGCGCGGAACTTTTCGAGTTCTTCGCGCTTGCTGACAACTTCATTTTCTATGCGGGTTTGCTGCTCTAATAGAGCGCTAGTAGTCTCGGCAACATTTTTTTCAATAGCGTCACGACGCGATTGGGCATAGGTGGCTATGAGGGTGTTGAGCAGAATTGGGAGTATTTCAGCGTTGTAGCCTTTGGCGCTAATCTCAAGCAAATTGCTTGCGTCGAGTGGCGCAACGCTCAGCATTTTTTGGAATTCGGCACTATCGTTTGGTAGTGATCCTGTTGCATATTCTTCGGCACGAAGTTGTGCCAATGTGGTATCTAAGGTCTCTCGGGCGCGCAACAGGTTCTTTTGTATGAGGCCGTGCTGCAAGCTTGGGTCTGCTATTTCGGCGCCAACCTGGTTGGGCGTAACGGTGAGTAAAACCGCTGAACTCGCATAAATTGCCGGTCGGCTAAAATCGTAAATTAGGCCCAGGCTGGCACACAATAGGGTGGTGATAAAGAAAATGCGGAAGCGTTGAGATTGATGCCAGGGGATTCTTTTTTTAAAGGGACGAGGGTAATCAATGTTACCAAACCCTGGGCCTGGCGTGTTGCCGGGATAAGTCCCGGCCGGTTCCGCAAGAGGTAGCTTGTTGCTAGTCATTCCTCATCCCTGTTGTTCGCATTGCATTGGTTGCTTAATTTTACAGCGTTTATTCCAGCAAAATACGCAATTGCGTTTTTAGAATTTTACCGTAATTGTTTTTTGGCAGCTGGGCCACAAAGTGATAGTGCTTGGGGCGTTTAAAGCGGGCCATATTGTCGATACAAAACGCGTCGAGTTGTGCTTTGTCGAGAGTAGCCGTTTCCCGTTGCACGACAAAGGCGACGACTACCTCTCCCCAGTCGGGGTCGGCTTTGCCAATCACCGATACTTCAATAATGTCTGGGTGTTCAAGCAGGATTTCTTCGACTTCCCGAGGATAAATGTTGGTGCCGCCGCTGATGATTAAATCCTTCGAGCGGTCTTTCAAGGTTAAATAACCCTGAGCATTGAGCATGCCCATATCGCCGGTAAAGAGCCAGCCATCGACAATGGTCTTTGCCGTTGCTTCGGGGTTTTGCCAATAACCACGCATCACGGTATCGCCGTTAACGAGTATCTCGCCGACTTCGCCGTCGGGGAGTTTGTTGCCATCCTCGTCGGCAATGCGGATTTCAACCGGCACCTGAGCGCAGCCGACAGAGGCGAGGAGTTCGTCCAGTGGCAGGTCGTCCCGGCCGAGGTGGTCGGCACGATTGAGGCAGCTGATGGTCATTGGGGTTTCGCCCTGGCCGTAGATTTGTGCAAATTTATTGCCAAAGCGCTCCATCGCGACTTTGATGTCGGCGACATACATCGGCCCACCGCCGTAAATCATTACCTTTAAGTTGTCGGTGTTTTCATCTTTTGCCGGGGGTGTTTCGACCATGCGCTTAATCATGGTCGGCGCGGCAAACATCGACACTTGTGGATAGTGCTTGATGAGCTGGAGGATTTCTTCTGGCTCAAAGCTGCCACTCTGGGAAACAACCTGGTGGGCACCGGCGGCAATATTAGGAAAGGCGTAAAGACCGGAGCCGTGGGACATGGGTGCGGCGTGAAGCAGGGTAGCACCGGGTTCGATGGTGTCGACACTGGCGAAGTAGCTTTGCGTCATCGCCATTAAATTGCGATGGCTGAGCATCGCACCCTTGGGCTGGCCTGTGGTGCCGCTGGTGTAAAACAGCCAGGCAATGGCGTCGGGCTCGCATTGTTGCAGGGCTAAAGGGGGCGATTCATAGACTTGTTGAAATGCTGTGGAATTAACGCTGATGAATGATTTTAGCGTGTCGACGGTGTTGTTTAATTCACCAATCGTATCGTTGAAATCATCGGTAATAAAAGCGTGGGTTGCGCCACTGTTTTCCAGAATATAGGCGAATTCCCGGCGGTGCAGTTTGGCGTTGACCGGTACAGCGGTGAGCCCCGCATGCAAAACACCAAACAACACTTCTATGTACTGGGGTGAGTTTTTCATCACCAGTGCGATGCGCTCGCCGGGCTGGCATTGCAGCTCGTTTTTCAAATAGCTGGCAATGGCTGCAGTACGTTGTGCCAATGTGGCGTAGTCGCAGTGGGGCTCAAGCCCGCTGGACAGCGCCCTGTGTTGAGGGAAGCGGCAGGCAGATTTTTCAAGTAGGGCGGCAATATTCATTGGCTTAAATCAGGTTGTTCAAGATGGGGCGATTCTCTGTTATTTAACAGGCGCTGGCAAATGCCTGAGCGTCGAAATCGAATATATCTACTTTACGTGTCGAATCGACTGAGGTGATTACTGGTGGTAACGGCCAGGTTACACTCTTGTGCTGAGCTGGGTGCTGCTGTTTAATTCGGGGCACGTTGATTTACAGGGAGAGTTCGCCAAATGTTGCACCAGAAAGATTCTGTTAGAGAGCAGCTCGACGATGATATTTATGCATCGAGAGACGCCGCCTTAAGACTGCCAAAATATAAAATGCCCGAGCAGGAACACAACGCCCAGGTGATCCATGCTTTGATTACCGATGAATTGATGCTGGATGGTAACTCTCGCCAAAATTTGGCGACTTTTTGCCAAACATGGCTGGAGCCCGAAGTGCTTGATTTGATGGAGCACTCCGTCGACAAGAACCTGGTTGATAAAGATGAATACCCGCAAACAGCCGAAATTGAAAGTCGCTGTGTGCATATCCTTGCCGATTTGTGGAACTCCCCTGACTCTGCCAATGCCACCGGAACTTCGACCACCGGTTCGAGTGAAGCGGCAATGTTGGGCGGCATGGCTTTGTTGTGGCGCTGGCGAGATGCCCGGAAGGCGCAGGGAAAGCCCCATGAAAAACCCAATTTGGTCACCGGGCCAGTGCAAGTTTGCTGGCATAAGTTTTGTCGCTACTGGGACGTCGAGTTGCGTGAAATTCCCATGGCAAGTGACCGCTATATTATGAACGGTGAGGAAGTTGTTTCTCGTTGTGATGAAAATACTATCGGTGTCATCCCAACGCTGGGTGTGACGTTTACAGGGCAATTTGAACCGGTTGAAGAAGTCAGTGCGGCGCTGGATCAACTGGAAAAACAAACCGGCCTCAATATTTCTATGCATATCGATGCCGCGAGCGGTGGCTTTCTGGCACCCTTCCTAGAACCGGAGCTGGTGTGGGACTTTCGTCTGCCACGGGTTAAATCTATCAATACTTCGGGTCATAAGTTTGGTCTCGCACCCCTCGGGGTCGGTTGGGTGATTTGGCATAATAAAGAAGACCTGCCCGATGACCTGGTCTTTAAGGTTAATTACCTGGGGGGTGACATGGTTGATTTTGCCCTTAATTTTTCCAAGCCCGGCAGTCCGGTGGTCGCCCAATATTATAATTTTCTACGTTTGGGCAAAGAGGGTTATCGCAATATTCATTCGGTGTGCCGAGAGTTGGCGGTATATCTTTCAAAAGCTATTGCAGAGCTAGGGCCTTTTGAGATTATTTATGATGGCAGCGATGGTATCCCGGCGCTGAGCTGGAAGTTAAAACCTGGTATGAATCACACTTTTAGTTTGTTTGATTTTGCCGATCGTCTGCGCGCGCGTGGCTGGCAAGTGCCGGCTTATGCCTTGCCCGCCGACATTGAAGATCAGGTGATTCAGCGAGTTTTAGTGCGCCATGGTTTTAGCCGAGATTTGGCGGATTTGTTGTTAGAGGACTGTCAGAGAGCACTCGATCATCTGGCGAAGCACCCCGCTACCAATCCCATGACAGAAGATGAAGGGGGAGGTTTTAAGCATGGCTGAGCCTCGTGCACCGCTGTTGTTGCGGGTGTGGAGGCTTGATTCCCGGTTTTTGAATGGCTGGATAGCCAGTTTATTTATGGTAGGTGCAGCCCTCTTTGCCTTGGGCTGCGCACTCTATTTGTTGGGTAGTGACGATGCCTTTGTTCTGGATAGTATTTTTTTTGTTGGCTCAATATTCTTTACGGCAGCGGCTTTTAGTCAACTGCATCAGGTGCTTGGTGGTGAGGCGGGAAGTACGAAAACCCGACGGGAGATAATACGTCGAGCCTGTAACAGACAGTCCATCGATGTGCCGTTGATGTCTGCATTTTCCCAGTTTGTCGGCACCTTAATGTTCAATATCAATACCTTTGATGCCTTCTTCGAGCTGCAGTGGTTTGCCGAGGGATTACTGGTCTGGACGCCAAATATTATGGGCTCCCTGTTATTTCACTGGTGGAGCTGGCCTACAATCCGGCGCCGTCAGGGGATACATTGGTGGATAGGCTACATCAATTTTGTCGGCTGTGTGGCCTTTCTGGTGTCGGCATTACTCGCTTTTTTTGTTGCCGCTTGGGCCGCTAGTGGGTCCGTTATATTCACTCTGTTAGGCGCTTGCTGCTTTTTCGTCGCTGCTTTATTAATGTGGCCTGAGATGTATAGCCGTAAAGGCGCTAAGCCATCATGTGGTCGCAATGTTTGAGGGCATTAATCTGAGTGCCAATATGTTCTTTATATTGCTCCACTTTGTGATTGTGACCTTGACGCTATTGCGGGTGCTGCTTCGTCCCTACCGTGAGCCCGCTGCTCGAATTGCCTGGATAGCGGTTATTGCGACATTACCCTTTATTGGTGTATTGGCTTATCTGTTTTTCGGTGAAGTTAATATTGCTTATAGGCAGAAAATAAAAATTAAAGCTGTGTTTGAAAATAACCGGCTGTCGGATACCTCTGTGGTGGTTGAGCAGCATAAAGCAGAAATCCCACTCAATTTTGAACAGGTTTTTAAGCTCGGACAATCCATTAATGGCTTTTCGCCCATGGGCGGTAACAGCGCTGTTTTAATGGCAGATTCAAATGCCATGATTGCGTCTCTAGTGGCTGATATTGAGCGTGCGCAGCACCGTGTTCACCTGCTGTTTTATATTTGGCTGATCGACAATAATGGCTGTAAAGTCATTGATGCTCTTAAGCGTGCGGCTGCTCGCGGGCTTGAATGTCGGGTCATCGTCGATAGTGTTGGCTCTAGCACTTTGATACGGTCTAAACACTGGTCTGCAATGAAAAATGCGGGTGTATCTTTGGCTGTGGCATTGCCCGTTGGCAACCCTTTATTTAAAGTTTTTATGGGTCGAATTGATCTGCGTAATCATAGAAAAATCGTTGTTATAGATGGTGCTACTACCTATTGCGGTAGCCAGAATTGTACTGATCCCGAGTTTTTACCTGAAGCTAAATTTGCCCCCTGGGTCGATGTCATGCTGCGTGTTGAGGGGCCTGTTGCGCAACAAAACGAGCAGCTCTTTGTCAGTGACTGGATGGCCTGGGCGCATGAAGATATTCGTGTTTTGCCAGGCTTGCCAGCGGCTGGTTTAGGGCAAGGCTTTACGGCTCAGGTTTTTGGTACAGGCCCTGGTAATAGGCCCCTGGCCATGTCTCAGATGATCGTTGCCTTGATCACCTCCGCACAGAGAGAGCTGGTCATTACTACACCCTATTTTATTCCTAACGAGGCTATTCAAAGTGCATTGCAGGCGGCAGCCTGGCGTGGTGTGAGAACGACAGTTATTTTCCCCGCGAGAAATAATTCCTGGATCGTACAGCGGGCGAGCCGTAGTTATTATCAGGAGTTACTAGCAGCAGGTGTTATTATTTATGAGCACACCGAGGGCCTGTTGCATTCAAAGACTTTAACTGTTGATCGTAAGTTTACGATGCTGGGTTCGGCCAATTTAGATCGACGAAGTTTTGATCTTAATTATGAAAATAATATGCTTATTTTTAGCGAAGGTGTTACTGCAGATCTTGTGGCGCGGCAGGAAGAATATGTGCGCCATGCCAAGCTCATTACACTCGACCTTGTCGGTTCGTGGTCGCTATCCAGCAGGCTGGTGAATAATACCCTGGCTGTTCTCAGTCCCATTCTTTAAATTAAAGGACAAGAGTCGCACTTTGCCCGTGCTAAGTGCGATCCTTATCGTCATAACTTACGGCTCTACTCGCGTGTCAGTAAACGAATAACCTTCAATTAATTCTGATGTTTTTTCGTTAGTGGTGATTTCCGTAAATTTAATTTTATTGTCACCGATTAATTCGTAAGCATATTTGTCGGCTTTGTCATGGACGCCATTTTGCTTTTCGTAAAAGTATTCGCCCTCTAACCACCAGGTACCTTCGTTAGTCTCTGTGCTTTTGATGACGCTGTATTCATAACTTTTATAAATCAATTGAAAAGTGCCGTCGGCTTTACGGGTTTGTAGCCAGCTGTCTTTACGGTTCTTGTTTTTGTGCGCGTATTCGCCGACCCACGCACCGACGAATTTTTCTAGTTCGGGTGCTTTGCTTTCGGCGTGGGTGTTGATGCCTGTGCAGCTGAGTAGGATGGCTAATAATAAAGTTCTGATTTTCATAATGGATTCCAGGTGTTTAGTGGATTGTGGGTTACTGAGCATCAAAAGACTGGCCGCTAATACCTTTGCTGTCCGGCCCCAGCAGGTAGAGATAGGCAGGCATAATTTGTTCGGGAGTGAGCAGCGTGCCGGGGTCTTCTGCGGGGTAGGCAACGGCGCGCATGGGGGTGCGGGTGGCACCCGGGTTGAGGCAGTTGACGCGAACATTGCTGACTTCTTCAAGCTCACCGGCGAGGACTTGTGCGAGACCTTCGGTGGCAAATTTCGAGACTGCGTAAGCTCCCCAAAAGGGGCGACCTTTGCGCCCGACACCGGATGAGGTGAAGACAATGGCGGCGTCATCAGCGGTTTTTATTATCGGCAGCAGCGCTTTTGTGAGCAGGAACTGGGCGTTGAGATTAACCTGCATCACTTGCTGCCAAATTGGTGCTTGATAGTTGGCGATAGTGGTGCGCTGGCCGAGCATCCCCGCATTGTGCAGAAGGCCGTGTAAGCCGCCAAACTCCTGTTCGATATTGCTGGCCATGGTTTGGTAATCCTGCTCGGTAGCCCCTTCAAGGCAGAGCGGATAAATAGCCGGGGTCGGTGAGCCTGCGTTCTCTATTTCATCGTAAACCGCTTCGAGTTTTTCGACGGTGCGCCCGAGCAGAATAACCGTTGCACCGTGGGTCGCGAAACTGATCGCCGCCGTGCGACCAATGCCGCTGCCAGCGCCGGTGACAAGAATCACGCGGTCGTGCAGGCAGTTTTCCGCTGGCTGATAGGTTTTTGGATCTTGAGTGCTCATGGTCATAGTTTTTACTTAGGTTAGCGGGTTTGTCGTATTGGTGATGATTCTGACGAATCTCAGGCAATCAGTAAATCATAGAGTTGCCGGGAGTCGTCGACCAGGTAATCAGCGGCCCAGTCTTGCGGGTTTTCATCTTCGTCGATATAGCCAAAAGCCGCAGCGATGGTTGCGGTGCCAGCGTTGCGACCGGATTCGATGTCGCGCAGGTGGTCGCCGATAAATACCGTGTGTTGGGGGGCGACGCCGAGTTGGCTGCAGGCCAGTAGCACGGGCTCAGCGTGGGGCTTGTTGTGCTCAACATCGTCGGGGCAGACAACGGATTGCGGTGCGGGCTGCAGGGCGAGGCCTTCGAGTATCGCGTCGGTAAAGCGGCGTGGTTTATTGGTGACAATGCCCCAGGGGATATTGCGCTGGCCGAGGGCGTCGAGCAGCTGCGCCAGGCCGGGAAAGAGGCAGGTTTTTTGCGCTAGATGCTCAAAATAAATATCGAGGAATTCTGTCCGCAGTGTTTCGAAGCCGGGGTCACCCTCGTTGCAATTAAAGGCATGGCCGAGCAGCCCGGCAGAGCCGTGGGTGATGGTGGCGCGAATATCGTTTTCCGCCAATGTCGGCCGTTGGTGGCGCGTTAAAATACTATTTATCGACGTAGTAAAGTCGGGCGCGGTGTCGAGCAGAGTACCGTCGAGGTCAAACAATACGGCCTGATAGTTTGCGGGTGACATGCACGACTTTCCTTTTATATAGCGGGCTTTAAAATTGACGACGGGTGGTTGAAGCCGGCGTTTCGCTAAGCCGGTTTGCGGGCATGCATTAGATAGTTAATGCTGACATCGCGCTCGTTGAGGCTGTATTTTTTACTCAGCGGGTTGTAAACCATGCCGGTCATTTCAGTCACTTCAAGCCCGGCCTCTCGCGCCCAGCGCGTTAGCTCAGAGGGGCGAATAAAACTGCCGTAGGTGTGGGTGCCTCGGGGCAGCATGTTGAGCACGTATTCGGCGCCGACAATCGCAAATAGGAAAGCCTTGGGGTTGCGGTTGATGGTCGAGAAGTAAACATCGCCACCGGGCTTCACCAGCTGCGCGCAGGCTTTAATGATGGATGAGGGGTCGGGCACGTGTTCGAGCATTTCCATGCAGGTGACCACATCGTAGTTTGCTGGGCTTTGTTCGGCCAGTTGTTCCGCAGTGATTTGTTGGTAGTCAACATCGACACCCGATTCAAGGCTGTGCAGGCGGGCGATTTGCAGTGGCGTTTTGCCCATGTCGATGCCTTTCACCTGTGCGCCGCGTTGGGCCATTGCTTCGCAGAGTATGCCGCCACCGCAACCAACGTCGAGTAGGGCTTTTTCGGCCACTGGTGATAGTTGGTCTATCCAGTTGGCGCGCAGGGGGTTGATGTCGTGCAGGGCTTTGAACTCGCTATTGCGATCCCACCAGCGGCTGGCGAGGGCTTCGAATTTGGCAATTTCCGCCGCATCAACATTGTGTGTGCTGGGTGAATCGTTGCTGCTCACGTCTTTGTTCTCCGGGTGTCTTTTGTTGTGCTGTTTGCTTACAAGTTGGGGGCAGTGTTAGCGCTCCGCCTGTATTTTTGCTTGCCAGGTCTGGGCTTTTTTAACGAGTTCGCTTTGGTCGGTGTGGAGTAGCTGGCCGTCTTCGACCCGCAACTTGCCGTCGACCCAGGTGTGGCTTACTCGGCTTGCGCTATCGGTATAAATAAGCTGCGAAAACGCATTATACAGAGGCTGGCTGGCGATACCGGAAAGATCAATGGCGACTAGATCGGCGGCTTTGCCGACTTCGATGCTGCCGGTATCAGTGTCAATACCGAGTGCTCGCGCACCATTAATAGTCGCCAGTTCCAGTGCTTCGTGGGCCGGCAGTAGTTCGGGATTGCCGGACACGCCTTTGGCAATCAGTGCGGCGGTGCGCGCTTCGCCGAGCAGGCTGAGGTCGTTGTTGCTGGCGGCACCGTCGGTGCCCAGCGCGATGTTAATACCGGCCTTTTGCAGGGCGTCTATCGGGCAAAAGCCATTGCCGAGCTTAAGGTTGGATTCGGGGCAGTGAATAACGTGGCTGCCGCTTTCAACCAGTAGGGCGATATCACTGTCGATCAATTGGGTCATGTGCACGCACTGGGTGAGGGGTGACAGCAGGCCGAGCTTACTGATGCGTTCAATGGGGCGCAGGCCGTGATCGGCAATGCTTTGTGCCACTTCATCGGCACTTTCATGCAGATGAATTTGAATCGGCGCGTCGAGTTCACCGGCCAGCGTCGCTATTTTTTCCAGTGCCGGGTCGTTAACCGTATAGGGCGCATGGGGGCCGAAGGCGATGGAAATGCGCTTGTCGTCGCGGAACTCATCCCGCAGGGCCAGACCTTTGTGGATGTATTCGTCGGCATTGCGTGCCCAGGCGCTGGGGAATTCAAGCACGGGAAAGGCCAGCTGGCATTTGATGCCATTGCTGCGGGCGGCGCGGGCTGTTTGGTCGGGGAAAAAATACATGTCGCTAAAGCAGGTGGTGCCACCGAGGAGCATTTCGGCGATGGCGATTTCGGCGCCATCGTAAACGAATTCTTCGCTCATCCAGCGGCTCTCCACAGGCCAGATCGATTCATTCAGCCAGGTGTGCAGGCTTTGGTCGTCGGCGTAGCCGCGCAATAGCGACATGGCCGCGTGGCCGTGGGCGTTGATTAAGCCGGGAATTAATAGCGAGTCGGGTAGGTCGTATTGCTGCTCAGCGCTAAAGCGTTGTTGCGCTTCGCCACTGGGTAGAAGAGCGATAATTCTGCCGTCGCGGATGGCGATGCTGCAGTCGCGCAGCACGGTGTTGCGCGGTACGACGGGAATTAGCCAGCCGGCGTTGATGAGAATGTCGATGTTTTCTTCAGGCATGTTTGTCGGGGGTGCTCGGCGTTGGCAATGGGGCAAAAATGCGGAGTATAGCCTACTGGGCGAGCACCTGACGGGGCCGGTCAAAATAGGCCTGTCGGTGAAGTTTTATGCTACAATTTCGCGCTTATGTGTCGGCAAAAGAGTGCGGTGCCAGTAGAGCGCTGCCCAGGTCGGGCAAGACGGGAATTTCCAGGATATAAGTGGGTATGGTTGAAACAGCCGAACAAGTAGTACCGGTTAATATTGAACATGAACTGAGTAAGTCCTATCTCGATTACGCCATGAGTGTGATTGTTGGACGGGCGTTACCGGATTTGCGCGATGGTCTCAAGCCTGTGCATCGGCGCGTTCTGTTCGCGATGAGCGAGCTCAATAATGACTGGAATAAACCCTATAAAAAGTCGGCCCGTGTGGTCGGTGATGTGATTGGTAAATACCATCCTCACGGTGATTCCGCCGTATACGACACCATCGTTCGCATGGCTCAGTCGTTTTCACTGCGCTATCCGTTGGTGGATGGTCAGGGCAATTTTGGTTCGGTCGATGGTGACTCCGCTGCGGCAATGCGTTACACCGAAATCCGCATGTCGAAAATCGCCCACTCCCTGTTGGCGGATCTCGATAAAGAGACCGTCGACTTCGTCCCCAATTACGACGAGTCGGAGTGGATTCCCGACGTGCTGCCGACGCGCGTGCCCAACCTGCTGGTCAATGGTTCGTCCGGTATTGCTGTGGGCATGGCGACCAATATTCCGCCGCACAATCTGCGTGAAGTTATCTCCGCCTGTCTGGCGTTGATTGAAAACAAAGACATTAGTATTGATGAGTTAATGACACTGGTGCCGGGGCCAGACTTTCCCACCGCCGGTATCATTAATGGTCGGGCGGGTATTCTCGAAGCCTACCGCACCGGGCGTGGGCGCATTTATATTCGCGCCAGAGCTGAAGTTGAGGTCGACGAAAAAACCCAGCGCGAGACCGTCATTATTAGTGAGATTCCCTATCAGCTGAACAAAGCCAAGCTGGTTGAGAAGATCGCCGAGCTGGTTAAAGACAAGAAAATTGAAGGCATTTCCGAACTGCGCGATGAGTCTGATAAAGACGGCTTGCGGGTGGTGATTGAACTGAAGCGTGGCGAGATGGGCGATGTGCTGCTCAACAACCTCTATGCTCAGACCCAGCTTGAAAGTGTGTTCGGCATTAATATCGTCGGCATCGTCGACGGTCAGCCGCAAACGGTTAATCTCAAGCGCTTGCTGGAAATCTTCGTGCGCCACCGCATGGAAGTGGTCACCCGTCGTACCACCTTTTTATTACGCAAGGCGCGGGAGCGGGGCCATATTCTTGAAGGCCTGGCCGTGGCTATTGCCAATATCGACCAGGTAATCGCCTTGATTAAAGGTTCGCCAACGCCTGCCGATGCCCGTCAGGGCTTGCTCGATATGGGCTGGAGCGCGGCGGAAGTACTGCCCTTTTTAGAGCGTGCCGAGGGCGCCTGTCGTCCCGATGAGTTGAGCGCCCAGTACGGTCTGCGCGACAACAAATACTACCTGTCTGAAGCTCAGGCTCAGGCGATTCTCGAGTTGCGCCTGCACCGTTTAACGGGCATGGAGCATGAGAAGTTACTGGCGGAGTATCAGGTGAAGCTCGACGAAATCGTTGAGTATCTGGAAATTCTTGGCGATACCGGTCGCTTGATGGCTGTTATTAAAGAAGAACTTATAGCCATCGACGAAGAGTTCGGCGATGAGCGTAAGACTGAAATTGTTGATTCGCGCCGTGATTTGACCATTGCCGATCTCATTCCCGAAGAAGATCGCGTGGTAACAATTTCCCACGGCGGTTATGCTAAAACTCAGCCTCTGGCGGACTACCAGGCCCAGCGCCGTGGTGGCACCGGGCGTTCGGCGACAGCAGTGAAAGACGAAGATTTCGTCGAGCACCTGCTGATTGCCAATACTCACAACACGATTTTGTGTTTCACCAATGCCGGCAAGGTTTATTGGTTGAAAGTGTTTGAAATCCCCGTCGCTAGCCGCAATGCCCGTGGTCGTCCGATGGTGAATTTACTGCCCCTGGATGAGGGTGAGCGCATTACCTCAATGCTGCCGGTGGAAGAATACCGTGACGACCAGTATGTGTTTATGGCAACGGCCAATGGCACGGTGAAGAAGACTGAATTGTCTGCTTTTGCCCGTCGCCGTAGTGTTGGCTTGCGCGCGCTGGCGCTGGAAGAGGGCGATCGTTTGATAGGCACGGCAATTACCGATGGTGATTGCGATGTCATGTTGTTCTGTTCCAGTGGCAAAGTGACGCGCTTTAACGAGAACGACGTGCGAGCCATGGGTCGCACAGCCAAGGGTGTACGCGGTATGCGTGTGCCGGAAGGTGAAGAGTTGATTTCACTGATTATCCCCGCCGAGGACAAAACGATTTTGACCGTTTGCGCCAAGGGCTACGGCAAGCGTACATCGCTGACCGAATTTCCCAATTACAAGCGCGGGGGCCAGGGCGTGATCGCCATTCAAACCTCCGAGCGCAACGGCCATTTAGTTGGTGCCGTGCAGGTTGATGCCAGTCACGAAATTATGCTGATTTCTGATCAGGGTACGCTGGTTCGTACTCGTGTCGACGGCATTCCTACTCTGGGTCGTAACACCCAGGGTGTGCGCTTGATTCGTGTGCGTGAGGACGAAACCCTCGTCGGCGTGGCGGATATTCAGGAAGAAGAAGCTGAAGTCGTTGTAGAAGGTGAGGTTGAAAATGGCGCTGAAGCGGCTTCGCCCGGCTCTGAATCAGATACAGATACAGGCAGCAGTGATGACTGATGATAAGAGTGCCGCTGGCACGACTGTCGATCTGCCCGCTTTGCGTGATCAGATTGATAGCATCGACAAGCAATTACTGACGCTAATTAGCGAGCGGGCGCGTTGTGCCCAGAGTGTTGCCGAAGTGAAGGTCGCCTGTGGCGATGCCGTTTTTTATCGGCCGGAAAGAGAAGCACAGGTACTGCGCAAGGTAATGGAGGCTAACGCTGGCCCCCTTGACGATGAAGAAGTCGCCCGCCTGTTCCGTGAAATTATGTCGGCCTGCCTGGCCCTTGAACAGCCGGTCACAGTGGCTTTTCTCGGCCCGGAAGGTACCTTTACTCAGGCTGCAGCGTTAAAGCATTTTGGTCATTCAGCCGTGAGCCGGCCAATGACAGCTATCGATGAGGTGTTTCGTGAAGTCTCGTCGGGGGCAGTGAATTACGGTGTAGTGCCTATTGAGAATTCCACCGAGGGGGTGGTGAATCATACCCTCGATAGTTTTGTCGAGTCTTCGCTGAAGATTTGCGGTGAAGTTGAATTGCGTATTCATCATCACTTTATGCTCGGCGACAATACTAAAGCTGAGAATATCACTCGGGTTTACTCCCACTCCCAATCGTTAGCCCAGTGTCGTAAATGGCTGGATGCGAATTACCCGGGCATTGAGCGCATTCCCGTTAGCAGCAATGCCGAAGCGGCGCGGCGGGTGCAGGGTGAGTGGAATTCGGCGGCCATAGCCGGTGATATGGCAGTGCAACTTTATTCGCTGGAAAAAATTCACGAAAAAATTGAAGACTACCCGGATAATTCGACGCGTTTTCTGGTCATAGGGCGGGATGATATTCCACCCAGTGGCGATGATAAAACCTCGATTATTGTTTCAGTCAACAATGCCCCGGGTGCTTTGTATTTGTTGCTGGAGCCCTTTCAGACTCACGGTGTCGATTTGACCCGTGTCGAGACTCGGCCAGCGCGCAGCGGCACGTGGAGCTATGTGTTTTTCATTGATTTTGTCGGTCATCAGGATGATGAGAATGTCATGGCAGCGTTGGCTCAGGTACGGGAAGTAGCGGCAGATTTACGCATTTTAGGCTCCTACCCCAGCGCGGTACTTTAAGCATTCGTTGTTGACCTTTTTATAAGGGGTAAATCCCCCCCCCCATGTTTTAAACGCTGGTTTTTACGTACTGCAAATTTCGCGAATACCTTGTTATGACTGATTTATCGACAGTGAATATGACGGCGCCTATGGGTCGACTCTTGGTGGTTGGCCTTGGCTTGATCGGCGGCAGTTTGGCGCTGGCAGCACGGCAGCGCCATTTATTTCGTGAGGTGATTGGTGCTTCACGCAGTCCGGCGACTTTGCAGAAAGCCTTAGAGTTGGGCATTGTCGACCGGGTGGAAAGTGATTTGCCGACGGCACTGGCGGCAATGGAGGCCGGTGATATCGTGGTTGTTGGCGTGCCGACATTAACGGTGCCCAATATCATTACGCAATTAAAAGAGCACCTAGCGCCAGAGGTGAGTTTCACCGATGTGGCGAGTGTTAAGGGCAGTATTGTTGCCTCGGTTAAAGATATTTACGGTGCGGTGCCAGCACAATTTGTACCGGGCCATCCTATTGCAGGCTCGGAAAAAAGCGGCGTTGCGGCCTCTTTGCCAGATCTTTACGACGACCATCGTGTCATTCTTACGCCGTTGTCTGAAACGGGTGAGGCGCACACGGCTCGTGTTGCGGCTATGTGGCGCGGCGTGGGTGCAACCGTGAGTGAAATGCCGGTGGAAGAACACGATGAGGTCCTGGCGGCGACCAGTCATTTGCCTCACCTGCTGGCGTATTCACTGGTCGATACTCTGGCAGGGATGGAAGAAAACCGCGAAATATTTCGTTATGCCGCAGGTGGCTTCAGGGACTTTACACGCATAGCGGCGAGCGATCCCATTATGTGGCACGACATTACGTTGGCCAATAGCGAGGCTATTGTCGAGGTGCTGGATAGTGTTGCCGACCACCTGCAACGCGTACGCACAGCCATTCTCTCAGGTGATAGCGAACACCTGCTCGGCGTTTTTACCCGAGCAAAGGAAGCGCGTCATCATTTCCAAATCATGCTCGACAACAAGGCGTATCTGCAAACTATGGGCTCCACAGAAATTAAATACCGTGTAGAGGCGGGTGGCGTATTGCAGGGCAGGGCCCGGGTGCCCGGCGACAAATCGATTTCCCACCGCTCCATCATGCTGGGTTCGTTGGCTGAGGGCGTAACCGAAGTGTCGGGTTTTCTCGAGGGTGAAGACAGTCTCGCTACCCTGCAGGCCTTTCGCGATATGGGCGTGGTGATTGAAGGGCCGGATAATGGCCGGGTTGTCGTGCACGGTGTCGGTCTACAGGGCTTGAAAGCGCCGGCGGGGCCTCTTTATTTGGGCAACTCCGGCACCTCTATGCGCCTGCTGGTAGGCATATTAGCGGGCCAGACTTTCGATAGCGTGCTGACGGGTGACGACTCTCTCTCCACGCGTCCGATGAAGCGGGTCGCCGATCCTCTGGCGCTAATGGGTGCTGATATAGAAACCGGTGAGGGTGGTACGCCACCTTTGCGCATTAAAGGCAATCGCCCCTTGCAGGGCATTGATTACAAATTGCCGATGGCCAGTGCTCAGGTTAAATCCTGCATTTTGCTGGCAGGCCTGTATGCCAATGGCGAAACCTGTGTCACTGAGCCTGCACCAACTCGTGATCACACTGAGCGCATGCTGAGAGGCTTTGGCTACGGTGTGAAAACTGACGGCGGAGAAGTCACTCTGAGTGGCGGTGGTACTTTGCAGGGCGGGCTCATTGATGTGCCCTCCGATATTTCGTCTGCGACTTTTTTCATGGTTGCCGCATCAATAGCCGAGGGTTCGGATATTACCCTCAGCCACGTCGGTATTAACCCGACGCGCATTGGGGTGATCAATGTTTTGCGTTTGATGGGTGGGGATATTACCCTGTTTAATGAACGTCTCGCTGGCGGTGAGCCGGTGGCCGATATTCGTGTGCGCTCTGCTGTTTTAAAAGGCATTGCGATTCCTGAGGATCAGGTGCCATTGGCCATTGATGAATTCCCTGCCATCTTTGTTGCCGCGGCCTGTGCTGAGGGCACGACGGTGCTAACCGGTGCCGAAGAGCTGCGCGTTAAAGAGAGCGACCGCATTCAGGCGATGGCCGATGGCCTAAAAATACTCGGCATATCCGCTGAGCCAACCGCCGATGGCATTGTTATTGAAGGTGGCCAGCTACAATCTGGTGAAGTCAACAGTCTCGGCGATCACCGTATTGCCATGTCTTTTGCTATCGCTGGCTTAAGAGCTAGCGGATCAATTTCAATTCGCAATTGTAATAACGTGGCGACATCATTCCCGGGCTTTGTCGAGTTGGCAAACACGCTGGGCCTGAAGGTGAGTGAGGAAAATCAATGAATAGTATTAAGGCCCCGATCATTACCATCGACGGGCCAAGTGGCTCTGGTAAGGGCACGATTAGTCAGTTGCTGGCGAGTAAGCTGGGTTTCCACTATCTGGATAGTGGCGCGCTCTATCGGCTCGTCGCCATGGCAGCAAAGCGCCACGGTGTTGCGCTGGATAATGTTGAGGCCTTGGCCGTATTGGCGGCACATATGGACGTTGTCTTTGAAATGGATGAAGAAGGTGGTTCGCCCAAAGTGGTACTGGAAACGGAAGATGTTTCCGACTTGATTCGTGGCGAAGAGGTCGGTGCGCAGGCCTCGAGGGTTGCCGCATTTCCCGAGGTACGCAGTGCTTTATTACAGCGTCAAAAGGCTTTTGCTCGAGAGCCAGGCTTGGTCGCTGATGGCCGCGATATGGGTACGGTAATTTTTCCGGATGCAGAGGTTAAAGTTTTCCTCACCGCGAGTGCTGAAGCACGGGCTGAAAGGCGACATAAGCAGTTGATTGATAAGGGGGAAAGTGGTAGTCTCCGCGACCTCGTTGAGAAGGTGGAAAGCCGTGATGAGCGCGACAGAACCCGCGCGGTGGCGCCTCTACTGCCCGCGCAAGATGCAGTCACTGTTGATAGCACGGCGCTGAGTATCACTGAGGTTCTTGATGCGGTGTTAAATGTCGTTGCTCAGCGACTAAAAATCCAGGTGCTAACTAGGCACTAAGTTGAACAAAGAAATTTGAGCGAAAATTTAACTGAAGTCGCTGGCGTTCACGCCAGTATTGCACCAGTGGCTTCTTAATGTGAATGACCCGAGAGTCTGGCAACTCGGCTGCGGGCACTGGTTACGCGCATTAGCGGCGAGCCAACTAGCCCTTTAAATGAGGTATTACCCGGATGAGCGAAAGCTTTGCTGAACTTTTTGAAGAGAGTTTATTAACGGTTGAAATGGCACCTGGTTCAATAGTAACCGGTGTTGTTATCGATATAGACAAGGACTGGGTAACAGTCCACGCCGGATTGAAATCGGAAGGCGTTATTGCCGTAGAAGAATTTTTCGATGACAACGGCGAATTGGCTGTAGCGATTGGCGACGAAGTGCAGGTATCGCTGGAGACAGTAGAAGATGGCTTTGGTGCCACTAAATTGTCTCGCGAGAA
>MAAC01011245.1_pt1 | contig 115500 bp, 93 predicted proteins | sample 1115981 | NCBI WGS metagenome assembly MAAC01 (sample SAMN04961126, study PRJNA320927) | seawater metagenome | isolation source: sample BD02T64 sea water enriched with oil for 64 days | place: USA:Gulf of Mexico | collected 2013-07-27
CTCCTTTCGGAGCTTAGCGCTTCGTCTTTATGACTTAGCGGTTGCAAATGTATAACCTTTTTCTTTCCGAACAAGCCTTTTCAAATTTTATTTTGAAAAATTTTTAGAGGCTCTAAAAGCATACTAAAACAAAGAACGTTTCTCTCCTGCTTTGCAGCAGTCAAGCGCAACACACTTCCGTATTGCGGTTGCAAATATAGAACTCTTTTATCCCAACCAACAAGCCTTAGTAGCTTTATTTTTTAATCTTTTTTAACGCCTTCTTAATCAGCAATGGATTAGACGTTTGTCGAAAAGGAAGATGAAAGTACAACATTAATTCCGATTACACAATTATTATAGTAATTTACTTTTAATCTACTATTAAATCATAGTATCAAGAGCGCAGCAAGCCCATAAAAATCACTTAGCCCCCTAGTTCATTGCAAGTTATGCCAAGTTGACTTACCATGTCCTCTACCCTATTTGGACTTAAATGGACCGACTCAATTCGCAATACCCTATCAGTGTCTTCCAGATCAACTGACCAGGATTTGATTTGCCACATCGTACTAAATAGAGACTTTAATAAATCTAAAGTATTTGAACTTTTAATATCTGTTCTAAAAATCAGGACTTCCATATACTTTCTTTAAGAATTTTAGGCTAATTTAGCTATGATTTAGATCATGCAGTAACGCTATTAGTATTTCTACTAACGCTAAAAGGATTTTATGAAATTCCAAGCAACATTTGAAGGGGACAAAAATCCCATTTTAAAAGATGAAATTGATATCCTAGCCTCACAGCAAGAAAAGAAACTAATAGAGTACCAAATTACCACCCCCTTTTTCAGAGGAAAGATGATGGAGCAGTTTAATACTGAATTAAACGTGCACTACACATCTTTCAAATCCTATAAGAATCTAATCATTCAAGCCGAGGATAGCACTCCATTTTTTTGCCTAAGCTTTATTTTAAATGGAACGTCCATATTTAAGAATTGTTATATGGATAAAGAAATTAAGTGCAGCGGCTCACAAGCCACCTTACACTATATTAAACAAGGTAAGGGCTGGGCTAATGTTATGGGAAATCAACAACAAGAATTCTTTGAATTACAATTCCCTCCTGAAATTTTCTATTCCCTATCAGAAGATACCTCTTCCAAGATAGACCGATTCCTAAAACGAAGCTCATCTGAAATGGCTATTATTGATTTGAATTATCAAATTACCGTAAGCTCTGAGATGAGAATGATTATTGAACAGATTACCAATTGCAACTTCTCCGGAAAAATAAAGGAGGTATACTATAAGAACAAAGCGTCCGAGCTATTAATGTTATATATATCGGCATTAGAAAATAAAGAACACTATTTCTCTGCGGAGAATAAAGACAAGAAAAAGATCCAACAGGCCAAAGAATTTATATTATCCAATCCGCCCAACAAATTACTCAGCTTAAAAGAGATCTCCTTAGCATCCGGAATAAATGAATTCAAATTAAAAAAAGGATTCAAGGAACTATTCGGAACATGTGTTTCACAATTCATGATTGATAGAAAACTACAACATGCCTATGAACTCATATTAAATAGTGACATGAGTATAAGTGAAATATCTTCCATAGCGGGGTACAGCTACCCTCAACACTTCAGTAAAGCATTCAAAAAACACTACGGAAAAAGCCCTAGCAAATTAAGAAGAGGCTGGGGATTCATCTAGATGATTCATTCATAAATTACCTTAAAAAGGGTATTCGCACTAATTAACTATCACGGCAAGAACTCCATACAATACACCCTCTATATACCTATAATTTTACGTAACTTGCAAATCATTTTTTAGCAATAGACAAGAAATTATATAGTATGAAAGAAGTTGTAATTGTAAGTGCTGTACGTACAGCAATAGGTAGCTTTGGAGGTACACTATCAGGAGTACCTGCACCAGTAATAGGTTCTGCCGCAATCAAAGGAGCGTTAAACAAAATCAACCTAGATGCCAATCTAGTTGAGGAAGTTTATATGGGAAATGTACTTCAAGCCAATGTAGGTCAAGCTCCAGCAAGACAAGCAGCCCTAGGCGCTGGTCTATCTGAAGATGTACCTTGTACTACTGTAAATAAGGTTTGTGCTTCAGGAATGAAAGCTGTTATGTTCGCAGCTCAAGCCATAAAATGTGGTGATAGAGATATCGTTGTTGCAGGGGGTATGGAAAACATGTCTTCTGTTCCTTATTATTTAGACACTGCAAGAAACGGTATGCGATTGGGTGACAAAACTGTAATTGATGGTCTTGTAAAAGATGGCCTTACAGATGTATACTTAAGTCAACATATGGGAGTTTGTGCAGAATCTTGTGCAGAAGGTCATAATTTCAGTCGTGAAGAACAAGATGCATTTGCTGTTGAATCTTACGGTAGAAGTAAAGCAGCTTGGGAAGCAGGTAAATTCAACGAAGAAGTTGTATCTGTTGAAGTTCCTCAAAGAAGAAAAGATCCTATCGTTTTTGATCACGATGAAGAGTATAGCAACTTTAATGCTGAAAAATTTGGAAAGCTAAGAGCGGTATTCAAAAAAGATGGTACTGTTACAGCTGGTAACGCATCAACATTGAATGATGGTGCATCTGCATTGGTTATGATGAGTCGTGAAAAAGCTGAAGAACTAGGCCTTAAGCCAATTGCTAGGGTTCTTTCTTATGCGGATGCTGCACAAAACTCTGAGTGGTTTACTACGGCTCCTGCAAAAGCAGCACCCATTGCTGTAGAAAAAGCTGGGCTTAAAATGGAAGATGTTGAATACTGGGAGTTAAATGAAGCATTTTCTGTAGTTGGTTTAGCCAACATGAAATTGATGAATCTTGACCCAGCAAAAGTGAATGTAAATGGTGGAGCTGTATCCATTGGACATCCACTAGGAAATTCTGGTTCTAGAATTTTGGTTACCCTTATCAATGTACTTAAGCAAAACGGAGCAAAATATGGTGCTGCCGGTATTTGCAACGGTGGTGGTGGAGCTTCAGCGATGGTTATTGAAAACCTTAGCTAAATCAAGCTACTCATAAGAATATTTAAAAGACGCTTTTTTCAAAAGCGTCTTTTTTTTTGCAGAAAGAATTCCCTTCCCTATTTCAAATCTAATTACCCCCTTTAAACCTAAATTGATAGCATAATTTTACCAATAGTTATTTAAGCAAGAAGCAAATGAATAGCTCAAATTGAATTCAAGAAATTCAATACATATCATTATAATAAAAAAAGCCATCGTTGATACGATGGCTTTTTACATTTTATTTGAATCAGTTGATACTATTCAATCTGACTGCAAAGATCTTCTGGAATAAAAATATCTGCTGTGATAGTACCCGTTCTTGATGCATCATCCTGAGTTGAAACGATATTATCAAAATCGCCCCACTGACTAGGATCAGCTGCGAAACCATCCAGACTAATTGTAGTTGAATAAGACTCACCAGCATAATCAGCCAATACCTCATAAGAATGTGAAGGATCTAAAAATAGATAAGCGATTCCATCCACCATCTGTCCCAATTTCCAAACACCATCATCCGTAATATCAAGATAATTGAAGTAAAATGTTGGTCGAATTTCCGTTCCACCTTCTGATGATGAATCCATATCACACAATCCTTTTACATCAAAAGTTGTATAATAGGCCTCAGTAGACCAAGTTACATCCAAAGTGGTATTTCCATCACAAATATTTGCTGCATTCACATCATCAAAAGTTACATCCAAATAGGCATCATTAAAATCAGTAGCCTTAATGATAACCTCCATACCTGAAGGCAACTCATGAACGATATCCGTACCACCTACTTCAGCATAGAACGTTGAAGACCCTAAAAAGGTATTATCAACTGCTTTATACATAGCTGCTTCAACATATACATTGGTACCAGTTGGTATTTGAGAACTTGTAATATTTACAGGTACATCTTCACAAAAGCCTTCACTGAACCAACCAAAGTTCCAATAAGACAAATGCTCTAATTCACCAGTTACCACTAAGGAACCATTTCCACCCATCACTAGAGTATCCATAGTCTCATATGTCCACTCTCCAGTTGACTCATCATAACTCCATAAAGGAACCTCGTTTCCAGCAGCAGCATTGGCCTGACTTACAGGATTATGCGTAGTACCCGAAACAGTTACTTCTACTGATATTGTATTGTTCTCAAAATTGGTAGCATGATTACCATTCTCATCAGAAATTTCGATCGCTACAAATCCAGCAGAAGAGAAAGTACCTTCTGAATCATTTCCTGATTCATCTATTACGTTTGTCATCAATCCACCAGGAAAAACAGACAAAGAACTCTCCTCTTCATTATTGAAGTAGACCATATCAATCGAAATATCACCACTAAGAGGGTTTCCATCGGCATCCTTCATAACTGTTCCTTCAGGAATGACTAAGGAAGCACCCGAGCCACCATCAGAAGAATTCAATGTTATTTCTTCAGTCGTTGTCCCCGATAAAAGAGAACCGCTTCCAGAACTAGCAATAACACCCATAGGCGGAGAACTGACATCAACCATACTTATTTTATTCAAAATGTTTCCATTTTGAGTCAATTTATACGATTTGCTCGTAGTAATAAATCCATCAGCTTCAAATACCAAGGTAAATTCAACAGGATTAGCATCCGTAGGTGTTAAATTAGGGTCTAGGTGAAAAGTAACGTTACCAGAATTTGATACGATATCCTCTCCTACTGTTGTTTTTCCATCTTGAAAGTATATATCAGAAGCATTTGCACCTTTAATATGCACTTTCAATTGAGTACCATTACCTAATCCAAGATCTGAAGATGAACCTGTTGCATTTTCTACTTGAACATTCACAGATGTTTTAAAGAAGTCTGTACTTGCAACAAGGGTGAAAAAATCATCTTCCAATAAATCTCCCCATCCTGTTGTACAAGATTGCATTCCAAAGGCAAGCACCGCTCCCGCAATACCGGCCATAGTTTTATTTAATCTTATCTTCATCCTTTTAATATAACTTAAACGTTAGCATCATATTGATTACAGGCCAGAACTTTCCGTCCTTCAACTTGTCTTCAATTTTCTTTTCGTTAGCAGCAGCAGTAGGCTCCAATAATCCAGTAGAATTCATTTTAATATCCGGTTCTCCTATATAGATACTACCGAAATCAATCATAAAACCTATTCTCCTTTTCGGAATGGTTCTACCAAATCCAAGACCAACATATGGGGTAACCTTTGGAGTTTCCCAACCAAAACTCAATTCAGAATCTTCCCCTTCTAAGGTAATATCATTCACATGAATATCCTCCATGTAATGACCTTTACCATTAATATCTGTAAGGTTAAACATAAGTCCAGCGGTCAATCTAAACCAACCGTAATCCTTTGGAGTGAAGTCTACTAAGAGTGGAATACCTGCGAATTTTGCAGTTGCATTCAGCTTTACTGAATCAATTAAATCTTCAGTATCATGCTGGTATTCGAACATATTAAATGATGTTCTTATATTAAATTTAGGCGTTACTGCTTTATTCACGGATAAACCTAAACCATAGGAACCAACATTACTTCCTATACCCCATCCATTTTTCCAGGTAATTGGAGGATGTTCTACCTCAACTTCAGTAGTATCCGTAATTCCAGCAAAGGAGTGTGCCGAAAAAAGAAACATTATTAATAATAGAGCTTTGATTTTCATGCGCTTACAATTTTTTATATTTAATTTCAAATGTAGACTATTATATAGAGAAATAAAAACCCCCTCCTGGCAAATAAGGAAAAATACAGGTATCCAGTGAGTCTAAATTTACAAGACAACCTCAAGGAAAACATAAAAAAATAACAAGCCACTAAACTTAATATTATCAAATTTAGTATCTTAAAGCAATAAAATAAATTTTATGGATAGAAGAGAAAGAAGAAAATCTGAACAGAAAAAGATTAAACGTGTCCGAAGCTTTTATGGAAAAAAAGCGAAAATATCCAAAGGTGATATAACAAGTATGCGTGAAAATATGAAAAGCAAAGGCAGGAAAATGATGAGTAAAAAACTCTACATCTTCCTATTTATTATTGTTCTGCTACTTCTTAGCCTCACCTATTTTGATTATTTTAGGTAAGTTCTATTTTCTCCTTAAAAGATTCTGGAATGGCAACAACTCGCCTTGTAGAATAGTCGAAGGTTGCCATACCAGTAAAAGCTTTGGCTAATAATTTTCCGGAGCTTTCATTGTATAAGCTATATATAAAATCAAACTTGAATTTTGATTCAAAGGATACGGTAAGATCTATTCTTATTTCATCCCCTCTAAAGCCTTCCGAAACATATTGCACACCAGCGTTATGCATAATGAGTCCAACACCTTCAATATTAAGCTCTGAATATCCTATAGATTCCAAAAAACCAATCCTTGCATCATGAACTAAAGCAAGTACACGCTCATTCCCCATATGTCCACCATAATTTATATCAGAAATTTTTAATTGATGGCTTGTTGTAAAAATGGGTGTCTCTACACTTTCTATACTTATCTTAGGCATTCCTTAATCTCTTTTAGGAGGGATCCACATCTACTTGACATAATATATGTCTATATCTATCGTGTTTTCCCAATTTATAAATTAGTTTTTCCAATTGATGTTTCTTAGCATTCAAATCCTTAGACTTCGGAAACTTCAATATTATTTCTTGAATATGGTAATCTCTTATTTTGTCAACAGCTGGAGCCATAGGTCCCAATACCTGACTAGGCTTAAAAGTTCCATACAATTGATTTTTAAGATGCTCACATGCCTCATGTAAAAAATAACTATTCTTATGTCTCAATTTCACCTTTACCAATCGACTAAAAGGCGGTAAAAAATAATTCTTTCTCTCCTTTTTTAAATGAGCGTAATACTTAGAAGGGCTCAGATTCTTTAATGCCTTTAGCACCTCATGATCCTTCTGATAACTTTGGATCCAAACCGGACATGCCTTATCCTTTCCTTGAACCCTTGAATAAATCTGATAATAAGTTTGATAAGCACGTTCGAAACTTCTTAAATCAGGATAATGGAGCAGGTCGTCTGCTGCAACAACCGCTGCCAAACCAGTATTGCTATAATCCAGACCTTTTGCAATTAATCTAGTCCCAATCAAAATGTCGATTTCTCCTGAATCAAAGCGATCAATCATATCTTGAAGAGCGTGTTTACCTGAAATAACATCTTTATCCATACGATGTATATTCGCCTCCGGAAAAAATTCATTTATCTTCTCAAATACCTTTTCCGTTCCAAAACCTTGAATTTTCATATCCGGTTTTTTACAGGAAGGACAAAACACAGGAGGTGTTTCGTGATATCCACATAAATGACATTTTAGTACCTGAGCTCTTTTGTGATAGGTAAGACTTGAGGTACAGTGTTTACAATATGGAATATGCTTACAATTTTGACACTCCATTCTTACAGCATAACCCCTTCTATCTTTAAATATGAGCACCTGCTTTTTATCATTGAGCACTGATTCAATTTTTTTAATCAGATCAAATGAAAAATGAGAATGCATGGTTTTATCCTTTTGATTCTGTTTCAGATCAATAAAATGGATTCCTTGCTTTCCATCTATTTCAGCTATTTTTAAATTGACATATGCATATTTCCCCTGCTCAACATTATGCACACTCTCCAAAGAAGGGCAAACGGAACTAAGTAATATATCCGCATCGTGAATTTTCCCTAACACAATTGCTAAATCTCTACTATGATAATGAGGTTGCCTTTCCATTTGCTTATAGGCAATATCTTGCTCTTCATCTACAATGATAGCACCTAAATCTTCAAAAGGTAAAAACACACCTATTCTAGTGCTAATGATTAAACTTGGCTCTCTATTATTTTTATTCGCTATACTCTTCCAGATCTCTACACGTTCATTTTCATTGAATAAACTATGATAGACTATAACCTGTCCGGGAAACTCCTTCTCAAATAAACTAAAATATTGAGGGTACAATACCATATCCGGAATCAAAAATAGAACATCTTTTCCTCGTTCCAATCCTCTCTTAATCTCCTCAATAAAAAACCAAACCTTACCAAACATTACATCTTCCTCTAATAGAACAACTTTGTGATCCATTTCGAAAGATACCATTTGATCTAACTTTTCTTGATAATTGCTTTTGGTAGGCAATTCAAATTTTCGACTCAATTGAGCATAAAAAACCTTTCTATCAATTTTCTTCTCCTCAATCTCAACAAATTCCTTTTTGACTAAAGAACGTAAGGCTGAGGTAGTAAATCCGTTTTCTTTAAACAAAGAATGAAAGGAGGCTTCTTCGTATTCATTTTGAATAAAAAAATCAACAATCTCTTGTTGTTTTTTAGCTCTATTCAATTTAGGGTATAATTCCTCCTCATGCTTCATGAACATCTCCGAGAGACGCGCATATTTCACCTTTTTATATTGATACCGCTCTTGATATTCCTTTTCTGCCTGAATAAGACCATCTTGTAACATTTTCTGAACCAGTCCCATCACCTTTTTCCTTTGAATAATGGCAGAGACTTCATCAAGACTTAATTTTGTGGATGTACTTAGGGCATCCAACACCATTACTTCATCATCAGAAAGGTCTATATCGGAAGGAGTGTTCGCTACAGGGTAAATATATGTCTTAGATGCCAAGCTCATACCTTTCGGCAATGTGCTATTAACCAAAACACCTAAAGGGGTAAGGTAATAATCTGAGGTCCACCTCCACAATTTCAATTGAGCGGTAGAAACGACAGGGAAATCATCCAAAAATTCCAGGATTGATTTTATATTTATTTGACTTGGTTCTTCTTGATGAACCCTTTCAATAATTCCCACTTGCAATTTACGGCCAAAAGGAACCACCACGCGCATTCCTTTTTGAGCTAAAAGGTGGTACTCTTCAGGAACCGAATAGCAAAAACTATGGTCTAAAGGAATTGGTAATATAATATCTGCAAAAATTCGCAAGTCTCTTTATTTAAAATATGAATTATGACGATGTATTTTAACTGCTCTGACAGATAAATATAAGGCCAATATAAAGTGCAAAAATGCACCAAATATAATCCAAAGGTTATTCCCAACAAACAATAATAAATCGTAGGTACCATGTACCAATATGGCAATCAACAAGCCTATAGCAAGTAAAATTGTAGATTGAAGTTTAGTATGAGCAAATTTTGCCAATCCTGCAAAATACCCAAACAATATTGCAAAAGCAGCATGAGCAGGTACTGCTGTAAACATCCTCATTAAAGCAACTCTACTTCCTCCTTCCATAACGTAGAAAACATTTTCTACTGTTGCAAATCCTAAAGACACCATAACTGCATATAGAATGGCATCATATGGTTCATTCAACTCTCTATTTTTATACAAGAATTTACGAAAGAAAAAATACTTACTCCCCTCCTCCGACAATGCAATAATAATATAGGATGCAAATGCAGCCCTTAAAAAATCTCCATAAAAATCTTTAAAGTAAAAAAATGCAAAACGTTCTAAATAATAAGCTGGAATCACACTAAGGCATCCTAAAAAAAATGCCTTTACAATTAAGCGAAAGGGTTCCTTTTCATACTTATCAAAGAAATATATAAACAAGGCAATAACTACTCCTGGAGCAATTGCTAGTGCCCATAAATGAATATCCATAAATAAGGAAAAAACAAACAGAAGAGACATAGATTTATTTTACTTGATATAAGTTACAATATTATAACGATAAATCAATCCCAAAAATCAAGCCTCTTGGAATTTGAATATCCAGTGCCGGTCTTTGGCTTTCCAAATAGGGACTAAAAGTATATTCATTGATCTCCCAACCCAAATCGAAGAAATTATAAATCTCTGAATGGATGGTTAACGCATGACCTTTCCATTTAGTTGCATATTCTGCTCTTAATTCAATATTCCAAAATCCATCTTCACGCTTATTAAACTCACCGGTAAATGGATTATCTCCTGGGATTCCATGGTTCCAAATAGCCAATTGATCATTTCTGTAAGCCGTATTATATCCGTTGAAAGATTGACCGTCTTTATAATTAACAACTACTCCATAATTGAACTTATCACTCACCTTATGCCCAATAAAGAAATTAAACAGATAGGATCTATCAGGATTTAACCTACCCAAGACATGAATATTAGCATTTGGATTGGCCATATTATCAGAAATAAGTCCCAATGAATTTGCCTGGGCTCCATTTCCTAATATACCAGGACCAACCACCTCATAAGCTGTAAAACTTGTTTTCATAAACACATCCTCCCCTTCATAATAGTAGGTTAAGGTCGCTCCCGCATAAAATGGATATTCGAAAAGCGGATGATCGTTTTCAATATTCTTGGACATTAAGTCTGTATCGAAAGGATTTAGAACATAAGCAACATCTGAATTATCTAAAAAGAAAACCTCATCTGAGTCAAAGTATTCTTCCTCAATTATTACTTCTTCAAAATGGCCATATTCTGAAGCTGGTTTATCATAAGATACCCACCATAGATCTCTAAATGAACTGAACCTACCCATTAACTCTAATCTACTCCCTTTTGTCATTTGCCATTTAACAGGTATCTCCAAAGAGAATACCTTATTCATTTTCAAATTGGAAGAATAGGATCGATTTGACGCACCATAATTTCTAAAAAGCCCAGTAGCCTCTCCGGATTCAAATGTTCCATTGCCATTCAAATCCTTCCAAATGTTTTGCTCTCCGTCTAAATAATCTTTTTCCAGGTACTGAATTAACGAATAATTCAAAGGAATAGACCTTTTAGCAAGAGATATACCGAATGACACATTAGATCGAATCTTAGTTTCCCAACCTAAATCCATATCAAGACTAAAATCTGTTATCGCAACATGTGGACTCCATACACCACTATGATGTGCAGCAACTGAGGCATAATAGATAGATTTATTCTTTTCTTGACGCCAATTCATCCCTACTTGGTTGTTAGCAATCTGTGAACTAAATGATTTAGATGACAAGTCATATTGATATAATGAATGCTTATCTCCATTAACAGGGTCGAAATAATAATAGGACTCCATAGAAGTTTGATTGGGATTGAAATGGATTAGCCCATTTTCAAACTCTCCAAACAATGACGAATTCGATAAAAATACATTATCAGCTCCCTTAAAACGTTTATTAATTTGGATCACAGGATTTACCTCTACATATTGAGCTAATGGATAAAGAGGCTCAAAACCTTCACCATCTATATCGTACATATTCCTATAAAAACTCCCTTGTGACCTATCAATATTTCTTAGACCAAAGTTCACCCCTACCTTATAATCCCAATCACTTTCAGATCCCACAACATAAGAACTAAAGTTTAGTTGATCTTCTTTTGCCGTTTCTTGCTCTTCATAATTCCATTCAGCTTGATAAGCATCTCTGGATTTTACACTTAGCATATTGTACCAACGGTAAAAATATTTAGAACTTAGATTTTTTGCGTTGGAAGCATTCAATTGGAAATAATCTTCATCGAACTCCCCTGATAATCCTAATTTATCGAAGCTAGTATGGTACCTCTTACCTTTATTGAAATATAACTGACTATACTCCCCAACACTTTCTTTTTCTACTAAGTTGATATAAACTGACATTTGATGATCCGTATGTCGTCTGTAATCAAAATCTACAATCTTCCTATCAAAAGAAGATTTATGCCCAGTAATTCCTGAAGCAATTCCTGAAGCGTTGGGTATTAAATCAAAAAATGGAGAATATTGCCCTCTTAAACGCACAAAACTACTATCTCGATGAATCGGATCACTAAAGTTTAGACTAAAATCTCTTGTTCCTAAAGACATATGCCCCTGATTTAGGTCAATTTTATGCAAGGAAGCTCCTGGATTGGATAAACTATGAATAGCAAAACCATTCCATTTATACCGATTCCATTTAAAGGAAGCACCGTTTATAGAAATAGCATAGTCATCAGGACGAGAGAAATCTCCAGCTGTTTCATTTTGAACATACGCTTCATGGCTAAAGTTCTCGATGAAATTTTCAGGATTTTGATTTAAAAACTTATTGGTTCGAAATACCCTTTCAGATAAACCATAGTTGATAAAATTCACCCTTAACGTATCAACCTCACCCTTTGTCACCTCTACACTACCAGACGATTCATTCAAAATTGAATCCTGATTATTCTGAGCTATCAGACTAAAAGAACACAGGCAACATAATAAATAGGTTAACCTGAAGATTGTTCTGTTTCCTTGTATATTTAAACTGTATAATAATCTTAACATGGAGTAAAAATAAAAATTACTCCGCCCATTTAAAAGAAAGACCTGTCAAAATTTATTTTCGAACAGGTCTTTCCCTCCATCTAAACATTAAACTAACCTTTTACTCTATACCAATGGCATAATAGTGCTTTCTAGAAGAATGTGGATAATAGCCTTCTATTAGGACTCCACCATTTTTAGACTTCAAAATACGTTCAATATCCTGAATCGTATTTATAGATTCTCCATCTATCTCATTAATAATAAATCCTTCTCTCATATTGGTTTGTTTTCTCAACAAACCATCGCCCAATTCATTAATAACCAGTCCATTTTCTGTATACCCTTCCGTTCTTTCTTCTTTGTTTAATTGCCTAAAACTTGCTCCTAGCAAGGTGGATTTAGCCCGGGCATCTTTGGACAATCTCTTTGTATCACCAGATCTATTTTTCAATTGAACAGTCAACTCCTTATAGCTACCATCTCTAAACACTTTTACTAATACATCATCTCCAGGACGACGTTGCGCAATCAATTCTAATAACTGAGGCGTCTTATCCACTTTTGAACCATCCAAAGCAACGATTATATCACCGGTTTTCAATCCTGATTTTTCCGCTGAACTGTTCTCTGTAAAATCACTTATATAAATACCATTTATAATATCAATCCCTTGACTTTCGGCAAATTTCGCATCTAGCTCCCTGATTTTAATTCCCAAATAGGCTCGTTGAACCATACCAAACTCCAACAAATCTTCCACTACCTTAGCCACGATATTTGAAGGAACTGCAAAAGAATAACCAGCATAAGAACCAGTTGTACTGGCAATAGCGGTATTGATTCCAATTAAATCACCTTTAGCATTCACCAATGCCCCTCCACTATTTCCTGGATTTACAGCAGCATCCGTCTGAATGAATGACTCGATCGCAGACTTATCATTCAAAATATTAATATTTCTAGCTTTAGCACTTACTATTCCAGAAGTCACTGTAGAATTCAGATTAAACGGATTACCAACTGCTAACACCCATTCTCCTACTTCAACCTTATCGGAATTTGAGAATTCCATATAGTCAAGGTCGGACTCCGCAATTTTCAACAAGGCCAAATCCGTTGATGGATCAGTTCCTACCACTTCCGCTGAAAAGACTCGATTATCGCTTAAAGAAATCTCCACAGCATCGGCGCCATTTATAACATGATTATTCGTTACGATATAACCATCTTGATTTATGATAACTCCAGAACCACTCCCTTGATCAAAAAGCTTCTTAGATTTATTGGAATTATGCTGTCTCGGCATGCCGAAAAACTCTCTAAACGGATCAACCATCCCTCTAGATTGCCTTCTTAATTTGTTTCCATAAACCTGAGACTTTACATGTACAACAGTAGGCATAACTTTTTGAGAAGCCGATCTAAAATCCAATCCACCAGCATTCATTTTATGATTTGTTCTATATACCGGCAATTTTATTTCTTCTACTCCTAACTGAACTTCGCTAGTAACCTCTTTATTTTGTATCAGGGAATATGTTCCCACACTTATAAATCCACCTATAACAGCGGCAAGGACTAAGGTACCTAATTGATTTTTCATGACTTTTTCCATTTACGTTTCTCTTACAACGATAAATTTACAGAATTGACATTTTAACCAATGTGAAAGCTTATTAAAGACTGTTAAAGACTATTAATAGAGAATTAGTTGTATTTTCATACATCCATAAAAATGATTCATAAACAATGTCGTTTTGTCACAATTACTTATTATAAAAAGTCAAAATGTCTGAAAATCAAAAATGGAATTCTCTTTGACAATCAAACATTGAATAGAGATAAGTTAAGTAGGAGCATTTATCCTTCTTATCAAAAATGAACAAGTATGAATTTCAATAAATTTAGCATCAAAAGTCAAGAGATTGTTCAGTCTGCACAATCACTAGCTGAAGAGAAGCAACATTCGCAAATAGAAGTAGCCCATTTATTAAAGTCAATTATTAATAAGGACAAGGATGTATATCCCTTTTTAATAAAACATCTAAATATTGATCAATATCAAATTGAGCTACTAGTTGATGAAAAACTGAAAGAAGCCATTGTCTCATCAGGCAGCCAGGTTCAACTATCAGGGGACACCTCAAAAGTATTTCAATACGCCATAAAGTTATCCGAGAAATTATCTGATGATTTTATCACCATTGAACATCTATTGGTTGCCATTGTTGAAAAATCTGATAAAATAGGTAAGCGACTTAGATCCTTAGGATTTTCTGAGAAAAAATTACTTGCTGCCATGCAAGATTTAAGAAAAGGTGAACGTGTAAAATCTGCTTCTGCAGAACAAAATTATAATAGCTTAGAAAAGTACGCTTTAAACCTAAACGCTTTAGCTGAAAGTGGAAAGCTGGATCCTGTAATCGGCCGAAATGAAGAAATAAGGAGGGTATTACAGATACTATCCAGAAGGAGTAAAAACAACCCCATCCTAATTGGAGAACCAGGGGTTGGTAAAACTGCCATTGCAGAAGGACTAGCCCATCGAATCATAAATGGGGATATACCGGATAATTTAAAAGGAAAACTACTTTATTCGTTAGACATAAGTAGTCTTATAGCCGGAGCAAAATACAAGGGAGAATTTGAGGAAAGACTAAAGGCAGTAGTAAAAGAAGTAACCTCATCCGATGGTGAGATCATTCTTTTCATTGATGAAATCCATACATTGGTTGGTGCTGGCGGTGGAGAAGGCGCAATGGATGCAGCAAACATTCTTAAACCAGCATTGGCACGAGGTGAATTAAGGGCCATTGGGGCCACTACCCTAAATGAGTATCAGAAATACTTTGAAAAAGACAAAGCACTGGAACGACGATTCCAAACGGTATTAGTAGATGAACCTGACCGAGAAAACGCTATAGCTATCCTAAGAGGAATTCAGGAAAAATACGAAACGCATCATAAGGTCCGTATAAAAGATGAAGCCATTATTGCTGCGGTTGACTTAAGTATTCGATATATCAGTGATCGTTTCTTACCAGATAAAGCCATCGACTTGATTGATGAGGCAGCCTCCAGTCTACGTATTCAATTAAATTCGAAACCTGAAGAGGTTGATACCTTGGATAGGAAAATCATGCAATTGGAAATTGAGGCAGAAGCAGTCAAAAGAGAAAAGGATAAAAACCGCCTAAAAGCAATTCAAGAAGAATTGTCAAAATTAGCAGAGAAAAGAGATGCCTTATATGCTAGATGGAAAAATGAAAAAAACATCGTTGAAGGTATTCAAAAGGCAAAATCAGATATCGAAAGTTTAAAACTTGCTGCGGATCAAGCAGAGCGTAATGGAGATTTTGCGAAGGTTGCCGAGATTCGATATGGAAAGATTAAAGAAGCAGAATCGGATTTGCAAAAGTTCCAAAACAAACTATTAGAAGTTCAAGCGGACGTTTCTCTTCTTAAGGAGGAAGTTCAAGCGGATGAAATAGCTGATATAGTAAGCAAATGGACAGGAATTCCTGTATCGAGAATGCTACAATCTGAAAGAGAAAAACTGTTACTGCTTGAAGACGAATTACATAAAAGGGTCATTGGGCAAGAAGAGGCTATTTCTGCCGTATCAGATGCTATCCGAAGATCGAGAGCAGGCTTACAGGATGAAAAAAGACCAATAGGTAGTTTTATCTTCTTGGGTACTACTGGAGTTGGTAAGACTGAATTGGCAAAAGCATTAGCGGAATTCTTATTTAATGATGAAAGTTCTTTAACGAGGATTGATATGAGTGAATTTCAGGAAAGACACTCAGTATCTAGATTAATTGGGGCTCCCCCAGGTTATATTGGATATGACGAAGGTGGTCAATTAACGGAAGTTGTTAGAAGAAAGCCCTATTCTGTCATATTGTTGGATGAGATTGAAAAAGCTCATCCAGATGTATTCAACATTTTGCTACAAGTTCTAGATGATGGAAGACTGACAGACAATAAAGGAAGAACTGCCAATTTCAAGAATTGTATTATTATCATGACCTCAAATATTGGTTCATCACATATACAATCAGCTGCAGATAATTCCAACTTTATTGACAATAAGGAATTAATGGAGCACACCAGAGACAAGGTTATGGAAGAATTGAAGGCGCATATGAGACCAGAATTCTTGAATCGATTGGACGAAACCATCTTATTTACACCGCTGAATAGAGCGGAAATCAAATCTATTGTAAAACTTCAGATGAATAGTATAATTGATCAATTGGCTGATAAAGACTTTAAGTTTTCTTTTTCAGATGCATTTATTGAACATCTATCAACAAAAGGTTTTGATCCTCATTACGGAGCCAGACCTATTAAGAGAGCTATTCAAAAAGAACTTCTAAACCCTTTATCGAAAGCTATATTGAGTGGTAAGGTACTACCAAAACAATCCATCCATATTGATATAGATCCAGAAGAAAATTTAATTTTTAACGGGGAATAAAAAAAGAGGCTGTTAAAAATAACAGCCTCTTTTTTTATATTATTTACTCAATGGATAAGGTATCCGTAGAAGTAGCAGCTAAAGCCTTTTCAATATCTTTCCATTTTTCCATCAATATATAGTTTGAAGATTTTTCATTTTCAATCAATTCCAAGGTATAGGCAATTCTATCTTTTAACTCCGGATGACTGTTCAAATAGGGTATTATTTCCAATGGATTATCGTTTTTCATAATGCGAAACAAACCGGGCATACCATTTTGGTCTAAATCATTTTTCTTTAAGATCTCCATACCAAATATATCCGCATCCTTTTCCAAGGACCGAGAATAGGACAATTGTCTAAATGTATGTGCATTATCCATCAAAACACTACTAAAACCATTGATATCACCAGCTATGAGTGATAAAAAGAAATAACCCGCTAAATTCCTTGCCAGATTGTGTAACCCATGTCTATTTTCAACATGACTGATCTCATGACCTAATAAAGCTGCAAGTTGTCCTTCATTCTGCATCTTTTCCAATAAGCCTCTAAACACAACAATATTACCTCCTGAAATCGCAAAAGCATTTAAATCGGCCTCATCACTCAAGTAAACCTTTATTGGAAATTCAGTATCTAATTCCAATTCATCTACAAAATCCTGAAGATGATCCGATATGACTGAATCAATCTCCAACTCATCTTCAAAACTTTCGAAAACAAAATCTCCAAATTCAATTACATATTCTTTGGATAAATTATCAACAAACGTAGCTGTTAAAAAAGGAATAATGCTAAAGTACAAGACTAAGCCCAAGGTCAATATAGAAGCCAACATTAAACCTATGGATCTACTCAATTTATGGTGCAGGCCATGATCCAATTGACTAAATAAATGAGAAGAAGGATCCAACTGTTTAATAGACTCTATTAGCTTGGGATCATCACACTCCAGGTATTGAAAGGGAGCCTGTCCATATTTGAATGACCAGGTATTGGTTGTAAATACTTCAGCTGATTTGATTTCATCCACACGCCAATATACCTGCTTAAAAAACCCACCCTCCTGGTAATTGATACTCCAGGAAAGTGGGTTGATATTCAGCGAAGCATGATTTACTTTGGAACTTCTCCCATCAAAATATCTTACTTCAAAATTCATCTATGTGATTTATAGGAAGTCAAAATCAAGAAAATCTAAATAATCATCACCTGAAGCATCATCATAGTCGTCCATTTCCAACTGAGTTAATGCATCAGCATTTAAATCTCCTGAAAGAACAAGGTGGTTAAATAAAAATCTAAAGGTTCTGATAGTTACCCATGGTGTAGCCAAACCGAATGTAAATATAATCATAAGGGCATTTACGATCACTAGACCGGCAACATCACCTCCACTCGCTTTAAATTCAAATTCCATCTCTTTACCATCCTGGTAAATTCGAATATTTTCGAAGTAGAATTTGTAAAGATCTTTATAAAACCAAAAGATATAAATACCTAAAGTCAATACAGAAAATACATACCCTTTAAAAATGATCCATAAAAGACTACCTCCTTCCCCAATAAAATCAAAGGTCAAATTCCCCAATTTCAAATTACTAAGTATATATTGTCTTAAAGAAACATGAAACCATGGCCCATACAAACCAAAAGTAAAGATCGTAAACAATACTCCTTTAATACACAAGGTGAACAACCTCATTCTTTCACCCACATATTTAAAGTGAATTCCACGCCAAGAACTTCTTGAAGATCTATAGCGAACGGCACCATGAATGGCGAATGGAATAAATACAGCCATAGCAACATACAACAATCCTATTGCTCCAAGCTTCATAAAAGAATTGTTGGTAGTTGCACTGTAAATTAATAATAAATACAATAACAAAAAGACCCCATATACCTTAATGAATCCCTTAAAAACCTCTTTTCCTGTTCCATGGAATGTAAAACGAGATCCGTCCAATTCCGTAGATTGGTAATAATATTTCAAAATTTCAACCTTCGCCCATGGGTAATACAATCCAAAAGTCAAAGCAGTTAAAATAATATTCTTAAAGAAAATGATGGCAAATTGAGCACCTTTACCAGAATAGCCGAACTGTCTGTTCACCCCAGACATAGCACGAGAAATAACCTCCATACAGTATTTAAATTTAATTGAAAAAATTACCCCCCTATCGGGGTTTTAAAAAATATATTGCTACCAAATATGCTATTTTATTTTTTAGTCTGCAAACTTAAATTTGTTCAAACCAAATTCTATCAAGAAAATAAAATAAAAATGGTATTTTATTTTACATATTTAATTTAGTTTTGCGCAAAACTGGTAGATCATGGATGTATTATCCCTTTTCGAAATATTAGGAACCATCTCCTTCGCTGCATCTGGTAGCTTAACGGCGATCCATAAGAGAATGGATCCTTTTGGTATCTTCATTATTGCTCTGGTAACTTCTCTAGGAGGAGGTACTTTGAGAGATGTCCTATTAGGTACAACGCCCGTAGGCTGGATGCACAATTTAAATTTCTTTTACACCGTCCTGATTACCACTATACTAAGTGTAATATTTAGGCATAAAATTGCATACTTAAGAAAATCACTATTTCTGTTTGATACAATTGGGCTTGGGATCTTCACTATTGCAGGAGTTGAGATCGCCTTACAATCGAATCTAGACCCTACCATTTGTATAGTTATAGGAACTTTATCCGGATCCTTTGGAGGGGTTACCAGAGATATACTATGTAATGAAATTCCCATCATTTTTAGACAAGAAATATACGCCACTGCTTGTATTATTGGTGGACTTGTTTATGTCGGATTAAACGAGTTAACACTCTCCCACATGCTGGTTTATTCAATTACCATAAGCATTATCATTTTGGTAAGACTAGTTGCAGTTAAGTACAAACTAACCATGCCAACATTTTATCAGGATGAGGATTCTGATAAATTAGATTAATGGCCCTTTACAAACTGAATTAAAGCGGTACCATCCCCTTTCAAATAATACATACCATCCTTAAGAGTAGCAATATTTATTTCAACTATATCAGTTGCTCCTGAAAGCATAAAGGAATGCACCATTACTCCTTTCAAGTCGTAAATTCTAAAGGATATATTTTGCTTATAATCATGTATTAAAACCAAAGACTCTTGCACTGGATTTTGTTTTAAACTAATGGTATTCAATTCCCATTCATTTAGACCAATACCATCTGTATTTTGACCGTTAAATGTGGAATTTAACTCCTGGAATCCTCCAGTTCCATTTGGCCAACGACCAAAAGTTCCATTCTCCAATTGGTCTCCAAACCGGATATAATCCACAGTGGTAGTATCTACATTGCAAATCATTAAATCATCCCCGGAACCTTCCAAATTGAAATTGGCATGCTGCTCTCCTTGCAAATCCTGATTATCTAACCATATAATTTGATACGCTCCTGCAGCAATATTAATATCCGTAGAGATTTTATACTTATCTGCATTACTGGACTTATTTGTCAAAAAGTAACCATTTAAATTTATGGAATTATCTGAATTATTATAAAACTCAACAAAATCGTCGTATTCCAAATTCTCATCTTGGGGACCTGCATTATTTAATGCCATTAGTTCATTAATCACCAATCCATAATTGGAAAACGCCACATTCCCTCCATTGAAGCTAGGATCCATTTCACGTTTTACCCCAATACCATTTGGATACCTTCCTATACTTTTATCTGTGATGGCATTTTTAAACCTAATATGATCGATGACGGTAGTATCAGCATCCATTAAGTATAATTTATCGCCATCAGAATTTAATTTAAAATCAGCGTGCAAACCACTCTGTGTTAAATCACCATCCAGCCATACTATTAGATAAGCATTTGATGCCAATATGGTACTTGGAAACTCAAACTTAGTGGGAATAGAACGTTTATCGGTTAGGAAAAACCCTTCCAAATTAACAGCATTTGAACCTTGATTATATATCTCTACCCAATCATCATATTCACCATGTGGATCTGCAATAAAGCCTGTATTTGAGGCCATAAATTCATTAATAACAATCTTATTATAATATTCTTCTTGACCGAAAATTTGATTAGAAAAAATGATTGAAAAACAGAAGAAGTAAAGGTACAATGATTGGGACTTTAACATAGTGTTATTTTTAATGCGAAAAAGATACAAAGAATAGAGGATACACAACATTTATACCAATAGAATTGAATAACTAATAATTCTACCAACTAAAGATATTACAATATCAACGAGCAAACCAATCCATTTATCAACTTTAAAACCAACAGAAAGGACCATTTAATATATTTGTTATCAAACAATAAGTATTCTAATAATCATAATTGATATGCATACTACGTGTAAAGATTGTTCAGGTATAGGTTTCATTATGTGCACCTTGTGTTCATCGGAAAAACATGAACAAAGAAGATCAAAACCAACCTGTCAAAACTGTAACAATACTAAGACTCAAAGATGTAAACACTGCAAGGGATCAGGAAAATATTACACAAATGATATCAACGGCGTATATCAAAAATAAAGTATTTCTAATCGTTCAATGATATAATCACTGAATCCGAATAGTTTTATGATAGCAAGACAAATCATAATGATTAAAAGACGCCTTACCCAAATTGCAGCCTGATCATTCTCTAAAGCAAACTTGGTAGCTACCCAAGCCCCTATTCCTTGACCAAAGGCAAGCGTAAGTCCCCACTTCCATTCTATAAGATCATTATAGATGAAGATAAGAAGGGCAGGAACGACCATAACAAGTGTCAGAATAATTTTTATCATGTTCCCTTCCAGGATACTATATTTCGCTACAAGTACAAGAATAGATAAGTAAAGTATCCCCATTCCCATCTGGATAAAACCAGCATAAAACCCAATAACCACGAAGATTAGAAAATTTAAGGTAGTCTTTCTATTGATATCCACTCTAGTTCCAGAAAGCCATCTTTTTGGCTTTACCAACACCAGTACCAACATGATCACCATCAACCAGGCAATCACATTCTTAAAAATATCAGCATCGACATAATTGGAAGTCTGCGCTCCTATTATAGACCCAATGATGGTTGGAATGGCAAAAAAACCAGATTCATTCAATAAGTTAGAAAATCTAGGAGATTTTCTAAAAGTCATGATAGAGATAAAAGACTGTACAAAGGCTCCGACCCTATTCGTTCCATTCGCTAAATGAACGGGCATATTCAAAAAGAGCAATAAGCTCAAGGTGAATACAGAACCATTCCCAGCCAAAGTGTTAATAAAACCGGATGCAAATCCAGCTAACACCAATAATATTCCTGTCCAAAGGCTATAATCCATTAAAGTCTAATTCTTTTTAGTGACCACATCAATCCAAAGGCCGAAATTAAGAAAAGTCCCAAGCATATGAAACCATCTTGCCATTCTTGAAATAGAAATTTCCCTATCCCAAACAGAACCGAGTAGGTTAACAATACACCTGAAGCCCAAGCTAAAACATTAATCAACATTGGTTTACCAAGTTGATTTTCACCTATTGGACTCCACCATCCCATAGGATTTACCTTGGCATAAAAATTTTCCAAAGTTTCTTTTCTTTCGGGTTTTGTAAGGAAGGTAACCAATATCCAGGATACAGTAGTAAATAAGACAGTGAAAAAGAAGGTTCCCTTTTGATCTATAAAATCTTGCCCCAAATAATCCTCTAAAAAGTACTTTGAAAAAGTATAGGCGATAAATGGAGCAATCGTTGCTGCAATTTCAGAAAAAGCATTTATTCTCCACCAATACCATCTTAAAATTAAAACCAAACCTAGTCCTGCTCCACATTCCAATACAAATTCCCAGACACCGGAAACGGATGTTATAACAAAGCTTAAACCACAGCCAATGATTGCAATTCCAATGGTGAATAACCTTGTAATGGCAACCAACCTTTTTTCTGAAGCTTCGGGTTTGATAAAACGTTTATACAAATCATTACTCAAATATCCTGCGCCCCAATTAAGCTGGGTCGAAATTGTACTCATATAAGCAGCCAGAAAGGAAGCTAACAACAATCCTTTCAATCCTGATGGTAAATAATCCTTCATTGCCAGCACATACCCCTCTCTCGGACTAGTCTCCATTAAATCTGGATATAGAATTATAGCAGACAAAGCCACCAAAATCCATGGCCAAGGACGAATACAATAGTGTAATATCTGAAATACCAAACTTGAAAGCATAGATTCTTTCTCGTTTCGAGTACTCATCATTCTCTGGGCCACATAGCCCCCCCCGCCAGGTTCAGCACCAGGATACCAACTAGCCCACCATTGCACTCCAACAAATGCTAAAAAGGCTCCCATACTAATTGTCCAAGCCATTGAACCGACATCTGATCCAATAGAAGGAAGAAAGTGTAGACTTTGCTCTGGCAATTTATCAATCATGGCTTCCAGTCCACCTATATCAGGACTGTTTACAACCAAATAAGCCAAAATTACACTTGCTATCATGGCTAAAACAAACTGAAAGGCATCCGTAACAGCTACCCCCCACAAACCTCCAATGGAAGTATACAAAGCAGAGAAAAGCATCAATCCTATTATAATCATCCACATGGTGGTGGGTGATACATCAAAAAACACCTCTATAATAGTCAACATTGCTTTATTAACCCATGCAATAATGGCTACATTCATAAGTAGTCCTAAATAAATAGCTTTGACTCCTCTTAGAATAGATGCGGGTTTTCCATGATATCGCAGTTCAATCAATTCGACTTCTGTAAGCACACCAGACTTCCTCCATAACGATGCAAAGAAGAAGGTAGTAAACATCCCACCAATAAGACCAGCCCACCAGATCCAGTTTCCAGAAATACCTCCTTGTGCAACCAATTCCGTTACAGCTAAAGGTGTATCTGCAGCAAATGTTGTTGCCACCATAGATATACCCGCTAAATACCAGGGAAATTTCCTTCCACCTAAAAGAAATGATTCCAATCCTTGAGCAGATCTATTTTTGAAATACAAATTGATACAAAAGCTAATGACCAATAATGCAATAATGATCATCCAATCAATCCAATGAAGTGCCATATATAAATTTTACAAATGCTTTTTTGATGACTAAACCTACTTGATAGGGTAGGTGAAATTATATCTGAATTTTTAAAAAAGCTAAAGCTAGTTGATTTTAATATCAGTATCAAAAAATGATTAAATTTTATTCATCCCCTGAATGGATTGTCATTCAACTTTTGACTTTTTTCAAAGTCATTTAACGATAGGTTAAAGACCCTAATATAAGGTTATCAAAATGCCATTATTCCAATTTTGACAGATTGTCATGTGATAAAATTCATGAAACAACCTCATAAAATAGCTGATAAACAGATTAATGTTAATTTATGTTAATTCTATATTTATTAACCTTGTCCCTCAGGTACTTATCCACTTTACTTAAACAATCACTACAATACTTTAAGTGTAATTTTCAACTTATTTAAAATTTTGGATCAACATAGCCTAGAAAAAAAACATAGATCACCAGAGAATTATATTTTGAAAGCTAAAGGGAATTATTACCTTTGGCTTCAATGAACGGATTTATAGTATCAGCAAGAAAATACAGACCTCAAAATTTTGAGTCTGTAGTAGGACAAGGAGCCATTACAAAAACGCTTAAAAATGCATTTTTGAGCAATCACCTGGGACAAGCATTTTTGTTTTGTGGACCAAGAGGAGTTGGAAAAACTACCTGTGCTAGAATATTAGCAAAGGTGATCAACTGTTTTGAAGTTGGAAAAGAAGCGGAGCCTTGTAACAAATGTGAATCCTGCATTTCTTTTAATGAATCTCACTCTTTCAATATTCACGAACTGGATGCTGCATCGAATAACTCTGTGGACGATATTCGTTCCATTGTTGATCAAGTAAGAATTCCTCCACAAGTTGGAAACAAGTCCGTTTATATTATTGATGAGGTGCATATGTTATCTCAGGCAGCTTTCAATGCTTTTCTGAAAACATTGGAAGAACCGCCTGCACATGCAATTTTCATACTTGCAACCACTGAAAAGCATAAAATCCTTCCTACAATCCTTTCTAGATGTCAAGTATTTGACTTTAAGAGGATTGGTGTAAATGATACCCAATCTCATCTACAGAGCATTGCAGATAGAGAACAGATAAAAGCTGACCCGGAAGCCCTGCACTTAATTGCCCAAAAGGCCGATGGCGCTTTAAGGGATGCACTTTCCATCTTTGATAGAATTGTAAGTTTCTCCGCTGACCATATTAGTTACGATGAAACCATAGAACAACTCAACATCCTTGATTACGAATATTATTTCAAGCTAACCGACTTAGTTTTAGACAATAATATTCCCCAATCCTTGATGTTATTCAATGAGGTACTTAAAAAAGGCTTCGATGGACACCTTTTCATCAACGGAATGGCTGCACACCTAAGAAATTTACTTGTTTGTAAAGATGGAGTCACCACTGAATTGCTTGAAGTAGGTCCCAAAATTAAAGATAAATATACAGCTCAAGCCGTTGCTTGCCAACTACCATTTTTAATTGGTGCACTGGACATCTGCAACCAATGTGACATTCAATACAAGACGAGCAAAAACAAACGCTTGTTGGTTGAATTGAGCTTAATGCAATTGTGTTCCTTACTGAAAGAAGGGGTAAAAAAAAAAGTAGCTACCTCATAGCTCCTCACCCACTCATTCTTGAAAAGTTCAATCTTTCAGCCTCAACGGATAGCAAAACCAGCTATCAGCAGATCAAGCCTCCTATTTCAACTACAGTTGTAGCAGAGAAAAAAGTAGCCATTGAAACTCCTGTAGCAGAGGTTAGAAGACCAGCTATAATAAAAGGCGAAAGTAGTCGCGTATTAAAGCAAAGGAAAGGTCGTATTTCTATAAAGGACTTTGCAAACAGTCAGACAAAGGAAATAGAAGAACAAGCAGAGGAATTAAGCGTTGGAACCGCTGAGGCTTATTTTAGCCTAGACATGCTGCAAAAGGTTTGGAATTCATATTCTTATGAAATCGAAAAAGAAGGAAAAGCTGCAGCTGCTCACACTTTAAGGGACAACCCTATCAAATTGAGTAGTAACTTCAGAATCTTATTTCCACTTCACAGTAAATCACAAGTGAATATTTTCAATGGTGTAAAAATTGAATTAACGAATATGTTGAGAAAGAAACTCAACAATTTCAAGATCAATATAGATACGCCAATTGAAAGCAATGGTACGGTTCAAAAAAAGTTCATGACAGCGGAAGAGAGGTTTAAAATAATATGTGAAGAGAAACCTCATATCCTTCAAATGAAAAAACTTTTCGGTCTTGACTTTGAGTAAACATAAGCACCTCAAAGCAAAAATGAACTAATCATTCATTCTAACTATATAAAGGGCAGTTCCGAATATTCGGAACTGCCCTTTTTTTTGCCTTTATACTATATTTAAACACTTCTCCAGTCATCTCCAACCACAAGCCAACCACCTATTAATCAAGTACATTGTTATTTATTTTTTGTACCTTAAATGGGAATTAAAAATTTGTAGCAATGAAAACATTCTATAAAAGCGTGCTAATAGCGGCGTTTTACAGCCTTGGTTGTATCGCTATCCACGCTCAAACCGTTAATGGATTGGTACAAGATGCCAGTTCTGGAAATGTAATACCTTTTGCTAATATTATTGAACAAGGTACAGCAAATGGTGTTTCCTCCGGCGAGGATGGAAAATTTAGTTTAGAACTTACGGAAGTCCCGGCAAGTCTAAGAATAAGTTTTATTGGCTATGAGAGCATGGTCTTTGACATCCCCGATGAAAAAACAGCTTCCAAATTTCTAACTGTTAATTTAAAACCAAAAGCCACTGGATTAGATGAAGTCCTATTGGTGGGTAGTAGGTTAAAACCTAGAACTGCAATGGAGTCAGCAGTGCCCATTGATAATATTTCCGTAAAGGAATTGACTCGAACAGGTCAAACTTCTGTAGATCAAATGTTGAACTATAAGGTACCTTCTTATAATGCATCTAGTCAAACAGTTTCAGATGCAACCGCACACTTTGACCCCGCCGATTTAAGAGGTATAGGACCAAGTAGAACACTTGTCCTTATAAATGGAAAAAGAAAGAATTACTCTTCCTTATTATACATCAACGATACACCCGGTAAAGGTGAGGTTGGGGTAGATATGAAATCCATTCCTGCAGCAGCCATAGAAAGAATTGAAGTATTACGTGATGGAGCATCTGCACAGTATGGATCTGACGCCATTGCAGGGGTAATAAACATTGTATTGAAAAAAGATGTAGAATTTACGACTATAAACACCGGTGTTGGTATTACTACAGAAGGTGATGGATTCAATATAAAAACGGATGTAAATACCGCGGTAAAATTATTTGGAGACGGTTATTTAAACGTTACTGCGGCATACTTAAGCCAAGAACATACCGATCGATCTGGAGTACCTGGTAAAGATGACCTATTTGAAATTGGTCCCGAGAATGAATGGATTCAATCTCACCCAAATCTTGGAATGACGGTAGGTATGCCAGATATGGTTCAAAACGATATATTCTATAATGCAGGAGTTCCTTTAAAAGGAGGAGCCGAATTATATTCATTTGGTGGTGTTACGTATCGTCAAGGTAAGAGTTTTGCACTTTACAGACCTCCATACTGGGTTCCAGACCCACATGATATCTTTGGAGAAGGAGATGATTATAACGGGTTCCAACCTACTTTCGAGACGAGCATTTTCGACAATACTATAGCAATTGGTGTAAAAGGAAAAAGTAGAGATTGGAATTATGACATCAGTACGATGCATGGATCTAATACGGTAGATTACTTAATTGGATCAACCATTAACACTTCCCTGGAAGCAGAAAGTGGTACTCGATTTAAGGCTGGTGGCTATGAATTTAACCAAATGGTAAACAACCTTGACATTAACCGACAATTCGGACAATTGAGCTTAGCAATAGGTTCAGAGTTCAGGGTGGAGAATTTTGTCGCTTTAGCGGGGGAAGAAGGATCCTATTCAGGTAGTGGTATTCAATCTTTCCCAGGCTTACAACCTAAGAATGAAGCAGATGAAGATAGACACAATATTGGTATTTACACAGAATTGGAATACGATATTGATGAAAACTTTCTAATTGGTGGAGCCCTTCGATTTGAAAACTATAGCGATTTTGGAGAGAATATTTCTTCCAAATTTAATGCTAGGTATAAATTGATGGATGATAAATTAACGATTAGAGGTTCTGCTAGTACAGGATTTAGAGCACCCTCCTTACATCAAATATATTTCAGTAATATTCAAACATTGGTTTCGGGTGGGACTGTTTCAAATCAAGGTACTTTTAACAATAATGACCCAGCCATCCAAAAACTGGGCGTGCCCAAATTAGATGCTGAAACATCTGAGAATTTCACGGTTGGTTTAGCAATGAAACCTATACCTGAAGTGTATATCACTGTAGACTTCTATAGTATTGCAATTGATGATCGAGTTTTATTCACCAATGAAATCGGATTTGACGCAGATGAAGAAAATACAAATGAAGTAGAAGCCATATTAGAGGCCAATTCTATAACTAGTTTAAAGTTCTTCATCAATGCGGTGAATACAGAAAGTCAAGGTGTTGATATTGTCGTGAGCACTACCAAAATGGAAGTAGGATCCGGTAAAGGATCAGCATCTCTGGCAATTAACTTGAATGATACCGAAATTAAAGGTGAAATTGCCATTCCTGAAATTCTTGAGGATGCTGGTTATGAAATATTTAACCGAAAAGAACAAGCCAGAATACTTACTGCCAGACCAAATACAAAAGTAGTACTTGGACTAAATTATGAGATTAAGGATTTCAATGTTAGCTTAAGCGGAACCTATTTTGGAGAAGTTACCTGGCAACATGCTTCAGACCCTTCCATGGATCAAACTTTTGAGGGTAAATTCATTACCGACCTAAGCTTAGGGTATCAATTCAATGATTGGATGAGAGGAAGTGTGATCATCAAAAACTTACTGGATGTCTATCCGGATGAAATCGACACCAAAGGTGATGTTGTTACTGATCTAGGTGGAAGATTTAAATATCCATGGGAAGTAAATCAATTTGGATTTAACGGTAGGATGATTGCCGGAGGATTAACTTTCGAACTATAACTAGTTGAACATATAGTAATTATTACAGAATCGGCTGTCTTTATTTCCTCAATAAGGCAGCTGATTTTTTTTGAGTACTAATTTATTTGGACATAATATTTTGATACAGCCATACGATTGGCTATTTTCAATTTTTAAACTCCAACCTATGCCAAATAATCAAAAAGTAATCAAAGCCTGGACCTTTTACGACTGGGCTAATTCAGTATATTCTCTGGTAATTTCTACCGCCATTTTTCCGATATACTTTAGCGCTGTGGCAGACAAAGAATATATGGTCTTTGGCAGCAATTTAAAGAGCACCGCTGTTTTCACCGGAGTGATCTCTATATCTTTTATTATTATTGCTTTGATCTCTCCTATATTATCTTCTGTTGCGGATGTTAGCGGTAATAAAAAATCATTCATGAAATTCTTTTGCACCTTGGGATCCCTGGCATGTATGTCTATGTACTTTTACGATGCTGATCATCAAATATTAGGATTGGTATTAAGTGTGATTGCCAGTATAGGATTTTGGGGAAGCTTAGTGTTCTACAATGCCTACCTACCTGAAATAGCACCACTGGAAGATCAGGATAAAATATCAGCTAAAGGATTTTCAAAGGGATATTTAGGAAGTTCTATTTTACTAATCATATGCCTGGCAATGATCATCTTCCATCAGGAAATTGGAATTAGCAGTAATGGAGAAGCTACCAGAATTTCTTTTGTCCTGGTTGGATTATGGTGGTTAGGATTTAGTCAATACACTTTCAAACATTTGCCTAGCAATATTTATAAGAAAAAGGTACCCAAAAATTTCCTTAAAAAAGGATACCAAGAATTGGGAATCGTTTGGAGTAAAGTCCAAAAACTTCCAAGACTTAAAATATTTTTAGCTTCGTTCTTCTTCTTCAGTGTAGGCGTACAGACTATTATTTTGGTTGCCTCCCTATTTGGATCAGAGGTTTTAAATATGGGACAGAATGAACTGATCACTACTATTTTAATGATCCAATTTGTTGGTATTGCTGGCGCACACCTATTCGCCAACATTTCCAAAAAAAGAGGAAATTATATCGCACTGATGATTGCTATTTCCATTTGGATGATTGTTTGTATTGGAACCTATTTCGTACAAAACAGTTATCAATTCTATGCTTTCGGAGGATTGGTAGGATTGGTACTGGGAGGAATTCAATCCTTGGCGAGAAGTACCTATTCTAAAATATTACCAAAAACAGAAGACCACACTACCTTTTTTAGCTTTTTTGATGTTACAGAAAAGGTTGCTCTAATTATTGGAACGCTTACATTCTCTGTTGTAAATCAAATGGTTGGAATGAGAGCTTCAGCGTTAGCTTTAGCATTATTCTTTATTATAAGTCTAGGTTTAATGTATAGACTTTATACTAGAGAAAAAGCAGTCTATGCGGACTAGCTTTATTATCTTTGCATAAATTTTTATTACCATGAAGAGTTCACCTACTGTAGAGGGAAAAGTATACGATATCATAATTGTTGGCGGAGGATGTGTTGGATTGGCATCTGCCTATAAAATCCAAAAAAAATACCCTAAGTTAACTATTGCCGTACTCGAGAAAGAAAAAGAACTTGCTCGTCACCAAACAGGCAGAAACTCTGGGGTTATACATTCTGGACTTTATTATAGACCGGGGTCTTACCGCGCAAAGAACTGCGTAGACGGTAGGAAACAATTGGTAACTTTTGCCAAGGAACACAATATAGAACATGATGTCTGCGGTAAGATAGTAGTGGCGACTTCTGAAGAGGAATTCCCAAGGATGGAGAAGATCTTAGCCAATGGAATAAAAAACGGACTGGAAGGTCTAGAAATCATTGGAAAAGATAGAATTAAAGAGATAGAGCCCTATATAGAGGGCTTAAAAGCCATCTGGGTACCGGAAGCTGGTATCATAGACTATAGAGGATTAACAATAAAATTAGCAAAGCTCATCTCTAAAATAAATCCAAACTCTGAAGTAATAACCTCCTGTAAGGTGGAAAGCTTCATAAATGGTACGACCACTACCCTAACGACCAACCAGGGAAAATTATACACCAAACATGTTATCTTTTGTGCCGGTCTTCATTCAGATAGAATGGCCAAAAAAGATAATGTAGATCTGGACATGCAAATTGTAGGGTTCAGAGGTGATTATTATGATCTTTCCGAAGTGGGTATGAAAAAGATTAAAAACCTCGTTTATCCGATCCCTAATCCAGAATTTCCGTTTTTAGGTGTACACTTTACCAGAATGACGGATGGATCTATAGAATGTGGCCCAAATGCCGTATTCACCTTTAAAAGAGAAGGCTATGGTAAAACAGATTTCAACTTAAAAGACACTTTACAAGCCTTAGGTTATAAAGGAACCTGGAAACTATTCTTCAAACATTGGAAATTTGGATTGGATGAATACCATAGGGCCTTTTCAAAAAGAGAATTCTTAAAGCAACTTCAAAGAATGTTACCAAGTTTAACCATGGAAGACATTGTACCTGGAAGATCAGGAGTTAGAGCCATGGCATTGGGGGATGATGGAAATGTAATTGATGATTTCAAAATTGAATACAAGGATCAAAACATTCATGTACTCAACGCACCTTCTCCAGCAGCAACTGCATGCTTATCCATTGGAGATCAGGTATGCGAAATGGCAGAAAGTCGATTTAAGCTATAAATAACCATAAAAAGCCCCATCATGAATTACATGATGGGGCTTTTATTTAGTGGGTCATCATACCCATTTTACCCATTTGGTAATCCCTTAGAGCTTCTAAGATCTCCGTTTGGCTATTCATTACATAAGGCCCCCAAGACACAACATTTTCTTCAATCGGAATTCCAGACAATACCAAATATTGACTATCCAATTCAGTTTTGAACTGAATCTTAGTACCTTCTAATTTAAAGGCAACCAATTCCCTAGATAGGATTTCAATTCCATTCAACCTAGTATGACCATGCAACTGATATATTAATACTTGCTCACCAGCTTTAAACTCTAATTCCAGACTCGCATTCTGCTTTAAATTCAAATTATATGCTGTGATACCCGTTAGACTATCCACAGGGCCATTTAACTCCTTAAAAGCACCTGAAATGACTTGCAACTGCCCAAGACCATCCGCCACAGTAACAAGAGGCATCTCATTCTTCTGAAACGGTTGATAATTAGCTGGGTTCATTTTCATTGAACTAGGAAGATTAACCCAAAGTTGAATAATCTCAATAGTGCCCTCTTCCACTACCAGTGTATCTGGAGCACCTTCGGCATGAACGATTCCCCTTCCGGCAGTTAACCATTGCACACCACCGGCATCTATAATTTTATGGTTGCCCAAAGAATCTTTATGCTCAACTGCCCCTTGATACACAAAAGTGATTGGCTCAAATCCTCTATGGGGATGTGCTCCAACATAGAATGGTTCAGATTCTGGACTCAATTTTTTAGGTCCAAAATGATGTAATAATAAAAATGGATCATATTGATCTATTTTATTTGTCGGTAAGGGTTGCCCGATTTCATGTGGTCCCATCTGGACATTTACACTCGGTAATACTCTTTTGACCGCTTTCATTTTTACTCCTTTTCTAATATTTGACTACTCATTAATTGACAAGACAAATTTACAAATAATTATTCAATTCTGTTAGAAATACAATTTAAGCAATTAGGATAACATTTGGGTATTTTTATCTTTGCTGTATGTCTGAAGCGAATGCATATAACGAAATAAAGGAATACCGTATATACCTTAAGATGGAGAAGGCTCTTTCTGACCTAACCATAAAAGCATATATAACTGATCTAGAAAAACTTATAAGCTTCAACGAAAGCTTTACTTACAATAAGGAATTAAATAATCTAGCCGCTTCAGACATCCGAGAATTTCTTTACCAGTACAGAGACCATGTCGGTCCTAGAACATTGGCTAGAACCATTAGTTCGATACGGAACTACTACGATTATTTGATCTATTCCGATCAGCTAGACAAGAATCCATTGGACCAAATTGAAAGCCCAAAATACCTTTCTAAGCTTCCAGAGGTTTTAAATACACATGAAATAGATGCACTAATTGAGCAAATAGATTTGAGCTCAAAACATGGAGAACGGAATAGACTCATTCTGGAATTGTTGTACTCATGTGGTTTGCGTGTATCCGAACTGGTAAATCTACAATTGGCAGAATTATATTTTGAAGAGGAGGTTATTCTAATAAAAGGTAAAGGAAACAAAGAACGAATAGTTCCTATCTGTGATTCTTTGAAAAAGTATCTACTAATTTACCTCCATGAAATAAGAAGAGATATCACTATTTCTAAAGGAAATGAGAACATCCTACTTTTAAACAACCGTGGAGCCAAATTAAGCCGTGTAATGATTTTCCACATCATTAAGAAGTTGGCTGAAAAAGCAGGTATTCAGAAATCCATTAGCCCCCATACTTTTAGGCATTCATTTGCGAGTCATTTGATTGAAAACGGAGCCGATTTAAGGGCTGTACAAGAGCTATTGGGGCATGAAAGCATTTTGACTACAGAAATCTACACGCATCTGGACAATCAATTCATACGTCAGGAAATTATCCATCACCACCCACGTGTTAAAAAATGAATCAGGCAGCTGCAAACAACGTTAAACATTTATTGGTCATTAGGACTGGACAATGGTTCCTTATTTTAATGCCCTTTATATACCCCTACTTTCAATCCCGAGGACTCTCCCCTGGTGAAGTATTAAGCCTGCAAAGTATTTATTCTTTTACTTGTGCATTGATGGAGGTTCCGAGCGGTTATTTCTCAGATAAATTGGGAAGACGTAAAACCATGATTCTCGGTTGCCTATTTTATCTTATTGCCTATGTCTTTTTCACCTTCGGAATGGGTTATTGGCAAATTGGTATTGGAGAACTTTTTTGGGGGATTGGAGTAAGCTTTTTATCTGGTACAGATAGTGCACTATTGTTTGAAAGTTTACTCGTAAATAAGCGATTAGGAGAATACAAAAAAATTGAAGGAAAGGCGGTATCCATAGGGAATGTATCAGAGGCAACCGCCGGAATTGTCGGTGGATTCTTAGCAAGCTTTATGATTGAACTCCCCATGTATGTTCAATGTTTAGTGACGCTTACTGTATTTATCTATTCCTTCAGTTTAACAGATACTTTTGAAGCATCACAAAGGAAAACTAGTTTTGCCCATGATTTCAAAAAATTGATCTTCCATAAAATTAAGCGAAATCCTCGCCTATTCTGGACACTCATTAGCTCGGCGATTTTCGGTCTCACCACCCTATCTTTTGCATGGATGGCGCAACCCTTATTTTTACATCATAATGTACCGGTAAAGTGGTTTGGAATCCTATGGACTATCTTGAATTTAATTGTAGCCTTGGGTAGTCGATTTGCACACCTTTTAGATGCTCTTTTAAACAGTCATTTAATATTTACACTCATTTTATCAGTCTTTACCATATCCACTTATTTAACCGGATGGTTGGACAACTTATGGGCCATTGGGGCAATCTTATTCCTGATATATTTGTTTCGAGGTATTGGTACTCCCCTATACCGAGCCTTCATCTTAGAATATTCAGATGATTACGACAGAGCTACCCTTTTAAGTATTCGTAATTTAATTATTCGTTTATTTTTTGGAGTTTCTTCATTTTTTCTAGGTTTGATATGTGATCAATATTCCATAAAAATCGCTTTTCAACTTTTGAGTATTCCTATTTTATTGGGAATGTTTATTGAACTAATTCTTTTTTATACAGATCATAAAAAGTCTTCCAAATAACTAATTCCTGAAGGCTGATTATTCCTAAATTAAACCCAATTCATAGTAGCCTTTTCTTAAACCCTTTTAAAATAAAACCTCAATATTCGCCTTGGATGATCATTAAACCTATACTATATTTTAATAATCATTAAAACGAATTCAAATGAATAATCAATTGAAATATTCTACTGGCACCTATATTCTTCAAACGATTCAGAAAGGCATAAAAACCGCGAGATGAATATTTCACTACTCTATACGTTCATAAGCACCCACATCTGGCCCTTCATCCAACCAACGTATGTTATTTAGTAGATCATACGGCAAAAGAAGCGCTATGGAGTCATGTGCTACATTTTGGGCTGCAGATAAAGTATCCAATTGATAATTGGATTCTCTGGACTGATATTTTTTGATAAAAGAAGGATCCTCGTTGAAAATACAAGATTTATAATGTACCCCATCTGTGAGGTCAAAATCTTCATCATCCAATCTCATTAGACAATGGTTGAATGTATAGTCGAATTGATTAACCTCATCATCATCTAATATCAGCTCTGACTCAAAACCACCATAAATAATGGAGTTATGGATTTCTATAGACAAATCTCTATGAAAGTCAATATCCAGTTGATCATCTGTAACGTAATTGGTTAAAACTACAGCTGGAGATTTTCTTCCACCAAAATAATTTGCGAATGTACAGTGCTTAAATTCGTAGTCTCCACCTATATAAGCGAATAAATTCATTTCTCCACAATCACTTACCTCTGCATTGTTTACAGAAGCCTGTGCACTTTGAAATAATAAACCATGACGTAACATATTAGTCAGTTTAGTATTTTCTATATTCAAAGTAGGTGTTAGGGAGGTATTGAATGCCTCCGCTAAATAAGGCCCACCTAAATAAATACCTGTAGTACCGTTACTTATATCTGCATTTGCAATAGTTGAAGCCCCAGCATCTTGACAATACCATATTCTCCCCCACTGACCGGGAAGTGTTTTATAGAAATCATCCAATCTATCGCCTGTAATCAATACTCTTTCCTCTTCAGATGTTCCTCCTAATATATCCAGTTTGGCGTTATCATGTACAATAATATTGGAATTGTTATGCAGATAAACTTTAGCTCCAGGATCAATGGTTAAAGTTGCTCCATTTCTAACAATTACAGTCCTGAACAATAAATGTGGTTTATCATCTTCCCAGGTTGTATTTTCCTCAATTAAATGATGACTAAACAATAAGGTATCCCCATCTCCATTGTAGAAGGAATCCGCATTGTTCTTATAATAATAGTGAGCATCTTGCCCCCATGCTATCAAATCTACATCCTGAACAGCACCATTTACCTGAAAAACTACAGAATCCTGTACGTAAAACGGAGCATTTTCACCACTCATATCGATTAAGGCTTCCAAGAAAATGTATATACTATCATTTCCTAATATCTCAATGTCATCCAAGTCGGTTCCTTCTTCACCATCTACGTTCATATTATAAACACCAGGAGAATTTCCAGCAATCGAAATATTCGATATTTTTATTTTTTTATCATGATCATTATATACCATCAAACGTTTGGTAATGGATCCAACAGTTGCAAATATGGTATCAAACACGACTGTATCGGTAGAAAATCTTAATAAAGAAGAAGAAGAATTTTCAAAACTTTCTCTTCTACAAGAAGATTGACTCAGTAAAACGATCAGCACTGCAATTAAAAAACCTGGCACAAAGCCACTATATCTTTTATTCAAAAAGTTCAAATCACTTATTTTTTTAAGAAATTGCTAAATAATAAAAGTAAGGCTGCAAAAACACTTTGCTCTTTCACTTTTAATCGATTGCCCTTAAAATGACAAACCTTGGTAAAGGTATCATATCCATCCGTAACAGCCAACCAGACCATCCCAACAGGTTTCTGTTCTGATCCTCCACTTGGCCCGGCAATTCCAGAAGTCGCTAAAGCAAAATCTGTTTCGTATTTCAATCGAGCTGACTTTGCCATTTGAATGACCACTGGTTCACTAACCGCTCCGTTTTCCTCAATAAGCTCACTCCCTACATCCAATTCATTTGATTTAACATCATTATGATATGCAACAGTAGCACCTTTAAAAAAATTGGAACTACCTGCTACATTGGTTAATGTATTTGCAAGTAATCCTCCGGTACAACTTTCGGCTGTAGATATAGTTTTACCTGAAAATAACAGCTGTTCGGCTATTTTCTCCAATATTTCCGTATCATCCTCTGAAATAATAGCCTCCTTGACCAACATTTTTAAAACGTCAAAATTGCGCTTCATATTATCCTTTAGGAATTTTTCTTCTTTTCCTTTAGCTGTTAATCTCAATTTCACCTTTGCAAAATCCGGTAAATAGGCCAGTTGAATGCCTTCCGGTAAAGTAGCCTCAAAATGTTCCAATTTCATCGATAATTCCGATTCTGGAATACCATAGGTCAATACTGATTTATGTTCGATGAAATAATCCTGCTTAAATTCTTTTAAATAGGGAATTAGTCGGTGCTCTGTAAGATATTTAACTTCATAAGGTACTCCAGGAAAGAAAATGAAAATTTTACCGTTTTGTTCAAATTTCATTCCTGAAGCTGTCCCTGCTTCATTCACCATAACCTCACACTTACTAGGTAAATCGGCTTGTTTCTTATTTAAATCATTCAGAATTAAGTTACCATGAGAAGCTTGTAATCTTACTAGATTCTCATAGGCTAAATTATTGAACTCCAAATGGTCATCAAAATAATCACATACTGTATATTTGGTAATATCATCCTTGGTTGGTCCTAAGCCACCTGTAACTATAATTAACTCAGATCTGGATTCTGCTAATTTTAATGCCTCAAGGATACTTTCTTTTTTATCAGCAATTGCTGATTTCCAATGAATATCATGCCCCAAGAGATTCAATTTCTTTCCTAAAAATGCAGAATTGGTATCTATAGTTTGACCAATCAATAACTCATCACCAATTGTGATTATTTCTACGACCATACAGTATGCTTTTTTATCTTAGTGAGGAAATGTGTCCAAAGCTTTATTATAAGCTGATTCAAAGGCTAATACATTGAGGTTAGATGGTATTTTCATTTCTTGAATAAAAGACAACACTTTTTCAGTAGGCATATTACCAACCAATTCGTCTTTTGCCATAGGACAACCTCCATATCCCTTTATAGCCGCATCAAACCTTCTACAGCCACTTGAATAGGCCGCTTCTAATTTTTCATGTGCTGTTCCAAATTGAGTATGAAGATGAGCCCCCCATTCTATAGTAGGAAACTCCTGAATCATATTTGAAAATATTTCTTGGATATTTTTAGGGTTGGAAACTCCAATAGTATCCGATAAAGCCAGAATATTAACATCTAGTTGTTTCAACTTATCTGCCCAATGTGCTACTATCTCCGGACTCCATTCATCCCCATAAGGATTCCCGAATCCCATGGATAAATAAACCACTAATTCTTTTCCCCTATTCTGGGTTAATTTCTGGATTTTTTCCACCTCTAGCAGGGATGCTTCAATGCCTTTATTTGTATTGCGTTGTTGAAAGGTTTCTGAAACAGAAAAAGGAAAACCTAAATAACTTATTTCATCAAAAGAACAAGCCTGATTAGCACCTCGTTCATTAGCAATAATGGCTAATAATTTGGGAGAAGCCTCATCCAAATTTAATTGACTCAGTACTTCTGCGGTATCACGCATTTGTGGAATTGCCTTTGGCGATACGAAAGATCCAAAATCTATAGTATCATATCCAACGCGTAACAATGCATTTATATACGATGCTTTTTGAGCTGTAGGAATAAATGTTTCTATTCCCTGCATGGCATCTCTGGGGCATTCAATTAATTTAAAAGGCATCATTCTATAATTTTTAACTCCGTACGTCTATTCCAGTTTCTATTCAAAGCAGAATCATTACTTTTCAAAGGTTGTAATTCTCCATATCCCTTAACTTGGATCCTATCCGCACTAATTCCTTTATTCAAAAGCGCTGTTTTAACGCTCAACGCTCTTTGATAGGACAGTTGGATATTATAATTATGCTTTCCAACATTATCCGTATGACCTCCAATTTCGACAATTATTGTCTTATTCTTCCTTAAAAATCGATAAATTTTATCAACTTCCTGATTCGATTTTTTATTTAATATGGAAGAATCAAACTGAAAAAATATATTTTCCAATACCATATGCTCCCCCATAGAAATTCGTTTCAATACAAAATCTCGTTCTACTTTTGAATTAATCGTCAAAGTATCAGCCAGCATGATGTTTTCTGAATGAAAAAAATGACCTTCTTTTTCTATATGGATAGCATATTCTTTACCCAGCCTCATACAGACAAAGAAACTACCTTCCATATCATCTGTAATACTTTCGTAAAAAAGGGTGTCAGTTGATAAATCATAAACAGAAATTCTTGCATTGGATAATACGGATGAACTATCCTTTACAAAACCTTTCAAATATGCGACCGGATTTGCTTTAATTTTTTCTTCTAACTGATAGGTGAAAATATCTAAATTGATCTTATCATCTTCCACATGTTCGCTGACAAAATAAGCTGTTCTACCATCTTGCTCAACCATTAAACTATTGTCATCAAAAGGGGTATTAATAGGAAAACCAACATTAACAGGTTTTGTCCAATTGTCATCCAATTGTTTTTTACTTATAAATAAATCATATCCTCCTACACCTTGCCATCCTTTGGAACCAAAGTATAAGGTTTCCCCATCCCAATGAATAAATGGAGACATTTCATCTGCACTGGTATTAATGGAAATCCCCATATTTACAGGTCTATACCACTCACCACTAGCACTTTTTGTAGATTTCCACAAATCCATTCCTCCGATACCACCTGGTCGGTTACTAACAAAATACAGTGTTTTACCGTCGGGAGAAATGGCCGGTTGAGTTTCCCAGTAATCACTATTGATATTCTCTCCCAAGTTTTTTGGTTGTGACCATAGCCCATTAATTTTATAACTATAGTATAGGTCACAACTACCATAACCATCGGTTCGGTTACAGGCCGTATATATTAAATAATTACCATCCGCTGAAGTGCATTGTGCACCTTCGTTTTCAGTAGTATTAAAAGGACCCTCTAGGTAATTCGCCTGTTTAAATTCTCCTTTTTCATTTTTTTCACTCAGAAAGAAGTCTTCAACCCTTCTCCCATAATTGGGATATGCTCGGGTAAAAATTAACATTCCCGCATCTACGGTAATAGATGGAAGGTATTCATCAAAAATAGTATTGACAGAATCTGATAGCCGTTGTACTTCAACATTGGATTTTTGACCATTTAGCTTTATGGCAAATTCTATATTAGATTGTAATAGGTAAGCTGGGTAATAATGCCTTGAAGATGCGTCTGCATTTCTTAAATACTTTGAAATATACTTCTTGGCCTCATGAAAGGAATAAGACTTATGAAGACAATCTGCAATTTTATAATCTAGATATTGATATTTTCTCTTATCAATTAATCTTACTTTTTTAAAGGATGATGTTGCCGACGAGTAATCAGCCTTAGCTATATATATATCGCCTAGGGCAATAAATGCTTCTAGAAATTTTTTTTCTTTTTCAATTGCAGCCTTTAGATATTCCTCAGCATTATTGAGATCATCATTCTTATAGGCTTCTTCTGCCAAATGGTACAGCTTTATTGCCTTTCGGGAATAATCAAAATTCTGAGCATTCCCAGTAAGGTGTAGAAATAGAAGAAGGAAAAGTATATAAAACGTCCTTGTATTCATTTAGTTATACCAAATTATATCAGGATATATCCTTTAAATGATTCAAAAATTTATGGGATATCCATATATTTATGTGTCTGAAGAGACATTTTCCACCTTGGATTTTGTTTAATGAAATCAACAATCTCAGGTAGCATCTTTTTTTCTTTATCCCATTCAGGCTGTAAATAGCACAAGCAATCATCACTTACCTGAGCAGCACATTTCTCCGCAAAATCAAAATCGTTCTTTCGAGAGATCACTACTTTCAATTCATGAGCCTTCTTCCAGGATGAAACTACTGGCATCTTTCGTTTTTTAGGTGATAAGCATATCCAGTCCCATTCACCCGTTATTTCATGAGCTCCAGAGGTTTCCATATGCCTTCTTATGCCTTTTTGCCCAAATAATGAGGTCAACATACCCAATGGATAAATACTTGGCTCACCACCTGTTACCACCACAATTTGCGCATTCCCAACATGGTCAACTATTTCCTCCAAAGATAAAATAGGGTGTTCGTCAATACCCCAACTTTCTTTTACATCACAAAAGACACAACCTACATCGCAACCTGCTAATCGAACGAAGTAGGCAGCATGGCCCGTATAATACCCTTCTCCCTGAATGGTATAAAAATGTTCCATTACTGGAAGCTTATCCATTCCGAAACTTGATATATTTATTTTTTCCAATGTCATGATCAAAAAAAAAGCTGCCTTGAACCGGCAGCTTTAGAATTATTTATTTTGCGTAATTGATTGCTCTGGTTTCCCTAATCACCGTAACCTTTACTTGACCAGGATAAGTCATTTCATTTTGAATTTTCTGTGAAATTTCAAAAGACAAGGCCGCTGCCCTCTCATCGTTGACTTTCTCACTTTCTACAATTACACGTAATTCTCTACCTGCTTGAATTGCATAAGCCTTCATAACACCGTTATTTGACAATGCTAATCCTTCCAGCTCCTTTATACGTTTGATATAGGATTCTACAATCTCTCTACGTGCTCCCGGTCTTGCTCCTGAAACAGAATCACAAACCTGTACGATAGGTGCGATTAAAGAAGACATTTCAATCTCATCATGGTGCGCTCCGATAGCATTACAAACCAATGGTTTTTCACCATATTTCTCTGCTAATTTCATCCCTAAAATAGCGTGTGGCATTTCAGGCTCATCTTCAGATACTTTTCCTATATCATGTAAAAGACCAGCACGTTTAGCTAATTTTGGATTCAATTTTAATTCAGAAGCCATGGTAGCACACAAATTAGCAACCTCCTTAGAGTGCTGTAATAGGTTTTGACCATAAGAAGAACGATACTTCATACGACCTACCATACGGATCAATTCAGGATGTAGACCATGTATTCCAAGATCTATCGTTGTTCTTTTCCCTATTTCAATGATCTCTTCTTCAATTTGTTTTTTAGTCTTAGCTACAACCTCTTCAATTCTAGCAGGATGGATTCTACCATCGGAAACTAACTTATGTAAGGATACACGAGCAATTTCTCTTCTTACCGGATCAAAACATGAAAGGATAATAGCTTCAGGAGTATCGTCTACAACGATTTCAACACCAGTAGCAGCCTCAAGCGCACGGATATTACGTCCTTCTCTACCGATAATTCTACCCTTGATATCATCGCTTTCTATATTGAATACAGAAACTGCATTTTCAATGGTATGTTCAGTAGCGACTCTTTGAATAGTCTCAATAACAATTTTCTTAGCTTCTTTACTTGCAGAAAGTTTAGCTTCCTCAACCATTTCTTGTTGATAAGCCATTGCCTCAGTCTTAGCTTCAGCTTTCAATGCTTCAATCAATTGTTGTTTTGCATCTTCAGCACTCAGACCAGAGATCGTTTCTAAAGCGTGAACTTGTTTAAAATGAGCGTCCTCAATTTCTTTTTCCTTAACTTCAAGGACACTTAATTGCTTCGTCAGATTTTGACGTGTAGACTCAACTTCTTTAAATCGCTTTTTATTTTCTTCAATTCGCTGATTCAATTTCATATCCTTTTCCTTGATACGAGACTCTGTTTCAGCTAATTTGCGATTCTTATTGTTCAATTGCTTTTCATGCGCTGTCTTTAACTCAAGAAATTTTTCTTTAGCAGAAAGTTCTTTTTCCTTTCGGATTCTTTCAACTTCCTTTTGCGCATTATGTATAAGGTCTTCACTTTTCTTCTCAATTTGCTTGCGAAGTACTGTAGAGGAAATTAAGTAACCAGCACCTATACCAGCTCCAACTCCTCCTAATATTTGTAAGATATCCATCTTCTCTTTTAAATTAAACAAAAAAAACCCGTACTAACCAGTATGTTTTTTGATCAAACTCCCGTCTAATCATGAATAGGCCCACCGCATTAATTTCAAACTTCCACTGACACCACAAGGGACCATAAAGGTTGAGGCTTGTTTTCAAAGATGCGAGATTAAGCCTAAGTTGTTTAATGTTGAGTTTAACAAACTAATACTGTATTCGCACGGGCTATATTATCTAGACCTTAACGCTTCAGATAAAATATCATCCAAAGCCTCTAACTGATTTTGCAGTTGTTCATCATCTATATCCGCTCTTCCTTGTAACTTCTCCAATTTAGAAGCGAACTGAACACAACACATGGCCAAAACATCCTGTTTATCTCTTACCGCATACTTTGACTCAAAGCTTTTCACCATTTTGTCAATAGTACTAACCGCATTACGAATAGACTCTTCATCTGTTCGTTCTATATTCATCGGGTAGTTTCTTCCGGCAACAGCAACATTGATTTTTAATTTGTCCAATGTCTTTTAGATTTATTATTGATTCAACTGCGCAATACAGCGGTCTATTCCTCTAATTAACTCATTGATCTTGGTTCGAACATTAGCAGGGTCTTCACCAGTCTCTCCTAAGGTTTTTGCCATTCTCAATTTTTCGATTCTTGACTCAAGATAAACTATTTTTTCATCTTGCTCCTTAATCTTCTCGTTTAAACTTTTAATCTTTAGTGCACTTTCCGATAGCCTCTCTTCACTCGACTGATATTTCAGTACGAATTTCTCCAACTTTCCTTGGATATCGATTATCTTTTTTTGCAGATTATTCATTTATCACGAAACTATATACAAATATAAATATACCCTCTGTATTATCATAATAATAAATCCACCATTTCTCGCTAAACACCTTACTTACCATTCTATTTGCTGAAGGTCAGATAAATCACAAAGTACATCTTTGTATATTCCATTTATTATATGGGTTTAACGCAAAAAAAAAAGGCCATCCCTAACGGAATGGCCTTTTAATATAATTGTTCTTCTTAGTACAATAAGACTACAGTACCTTGAATCTGCTTTTCAAATCCTCGAGAAGTGATATAATTAAACTCATAAATATAAACATCTTGTTGAGCCAACTCACCATCCAATCTTCCGTCCCAACCTAAAGTATTCATGTCTTCAGACTCGAACATCAACTGCCCCCATCTGTCATAAATCACAAGGTCAAATCCTAAGTAACAGTCAATAGCGGGTATGAAGTAATCATTGGTTCCGTCACCATTTGGAGAAAAAGCATTTGGCATCGTTATTTCCGTCTCAATTGGAATAAATTCAACCAATTTTTGCACTTCACATCCATTCGTGTCACTAGCAATAATATAGAAATTTCCCGGCTTAATGTTGTCAGGATTAGTTCCTACAAATTCAACTTCTAAATCCCCTGATCCACCAAATGCATCAGCAGTCCCAGTAGCAGACAATACGTTACATGAATCTTGAACAATCTCAAATTGAATAATTATTTCGTCAGGCTGCTCGAATTTATACAACTTGGAAACAGTACATCCTCTATCATCCTCAATAGTTATGGTATGATACCCAGCAGGGAAGAATACACTCGATTTATTATCCCCATTAACAAGGAATGGAGGGGTCCCCCCTTCAATATCAGATATCTGAACCTCAGCAAGACCATCATAACATAGAATTTCTATTACAGTATCTTGGAAAGTTAACTTTTCAGGTCCAGTAACTTCAAACTCTATTACCTCGGTACAGTTCAGAGAATCACTAATAACTACATAATGTTGCCCTATTGGTACATTATTAGGATCTACTCCTTGCCAATCAAAATTATAGTACGGAGGGCTTTTAAAACGAGTTCCTCCTTGAACATAAACCGAAACAGGTACTTCAGCATATGAACAAGTAGCATTATTAAAATCAATAGCATACTCAATTGGAGCCGGCTCTGAAATATGAATCATTTGAAAGAAAAACGATGTTAAACAACCAGCATCTGTAATTTCCAATGGGTAGAACCCAGGTTGTAAATTATCGAAACTAAGATCCTCCGTTACAATATTGTTCCATTTCACTTCATACGGTGGAATCCCACCCTCAATAAAGATTTCAAGTTCACCGTCACCACCTCCATTGCAGGAAACATCTGACTTATCAAAATCAATTGAAAGTAAAGAGCCAAATACATCTGATTGGATTACATCACTCACTCCTCGTCCAACAGCCATCAATGGGATATCCTCAAACGTAGGAGAGAATGAATTAGATTGATTAACCTGTATGATATTACATATTGTTGGATTTGCTGTTGAATTCCCTGCTATATATAATTTACCATCTTTAGCCAATTCAATTTGCCCTAAACCAAATCCACCAGTCACAGTATCTCCATTACAATCTGCAGCACCAGCGTTATGATACAAAAATGCACCATCAGACATTCTATATTGGAAAAGATTATCATCGTTAATCAATTCAGTGTATAACGTAGAATACATGTACTGTCCAGAATAGGAAAATTCCAATCCATATGGGTCTTTTACTTCCAAGGTGTCTTGACTTGTCATACTTCTTGTACAAGGATCAAATTCACCTATATATATCTTATCAGCACCTGTATGGGCATATCCTAACATCTCATTGAAATAATCTAACTCTCCACGACCTTCCATTATCAAGTTAGTAATCGCAGGTTTAAATGCTTTCAATCCAGACAAAGTTCCAATTCCTGCCTGTGTTATATCCATGGTTCTGAATCCCCAGTCACAGTCGTGAACAACTAGCCAGTATTCTGGAGAACCCGGTTTTCTAACAATTTCTTTCCCTTCTGCAAAGTTACCTCCCACTAATAAGGTATCTAAAACGACATCCCCTTGATTAGCAGAAATGGTCATATCTACAATTGCATAACGCAAATTGGAACAACCTTCGTCTTCTGAATAAATCACATAATACTTGAAGGCCTCACCTGGAATTCTACAGACACTGACCTCAGTAACTGATTCATCACCGAGCATAGTCATAGAACCTGGCATTTGCGTACCATCTGCTCTATACACTCCATTTCCAGTTGCAAAAAACAAAATATTCCCATTTGCATCTTCTGCATGAGAAATAGCTTCAACATCTGGATTTGTTGATTGCAAGATCAAAGTAGGATCAGCAACTGGATCTTCTGTGAAATCTAATTGACCAATTTGTATTGAACTGTTAACTAATAGATTCTTTACCGTTTGTGCTGAAATAGTTTGGAAACCAACTGCCAACAATAAGGCTAGAAAGCAATTCTTAAAACTTGAAACCATGTGGGATTCTAATTAATTTAAACTTGCACAATATACGATTAAATTCAAATGTATAACAGCAATTCAGCTATACTTTTTCATTTTTTTAAATCTAATCAAAATGCCTATAGATACTATGAACAAACACTCTCATAATGAAACTATTAAAAAGACCTAATACTATTTTTCAATTGAGATTATTCTGTTTTGTATACTTCTTTATCTTATAATTTTCTTTTTGAAGCAAATTGAATTCACCTCAAAATATCATGAAAATCTAACTTACTATTAATTTTTCTATAAAATCACCTACATAAAAAGCAACAACGGCAGCAATTGCCCCCATTGAAGCGGTTTCAAGCATACTTAATAACTTATTTTTGTGGTTCGCTACTCCTCTTAAAAAACCAATTAATAAAAATGCCATTAGAGTCAAAATAGAGGCAAACACCATTTTATTGAAACTAATCTCAATGAATATATCAATCACATATATGGATAGTGGAATTATCCCCAAACTTATGAATGACAGAAAAGTCACCAAACCTATATCTATTGGAGATTTGCTATTATCTATCATCTCCAACTCCTCCTTCATCATAGTATCTACCCATACATCCTCATCTGAACAAATCACCTGAACAACTTGCTCCAACAATTCACCGGTGAAACCTTTCTCCTTATAAATTTCTCTTATTTCATCCCGTTCCAACTCCGGTAAATGCTCTACCTCCCAATGCTCACGAGCTTTATGCTTTTTGAAATTATCTTTTTCTGATTTCCCTGACAAATAAGCCCCAATCGACATAGACAAACCATCTGCTAAAAGGTTTGCAAAACCCATTATCAATATGATTGACGTGTCCAAGTTTGCACCTACCCCACCTGCCACTACAGCAAAAGTTGTTATACTTCCATCTATTCCACCATAGACAAATTCACTCAGATATATCTGATATTTTTTTGATGAATAGGCTGCTTCTATATTTTCCATTCTGATTGCATATAATTTGTTTACAAATTACATTTTTATCTAAAACATTCACTAAAATTGAATGGAATACCCGCTATAAGGTTTTCCCTTTGACTGACTTATATCAGTGTTTATCTATGAAAGCTGTGGTAATTTTGTCCTACGAATTGAAAGCTCGAAAACATGAAAGATCAACTGATCCAAAAATACAATGTTCCTGGTCCAAGGTATACAAGTTACCCAACAGTTCCCTACTGGAATCCCGATACGTTAGATATTAATATCTGGAAAGAAAGCCTTCAAAAAAGTTTTAAAGAAAGTAATGAAACTGAAGGAATTAGCCTATATATCCATCTACCATTTTGCGAAAGCATGTGTACTTTTTGCGGATGCAATAAACGCATTACAAAACGTCACTCAGTTGAAGATATATACCTTGATTATCTTGAAAAAGAATGGAAGATATATCAATCCTTTTTCTCAGAAAAACCGATCATTAAAGAACTTCATTTAGGCGGGGGAACTCCTACCTTTTTTTCTGCTGAGAATCTAACAAGATTAGCCAATATAATTAGTAATGGATCTGTCCTTCATCCTGATGCTAAATTTAGCCTTGAAGGTCACCCTAATTTCACCAGTAAAAAACAACTTGATACCCTTTCAAACTTAGGCTTTAACAGAATAAGTTTTGGGGTACAAGACTACGATAAAAAAGTTCAAATAGCGATACATAGAATTCAGTCTTATGATCAGGTGAAGTCCATCACTGATTATTCCAGAGAACAGGGATTTAGCTCTATTTGTCATGATTTAATTTACGGTCTACCCTTTCAAACGATGCAAGCGCTTCAGGATACGATTCAGAAAACTATCTCCATTCGCCCTGACAGAATTGCATTGTACAGTTATGCCCATGTACCATGGATTAAAGGAAATGGCCAAAGAGGATTTAAAGAGGAGGATATCCCTAAAGATGCTGAGAAAAGAGACTTATACGAATATGCAAAAAAAGCACTACTAGCAGAGGGTTATATAGAAATTGGAATGGATCACTTTGCACTTCCATCTGATCCATTATACCAATCTATGGTTCATAAAAAATTGCATAGAAATTTTATGGGTTATACTGAATCTAAAACACAATTAATGATCGGGTTGGGTGTATCTTCCATTGGAGATAGTTGGTATAGCTTTGCTCAAAATGAGAAAAAATTGGAAGACTATTATGCACGATTAGACAGCAATGAGCTTCCTATTTTCAGAGGGCATCACCTAAATGAAGAGGACATCTGGATCAGAAGACAAATCTTGAACATTATGTGTCAAATGGAAACCGATTTATCTGAGGCTCCAATTGATGCAGAAGATTTTAAACGCATCATTGATGGATTGGATGAAGTCAAAAAAGACGGATTTGTAACCATTAAAGACAATTTGTTAACGGTAAAAGAAGAAGGGAAACCATTTATACGGAACATTTGCATGAGTTTTGACCTTCTATTAAAGCGTGCGCAACCAGACAAACCCATTTTCTCTTTAACCATATAAGAGACGTTAATAACTTGAAATACAGTGAGAATTCATCATAATCAACCGATAGAATTCTCACTATTTTATTTTTAAAAATGATATCAAAAAAAAAGCAGCCTGCGGGACTTATTATTTTAGAAAATCCAAGCTAGAAATAGTATAATTATTCTATTTTTGCGCTAGTACTACCTATATTTTGCGTAGTCTATACGATTTTGCTTTAAATAGCTCAATCAAAAAGAATTTCTAAAAGAAAAAGGTCATAAAAACATGTTTGAAAATTTATCCGATAAGTTAGATAAAGCGTTTAGTGTCTTAAAAGGACACGGAAAGATTACTGAAATCAATATTGCGGAAACGCTAAAAGAAGTAAGAAGAGCCTTATTAGATGCCGATGTTAACTTTAAGATTGCTAAATCTTTTACAAAAAATGTAAAAGATAAGGCTGTTGGAATGAATGTAATGACCAGCCTTCAACCTAGCCAGTTGATGGTAAAGATTGTACATGATGAATTGGCTGATTTGATGGGAGGATCTACCTCTGAAATCACCCTAGGTGGCAATTTAGACATCATCTTGATGGCCGGACTTCAAGGATCTGGTAAAACAACCTTCTCTGGGAAATTAGCTAATTATTTCAAGACCAAAAAGAATAAAAAACCACTATTGGTAGCCTGTGATGTATACAGACCTGCCGCAATTGATCAGTTAGGTATTTTGGCTGAACAAATTGGTGTGGATATTTATTTTAATAAAGAATCTAAAGATCCAGTTGCTATTGCTAAAGAAGCGATTCAACATGCAAAGGCAAATGGACACAATTTAGTTGTAATTGATACCGCCGGACGTTTGGCTATCGATGAACAAATGATGAATGAAATTGCAGCTATCAAGTCTGCAGTTGAACCTCAAGAAACATTATTTGTAGTTGATTCCATGACTGGTCAGGATGCTGTAAATACAGCTAAAGCCTTTAACGATAAATTGAACTACGACGGTGTAATCCTTACCAAACTTGATGGGGATACGCGTGGTGGTGCTGCCCTTACCATTAAATCAGTAGTAAACAAGCCAATTAAGTTTGTGGGGACTGGTGAAAAAATGGATGCCTTAGATGTTTTCCACCCAAACAGAATGGCAGACAGAATTTTGGGTATGGGGGATGTTGTTTCCTTGGTTGAAAGAGCTCAAGAGCAATTCGATGAGGAACAAGCCCGTAAACTACAAAAGAAAATTGCTAAAAATGAATTCGACTTCAACGATTTCCTATCTCAGATTGAACAAATCAAAAAGATGGGTAACGTTAAGGACTTGGTTGGAATGATACCAGGAATGAATAAGGCAATGAAGGATGTAGATATTGATGATGACGCATTTAAGCGTATCGAAGCAATCATTTACTCTATGACTGCTCAAGAAAAGGCTAAACCTGCTCTAATTAACGGTAGCAGAAGAAGAAGAATTGCAGTTGGTAGTGGTACCAATATCAATGAAGTCAATCGTCTTATGAAACAATTTAGTGACATGAGCAAAATGATGAAGATGATGCAAGGTGGTGGAGCAAAAAATCTGATGAAAAAACTAGGGGGTATGCCAAAAATGCCATTCCGTAAATAAGCACAATAACAATACTGAATCATGGAAATATTAGACGGTAAATTTACTTCTCAATCCATTAAGGACGAGATTAAAGTTGAAGTGGCCAACATGGTAAAGGCGGGAAAAAGAGCTCCACATTTGGCAGCTGTTCTTGTTGGAGAAAATGGAGCCAGTAAAACTTATGTGAATGGTAAGATCAGCTCTTGCGAATATGTAGGTTTTAAATCTAGTTTAATAAAATTGGATGTAGACACTACTGAGGAGGAACTATTAAAAGTAGTTGCTGGCTTGAACAATGATCCTGAATTGGACGGATTTATCGTTCAATTGCCACTTCCAAAACATATTGACGAAAGTAAAGTTACACTTGCTATTAATCCTGAGAAGGATGTAGATGGCTTCCACCCAGTAAATATTGGGAAAATGGTTTTGGGTGAAGATTGTTATCTTCCAGCAACACCAGCGGGTATTGTTGAATTGCTAAAAAGATATAAGGTAGAAACAGAAGGTAAAGACTGTGTGGTACTTGGTCGTAGCCTTATCGTAGGAACTCCTATGAGTATTCTATTGAGTAGAAATGAATATCCTGGAAATTGTACTGTAACATTGGCTCACAGTCGTACAAAGAACTTGAAGGAACTTACGCAAAAAGCAGACATCATTGTTGTAGCTTTAGGTAAACCCGAATTCTTAACTGGCGACATGATCAAAGAAGGCGTTACTATTGTTGATGTTGGTATCACTCGAGTAGAAGATGCTAGCAAGAAAAGAGGCTACGCCATCAAAGGAGATGTTAACTTCGATTCTTGTAAAGAAAAAGCAGGCTTCATTACACCTGTTCCAGGTGGAGTTGGTCCAATGACCATCGCTTCCCTACTGATTAACACCTTGAAATCCGCAAATAAAGCATAAAGAAAAAAGAGCCATTTAAATAAATGGCTCTTTTTTTTTATATCTCTTTACTGTATTTCGAAATGAAATCAAATATTTCATTTCGAAGCTCATTGGGTTGTATAATCTTTACTTCATCTAACTGAGATAATACAAAGCGTTTAATAGGTTCTAAATTATATACATCAACTTTCAGTTGATATAGTTCATTTTTCTGATCAATCTGCTTTACATAGCTTTTTATATTTGGGTATTGCTCCCTTAATAAAATTAAAGATCTCAATTTCAAGTGCAATTCTAAGGCAGTTAGTTGATCCCCTGAAAACCCAAAAGGATCTATTTGAATACGCTCCTCCCCTTTTGTATATCGTTGCTTTTCTTCTACCAACTCCACTTGATCTACCCTAGATAGCTTGAATTTCTTTCTAATCTCTGGATTCCGGATATCAATGGCGTGTATATAGGTGTAGTTATCAGAAATGGAAAAAGGCTCTAATACCCTGTCTGAAATAACACCTGAATGCAAAGAATGATAATTTAGTAATACCACTCTTTTCTTTTCCTTAATTGCTTGACTAAAAACTTGTATTTTTTTATTGTTTCCAACCTCCAGCAAATTATTGGCTACCTGACTTTGTTCGGAATAAAAACTCAATTTCTTAAGAATATTTCCTTTTAGCTGATTGCTTTCACTTACCACACTCAGCGCTTCTTTGATAAGAACGCTTTCATTCATGTCGAAAGTGATGTTTTCCAAATCCTCAAAGTTGGATGCTATGAAATACCTACCATCCAAATCGTAATCAATTTCAAAACCCAACTCTTCCAATAGATTGAAATACCTAAACATCGATCGTTTAGATACTTCCAATTTTTGAGCCAATTGTAAAACAGTATATCCTGGTTTACTTTTTAAATAATTGATTAAACGAAAGACCCTAAGGATTTTTTGTTGTGCTACCATATTTGGAATTTCCTGCTTAAAATTTGCTAATTCTCTACCCTTTATTGAGTTTATACCTCCTTTGGTTGATATTTTTTTAAAATTAGAACATTAATGACAAATTTTGACAAAACAATAAAACTAAATAAGATGAAAAAAATAATTTATGGCCTATTACTATGCTCAGGTGTATTGATGGCACAAGAAAAAAATGAAGATCATCATTGGGGAGAACAGAAGCTGGACGAACTGGCTACAGAACTATCTCTGGATGATACGCAAAAGGATCAATTAAAATCCCTTCATAAAAAATACGGAACAGCTCATAAAGAGCTAAGGGAAAAGCATCAAGAAGAGCGTTGCACTATTCAACAAAATAAGGTTTCAGCAATGAAGCAATTTTTAAGTAAGGATCAGATGCAGATCATTCGAGATAAAAGAACTGCATCACCTATGATGCATTTTAAGCAGAAAAATCCTAAAAAGTTCGAAAAGGCGCTTCAAGCTAGAAAGGAATTCAATTCGGAATTATCAACTTCGGAACGAAAAGCAATTGAAAAGGCAAGAAGGAAAATTAAGCAAATAAGACATGCTGCATATCCTTGCAAACCGGAAGAATTATCCATGGCAGATGCAACGAAAGCCCTTAGACCCATTATTGAAGATCATAGCGATGAACTCATGAAGATCAAAGAATCCTTACATGCAAAAGCTTCTATGAAAATGAAACACAAGCATGGCAGTAAAAGTATGAAGCACTCCTTCAGAAAACATCATGGGAAGGAACATCATCCTGGACATACGAAAGAAAAAATGCTCTACTTTTTTCTTTTAATGGACAACTAAAAAAAAGGAGGCGATAGTATCGCCTCTTTTTTTTACACTTGTAATTCCTAGTCCTATGATTTCGATCTAAACCGCCTACCCCATCTCCTTTCAGAGACATGGGACTTTAATCTAGAAGATACATATTGAGATTCTTCATATAAACGAGGTCCAATAGGTTGTAACAAATCCAACGATTTATTTACAGGATTTGTTATGGATGCATCTATGGGGTATGCATTAAATTGATTGCTATCAAAAGGCTTCATACAATGCACCACATCTGTCAAATGCCTGCTATTCATCCAGACCCTAAGCTTAAAGTTGTTCAATATAAGGGGAGCTCTTTGCTGACCTAATTCCTGAAATACTTCATTCGCTACAGTTGTAATAATTGCAACTGATTTCCGAATCCTTCCTGATATGGGGTCTAAAAATTCCCTCCATATACCTGCCATTACAAAAGGGCGTTTTTTGTTTTTTGGATACACAAGAAAGGCATTCAATTTATTCCAAACAAGAATAGCGTCAGCAACGACAACACATCTATTTGACTTAATAGCCTCTCTATAATCTGGATGTGTAATAATCCCCATTGATCCCGAATAAAACTGGTTATTTTCCGGATTCAAATGACCTTCCGAGCATACATAAGGAATGCGGAATTTCTCTAAGGCATGGTTTGAATCCCAACCCAATTCAAAAAATTGTAAATTTTTAGGGAGTTTTGCGGTGATTACAGGGGTTAATTCTCCAGTCGAGACATTTGCATTGGTAAATGCTCGAATTTTAGAAACGACTGCGAACTTCCGTTCGATCATTTCTACTTTGCTGATTACTGAAATTCTGAACGACATGATTAAAGATAAAAAATATTAATGTTTTTTCATAATATAACATTATGTAAAAACATTATAACGGACCTCTACCATTCATAGAGATCCGTTATTTTCTCATCAATGTTTCATAATCTTCTCTGTCAAAAGAACAGCATCATTCCTAAGAATATTTACAAAATACATTCCATTCGGTAAATCCTCCAATTCTATAGTATATAAGGATTGCCCTTCTTCCAGAACCTTTATAATACATGTACGCCCGAATATATCTACTAATTCTAATCTATCTGCCTTAAACTCTCCAAAATCAATTTGCACTTGTGAGCTTGCCGGATTAGGATGAATTTTAACTAAGAAATTTTGATTTTCATTTATCCCAATACCAGAATCCCCATAAGAAAAGCAAGACGAAGTATCGGCACAATTATTATCATTAACAATTACATAATATTGACCGTATTCAGTAGGGCTGAAATCTGCGCCTAGTTCAACAACTGAATCGTTTGAACATAAACGCCATGAATGAGAGTCCCAATTTCCAGTAGTTTCAAAAACATCAGCAGAAACTTCCTCCACATATAAGGGAGGATGAAACTCTAAAGTAGTTACAACTATTGAATCAAGCACCCCCATACTATTTAAAACAGTATCTAAATAAATCCCTTCTTCGGTCTCTAATTGACCGTAAATCCAAGTGCTTTCTCCATCGCAAATTTCTTCATGATCTCCTATAGGTGCAATCAATAGATTATCTAAATAAGAATCTCCCCAATAATTAACAATCGGATGAAGAAACCTAACTTGAAAATAAGCTTGTCTTGTCGAATCAAAATTAGAAGGAGTTAAAAAATAATCTGATTCTGAAAAGGTATTATATGATGATTCCCACTGATTTACAGATGTAGGCATCGGGATAAAAGGAGAAAAAAAAGCCATACCAGAAAGATAATCACTATAACCATCAATTTCAAAAACACCATGCACCCCATTTTTTCGTAAATCATTACTTATAGAAAATGGTATTTTTTCTCGCAATACCAGCATACTATGGCTATTCATAGCATACATAGCGTTCATGCTTAAAAAACTATTGCCATTTTCTGTTTCCAAAGAATTTAACGTTATAGAGGGGTAGCCGTAATCAATTGACCCCGGTGAGATTGCGTCATAGAATGGAATATAATACAATCTATTTATTTGAAAATCAAAATCCATATCTATTTTAAATAACTCTCTGGCATCCTGAAACTCTCCTATATATTCATCACAGATATAAAAATCATATTTTTTATTGTCTTCTAAATCTTCAATAAAAATTTCATGTTTATTTTTTTCTGAATTAAATGTAAATGTACCGACCGTTCCTAAACCTTGACCAGCAGCAAAACCTTTTTCACCATATTCATAATTAACGTCCCATTCGGTTTGATCGAGGATATTAAAAATTTCAATTTTTACTTTCCCTTGGTTAACAGAATCCAACACATTTTGAGGCGTATAATAAAAAGCTTTTATGTCCTGTAGCCTACATTGACCGTTAACGTTAACCAATATACCAAACAGTATAAAGGTTAATAATAATTTCATGTTTTTCATCTTTTTAATTTTAATTGTTTTGTCTTTCTAAATCATCTTGGATAGGTTCGTATATATGTTCAGTAGGATCACAAGACGAACATTGTAAATCATAATCCAATTCTTCTGGTTGATATTCTTTAGGATTATACATTTCTGTATAGGGTTCAACATTATTTGGTATTCCATCACCATCAGAATCAACCGTGGAACTTTCAGTATGATCGGTTCCAAGTGTACCCAATACGGTTACACCATTACAATGAATGTATTGCGCTTGATTTGCAAATTTAACGGCGTATTTTGAATTATCTCTAAGCTCCATACTTGGGTCAGGCATCCATATTCCCACTCTATAATCGGAATTAAAATATTGAGAAGGTATAGTATTCGATTGAAGAGTATATGTTATTGGTTCATATTGGTCTATAATATGTGATTGATGCCAATTAGATTTATATTCACCTAATGGGATTCCTCCTATCACAATATTATCCAATGAATTTCCGTAATCTGCGAATTGATCGGCATTAGGAGTGTATTGTGTATCATGGAAATAATTTGATCCACCAGGGTTATTATACGATTGGGAAAATACATCTGGTTGCCAAAACCTCCAATCTTCATCCGATTTAGAATTATTAAGCTCTATTGAATCCACAATATTATTATCTGTATCTAGGACTACAAAATAAATTTTTCTTTCATTTTGAGGGGCTGCAAAACCTCTATTAATTAGATCTAATTTAACATAGGGATTACTTCCACCATGTATATCTAGTTTTTGTAATTCTAAACGATAGCCTAAATGATCTCTAATATAGTCATAAGCGGAACGCTTAACTCCATTTTCGAAATATCTATCCGATACTGGAAGACCAAAATACCAAAGTTGATTCTTTGTATAGTGTTGAGATTTCCAGCGACTTATAATAGTATTCTTTTTGGATGGTATACCATCGCCTAAATAGCCTCCTCCGTTATCGTCATAGTAGGAATCACCTATATAGCCATCTGTCATTTCATAAGGTGAACGGCCGTCCAGCTCGTTATTATGTCCTATTCCTAAAGAGGTAAAATTAAAATATTTCAATTTTGTTATCGACATAAATCCATCCTGTAATTTTCCAGAACAAATTCCCTCCCCTATATTGGCATCATAAGAGGTGTTTACTCCTCCATAATAACCTTGAAACCATTCTCCTATTCTTCCAAAATGATTAGCAAAGCTAGAATACCTATATTCTCCGTTTGTTCTCCAAATATCTGGATCAGTTTCATTTGGCGTTTCATAAATCGGTAAATCACCATGCACCCATAGATTAGAACGATAACTTCTTAATAGGTAGGAATCTGTAAAAACAGGGGCATCTGCAACGTCTTGGCCAAGGTCTATATCTGTAGCTTTATAGCCTCCTAGCCAATGAATTTCCGTAGGAGCTTCGCCATTTCCTATCGTCCAAGCGTGGGAATAAGTATCCCCAGCAAAAACACCATCATAATACCCAATTCGCGGTAATTCAGCGGAATTATAAAGATTTGCATGTTTTGAAGAATTTATTGAAAAATCTTCAGTAGGATTATTTATACCTAAAAATGAACTATGTATTGATTCTCTTGTTGACCACCAATCCGAAGTGTTAAAACCGTGATTAGTCATAATATAGGTTGACCAAGGATTTAAGGAACTTGTTAATAATTTTTGATAAGGGAAATAATCTAGCATTTTATTAATTACCAATTTCCTTGTTTTATTAAAATCTGAATAGGCTTGTCCATTTGGTTGAGCATATTTATGTGTTACTCCCCAATCAAACCTTTGCCCCGATTGTAATCTAGTATGATGATAATTAAAATTAAAACCAGCCACAGGATCATTTGGCTTTTCTGTATATTCCTTAAATGTCGTCCATTTTTCATCTGATTTATTCCATTTTCCACTTAGCCTATACATATTATAGTCATAGGGTGCATTTATCCAGCCTAGATTAGCAACTGCAACATAAGGGCTAATTTCATTATAAAAAGATTCCATTTGTTCCATATAATGCATCAATCCACTAACTCTAGAACCTTGCGGATCAATATCATGTTTTGATGGATCATTTGGTTGCTCTGGCAAATAGCTAAAATCAGAGTTCATAATGAAATTAGCTTTTAAGCCTAATTTTTCCAAAGAAGAGCCAAACGCAGATTTATAAGCATTTTTAATCCCATCATGTAGGGTTGCTTGGCCGGCTAATTGTTCTTCATTAAAATTAACATATTGTTCGACTTCGACTAAAGAGATACCATCTCTACAAAAATTACCCATATAATCGTCTAGGGATTCCCCATTCACAGAAAGAAATCTGGAGATATTGGGTAGAGGTTGAGACTGATTAATATCTTCAGTCGGAATACTAAAATGGCCTGCACGCAGTTGATAGCCCCTTTCAGGGTTTGCTATTCCATATTTACCGGTGTTTTCTGGTGTCCAATAGGGATTCCAATTCGTACTCTGATCTGGTCCCCAGTGCGGGGAATTTTCACTGGGTGAAATTCCACTATACTGTATTGTGACTACTTGTCCATGAATCAAGAGCGTATGATTTAACGCCAAAATCAATAATGCCATTTTGGGCATTATTAAAAATTTAAATTTATTCATCTTAAAAAGATTTAATTATTAATATTCAATTAAAGAGTAATCCTCACTTTTTTTCGCACAGCTCTCTTCTACTTAAACCGATCCCTTTTATTGGACTATTTCTATTCTTCATAATTCTGATATTTAATTAATTAACCGGAGTTCAAAGAATAGTATTGAGAAGATTGATAGTAGTATCTACAAAGAATTCCGGAACTCGTTTATTCCATTTCGATTACTAACCTAGCGACTTTTATCGCTCAAACAAAGCGCTACAAACGAAATAAAGCGCTAAACAACGAAGTATAAATCAGTGTATTAATTACAAAATGATGAGCTTCAATTATTTGAAATAGTATTAATGGTTTTTGAATTGGTTGTTATTTTTTTTCATTTTTTTTATACTATAACAAAGGCCTATAAATATTGATAAAGACGAAAAAAGTGCTTAAAAGTCATTAATTTTAGGAATATTCATTTAAAGTTTTCAAAAACAATTTGTATTTTTATTCACTATTAGATACTGATATATAAGTATTTACACTTTAATTTTATTCAATTAGTATATAGTATGACAGAAATACATCACCAACTCTATATTAATGCATCCTGCGCAAAAGTCTTTGTTGCCATCAGCTCACAGAGAGGCCTTTCTAAGTGGTGGGGAGATACGAATGATATTCGTACCGATTTTGGCGCTCTCCTACCTTTCATAATTGAAGATGGCACAATTCAAACATTAAAAATAATAGATGCAAAATTGGCACAATCCCTGGCATGGAAATGTGTAGAAGGATCTTCGGACTGGTTAGATACCGATATATTATTTCAACTTAATAAGGAAGGATTAGGAACTACAGTCCATTTTAGACATACCGGTTGGAAAAGAAACAATGAACAATATGCCTGTGCAAATTACCTCTGGTCTAGAAGGCTTAGCTATTTAAAAGAGCTATGTGAAACGGGGGAAACCTCTTCAGGCTATCTCGAAGAAATACAACAGAGAAATAAAACCAATATTTAACTAAAAAACACTAGCCTCAACTATTCCTTATGGCCTACGATTTATATTTAGCAGATAGAATAAAAAGGATTCTTCAAGAAAAGCATATTCATTTTGAAGAGAAAAAAATGATGGGTGGACTTTGCTTTATGGTCGATGATAAAATGTGCCTAGGGGTTGAAAAAAACAATTTAATGGCTAGAATTGGAGAAGAGAACAGAGACCTTGCCTTTTCAAAACTTGGTTGCCGAGAAATGAATTTTACAGGTAGACCTATGAAAAATTTTGTTTTTGTTTCACCGGATGCCATAGATATGGATGAAGAATTGGACTTCTGGGTAAGCCTGTGTTTACAATACAATCCCTTTGCTAAATCCAGTAAAAAAAAGAAGAAGTAAAATAACCACCCTACTATCTTTCAAGAATACACACAAATAATGGTAAATTATTTAAAATCTAAACACTTGAATTACACATAATTAAATTGTAAATTTATATTTATTAATTGTAATTTAAAGCTCATGGTTAAATCGCTCATCTACCACAAAGTCGCCAATTTTGAGGCATGGAAAAAAGAATTCGATAGTTTTTACAAAGACAGAAAATTAGCAGGAGAAAGAAGCTATAGCATAGGGCATCTTAAAGGTGATCCATCAACAGCTTATGTCATCAATGAATGGGATGACTTGGCTTCTTATGAGGCGTTTTTAAACTCTCCTGAATTATCTGAGAAAATGAAAAATGCCGGAGTTATGGAGGCCCCACATTCCATAATTTTTGAAGAACTAAACAAAGGGTAAATCTACAATCACCACCAATTAAAAAGACTCGCTTTGGACTTTTATCCACGGGTCTTTTTAAAGCTTTTTTATTTCGAGGTATTTTAGAATCCACTAACCTCCTTCCATCATGCTCAAAAAGACCATTGAAAAATACATGCTGGAACCCTTCGAACGGTATTTCAAATTAGAAAGTTCCAGTGGAGTCGTCTTGCTAATTGCCACAATTATAGCTTTGGTAATTTCTAATTCGGTATGGGCGGACAGCTATTATCTTTTTTGGCATCAGGAATCCGGAATAAAAATCAATGAAAGTCTAGAAATTAGTGAACCACTTATCCACTTGATAAATGATGGCTTGATGGCAGTTTTCTTTTTCCATATTGGGCTGGAAATAAAACGTGAACTCCTAGTAGGTCATTTGAGTAGTATCAGAAAGGCAAGCCTACCCATTGTAGCCGCTTTAGGAGGCATTCTAATTCCTGTATTTATATATATCCTATTCAATGATAACCCTGAGGTAGAACGTGGTTGGGGAATCCCTATGGCTACTGATATTGCTTTCTCTTTAGCCATTCTAAAGTTAATAGGAAAACATGTACCCATAGGATTAAAGGTTTTTCTTACCTCCTTTGCCATTGCCGACGATATAGGTGCAGTTATGGTAATTGCTCTTTTTTACAGTTCACAAATACATTGGAACCTTATTCTTATTTCTATGCTTATTTTGGGGATTTTACTATTGCTTTCTAAATTGGGCCTATACACCAAATATATTTTCTTTCCTGCAAATTGTATTATTTGGTTTCTCTTTTTGAAATCGGGTATTCATCCAACCCTATCGGGTATTTTAATTGCCTTCACCATCCCTATTCAAAGAGGGTCTAACTTCAATCAATTTTTTGAACAAATTTCAAAATCAATTAATGAATTGGGGAATACTCGTTCTACAACCCCTCAAATTAATTTACCCTTATCCATAGGTCAGGTTATTATAGTGGAGAACCTTGAGGTACTAATCCGAGGAATTAGATCTCCTCTTCAGAATTTAGAAAGAAGGCTGCATGCCTATGTTGCTTATGGTATCCTTCCTCTATTCGCCTTAGCTAATGCAGGCGTTAATTTTTCAGGTCAATGTGATAATTGTTATGACTTATCCCTTTTGATAGGTGTGGCACTGGTTCTGGGAAAATGTATTGGAATTATACTACTCAGTTATATCGCAATAAAATTGAGGATTGCAGTATTACCACACGGCGTAAATTTCGGACAAATTTTAGGTGTCGGCGTATTAGGAGGACTCGGATTTACCATGTCCATTTTCATTACCAACCTCGCATTTCAGGACCTGAATTATATCAATGCTGCTAAGATGGGTATATTGATTGGCTCTCTAATTGCAGGTATTTTGGGCTATATCATTATCAAATACTACATCCATCAAAAATGACGCCCTACCTAGACCCAATATTAGTTTAAAGAATCCAAAACCAGCGCAACATTTGCCTTATAGTTCAAGACATCCAAACTTTGATCTGGAGTTTCTGCTGGATCTATAGTATAGGTGCTAATTTCCCCTTCTTTATTGATGGACAAATAAAATCCGCCTTGATCGTAACAATCCGGGCATCCTAATTCAACCACTTCCCCAGTCATAAGCTCTGATGGAACAGTCTCCAACAAATTCATTGCATATTGATACAGCCCATCGGAATATTGAATGGATGAATTGAAGGAATAGTTTTCCATATAATATTTAACAACGGTATCTTCCAACATTTCGCCATCACTCAATTTGAAAACTTCAAAGCAATCCCCACCACACATTCCAAAATATCTTCCAAAAACTATATAATCATTGTTCTCACTAGTATCATCACTACATGCGATTAAAGCAAAAAGAACAATTAACACAAGGATCGATTTCATTCCAATATTCATACGACTACTATTTTACAAGATTTATATACCTTAACTTCTCTACCAAAAATAGACCTCATTCTATAGATGCAGCAAATCTCAATTGGTTGCATATTTATTATATTAACTAGAATAAATACATCTCAAAATTCCCTGAAAAAATAAAAAATGGCACATATTAGAAAACATATTCACTAACTGTATTCCGTTATTTTGGGCAATCACCATTCTTGGTGATTTTTCTTAAGTACTCTACTACAATGCTTTACATTGAATAATTTTTATTACATTCACATTTCTAATTACATAAGTTAAAACAATAATAACGTCATATAAATAGTAAATAATGAAATCAGCTATCCAACTAAAATTGATCAATCGATCTAAGGATGCAGCGAACAATAATATTGTTGTATTTCAGAAAAATATTGGTGATGTTCGATATCCAAGACCCATTGCCTGGAAGGTATTTAGTAATGTACCCATGGGGAATCAACAATCCTTTAACTTCCCATCTGGCTTCCAAATTAGTGCTAAAGATGGTTGGGGTCAACCAATCACCAAGGCTATGGATGTTAGTAAAGGTCATCGTTATGCAGTTTGTAAAGATAGTTTTGGGGGACAAATCAGAAAAAGGGGATCCAGCTCCCATCACCGCACCATTGAAATAGCGAATAACTTAAATAAGGAAAATATCCTTGCTGAATTATACAAGGATGGGAAATTATTGGCTAAAAGGACCCATATTTCACCACAAGATGCCGCTAATTTCAGGTTTAAATCATCTATTTGGTTAGGGGTAGTCCGACAAGTAAATGAGGGAGAAATTATTCCTGCGAAAGTCTTAGACGACATTCAAAACGAAATTCACTTAAAAGGCATCATATCAGCTGATATAGTACTTACTGGAGATGAATTCACTGGATATCAATTTAACCTGGACAACATTCTATTCCAAGACTGATCAATTGGATCTATTACAATAGGCAATCCCTAAGATTTTAGCGCTATTTTTCGTATTTTTAATAAAATTCGAAGCCATGGAATATTATTTAATTTTACGTTTGGTGATAATCGCATCGCTGGCTATACTGTTGAATATACTGGCGGGAAAGGCGATTTTAAAAATTAAGCAAATTCAAATTGAAAAGGGTTACGATACTACCCAACTGAATTTCATAAAGAACTCTCTAGGTTTTATAATTTTTACGATTGCCGTTTTTTTGATTATCTATTCTATTCCTTCCTTAAAAACGCTTGGTGCTTCGCTATTAGCCGGTGCTGGTATTCTTGCTGCAATCGTTGGATTTGCCTCTCAGGAGGCCTTCTCCAATATTATAAGTGGACTATTCATCCTCATTTTTAAACCTTTCCGAATTGGTGATATTCTCCAGTTTAAAGATGGTCTGAAAGGAAAGGTTCAAGATATTACCTTTAGACATACGGTAATTAAGGACTTCGAGAATAAGCGAATTATAATGCCCAATAGTGTGATTAGCAATGAAACACTAATCAATAGTTCCTTTGAAGATGAAAAAATAAGAAAGCGTATCAATTTTTCTATTAGTTATGAATCGGATATGGATTTAGCTATTGCTATCATTCGGGAAGAAATAATGAAACATCCTTTTTGTTTCGACAATAGAATTGTAAAAAATGAAACGACTCCAGTAGTAGACGTATTTATTCTTGATTTAGCTGACTATGCAGTAGTCATTCAGGCGAGAGTCTGGACTGAGAATCAACTAATGGCCTTTAAACTAAAATGCGAGATATTGAAGTCCATAAAAGAACGGTTCGATAAGGAAGGTATAGAAATTCCCTATCCTCATCAGGTCCAAATTCATAGAAATGATTTTTAGAGTAATTTATTCCCTGCTATTCATATAGTCCCCAAAAATAGGTAGAAAAGAAACCACAAATTAGACGATTACAATCTCTATGGCATTGACATACCTTTACCAAAGAAATTTAATTATCTAATCTTAAACTTTTCATTATGAAAAAACTTTCTACTCTATTACTGTTATTTACAGTTCTATTTTCTTTTAATGGTTTTGCTCAGTTAATTACTATTCAAGGAAACGTTGCCAACCTTAATAACATTCCAATTGGTTCAACCATGAATGTATCTATTGAGGTAAACGACTATCAGGGAAATCCTTACTATTTCGGAGGAGTTTGTGATAGCCTTGGAGATTATTCCATCTCAGATATATATCTAGACTCGTTGTTGCAGATGGTATCCCCTACAATGAATGTCCTTATAGTTGATTGTAATATGGACACTATTGTGACTACTTTTAATGCCCCATTTACCTATGCACAAATCATAACGGCAGATTTTGATTACTGTCCAAGCACACCTAATCCTTGTGCAATTACAGCCTCATTCGCCGTTACTCAAACCAATCCTGCTAACCAAAACTTTGTGCCCAATTATGCTTTTATCATAAACAATTCTATGGGACCTATTTCGACCTATGCTTGGGATTTTGGTGATGGTACGACTGCTACAGGAGTAAATGTGAGTCACAGTTACCCTGGAAATGGTCCTTATGCCTTATGTCTTACTGTTTCGGATACTTCAGGATGTACAGATACTTTCTGCGATACCTTATCGGTAGATGCTTCAGGTGTAATATCTAAAATGGCACCTGGATTCTTTGTTCAAATTGGTGAAGGTTCTTTAAGTACAACTGACATTGAAAATGAAATCCAATTGAGTGTTTACCCAAATCCTGCAAAGGATCAGCTAAACATTTCTTTTGATACACAATTAGATGGTAATATCTTTATGAAGATTTCGGATATCACAGGAAGAATCATCCAACAAAACATCCTAGATTCATCTGATAATACAATTGATCTTTCTCAATTTTCTACAGGATCTTATATCTTAAGTATCCAAAATGGAAATGCTGTTTATACTGAGCAAATAATCGTTCAATAGTATACGCCCTCATTGTTCATAGAGAAGCGTCGGTAGGAGTTCATTCTTCTACCGACGTTATTTTTTTAATGAACATGTAGCTTGTCAGGTTTTATATTAAGATTAATGTGGAATAAATTATCAGGATCCCAGGTATCCTTTAAGTGAACTAATTTCTCCCAATTATCGGGTGTATAAGCCTCTCTAGCTCTATCCTCACCCAAATCACTTACGAAATTAACATATACCCCCCTACCAAAAGGATTCGTCGCTGTATGAAAGTCTCGTGCCCACTTCATACATGCCTCATCTTGACTTTCATCTTGCCACCTAGTGTGAATATTTAGTAAAAATGGTACATACCTATGTGGAAATGCAGTAGCATCTGACGAAAGTTTAGAAGAAGCTCCTTCCAGATGAGGTATAAAAATTTCACATTCTTTTGTTGGTAATTTATTCGCAAACTCTTGTAGGACTTCAATACAGCCATCTGTAAGATCCGTTAATTGGTGCGATTTCCAATAATTTCTTGCCCCATGACTATTCAGCCCATCAAAAGCTGATTGCCAGACGGCCCAAGGGTGCATAGCAGATCCATCTCCTATAGTTTCTCCAAAGTCACGAATAGGTTGCATTAATTTATTTCCTTCCTCAGGATCACCTAACCAAACAAACGGTAGCAATATTACCATTTTACCATGGTACTCCTCAGGTATAAATGGTAAAGGAGGAGCATATCTTATAACCATCCAAATGGTCATTTCATCAGGCAACGTACGTACGTATTCTCTATGGAACTTCAGATAACTTGCCATATCCTCAAACCGTTTTACGATTGGACCCGAAAACACTTCATTGCCAATTTCTGCTCCTTGGAATTCGAAACTAGTGACTATTCCAAAATTTCCACCACCACCACGAATCGCCCAAAACAATTCTGAATGTTCATATTCATTAGCCGTAACTAATTCTCCTCTGGCAGTTACGATTTCCGCAGAAACCAAATTATCTATAGACATTCCAAACTTCCTGGTTATCCACCCATAACCACCTCCAAGGGTTATACCTCCAACTCCAGTATGCGATATAATACCTGAGGGAACCGCTAAACCATATTTCTGAGTCGCTTCATCAACATCACTCAATAGACAACCTCCTTGTACTTTTACCCTTTTGGTTTCAGGATTTACTTCTACTTTATTCATTAAGGAAAGATCAATTTGAATTCCTCCATCACATGATCCGGTACCCGCTGAATTATGTCCTCCACCCTTAACGGCAAGATCTACATTTTGGGTTTTTGCGAACTGTACTGCTTTTGTGACATCTTTTGCGGTTGCACATTGAATAATTAAACCGGGGCGTTTATCGAACATACCATTCCAGAGTGTTCTTGCTTCATCATATCCATCAGTCCCCGGGAGGAGAATTTTACCCGTTAATTCTGCCTTTAACTGATCTGTATCTTCTATTGTAAATTCCATAATATATCGTATTTAATATAACCTTTTGAAGGTACAAAAAATAGCGATAATTTCATAGTCTAAATGTTTGATTTTTAGCTAATTATAGTCACTGATTTCATCGTCAACATATTCTAAAATCTCACCAGGTTGACATTTTAAGGCCTTACAAATTGCATCAAGAGTTGTAAAGCGAATTGCCTTCCCTTTCCCTTGTTTTAATATGGACAGGTTTACAACAGAAATACCCACCATTCGAGAAAGATCATTTAGCTTTAATTTTCGTTTTGCCAATACGACATCTAAATTTATTCTAATTGCCATATTTTATATAATCAATGATTCTTCAAAGGAATCTAACAATAATCGATAGTTTTTCTCTGCCTTGGCAGTAGCATAGGTATTAAATACATTGACCGAACAATAATGCACTATAATTTTGTCTCCCTCTTCTATAAAATCTATATAAATATTCTCACCACTACTTTTCCATGTAGTACGTGAAACAGCAAATATATTTCCAGTATCCTCTATAATATCGACAGATTTAAAATCCGAAGCATTCATAATCTCAGTAAGCTTTTCGGACAACATGTCTTTAGACCATGGAAATTCTACTGTTCTTTTAAATTTCAATGAAAGGAAATTTAAAGGATGTGTCAAATATCCTTTTAAGCTATACGCTTCACGAAATGCTTCGTTGAATAGTAACAAGCCAAATAGAATATAAAATAAGATCGTGATACCAAATAGTATGGATGCTGTAATTGCAAAAACCCCTATTAGTAAAAGAATTACAATGGTGGATGTCTGGATGTTTATCATTAATTTTTTGAGAATTTACAATCCAAATGGATCCTCTAATTTACACCACTATTAACCGGAATAATTATCACCAAGGGTTTGAATTACTGAAAGGAAATAAATCATCCCCAACTGAAATAGGAAATGATTGACATACACATCCTTTCGATGACCATTTTAAGACTCCTTCTTCCCATATAGATTTTCCCTTCTTCTTCTTTGTCGTTCTTCGTATGTCAATTTCTTAGGCACCATACTCGTATCTCTATAAATCCTATCTCCTATAGGATTTAAAAGTTCTATTTCCTTAATTGAAGAATCTTTGATAGCATTTGAAATAGGGTAAGCATTAAAGAAGTGAGGATTGAAAGGTTTCATTATCCCAGTTATATCCGCCAAATAGGAGCTATTAAGCCATTTTCCTTCTAAATATGGAGGTAATACCAATGGTGCTCTTTGATGTCCGATACGCTGTATTAAATCGTTTGACGCAGTGGTTAGAATAGCAAATGAATTGATCCATTCACCAGTTTCTGTATCCTGCCAGGAATCCCATACGCCAGCCATGGCAAAAGGTCGCTTTTTATCGTTGGGAAAAATAAGGTAGGGTTTAGACAATTTATCAGACTGCGGCCCTTCCATAAAAGCATCCGCAATAACCAAACAGCGCTGTCTACGAATCAAACCTTTAAACATCGGTTTCATTATAATCCCCATGCTTCCATAGTAAGCAGGATCATTATCTTGATTACGGTCTCCTTCTGAACGGGCATTGATAACATACATGCGCTTTTTTGCCCATGAGGGAGTCAATCCAAATTGTAAAAATTGAAGTGTTTTCCTTTTGTCTCCGGTAATGACAGGTGCAAAATCTCCGGGTGCAATATTGGGATTGAAAAATTCTGATTGCTCGGATCGAACATTAAACCTTTTTTCGATCTTTTCAATAGAACTTACGATGGCATATCTTCCGCACATAACCTATATAATTTAATCAATATTTGGCTAAGTACAAAACAAACAATCGCTAAAGACAACTAGTGTCATTATCACTAATAACCTTAAATTTAATCTAACGTTTACCTATAGGTTTGTCAAAATCATCGGAGTTTACTCAATAGTTAATTTGGCAATTTTATTCTTCCCTGCTATCCAAGCAGTATTTCTGTCAACGAATTGTAGTGACAAATAATTATCATTGGAAAAAGACTGTATAGTATCCATGCTATCATAGAGATAACTCATGGATGAAGCCCCTGAACCACTCCTTCCCTTCAGTAAAAAGAGCTCTTTACCATCAGTTTCAGGAATATACTGAATACAGGATGTATAACCTTCATTTTCACCATCAAACAGTAGGTTCCACGTTTTCCCACCATCTTTAGTACTAGCCATATTTCCGGTATTCTCAGAAACCGCATCCCAATTACCTCCTGCAATCACTCCATTGTTCTGATCAAAGAAATCAATAGAATAAATTCCAGTCATTCCTTTTCCACTAACGATAGGTGTACTAATAACTTCCCAATTCTTTCCCCAATCCGCGCTATGATATACCCTTGATTCAGATTCACCACCAGTGCCAAACCATACATGACTGCCAGCCAGAGCTATATTGGTATTACTTGCAGCAAAAGGATATTCTTCGGGCAATGCAGGAGGCAGCTTAGCACAATCAACTTGTGTCCATGTATCACCACCATCCGAAGTTAAAGCCACATAAAAGCAATTATTCTGTGGGTCTCCTAGCAAAATTCCTTTATCATCATTCCAAAATTCAACTGCGTCAAAGAAAGATTCGGTGGAAGGTCCTTCATGCACTTTGGACCAATTTTGTCCTTGGTCAGAAGATTTAAAAATAGCTGCGGGCTCTTCTATGGCGACTAAAAAAACATCTCCATTATCCTGCACTGCAATAGATCTAAAGTTTGGCTTTTTGCCTTCATCTTCTATTATTTCTATGGTCCAATTGGCACCATTATTCTTTGTATACCCCCACTTACCATTGGAACCGGCAAACCATATTGTAGAGTCATTCAAGGACTCTATTGCCCGAATGGTAGTCCCAGGAATGGAAAATTCCAATAACTCTGTTTCCACCACGGTTCTAACTTCATACTCAACATTTGCCTGATCATTCTTACAAGCAAAGAATGAAATGGAAATAGCACTTAGTAATAATGATCTGAATAACATATTTTCAATTTGATCCCCAAGTTAACATTATATTTTGATTCCAATTATTGTTCTCTAATTCACTAAATATAGACTTAAGCCCTAGTCAATAAGGGGGATAACAGAATAAAAGATCAATTATCCAAACATTAAGCATACCTTTGCAGCTGAAATTATACCATATGACGTTTAAAGCGCTAGAATTAATAGATCCCATCCTTAGATCTCTAAAAGAAAAAGGATACACTCAACCAACTACCATTCAGGAAGAAGCTATTCCGATTTTACTTAAGGGAAGGGACCTATTGGGCTGTGCTCAAACTGGAACTGGAAAAACGGCTGCATTTGCCATTCCTATTATTCAAATGCTGGAACAGGATTATCCAGAGAAAAACAGGGCTAGAAAAATTCGAGCTTTAGTGGTAACACCTACCAGAGAATTAGCTATTCAAATTGCTGATAATTTCACGGAGTATAGTAAATATACTTCCTTAAGAAATACAGTTATTTTTGGAGGAGTCAAACAAGGTGCTCAAACCAATCAACTGCGTAAAGGAATTGATATCCTAATCGCTACTCCTGGTAGATTGTTGGATTTGATGAATCAAGGTTTTATCTCTTTACGAGATATTGAATACTTTGTATTGGATGAAGCTGACCAGATGTTGGACATGGGCTTTATTCATGATATCAAAAAATTATTGGTAAAATTACCAAAGAGAAGACAATCTCTTTTCTTCTCCGCTACAATGCCTCCAACCATAGAGCAACTTTCCGCATCCATTCTTAGTAACCACCATACGGTAACTGTTAAGCCAGAACAAGCCACTGCTGAAAAGGTTGAACAAGCACTGTACTATGTTACCAAAAAGAATAAAGGGAATCTACTTATTCATTTGTTACAAGAACAAGGCTTCGATTCCACTTTGGTTTTTTCGAAAACAAAACATGGAGCTAATAAAATTGTCAAAGTATTGGACAAAGCAGGAATTAAAGCAGAGGCTATTCATGGAAATAAATCCCAGTCTGCTAGACAGAAGGCTTTAGGGAATTTCAAAAGTGGTGATACCAAAGTATTGGTTGCCACAGATATTGCTGCCAGAGGTATTGATGTATCGGAATTATCCTTGGTAATCAATCACGATTTACCCAATGTTCCGGAAACTTATGTTCACCGAATTGGACGAACAGGACGTGCACAAGCCAGTGGAATAGCCCTTTCTTTCTGTAATATGGAGGAACGAGCTTTTCTGAAAGATATACAAAAGCTAATTTCTCAAAAAATCCCTGTAATAGATGAACATCCATTTACAGAAGATATTGAAGAAGAAGTAATACCAAACAAGCCTAAGCAACAAGGAAGGCGTAACCCCCAAGGAAAGGCCAACGCTTCTACTAAAAGAAGATCTAAAGGAGTAGATGACAGTTCTGGAAGATCAAGAAACAGCCAGAGAAGACCAAAATCAAATGGTAGTCGTCCATCTGGATCTGGAGGAAACAACAGGAACAGACGAACTAGATAGTAAGCCCTAACAAACATAAATAGGTATTAATTACATCATACCCTATTTTAATCATACCTTTGCAAAAATTTATTCAAATGACTGAAGTTAATAACATGGTAATAGCTGTAGATTACAAGCTATTAAAAGATACTGCCGCTGGCGAATTGATAGAAACTACTGAAGGAAAAGAGCCTTTAGCATTCCTAACTGGTGTTGGACAAATGATCCCAGAATTTGAAGCTAATGTTGCTAACCTTGCTGTAGGTGAAGAATTTTCTTTCGGTATCAAGGCTGAAAACGCTTATGGTAAAAGAACAGATGAAGCAATCATTGAATTGCCACAAGATATGTTCATGAAAGAAGGTAAATTGGCTGAAGAAGTTGTTATGGGTAATGTATTGCCACTACAAGACAAGAACGGTCAAGTACACTATGCAAAAATCATGTCTATCAACGAAAACACAATTACAGCTGACCTTAATCACCCACTAGCTGACCAAGACCTTCACTTTTCTGGTAAAGTTGTTGAGGTAAGAGAAGCTACTGCTGATGAAGTAAGCCACGGACATGTTCATGGACCAAACGGACACGATCATTAATAAGTGATTCTCAATTATAAAAAAACCCTTTAGGTAGCTACCTAAAGGGTTTTTTTTTGGCTCAATAAAAAAAGTGAAATAAATGATACATCAACAGGTCGTTCCTCTCCTTTATCGAAAAAAAATGCACCAGTAACAAATATTTTATTTTTTTAGCCCTATATTTATTACTTAATAAATTAAATATCAGATGGTTAAAATATATTTACTTGGAGCGATTTGTATCGTATCCTATATTAATGTACAGGCTCAATATTGGACCCAAGACGCAAAATTAATAGCACAAGACAGAACTGAATTAGCCGATTTTGGATCATCGGTATCTATCTCAGGTAATTTCGCTGTGGTGGGGTCGAAAGATGATGGAGAAGGGATACAGTCCGGACTAACTATCGAAAAAGCAGGTTCAGCCTATATTTTTGAGAAAGATTCTCTGACTGGAGAATGGAATCAAATCCAAAAACTGATTGCTTCAGATAGAAATGAATTGGATTTATTTGGAATTTCAGTATCCATCCATGATGATTTAATTGTAATTGGTTCCAGAAGTGCCGATTATGATGCACAAGGACAAAATTTCATGAGTGATGCTGGAGCTGCCTATATCTTTGAACAAGACAATACCGGAACCTGGGTGCAAAACAAAAAAATAGTGGCCAGCGATCGTACTGCGGGTGATTTCTTTGGTCGATCAGTGAGTTGCCATAATGAACAAATTATCATTGGTGCACTATATGCGGATACTGACCAAAATGGTGGAAACTATAAGCTGAATTCTGGTGCAGCCTATATTTTTGAAATGGATAGTACAGGAGAATGGATGGAAGGTCAGAAAATAGTTACTGCTGATAGAGATTGGGAAGATTATTTTGGACATGCTGTAGACATCTATGATGACTACCTATTAATTGGTGCCTTAGGTGAAAACCATACCAATGATTCTTCCATTGACATGTCCAATGCCGGCGCGATTTATGCCTTCGAAAAGAATAGCTCGGGAATGTGGATTGAACAACAAAAAGTTGTAGCAACAGATCATGCTATCAATAATCAATTTGGAAATTCCGTTGCATTAAATGAAAATGTTGCTATCGTTGGTTCATACAACCACCAATATTCAAATCTGCCACAAGGTGCTGCATATATATTAATGCGAGATAGTACTGGGCTATGGACTGAACACCAACAATTGGTACCCGCTGATATTGCAGCGGATGATAAGTTTGGTTGGGATGTAGACATTGCTGATGATATAATTATTGTAAGTTCAATTCTACATGGACAAAATGAATCTGGAGATAACTTCCTTTCAAAATCTGGAGCGGTTTATCTTTTTGAAAAAAACGAAACGGATATTTGGGAACAGGTCAAAAAATTGACGCCAATAGATAGAGCAGATAATGATCAATTTGGAAATGCTATAGCCATAGATGGAGAAAATATCATTGTATCTGCGAATTTTGAAGATCATGACATCCTAGGTGACTATTTTTTATTCAACTCTGGATCCGCTTATATCTTTCATATTTCCAATGATACAGGTATAGAAGAAACTAGTGAGCATACCATAAAATACTTTCCAAATCCATCCAATGGAGTGGTTAGCTTCCAAATGGAAAATCACGACTTTTCATGGTTCAGATTAACTAATAGCATTGGACAAATCATTATAGAAAAAAATGTTCCTCAAACCAATGAGTTCACTATTAACATTAAAAACCATCCTCCTGGTCTATATTTCGCCAGTTTTCAAAACGAGAAGGGCGAAATTCTGAATTTAAAATTAATGGTTCAATAAAAAACAAAAAGGTGTATCCCCATGGAATACACCTTTTTCAACTACCAAAACTGGCATATATTTAATCGAACTTCTTCAATCCTTTTATAGGATAAGACCTTTGTTCTGTAAAATCTATTTTTAGGGATTCCTGCTCATCATCATAAACAAAGGGGAAACCCATCACTGCATCATCTGGAATAGTGGACTTGCCTTTATATTTCTTCCAAAATTTCTTGATAGTATTCAGTTCTGCTTTTTCCAAGGCAACCAATAATCCCTTTTCCTCAAATTCATAGGTGAAATACTGTGCCCCTAATTGTCTAATATCTGCCATAACTACCCCTCTTCATTTTCATTTGTACTATTGGCTTTGGTAATAATAGCTTTTAGTCGCTCTTTTCTAAGCGATTTTTCCTTAACCAATTTTCGCTTTTTACGATCCATTAGCTTGCTATGTTTCGCTTTATTCTTTGTATTCTTCTCTTGACTTGTTTTTGCCATGATGCACTAATTTGATACCAATATGTGAGCAAAGATAACAAAGTTAAAAAGAGTATCTATAAATTATTTTTGGTCAAATATTTATTAAAAATAAACAATTTAATCATAACCGAATAAATATTCGATTAATTTATATACCTTTGTCTCATGAAGGTAAAGGATGAACATAAAAGAACACGAATTATTGAGAAATCAATAGATATTGTATATACCAGTGGTATAGCAGGTGTTAAAATGGCTCAGCTAGCTAAAATGGTAGGCATCTCCCCTTCTACATTGTATGTATATTTTAAAAGCAAAGAGGAATTGTTGTCCTCGATCTATTCCGAATTGGTGTCTCAGGATTTGGATCCTAGTCCTATTCGAGATGAGATAGACTTACCTTTCAAACTGAAGTTAAAAAAACTATGGCTCCAGTGGGTAAACTTTGCTATTAACAATGCCAAGGAGATGAATTTCCTAACTCAATACAAGCAATCTCCCTACTACCATAAACTACCAGAAGATGTAAGAGATAAAAGTAAACAGTTGGCCAAGGAATTGATTAATGACGGTATTCAACAAGGCCTTATAAAAGACCTTGACTTCGCTGTCTTAACGGCTGTAATGGTGGGAATGATGCATCAAACAGTACAATTGGTATTGAACAAACAAATAGATTTTAACCAGGAAAATGCTGACCTAATGTTCTCCCTTACCTGGGACGCTATTAAGAGCTGATTTTTTTTCCTTAAATCCCGAATGTTTATTCGGTAATGAAGCGCTATGAAGCGCTATTCTTAGCAAACTGTACCGAATATTTATTCGGTAATAAACATAAAAATGAGAAAAACAAACTATAAATACCTCAAAAAAATGGGAACAATCATAGCAATTTTATCTGGACTAATTATAGCAGCAGGAGTGCTGTTCGTTAATTTAAGTCCTCAATTTGGCGGAAAAGTATCCAAAAAACTTCAGCTTAAATACCAGAACTCGAGCAATTACAGCGATGGGAAATTTGTAAATCTCGACCAAATTGAGATGAGCATGAGTACTTCGGATATTTTAAAAAGTATGGGGGGCTATTTGACTCCTCCCAAAAACACTTCCCCAAGGAAAAATATAGAAGTACTAAAAGTGGATTCAATGGATATTGTAAAACACAGATTACAAACTCCCAACCTGATTTGGTTTGGACATTCTTCTTTTCTATTACAATTGGATCAGAAAAACATTTTAATTGATCCAATGTTCAGTGAAACTCCTGCCCCACATCCAATGCTTGGTAGCAAAAGATTTAACGAGGAAATGCCCATTGAAATTGAAAAGTTACCAAAAATAGATGCCGTAATCATATCCCATGACCACTACGATCATTTGGACTATAAAACCATTCAGCAATTAAACGAAAAGGTGGAACATTTCTATCTACCTTTAGGTGTTGGGGTGCATTTAGAAAAATGGGGGATTTCTTCCGATCGAATTCATGAATTTGACTGGTGGCAAGGTACCCAAATCGATGATATAGAATTGGTATGTACTCCAGCTCAACATTTTTCAGGAAGAGGTTTGTCTGACAGAGGTGCTACACTTTGGGCTTCATGGGTAATCAAATCTAAGGAACAATCTATTTTCTTCAGTGGAGACAGTGGATATGGTGACCATTTCAAAACCATAGGTGATAAATATGGACCATTTGACATTGCATTAATGGAATGTGGGCAATACAATGAAATGTGGTCAGAGATTCATATGATGCCAGAAGAAACGGCACAAGCAGCATTAGACGTACAAACCAACACCGTCCTCCCTATTCACTGGGGTGCCTTTAAATTAGCTACTCACCCTTGGAAGGAACCCATAGAGCGCGTCAGTAAAAAAGCCGATGAATTCAAGCTAAATGTCATCAGCCCCCAAATCGGCGAACGTATTCAGCTGGATTCACCTATCTCAAGTCCTAATACTTGGTGGGAATCTATTCAATAAGAACCTATGTGACTGTTATTACAGACTCTATCATTCATTAAAACTAATTTTACACTATACTTAAAAGGCGAAAGGTTATGAGGTTATTGAATATGTTGGGAATTGGTAAAAAAAGAGGTAAAATGATTAGAGAAGCGTTAGATGCAGGTGCGGTTATTGTAGATGTGAGATCAGAGTTGGAATATAGACAAGGGCATGTAGATGGAAGTATTAACATTCCTCTGGATCGTATTTCCCAAGAGATCGATAGATTAAAAAAAATGAATAAACCTATCTTACTATGTTGTGCAAGTGGTATGAGAAGCGCTTCCGCTACAGCCAGCTTAAAAACTAAAGGTATTGAATGCCTTAATGGGGGTAGTTGGAGATCTTTAGTTTAACATACGGTCAAAAATAAAGGGGAAGGAAACGGTGGTTTAGTGTTATGTGAATACTTTTATGGTGATCTTGGAATGGTTAACTGCCTTTCCCTTTTTCAAAAAAAAGCCTTACAAATAGATGTAAGGCTTTTTTTATAATTGATATTTGAGATTATATTTTAACCTCAATATTATAGATGGTACTTCTTAACCTATAGAAAATATTGAAGCTATCTTCAGTAAAATTAACAACTTTAAATCTGGTGATTTTTCTTACTCCTTCCAGTTTAGCCTCTAAGAAAATTTCGCCATTCTCATTGATAATTTCGTGAATAACAAATTCATCATCTGTATCAAATTTGTCAATGCTAGTTCCACTATCCCAAAGTTTTGCCTCCGTTTGACAAACAAAATACCTCTTTTCTCCTATAACGCCTGTAAAGGCAGAATATGAAGGCAATTCATTCGTGTAGGTAACACCCGATAAGTCTGTAGAAGTAGAATTACCGCCTCCTCCAGAATAATGACCATTTGCTTCCCAGTGTCCACCACCATTGGAAGCGGCTCTTGTGTTTTGATCTGTCAAATAAACAATGTTGGCTCCCATTAGTGCAGCCCCCATTTTAAGTTTTGCATAAGCACGCTTTTTCACACGTTCCATACTTGAAAATCCTGTAGTACCCTTTGCTTTTGAACTAACTTCTCCAAGCCTATATAATCCTTTGATTTCACTTTCTAATTTCGTGATCGTTACACTCTCATAGTCATCTACACTGTTAACCGACTTGAACTTTACAGATTCGGAGAACGCTTGAACACGACCACTTTTGAAATGAATTTCCTTTACACTGTTTTTATAGATAGCAACCAATAATTCCTCTCCTGGATAAGAATATTTTATAGATTCCGTTGAGACTTCTTTCACTGTACAAGGAATCTGTTCGGTAAACGTAAAAATAGTGTCCATTTGAGCTAGCACATTAGCAGAAAACGCCAAGCCCAAAATAAATAGTATTTGTTTTTTCATTTCAATTGATTAATGGATTATCAACTAAGGAAAGAATTCCATTAGTTATTAATTGGGACAAAAGTAATTGTTTTTTAGCAGCTAACAAGCCTATTATATATCATCACAATTAATTTCTTAAAAAGCCCAAACTAAGTACTTACGATTAACTATTCACAAGCATTATACGCTTCAACTACCTCTATAAGGTTTTCCTTTTTGTATTTTTTATTACTTAGGTCTTCTACTAATGCTTCACAAGCACTAAAAAATTCAATAGACCTTTTCCTAAAATGACGTTCTCCCCTATTGTTACCGTATGGCTCAGCATGAGCATCTGAAAATAGTTTAACAAAATACTCTGTAAAATTATAAGAATGTCCACCGGTCCAACCACCTACACTTCCAACAGCTCCCGGTTGATACATCCCAGGGGATGAACCAGAAATCTCTCTGGAATACAGTTTCGCCTTGCCTTCACTTACAATTTCTTTAAAAAGAGACAATTTATAGGCTGTTTGCACATAGACATAGGTTCCGTAATCCAAAAATTCAATAAGGTCCACCACATCAGGTCCAAATTTCACTTTCTTTGTTTCCTTATCCAATTTATACCGCACCATCTCCTTTCCATTGAAAGAAAAAATGTTCTTACTATATCTGGGGATTTTCACCAGTCCAGATTTGAATGATCCATCCTTAAAATGAATGGTACCTGAAGTCCAGTAAAACTGTGCAATGGCCATATTAGAAATGAGCAAAAGGGAAATATAAAGTACTTTTTTCATGTGCAATTTTTGTTGTTCATAAATCAAATTTTAATCCAGCAAATCCAAATATTGCATTCACTAGCTGAGCATAAAAGTTGCGCACTACAGCTCTAATAATAGGAATACTTTTTCACTTAGAAATTCTAATTATATTTCACCTCCATATTGAACGAATTACCTCTAAAATAATAGAAAACATTAAAATGATCCTCTGAAATAGAAACAACCTTAAACTTGGTAGCTTTATAATCCAACTCTAACTTACCCTCTAAGTAAATACTCCCATTTTCATGAAAGATATTATGAACATCCAATTCATAATTAATTTTACGTTGCTTTATTTTTTTTCCGCTATCCCATAATCTGGATTCCTTCGTACAAATAACAGTTTTTGTATCTCCTATCAATTTTTGGAATGCTTTGAAAGAGGGCTTTATACTCGTATAGAGTTCACCAATTAATGATAAAGATATACTGGAACTACTGCTATGACCAAAATTATTTGAATTATGATGGATGATTTTCTTCTTTTTTTCCTTTAAAATTACAACATTACCTCCCCTAAGGGCTGCCAACATTTTTAATTCCTTAAAGGACTTAGCTTTAACTTTACTCATGGAAGACGCATGTGAACTGACTATAATCTCACCAAATTCAAATAAACCCCGTACATCTCCTTCAACCTCCGTAATTAATACCTTGTCAAACTCATTTACATCCTGAATAGGTTCAAATTTAATGGATTCAGTAATCGTTTGTTCACGACCACTTTTATATTTTATTCTTTCGACTGTATTTTTAGAAATAGAATTAACTAGCTCCTCTCCAGGATGCCAATATTTAATTAATTCCAAATCAATTTCTTTCACCGTACAGGGAATAGTTTCCGTAAAGGTGAAAATAGTATCCATTTGAGCCTTCACATTAAGCGAAAGCAACAATCCTAAGCATAGCAACAAAGTTCTTTTCATTTCAATTAAATTTTTACGATTTTAGTCTCAAAATACCTCAATCCATTGCTCCATACCTCAAGATTATAAACTCCTGATGGTAATTGTAATTCAATAACTCCAGTTGATACATCATTATATTCCCTAGCTAAACATTGACGACCTAAAACATCACGAATAATCACTTCTATTTGAGATAGATTTTCATCAAATGTAAGATGTAGGATATCCTTAACTGGATTTGGGTACATTATTATTTTTGAGTTCGGAGAATTCTCATTTATGCCAACACTGTTTACTACTTGACACATAGAAGTATCTACACATCCATTTTGAGTAATTTCCACTGCATATACACCGTTTATACTAGCAGTAAAATTATAGTTGGTTTCTCCTAATATAGGAGTAAAACCATTGACGCATTTCCCCCATTGAAATTCATCTCCTGAAATGGAAACTGCTAATGTGGTACCATCTACATAAACTATTGTATCAATATTTTCTATCGAAACAAACATATTTATAATGCTATCACAACCATTTGTATTGGATAACGTATCAACATAAGTACCTGATATGGTATAGAGTTCTAAACCGTCTGGGGAGAGGTATGGTCCACAACTATTTATGACTTCAGAACTAAAACTTGCACAAGTCTTCATTTTATGAATATAGAATTTAAAAGATTCCGTGCTATCCATTATGGTTCCTTCATTAGGGTCAAAATCGAACTCTCCTAAAAACCTACCTGTGGTATAAACGTTTTCAACACTATCCACTGCCACTGTAAAGCAATCGTCACCCTTTTCATTTCCGAACTGCTTAACCCATATAAAATCTCCATTTAAGTCTAATTTTAAAACAAAATTATCACTCCAACCTTCAGATTCTAATAACAACTCACCACTATTTGGATCAAAATCCATCGTTTCTTGAAAATAACCAGTCAAATACAAATTATCGCTTTCATCTATGGCAAGATCGCTCAATAAGTCACTTTTAACACCTCCAAAAGTCTTAAGCCATATAAAATCACCCGCACTGTCTATTTTGGCTATAAAAAAATCCGAACTTCCATATGGAGGAAACGAAGAAATTGCCCCATTTATTAAAAGGTCTAAAGTATCCCTATAATGACCTGCCATATAAAAACCACCTGAATTTCCTGCTTCTATATATAGCGCATACTCCTGCCCCACAGAACCAATTTGCCTAACCCATTCAAAATCGCCAGCTGAATTTAATTTTTGAATATAAATATCAAATTCACCATTGGATACAAGCACATCCTCACCAATTCCAGGATTAAAATCAACTGAATCTTTAAATGCCCCCATCGTATAGATGTTTGACTGCTCATCTAAACACATTGAATTGGCAGAACAACCAATGGATTCTAATCTTTCAACCCATTCAAATTCTCCGACTGAATCTAATTTCAAAACAAATTGATTAGACCACCAATCGGTTGTAGTCATAATGGTTTCTCCTATGCCAGGGTCAAAATCAATTTCACCAACAAAATTACTTGCAATGTATATATTCCCTTCATCATCGATATCCATGGATTTATCAGCATGAAGCCAACCTTCACCTCCAAAATTTTTGGCCCAGATAAAATTTCCGTCATTATCCATTTTTCGAATAAAGGCATCCCAATAAGTAGTAGAGGTTAGATTAAAGGTATCAGGTCCAGGATCAAAATCTACCGTAAAATCGAAATGGCCTATGGTATAAATATCTCCAGAATCATCAATTAATATTTCCTTAATAAAATCCATCCCATTACTTCCAAGAGATTGTGCCCATAGAAAATCCCCATTCGGATCTACCTTTATAATAAAACCATCATTAGATCCATTGGAATTCAACTCTATAGTATCCATTCCGGAAACTAACTCCCAATGACCAGCGTTATCCCCCGTAAAATCTCCTACCATAAACGTGTTTCCGAAAGGGTCAACCTTCATATCAGTGAAATTCATCTTGGTGATGATAAAATTAGACGTTGTTACCCAGTCAAAATTCACATCATCTGTATTTTGAGCAATTAATACAGTAGAATGGAAAAGAAATAGATGAAGAATTAATCCTATTATAAATGTAATCTTTCGCATTGTATTTTATTTACTGAATTTTCTTGAACACATTAAAGAGTATTCCTCTAGACTTATAATTAACCTTCTTAGAAATCAAAAAAAATTGAAATTCTATTAACTCAACAACCCCTCTTCCTTAAAAAGTTTTAACGCTTTTTCTGTCTCCATTTTCCCTTGACTAAAGGATCGAGGTAAAGTTAGTATACGCTTTCGTAATTCTCCAGAATCATTTTTATAGCTAATGATAAAACGAGAAGATGTTAAAATAGAGATTCCTTTATCAAATTCAACCTTTTGAATAGCCGATCGAGCAATCACAGGTGATGGATGATTCTTTTTGTTCGTATAAAAACGATAACTAATATACATCCCAAATAGCTCAAAAAATAAAAAACTATAATAATCTTCTTTAGCAAAATAATACGTACCCATTACGACACATCCAATACCCAATATCCAATAGGGCTTGTTGTTCTTTTCATTTTTAGTTCCAATGGTGAGGTGTGCTACTTCTGCTGTTTCCCTTTTATTAGAAAGTACTAGCCTGTCTGAAAAAATATGACAAAATCCACGACTTAACCTAAACCCATTATCCATATTAAATAATTTAATAATTCTTACAATTTTTCAACAAACCCGAAGATATATAAATTTCAATGAATACCTGAATAGAAAAGTTCGAAATAGCTAGAGAACCACAATTGAACAAAGCCCTTATAGCAAGCCCTCTTCCTTAAATATTTGAAGTGCTTTTGCTGTCTCCTCCTTACCATTCCGCATAGAACCGGGTAACATAATCAAGCGGTATCGCAGCTCTCCTTTCATATTCTTGAAATGAATCATAAAGCGAGAACGGGTTAAAAAGGAAGTTCCTTCAATAAATTCAATTTTTAGAATGCTGTCTCGTGGAATTACTAGTGCTGCAGAAAACTTAAGGTGATTCCGCACCGCATAGGCTAGATAGATACCCATAACTACGAAAAACAAACTACTACCGAAACGCTCATTCAAATAAGAAGTGTAAGCAAAATAGGCATTAGCCAAAACAAGTATACCATACATCAAAGCAGAACTGTAACTTTTAGTACCGCCTACTTGCTCTTTTACCTCAGCCGCTTTTCCCAACTTTGAAAAAACAATTCTATCTGAGAAGACATGGCAAAAGCCGGTCTTTGTTTTGAAAATTTGTTCCATCCTGCTAAGTAAGAATTTCAAAATAATATCTGCAAATATAATTTGGGATTTGAGGATTAGGTACGATGATTCAGCCCCTCATAGTTTCTTGAAGAGGACTATGAGGTACTCATTCTAAAAATTGAATTCATAATAAAATGGCCCCATGATATCCTGGTTTAAAACAAATATCAATAGGATTATGCCGAAAATCCCCAACCATTTTTTCTCATAAACCAAGGCATGTACAGCACTAAAAAAACACAAACATTCCATTAAACTAAGTAGAAACCGAGTTTCTTTTCCCATTCGAAATAGGGTAACTATTTCTCTCAATTCACCCAATTCATCCAAGGCGATTTGATAATGGTAATCAATATACATGGATATGCCCAATGCAATACATCCAAAAATTAAAGAAAGCACCCAACTTTTAAATATTTTCATAGTAGCTCTAATTTAATGAAAATAAGATAGATGGACTATTTTAATCTATTTTCTAAAAAAAGGGATCTTCCTCAGGACTTACGAAACTATTCACCAAAATGTCCTCTTCCTCAGAATACCTTACCTCAGCTTTTGGTAAATCACAACCATACAAGTGAAGATGGAGGTCATAGCAGACACTTTGAACCATATATACACTCAGCATCAACTCCATATTCAAACCCAAAGAGTTTTGAATATAAACTTACTTTATATGTACCTCTATCCGACGATCCGGAATCAGCCACATTGCAGCCACCACTATGTAGCATGCAATAGCTAACCAGTTATTGAAGAAGCTCAATACAATTCCCAAGGCATATACCATAACGGATAACTTTCCTTTATAATCTTTCCCTATGGCTTTACCCAATACAAAATCATCTCCATGATAGGCTATGATGGTATATTGTAGCATAAAATAGGCAATGGCACTCATGAGCAAAATAAATCCATATAAGGCCACTGGAAGGGTTTGCTGATAATGCTCCCCTACCCATGAGGTAGTAAATGGTATAAGCGATAACCAAAAGAGTAGATGTAGATTTGCCCACAATATTTTCCCATTTACCTTTTCCGTGATTTGTAATAAATGATGGTGATTGTTCCAATAGATCCCCAAATAGGCGAAACTAACCAGATAACTGATAAAATGAGGAAACACAGGTATTAACGCTTCCATAGAAGTCCCTTCCGGCATTTTTAATTCCAGTACCATAATGGTAATGATTATGGCTAAAACACCATCACTGAATGCTTCTAATCTATTTGATTTCATAAGCAGCTAATTAATTCTAGAAATTTCAACAATCAAAAACTCCTATTCAATTACTCCATTTTTAAAACGTTACCTAAGTTACAAAAATAGAATGAATAGGTATACCTACATCGTTTTGATGATCCATCGTAAACTCCCAATCTTACTCAAGTTATCTCAATCATACTTCAATCACTGAAAACCGTGAATTAAACATTTACCTATAAACTGGTATTGACCTACTGAAACGAATAGGCTACCTTACTCCGAACACATATATCATTCGGTATACTTAAAATAAGGCATATACCGACTTAGCATTAAACCATAAGACTAAAGAAAATCTATAATGAGTTCAGTTAATAAACAAAAGATAACCTGGTTAATTTTTGCTTCTATCCTGTCGATTGCCACTATATGGCTATATCTCTGTTTGCACAATTCAAACCCTGGTGAAAAAATAGAATATTTAAATAAGGATCAAATAAGCGCCATTCACACCATAACAAAGGTTCCTCAAGATATACCGGAAGACCAATTACCACAGGTAAATCGTAAATTAAAAAAGTCACTTCAGTTTTACTTATTGGATCTGATGACCTATTCAGACAATAAACAAGTGGAACAACTGGTGGATAATTACAGTTTGGATGAGTTGAATTTACTATTACCCAATTTTCCATTTAAGGTAAAATCCTTTTTCTGGCTACGAAACCCATACATCTTACTCGAAATAGTATTCTGGTCCTTATTTGGCCTAATGGCTAATCTGATGTATAGCGTTACACTTACCACTAGCTTCGATAAGAATAGAATTCCCGAACATATAGGTAAGATTTTCTATACCCCCTTTTCAGCCATTATTATCTATTTGTCCTTTAATGCGCTTACCAATGAGGGATCTATTTCCCTGGATGGTATTGGACATAATGTAATAGTCCTATCCTTTATTCTGGGTTTCTTTACGCGGAGGACGATCTTACTAATTGGTAAAGTAAAAGATTTAATCCTCCCAAGCAGTGATACCACTACTGCACCTGCAACTCCAAATAATATACTAAGTGGTCAAATAGATTTAGCCTCCATACCGGAAGATGCTCAAAGCCTTATCGAAGAGACCTCCGTCATCCTAAAAGCCTTGAGTGGTAATTATGAACAAACTATTCAAGTAGATAAAACAGGAAATTATACCCTTGAACATATTCCAAATGGAGATTATAGTCTGACCCATAAACTGCATACCGATACAGGGGACTTTTTAGCTGAAAGTAATCCTAAAATTATTGCCTTGAAACAGCCCTTACAATTGGAAATTGAACTAAAAAAGATTGAATAAGTAGGATATATGCAACTGCTTAATCTTTTTGAATATTAATCTATAAACAAATTTGTTATGAGTGTATACGATGAAAAAATGGACAAATTCAGCTTTATTACCAGCAATTCAGGAAAGCCTGTAAAGCTTAAGGTTGAAACACATTACGGTACTTTAGTCTCAGTTGCCCTAAAAAAAGAAAGTACCATTACCGTTCATGAAGATGAAGAAAAAGAAATTGGAAACAACGGGGATCTCAAAGGGAAGACAATGATTTTCGCAGGAGTATCTGGAAATCCGGATAATGGTCAAATTAAAATTATTCACACCATCTCACAACAGGACGGCAATACCATTAGCTATACTTTTCCAGACGACTATACCGGTTCACCCAATTTCAATAATTCGGATAAACAACCCAGTTATTTCTTCTATGTAAAATTTAACTAGCTATGAAAAACAAGGTCCTAATATGCATTAATTTAATGCTTCTTTATATCCCAATTAACCTCTCGGCACAGTCTTTTGAAAGTATTGCCGTACCCACTATGCCTTCAGCGGTAATCATAGGTTCTCAGGTAAATGAAATCAGTAAACCTAAATCCTTAAAAGCATTGGAAACTACCGTACTCAATAATTTTTTGGACTCCAACAACAACGTGCTTATTCCAAACAATTATGCGATTGAGGTAACACCATACATGCTTAGCAAAAGAAAAAACTTTAACTATAGAGAATATTTAAAAGACAGTGTTCACACCAATATCGTACGCAATTTCTCTGTCTCCATTGCTTCTACCAATCAATTTAAAGTAAACGATTCCATATTCAGCAATGCGCTTGGTTTGGGAGTAAGGACAGTTATTTTAAATGGTAAAGTCGATAAAGATCAAGCGGATAGATACGAGCAAATAATTGAAGAATACAGAGCAGTTCAAGATTTAAACTCTTCCTTAATGCTCAACATTAAGGTATCAACTATAAATAGTCCAGATACTATAAATACAGAAGAAGTAAAACTAGAAATATTAGATCTAAAAGAATTTTCATCTGATGAACACCAAAAAATCATAACCAAAATATTTAATCAATTGCCCAAGGATACAACAAAGATGGTATTCTATAACTTAGTTAACGATCTTGTCAAAAAAGTCGCTTCAAACGGATCTACTACAGCATTTGAAAAGTTTAGAACAATGCTAGATACAGTAAAAAATATTCGATACGGTTTTTATTGGGATGTGGATGCCGCCATGGCTTTGTCCTTTCCTACCAATGATTTTAATTATAGTGTGGCTTCCAAATATGGTTTTTGGAGTAATTTCACCTATAAACCCCAAAATGGAAATTTAAATTACACAGCCTTAATACGTTGGATGAATCACAATGACGACTTCATCAACAGTTATATTCCGGAAGAGAATATGCGATTGGAGGCAGGTGATATTTGGGATTTCGGATTAAGAGCCTCCTGGAAGGTTAATAAGTTAACTGCCGAATTGGAATACATCTATAGATTCAACCGAAATAAGGAAATTGCTACTATCAATAATCTAGATTTTGATAGAAAGGTAGATGACAATACAAATAAATTTATTCTAAACTTGAATTATACGATCAATAAGGACCTGGTATTATCGTATAATATAGGAAAGAACTACGATGGTATTCACGGTTCAGAGGGCAATCTTATTACAGGCTTCACCGTCAACTTCGGGTTTGGAGGAATCAAATTGGAGGATCTCGAAAATGGCTTGAAGCAAGACCTGGACAAGCAAAATTAACCCTGAATATTGTTTTAAATTACAAAGGCCTCCACAAACATATTTGTGGAGGCCTTTATAGTATATTCTTATTCACATTAAATGAATGAAATAGGTTTAGTCTTAATGGCTATCACCAATTGAATAATACCTTACTCTTCAGATTCAGTATTTTCTTCAATGTCCAACAATCGAATACTATACACCTCCTTCGATTTGTTGTGCATAAAAATGCCCTTTTTTTCCGGAGTATCTCCTGTAACCATCTTTGTTTCCTTTATCAGCGAAATGTCTGATCCATAATATATGCGGTTTTCTACATCAAAATAATAGGTACCCTCCCCTTTTGTGGAGAAAATATATTCACCACTAGCATCTTGTGGTGTATCTTGGATATCAATATCAATAATCCCCTTCAATACCGCACAATATCTGTTATCAATCGTTTCCATTCTTTCAAAAACCAATGCATTGACTCCTTCAGCCTTTAACATAAAATCTTTAGTTCCAAAGGATTGATTTAAGATGATAGAATCCCTTTCGTTGATAGCTAAATCACGAGATGGTAAGGGCAAAATATAACTAAAATAGGCGTTAGCATTTGGCTCGTCAAAGGTTCCTTGATTACTATATCCTGACAGTACGGAAGGCGGTATTGGATTTTCGATGGTATCCCTCGCTACACCCGTCTCATCCAATTGGATCACTTTCATCACCATATCCTCAAAACGAATGTCAGCCTCATTATTTTCCTTCACTTGAATTTTGATCTTCCCCAATCCCTCTGTGATCATCTCATTCATCGGCCTATCCTTCCCTGCTGTATTCTCAATTTCCATTTTTTGAGAAAAAGAATATACCAGCGCTCTCTGAGTACTAAAATCCCAAGTCCAATTAGGTATGTCCATAGACTCCGAACTAGCATTTGTTCTAGACTTCGTACTAGGTTGTATATTAGTCTCGGTACTAGAATTAGTATTGGAGCTACAAGCTACCAAGAGCAATGAAATAAGGGATACGACTATTTTCTTCATGCTAATCATTTATATTAATACTATTTTTCCAGGAATTCAATCATCCATCACTCAGTTTGTACATTCTCCCCTTTACTAAACACTTCAATGAAATACCATCCAGTTAGGATAGTTTGAAATATCTATGCTAGTAGAGGGTCCATCTTCAATTTAAAAGTTGGATACAAGACTTTTAATTTTTGATGACTTTTATATGTTCCTCCTTCCCATCAAACTTCAGTGAGAATACATAGGTCCCAGGTGGAACTGCTAGACCTACAGATACCATTTGAGCATCTTCATAAGCATTTTCATATAGCTGCTTACCCAATATATCGTAAACCACCAGATGAAGGTTTTCAAATACATTATTAAAATCTACATCCCATTTATTCGTTGCTTGATTATATAAGATATAATCCAAGGCTAGATTGTGCAATTTCACATCGAAACAACTGGAAGTATCTACGCAATTATTCGCGGAAATGACCACAGCATAACTACCATCAATTATTGGAAGAAATGAGGATTTATTTTCACCTATTAACGGCTTATTTGCATTACAATCTATCCACTGAAATTGTCCAAAATCATTTAAGGCATTTAGCGTCGAATCATCTCTTACTACAGCAGTATCGATATCCGTAATATCAAGATAAAAAGTAATGATGGAGTCACAATTATAACCATTTAAAATGGTATCTATAAATACACCATCCTCATTCCAAACAAATTGTTCACTTGGAGAGACTACAGGATCACAAGATTCAAGGTGAATTTCTTGCCTACTATTCAGTATTTGTACATCTATAGTTAGCAGAGAGTCACATCCCAATGTATTCGAGATGGTATCAAAGTATACACCCGATTCCTCCCATATATAATTACCACTTGGCGATAGATACCCCGAACAATCCTCCACAAAAATAGTATTAGATGAATTCTGAACCGTTAATGTAATGGTGATAGAAGAATCGCAGCCATTTGCATTCGGTATCATATCCTTATAAATACCGGACTCATACCAGGTATAATTTCCACTCGGTGATAAATAACTGCCGCAAACTGTATCACTGATAACAGCACTTGAATAACAGGCCGTATTTTCGTACCAAAATATAGTATCATTCATGGTGGAAATGACATCTATATCTCCATCCTGATCATAATCCAATAAATACTGCTCTCTATTAGTGTAAATATCAAAACTATCTATGAATGTTTCATAAAACACATTATTCCCATCATTTCTTAATAGGGCCAATTTCCTAGTCCAGTCCGGATAGCTTGAATAAGAACCATTGAACTTGAAAAATAGATCATAATCCCCATCCCCATCATAATCTGCAAAATCATAATCTGCAAAATCAGGAATCATGGGCGGGAACATCCCCATACTAATGTAATTACTTGGACCAAAGGTATTATTACCCAAACCGTAATAGAGACGAAAAGAACTACCTACCATACCAAGAAAGTCTTCATGACCATCAAAATTGAAATCCAATATTTTCAGCCGGTCAAAGCCAATACTATATTCGGTAAGCAATGTACACTGATATGTTTGAGTGAAAACCTTGTCCTGATAAGTAAGATGAGGTTTAGCCGTACGAAAACTGTCATCATCACCATAAATCAAATCCATCTGCCCATCCATATCAAAATCATATGAGAGGACAAAATCCGGACGATCTACATGGCTTAGTCCACCATATTGAGAGCCTTTATGGGTAAAGGTGCCATTATAATTATTGAGAAAGACCTCCACTTTTTTATATCCCCATAAAACAATATCCATATCGCTATCGTTATCAAAATCGTAAAGTCTATACCCATAACTATCGTGTACAGAAAAATTAGGATTCTGAAAGCGAATGGAATCGAATGAATTATTATTCCCTGTATGTTTAAACCATTCATGGTAGAAACGTCCATTTGCAATAGCGATATCCTTAAAACCACTACTATCTGTTTCTATCAGAAGTGGTTTCCAATGTGGGGAACCGGTATCATACTTCCCTGTAGAAATGTACTTATTGACCACATTCAATTGACCATCATTTTCAAATAATGATAAATTTTTCAAAGACAAATTGCTCAGATTTCTATCAACACAGACAATATCTATATCGTCATCTGCATCCATATCTGAAGCTAAAATAAAAGGTCTAGAAGTTCCATAACTAATATTTACGGCCCGAAAATTTGTCAAACTATCCGCATAGCCAATCGTTATTTTGGAATCCCTTTTTGAACAAGCAGTAATATCCACCAATCCATCGGCATTCATATCCTGTAAAATGATATCCTGACAACCGACCATTCTCGACAATACGGGATATTTTACAATGGAATCCATGCCATTATCTTCCAATCTGTATATTTTTCCATTGATATCATCCGAAACAACAATATCCAATAGGCTATCGTTGTCCAAATCCGCCACTCTTAGGTGAATTGGATTTGGAATACCTTCATATAACAAGGAATCTGTAAAACTTCCTAGATTATTTTTATACCAAATGATAGTACTATCAGAATAGGATGTGGTTAGAATGTCTTGATCAGCATCATGATCATAATCAATTGCAAATACTGTTGTCGGTCCTTGCAATGTACTATCAATCATTTCAGTGATAAAAACACCAGCACCATTATTCTTCAGCAGGTTTAAGGTACCATCTGTAAAAGATGTTGTCAATATATCTATATCTGAATCCGTATCTATATCTACCAAAAAAATATCATTCAATCCAGCCGATTGATTATATAGTACTGACTGGGTAAATACCTGATTGCCATCATTGGTAAATAACACCAATTCATCCAAGCTTGAAATGGCTATCAAATCTATGTCTGAATCATTGTCTACATCCAAGCTCTTTATCTTGGAGACACTAAAAGTATTTGAGGCTAGTGTTGTTACAGTAAAGTTACCCGATCCATCATTCTTATGCCAATAGATCATATTATCCTGTAATGAGCTGGAAATAATATCCTGGTCATTATCCTGATCTATATCCACCGCACAAACTGAATTCGCTTGGGCTATAGAAGCAGAAATTGCATTGTACTTGAAAAAGCTGGAACCTTCCTGCTGAAAAACGCTCACTGAATTGTTCCCACTAGCGGCAGAAACGATATCCATCAAGCTATCATTGTTCAGATCCAACACCATTAAATCCATAGGCTGATCAATATGAAAATTGATTTTATGCCGTATAAATGGGGTTTGAGCAAATGCACTGGTACAAAAAACAAAAAGAAGCACTAGACTATAATATCTCATAGCAAATTTTCGAAATAAAATTTATCTGCCAAATATAGAGATAAAATAATACTAAATAGTCTAATATATTGAACGGTGTATTTTACCTATGGTTTTAAGCATTACTCTCGCCAAAACAGCTTTATTATTTACTAGTAACCAAGGTCAAGGCAATGAGAGATAAAATTATTCCACCTGAAATTCCAAGAATAAAACTTCTCCTTCCCTTTTATGCTTTAGTGTACCTATTTTATGATCAAATAGACCATTGAGGTTATTGCCAGAAGGATCTGCTAGTCTCGAATTCACCAAGAGTTTATAAACACCCTTTTCCCAATTATTGGTTGGATAAAAGGCCCAATTTCGTTGTTGATACCCAATTGCTTTTTCCCCTTCAACAGAGATTCCATTTTCATCTATCAGTTGTATCCTATTCAATAAAGAAAACCGATCCAGCATATCAGGAAACTTAACAAGTAATGCATTGGAAGAGTTCCTTTCGGGTATGGTTAAAATCCAATCTTGAATATTCGGAGCTATTAAATCTTCTGCTTCAACATAAAACTGCTTGCTAAAGGAACCTATCATGGCGCTATGATCCACTGATTCGAAATCTTTAATAACCAATGTATAATTACCACCTTCCTTCAAAGATCTCCCCAATTCCTTATTGGCAATTAAATCTGTTTTCACCCTTGATGGATCCAGAATAATGGTCAATGTTTTTTGCTCCTTATCCCACAGCTCTTGTACATTATTGAAAATAGCCCCCTTTACCTCTAGCCCTTTATTATCTAAAAGTTGTATACGTCTAATATTGTCAATAGTCTTCATAGGATGTGAAAAGGAAATATAAAACCTCAACATATTTTCGGGCAAGCTATCTGCAGACGGATAGATGGTTACAACTTCTGGAAATCCATCATTTCCTCTTTTAAATGATAAAATTTCCTTCTGATGAACTCCCGAATAATTGAGTTCAACCTTGTATTGATTTCCTGTTAGAAATGGAAATTCTGGAATAAAAGTCATCACACCATTTTCATCGATATCCGTTTTTCCGAATATGGATGAAGCATTCGCTTTGTTCGCCTTTGCATCCCATAGGGAAACGGTCAGCACACGAGAAGGATTCATCGGCACATCTTCCACAGGAAGATTACTTACTGTAATGGCCTTTTCGTGCATAGCAAATTCCAGCTTCGGTAATTCGGGATTACAGGCAACCATGGAAAGCCCAAGGAGTATGTTTAGCAATAACTTCATCTTGTATTGATACTTAAATTAGGAATAGACAAATGGAATTTTCAAGGATCCCATTTGTCTATTCGTATTTTATTTTTTCTCCGCATTATCTGAAATCAATTCAGGGTAACCTTCCAAAGGTTTTATCATGTCGTGGAATCCTTTCCAGATTTTACCGCCTTCGGTATAGTTATAATCTGCAAAATCGTATTCGTTGATAAAATCACTTAACCTGAAATAAGCACCTTTCAACTCAGACAACATATCCACACCACCTGTTTCTATATTTCTTCTCAACAAGGCTAGCATCATTTGATTTTGTTCATCAATATGCATCACACCAGAAAGCGGAACAGGAAATATCTCTACTCCTTCGGGCCCTTGTGTAAATCCAGTAAGACCATTTCCTTTATTGGCTTTTGCAAGATCTCTTAGGGAAATTAAACTACCACTTCTTTGTTTATTGGTTATGAGCAGTTTCTTGTCAAATGATCCATCCATTTCCTGCGCCATAAATGTGATCATATCGATAGGTACATTACCAAATCCTAGTTCAGCAATGGTTTTTGCCTTCACATGATTTCCTTCCACAATTTCCTTTGTAGGAATAGTAACTAGCGGTGTACAGGTATAACTGGCAATTAAGGTAGATTCTCCATCGATATCTTCAAAAAGCATCGTTCTTATAGGTGCTCTGGTTTCCATCTGCGTATGCACGGCATGATACATTTCTATACTTGCCACAGCCTTTTGTGTTCCATCAAATGGGTAGGCAATTTTCCTCAAAGAAGAAGCAAATTCTCCATTGGTAAGTCCTGCTACGTATACAATACCATTGTGGTAATCCATATCTGTAATGGTAAGGGAGTTAGCAGGTATATCCCGCCAAAAATTTGGTGTTTCTGTTACGGGATTCTGGATAGATGCCTTTGTATGCTTAGCTTTTGAAATATCCAAAAACCGAACATCCATACTTTGTGGATTGGCTATGGCAATCAATGATTTAGCATCCGCCGCATGCCCTCTTTTTACAGCAATATAAGCTTCCTGACTTAGTGGGTGAACTTTCATATCACTGATGATGATATCCGTAGGACTTACCCCAAGTTTGTCGGCAATTACCTTATCTACTGCCATAAAATTATACGGCACTGGATCTTTCAATTCAGTAGCTTCCGTAGTAATCGCATGAATCATGGCATTTCTACTGTCCCCTACAAATAATACATTCTCCGGTCCAAAAGCTAGTGTTGAAGCACCTGGCAATGTACTATTGGTTAAACTCATTGTAACCGCCTTTTTCTTTACATCTGTTTTTTCCGTTTTCACTTTAGATTCACATCCAATTATCGAAATAATCAAGACTGCAAATAACATGTGGCTTATTGTTTTTGTTTTCATGATCTTTGTTTTTAGTGCTATATCTTTTGGTGTTGTTGTTTATTAAAACTTATAATTCATGGTCGGTGCTATATGTAGGATATCTTCGGATTCCCCTGTCTCTTTAATGAAGTCACCTGCCATGAAATAACTCATATCCAACGCTATGGTTACGTGCCTATCTATTTCATATTCCACTTTTAACCCTATCTGATTTCCGATACTTTTATCCAAGCCATCTCCTGCCGCTCTATTGACAAACCTAGGCGGCTTATACAATCCGTCGGATTCCGATTCTCGCCAGAAAAATGCCCACTCTATATAGACCGTAAAATCTTCACAAGGTTGAACACTGATGGATGGGTGAATGGAAATTAAATTGATTGGGGTGATGGTTAGGGCCAAACTGTAATAAGCAGGATTTACAAACATGGGATTGAAGGTATTGATTTCACCATCTCCTGCTTTATCGTCCCCAGTTGTATAATCCAATTTTAGCCCAATGCTTGGCTTCCATTGTGTATTGATTAGCTTATAATGCCAGTCAGCCTCGAAACTATAGGCGTTGATATCCTGATCATCCAGCTTTCCAAACTGATAGATGAGTTCTGTATTATAAAACCAGTGTTTCCCTATATGTCCAAATCGCCTCAATCCCACACTGTGTCTTTTCTCTTCACCAAGCGCATCATTAAACCTTGATGATTCTGATTGAAATCCTAAATAATAAATTTCATTCATTCCGATCACTCCTTTGATTTTGAATTGACTATAGAGTCCCCAGAGTTCGGGGTTGTCTGCCCCCTTATCGAACAAGGTAAATTCATTGTCAAAGCTTTCAAAAAGAGGCCTTACCTCCTTCCCATAAAATGTTTGGATTTTGGTTCTATCTTGCTTGAGAATTAGCCTTACTGCATCAAATGACCTTCGGATATTGGGCCCTTCACGTAGACCTACAAGCCTGGCAGCTCCAAAAGGCATTTCCTGCCTACCGAATAAAAATGACAAATGCCTTTCCTCTTTTAGGTCCATGGTATATTCCAAAAATGCCTGATGATAATCCAATACATCGTATTCAACAATTTCCTTTTCATGGCTGGTATACCCATGGTACAACTCTCCAAAAAATCGAAATTTCTCGTCGACCACCATATTTGTATGAAGGGCAATTCTTTGTGAGTAGAATTCAATGTCTTCTTCTGCTTCCCAAAGCCTATTGTTGTATAACTCAAATCGTGGTCTGAACTGACCTCCAAATGAAAGGTAGGCGGTTCCGGCTTCATTTAAAGGGATAAATTTTATGGCATCAAATGCATCTTCTTTATAGGGATTCTCTTCCTTTACCCTTAGATAGGTATAGTCTTCATCCGCTCTAAAAATCTTATAGGCTGGAGGTTCTGGTTTTTCACCAGTAGGTTCCTGGGCGTAAAGCCCCAGACTTATCGAAAAAAATAAACTACTATAAAGTATTGAATGCTTCATACCCTCATTTTTTTTCATTTCGACTTAAACACGCATTTTGCCCACAGTATTTTTCCATTTACCTTTTGGGTGATTTGCAATAAATAATGTAGTATTCGTTCGTATTGAATATATCAACCTTCCTCACAGAACAAAACAGTCAATGATTTAATTTCCAAAGAGTTATCTAAATTACAAAAAGCGTATTCCCTTTACAAATCAATTGGACCTATAAGTGGATAATATGGAATAGGCTGAGAATTTGATCTTGGAATTAAGGAAGAGATATTGTTCTGAGGAATTAAGGTTTTGCTGTTGGTATAGGGAGTTTAATTTTGGTATTAATACGGTTCATAATGCTATCATTTTTACCTATTTGAAAGGCAAAAAAAAACATCCACTGATATTCCTATCAATGGATGCTTTGTAATTTGTCATAATTCTTGAAACTTTCATTCAAAGTGAAAAGTCTCTCACTTTCCAATACAGAAAGAGATACCCCTTGACATTTAGATAATTAAGGAATTAGGATACAAATTAGGTACAATTATTCGAAAAAAAGTTAATTCCATTTATTTAAACTAAAATAAACTTAGACTTTCAATTTATACTTTTTACTCAACAATTCACAAATGAAATACTTATTCCATATCCAATTATAATCTCAATGAAAAATAGAGGAATCTCGTTCAATATGCCATAAGATCATCGATATATTAACGATTTAATATTGTGTTAGGAATTCTTAAAATATTCACATAAACCGTAAAGGTATGCCTTTGGCATTATCAATAATCTATCAATAAAGGCATGATAGATCAAATAACCAGGCGTAATATTAGGTTGAAATGAGCCTCGCCAATGCTTAAGATTAATAATTAACTCTTTAATATTTTGAGCTGGATTTAGCATTATATTTCCACATATGAATTCTTTATATATACCCTTCCAATTATTTAATAGATTACCAACCAAATAACTTTCATAATTGGTCGTAATATTAAATAAAGCATCCCAACTATCAAATAAATCTTTCTGGGTATTGTTCAATGGTTTCACTTCGATTTCAAAAACAACATCTTTAGCACTTAGAAGTTTGGTTTTTTGATTCCATTTTATATTAACCTTAATTCCATCATGTCTTGTAAATGGATAAAAAACTCTATTACTATTCGTTATTGTCAATACATTTTTTGTTCCTTTCGCTGGACTTGCATTACATTTATCTCCTATAGGAACTAAGTTGTCGAAATTTACCGAGGAGTATGGAAAATCATCCTTTGACAACCAATGATCCAAAGCAGGTCTAGATTGACCATCTAAATACATATATCCTTCAAGTCCACAAAATGGGCAAATTTGAGTCTTATGTTCACTCATGAAATTGGCCACAAACTTTTTTACAGTTGTTTTCGCTATATTTCTTTCGAAACCACTGTCCTGCAAAGAATTATTCCATAAATGCATTAGAACAGCCTTTAATTCTTTTGAAATTTCATCAAATTTAGCAATAGGAACAGCCTTTATATCAGCAATTCCATTACATAAATTCTCTATCTGTATTCCGTCGGTATAGGCATTAATTATTTCTGCTCTTCTAACTGGATCCTCAATTCTCTTATAACTATTAAATAAATTATTAAATTTTTGATAAAGGCCATTTTGTCTATTATTCGTGGAACCAAAAACTTCATTAAACCAAATTGGAAAGAGACTTTCATCGAATTCATCTGACCATTCAACCCATTTAAAGAAAGAGGTAGGTATTTCGAGTAAACTTGACAACCCTGTGGGTTGTTTATGAAGTTGTACTATCATCTTCCATAGGGTTAGTTAATTCATAGATTCTTTGATACAAATATTGCTTTTCTGGAGATTCCCCAAATTTATTTATAGCTTGTCGAAGCACATCTAAATCAGTAGATTCCAAATCATTCAAAAAATCTAAATATGCCCTTTCAGGAATCAATCTTGTTGATTCTCCTTGGAGTTGATTTATTCGCTTCATAATATAATCGACCGAAGCACCATAAGTTTCAAATTCCAATGGCTCTATGGTTGGTTTACCATTTACTTTTTTAAGCCATAGCACGTTTTTAGATTTACTATCAGACAAAACAAATGGTGAATGGGTTGAGAGTGTTACCAATTGTTTGGCTTGTTCTGGATCTTGCAATCTTTCTTTACGGAGTAAATAAATCTGATTAATTGTATTTATGAATTTGGATCGCCAATCAGGATTAAAATGTGTAGAGGGTTCATCCAGTAAGAAAATGGTTCCCTCCTCTTCCATCAACATTAAGGAACCTACAATATGTAAAAATTGATGCTCTCCATCTGAAAGGTTTTTATAATAAAGAGTTCTTTTTTGCCCTATATTCTTTTTAAGCTTTAAATCGTCGATATAAAAGACCTTATCTTTTTTAGCAAATTTTGGAATTAAATCAGATATATTAACAGATGTACCAGTTGGCTCTCTTTTCACTTTATCTCTAATTTCATCTGAATAATTATAAATGTTAAGCAAATTCATTAAATAAAATTGACGAAATAAATTTAGACCATTGCTAAATTTACTTTGAAAAGAATACTTTATATCATCATTAATCTGTTTAAAGTAGAGAGTTACTTTTTTCCACTTTTCGGAACCTTCTTCATGGTAGATAAAATCCGAGTAACTACAGCATTGCTCCAACTGCTCAACAAAACGATTTAATTGACGAGGCAATCGAACATCCCAAAACAATTGACTTTCAATTCCATCCAAAATGGATTTAGAATCTAATCCTTTAAGATTCTCGATAGATTCCAATAGACGTTCTCCTGAATGATCTCTTTTAACTTTTAAGTTAAGTACAATATTGAACGATTCCACATCATCCAACCCAGTCATTTTTTTAAGTATGCCTAATTCCTTTTGCTCTATTGTACCATTGACATCTCTCATCAGAAAATTACTCAACAAAACCGATGCATTTGAATCATAATCCATATAGAATAATCTATTTTGAGCTATTTCGGCAGAATCACCAGTATCGTCAAGTTCTTTTAAGTATTCTTCAAAATAGAAAAAGTCCATTCGTAAGAAGGGGTTGCTTACCAATTCATTATGTCCTGATGAATATGCTATAATTTTAGAAGGCAATAATTGCTTTACGTTATACTCATATCCATTGTTACCTGAAGGAATTGGTATAGGATTTTCTTCACCTTCATAATGTACCTTAATTTCAAGTGGTTTGGTTTTGCCTTTAGGCTTATTAATTAGGACTATTCTACTTTTTCCTATGGTATCTGAAAAGTCAATATTTGAATCTGGTAAATCCAGTTTGTAATTGTTTCCAGTAACTTTAGTTTCGTACTCAATACTAAACCCGAAAGGACTTTTTTTATAGACATAGTCCTTTGCGGTGGAATGATGAGCTGCTTCTAAATAGAAAAATATCTCGGAGATTAACTCTAATACATTTGATTTTCCTGAACCATTTAATCCTGCTAAACATACTGGGTCAATCTCATTACGATTAAAAACATTTTTAAAGGTAATTTCAAATTGATCAGGTAACCCCCTAAAACCTTTGGGATTATTTACAATGATTCTATTAATCTTCATCCTCTTTTAAATTATATTGGAGATACACTCGTCTCTCTTGGATTTGCCATGCTCTATTTTGTTCAATACTAGATTTTCCGTTATAAAATGGATCTTTATAATCTTTATGAACATCCTCATTGTATTTTTGACTTAAACCATCTTTTTTGTTTGGATCTAATTCAGTATCAATAAATTCTTGTAGTAAATCGAACGATGGATTAAAAAGTTTTTGACGCATATTTTGGCGCATATTATTAAAAGAGAAAACACCATAATGTCTAATCATAATAAAGTCCTTAAAAATTTGAAACAAGTCCTTTTTTAGTTTCCCTCTACTGACATTTATAACACCTTCTACACTATTCAGGGCAATTATTAAACTACTTAAGTCAAATTCCCTACTATTGAATAAATTATAAATGCCTCTAGCTATATTAATATTGTAATATTCAACTGTGAATTTACCAATTTGGTTTTCGCTAATAAATTGTAATATAGGATCACTTTCTTGTTTTAATTGTTCTTCTAATTCTTTGTCTTTTTCAGCTTTTATTAACTTCTCTAAACTTTTTATTTTAAACTCTTTACCATCGCCTTCTTCCCTAAGAAAATCGATATTTTTTAAAATATTGAATTCCTGGAGACTATTTATCTGTTTTAATTCAGATATATTTAGTCTTTCTAAATTCTTTTTAAATTGAGTAATCTTGTCCAGGCTAGGAATTTTAAACCTATTGAGATTCTCTTGGAGTTTAGTTATTTGTTTAAACGGCTCCGATAGCGCATTAAACAGACCTAAGTTCACCTTCAATGCATCAAAACTATTGTTGCTGGTTAACTGTTTTAATTGGTCATCAAACCAGTTGATTTTATTTAAAGCTGATTGTATTTCTACCTTATCAACCTTTAACGTTAATTCCCCATTAAATGCTTCTTGTAATAGTGATTGAAAAAGGGTATTAGCTTCTTCTAGACTTCTTTGAACATGAATATTACTTTGTCTTGTTTTTAAAACAATTGTAGAAAATTTAGTTTGTAGTTCAATTGGAGGCAAAGGAATTTTGAAATCCAATAGTTTCTTTTGAGAAATATTAGGCATTGAACTGGCAGATCCAGATTTCAAATTTTGGACTTTTAGTCTGAATATTCGGTCATTAAATAGATAATTTAAATAAATTCCCGTGACTTTTTTATAATCATATCGAAGATTAAAAATTGTATCTGGTAAAAGTAAATTTTGATATTCATCATAAATGAATACACTAGAACCTACAAATTGAGTGCTATTTTTTCTTGAAAATAATAAGTCTCCTTTATTAGCGGTAACATCTTTTTTTATTTTAATTCCTTTTGGTAATTGTTTATTTTCCTCGGGTTTAAAAATGCGTTTCGAGATTGCACTTTGTTTTAAAACAGCCCAATCAGAATTATTTTTCCTTGAAAAATTTTCACACACAGGGCTCCATCCTGCATCAATTTTCGGAACAACCTTAATTAATCTTTCTATATTCCATCCTTTTTTGTTTAATACAGGATCACCAAACATATCCAAGAAAGTGGATCGGAGTAATTCATCCAATAAGGTTAAACTTTGTTCTCGTTTTTGAATTATGGCTTGTGCTTTATCTAAAACTGTAACTATTTGTTGTTGAGTTTGGAGGTCAGGTAATGGAATTTCTAACAAGTTTAATTTTCTCTTGTTAAGAGTTTTTCCCATAACGGCATGATCAGTATGAGAATCAAAATTGATGCAACTCATCGCATAAAATAGAAATTCTGAGGTTAGTTTAACTTTTTCTTTTATTATCAAAGCAGCAATAGCTTCATTCGTATAAAGAGGCTCTTTTGTAATTGCAATTTTACCGATACTCAATTTGAAACTAAACAATACAGTTCCAGGGGGAACTTGCTTAATTTTAGAATCTTTTACTCCTAATTCCGTAATTTGTTCTTTTGTATTAGTTATAAAACATCCATTATCAAGATTGTTCAAATCTCTTATACTAACCCAATCATACCCTTTTCCCCAATACTTGTTTTGAGATCTAGATGGTGTTCTACCTATTTCAATATTGAGGATATCTCCCAATTTTACCTTTTCCCAACTCATCCAATCATTTCATTTAATTCATTCAACTCTTTTTGGATATCTTTTTCTAAACTCAGTAAGGTTTTAAGAATTTCTTGGGGTGGATCGTATTCTTGTGGTGTAAAATCAAACTCTTTGTATCGGTTAAAGCTTAAATCTAAACCATTGTCTTTAATGGTTTGTAAATCAACATAAAAATGCTCACCATCTCTTTTTGTTTCATTATCCTTAACCCTACTTTGGTAACTTTTCACAGCGAGGGGTAAAGGTTCATCTTTTTGTCTTTTACGACTATTGTCTAAGGTAAAGCCATCACTTTTTAGATTGTAAAACCAAACTTTATCTGTATGGTACTTCTTGCTTTCTAACTCTACTTTAGTAAACACCAAAATAGCAGTTTTCACACCGGTATAGGGTTGAAATGCACCGCTAGGTAATGATATCACGGCTTCTAGTTGTGTATCTTTTAATAGTATTTCACGTGCTTTTTTCTGAGCTTTTCCTGTTCCAAATAACACTCCTTCGGGAATAATAATAGCAGCTTTCCCTCCAGGTTTGAGCATGCGAACCATTCGGTCAATAAATAACAGCTCACTTTGCGTTCCTGGTATTCTAAACTTATCACTCATACCTCCTTTATCAATACGCCCTGTAAAAGGAGGATTGGCAAGTACAATAGAATATTGTTCATCTTTTTCGTGTCCTTCGTATTTATTAGAAAGCGTATCAATATGCTCAATTTTAGGAACAGAAATATCGTGTAACATTAGGTTCATCAATCCTATTCGCACCATTGTTTGATCTATGTCAAACCCATAAAAGGTTTTCTCCTTTAGGTTTTTCCAAACGGTATCTTTGGTGATTTTATCCCCCATGGTTCCTCTTATAAAACCATTTTCATCCTTTTGTAAAAAATCCTTGCTGGAATATTTAGTTAAAATGTGTTGATAAGCTCCCAACAAGAATCCTCCTGTACCACAAGCAGGATCACAAATGGTATCTGTCCAATCGGGGTCTAATATCTCGCACATCAATTGAATTAAATGCCTAGGTGTACGGAATTGACCATTTTTACCAGATTGTCCAATCTCATTTAATAAATATTCATAAACATCTCCTTGCGTATCTTGAAACCCCTGCCCTTCTTCTTGTTGTTTTTTTATCACTAGGTAAATCTCATCAATGGCTTTTACAGCCTCATCTAAGAGGTTGGAATTGTTAATTAAAAAGACGGCATTTTGCATATACCTAACATATGCAAACTCTTGTTCAATTTCTTTGTCAGTTAAATCGCCGTATAATTCCTTTTTAACCTTAGCACGAACTTTTTCGTCTTCAATTTTCTTAAGATCAATTTTCTTATTTATTACCTTGATAAAAGGAAATGCTTCTTGGCTAACTAGATTTAACATAGAATCAGGATCTAACTGAATAAAGTGAGACCACCTGCAATTCGTCATATCTTCAAATTCTAATTCCCCATTTTTATTGATAACAGGTACTCCATCTTTATCAACCTTTGGAACTAAAAAAATAGATCTGTAATCTTCTTCGGTAAAACTAGCCTGTTGAATTTTGAGCGTATCTAATTCGTCAATTCTACGCATAAAAAGCAAATAAGAAATTTGCTCAATAGCAGAGATAGGATTAGTGATTCCCCTACTCCAAAACTTATCCCAAAGTTTATTGATTTTACTTTTTAAATCTGACGATAACATAACTTTGTTCTCTTTTATAGTTAAGCACTTACCTTTTGGGCTAATGCAACAATTTCGTTAATTAAATCTGGTGAAAACACTCCTAAAATACCATTGTTGTGCAATTGTGTAAATGGAGGTTTTATTAAATCCTTTTTTGCCACAAAACCTTTATCTAAAACAAAGTTTTTAAGTATATCCAAAAAGCGAATTTGTTTACTGGTTAAGTTGTTGTGTTCAGTAACAAAAGCATCAAATAGTTTAGACACCGTTTCTTCATAGGATTGAATTTCTTCTAATCCTAGTATGTGTTTTATAAACTGAATGAATTTAGCTTGTTTGTTATCGTAAACTCTTCTCAATAAATTCTCTGTAACAAATGGATCTTTTTCATTCAATATTTGAGCTAATTTTTGAATTTCCTCTTCTGATAAATTTTCACCAGACTTTAAACGTTGTAAGGTCAAATCTTGACGTGCTAATGCCCGAACGGTTTCCTCAACCAGTTCGCGATACCTACTAACACTTACTTGCTCGTTTTCTGGTCCAAACTCTATTAATTTTTTAGTGTAGGTAACATCTTGGAGATTAAGGAATGTAAAATCATTACCCGAACTAAACGCTTGCCTGTACCTTACAAGAGGAGCAATTTTCTCAATCAGATCTGCTTCTTTTTCTTCAGAATAAGTTGCCCAAAAGGACGTTTTAGAAGCATTTTGAATGGTTTGTTTCTCTTTATGTACTTCTCGAATGGTTAAGGGCAATTCTGCTAATTGAGTAGTAATGAGTTCCACCAAATTAGCATAGTCTTCGGTTTCTCCTTTTAACTTTAGCACAGAGGCTTCAACTAAATCTTTCTCAAAACGCATGGCTTTAAAATCTAAACCACTTATCGCTCTTGTAATTGGACTAATGACTTGTTCCAAATATTCTAATTTGGAATCATCAATTTTTGCCCAGTAATCATCACCTTCAACTTTTTCTAAAGCCGCCTTATTTTCAATTACAATTACATTTTTAGGAGGCAATTTTGCTATAAAACCTCTTATTCGTCCTATTTCGGTTGAAACATATTCAGAATTACTTTCTACCAGCAATTGTAATTTTTCTAGTCTTGTATTGAAAAGTCTTATTGGTAATGCTAGTTGTGATTTGATATCTCTTCCTTTTGGATTGAGTTTGAAATATTCAAAATTGTCCCAACAATCAATAATTAAGAACTTATCTTTTTCATGACACCAAGGTTTAATATTGTTTTCATCCAACAAACGGGTTCCTCTACCTATCATTTGCCAGAACTTAGTATAAGAAAAAACAGGTTTTGCAAAAACTAGATTCACTAATTCTTGAACATCAATACCTGTGTCAAGCATATCAACACTTATCGCTATTCTAGGGAAATCGTTGTTCTTAAATTGATCTAACAATCCACCTTTCCCATAAACTCTTGGATCATCTGAAACGATTACCTTAGATAATTCTCCGTTATATTGGGGGTAGTATTGATTAAAAATATCTTTAATTGCTCTTGCATGCCTTTTCCCTGTGCAAAAGAATATCGTTTTGCCAGGCAAAACTCCATTAGGATCTTTTATACATTCCTCCATGAACTCACGCACTATTAATGCATTTGTTCCCTTATTGGAAACTGTTTTCTCAAGCTGTGATCCTTCAAAATTAATTTCTTGAGGATCTTGACCTTCAGCAATTAATTTCTTCTGATCTTCTACCGAAATAGAGTTTAAATGAATCCCTTCCTCTTGAAACTTAGTTCCAATTTTGAGTACTTCAAAGTTGTTCAAGTAAGGTGGAACATTATTTACTGCCTCTTCATATGTATATGCAAAAGAAGGTAGTCCATTTTCACAATCGAACAACTTAAACGTATTGTGATCAATAACATCTGTTGGAGTTGCTGTTAACCCAAGAGTTATCGTATTAAAATAGTCCAGTATGTTTTTATAAACATTGTAAATAGATCGATGACTTTCATCAATAACAACCATATCAAAGAAATGAGGAGAAATTTTATCATGTCCATCCTCAATAATGTTAAGCATAGTTGGATAGGTAGAGACATAAATTCTTCTATCTAATACAAACTCCTTTTCTTCCTCTTTCGGCCATATAGACAATTGAGGTGTGTGTTCCCTAAAAGCTTCAACTGCCTGAGTTCTTAAAGCTATACGATCTACAAGAAAAAGAACTCTTGAAACATGTCCAGCCCGCATTAAAGCATCAACCATTGCAATACAGGTTCTAGTTTTCCCTGTTCCGGTAGCCATTACCAATAAGGAGCTTCTCATCTTGTTTTCAATTGATTCAAAAACAGCTCGAATAGCTTCTATTTGATATGACCTTCCTGCAATTTTAGCATTGATTAACTCATCAGCCAGAGGTTTTTTAAATTTCCTGATATGAGCTAATCTTTCTAAATCTGCTCTTGTAGGAAAGCCGTAAATCTTTCTAGGCGGTGCATTTCCGATATCCCAAAAATAAATATCGTGTCCATTTGTATAAAAGCAAAACGGTAAGTCGCAATTGAATTTTATTTGAATACGATTTGCATATTGCTTTGCTTGTTCTTCCCCCTTTCTTGGATCTTCAGAAGTCTTTTTGGCTTCAACAACAGCAATAGGTAATCCATCTTTACCAAGTAATACATAATCTGCAAATTGATTACTGTATTTGACCTTAGGTTCATTAACTCCATTTACATCAACAACAAATTCTTCAACTACATGAGTAATGTCATTAACATTCCAACCAGCATCTTGTAGTTTGGCATCAATTATTTGTTGTCGTGTTTTTACTTCATTCATGTTAATTACTTGTTCGAGATTATTAGATCATCTTCAATGAAATAAGATTTATAGGAAATCAAATTATTTCCTTTTCAACTCATCCAATGTCTTACCCCCCTTATCCTTCCAACCTTTCCATCCATTAGTGGATCGCCCCAACACCACCCCACCAGCAGTACTTGGGGAATTAAAGACATAATCCTGGATAAATTCGAAATGATCCTTCCTTTCTAAAATAACTTCATCCTTTATCAATCGATTTCTTAGATTAATGAGATATTCATGGCAAGAAGGAACCGTCTCTTTCTTGGCTTGAGACCCTTTGAAAACAACAAAGCCATCATCTATTAAGTCACCCTGTGCAAAAATACCTCTACCTGCAATACTCAACAAATCTTTTGAAGAAATTTGCTGTTTATTTACCTTTTCAAACACGGGGAATCCAAGAGTTGCCAATAGTATTTTCAAAGTCTCAAAATTGTCCAATAAATCATATTCTCTACTTTCAGAAAGCGATGGTTTATTAGAACCATTTGAATTCTTTATCGAATACCTCCCTATCTCTTTAGCATTTTTCAAACAGTAATGTTCAAGAAATTTAACATCAGTTTTAGTTAATTCGTTTGTTTTAGTAGTAACAATTACACAATGAGTCCAAAAATCTTCTTCCCTGTTATGATTTTGAATACGAGTTAAACAATTTTCGCCTTCTCCTATATATACAACAGGTTTGGCCCCATTTTCAGAAAATCCAAATAAAAAGTAAACACCGGTGTATGTACTAATTTCTCTAGTTGCAGCTTTTTGAATTTTATTTCTTGGAAACAAAATGGCCTTCACCAACCTATTAGTAATTTCTGCCTCCTTAATGCTTGTTGGAGAGCCATCCGGTAAAAAAACCTGAATCGTTTGAGGTTGGTTCATTTGAATTGATTATTTATTCTATATGTTATTAGGAATTGAGCTAAGATAACGCAATATCTATTGTTAGTCAATGATGGAATTCAGGTATTTTCTAAATCAAAAAAAAGCCCTTCTTTTTGAAGGGCTTTAAACTATTAATTATTTCAAACTCTGATAGAGAATTAATAAAGAGACCTACAGTCCCCACACAAACTAATTGAGTTAATAAAATTTTTGTTTTATGTTAATTCATTGTTTCTTAAGAGCTTCATAGGCAGCTAGTACATTTCTCAATGCCAACTTCTGTTTACTAGTAATATTTTTATCTTTTTGATATTGTTTACCAGCGAATCTAATTTTCACATTTTCTCCAAATGCAACTGCTTTAATAATTTCATATTCATCTTCGTCCACCGATCTATCCAGCCATTCCCAAATTCCACCATCACCGTTATCCTTCTCTATCTCTCCGTATTTCTCTTCCGATAATGTATATGTTTTACCGTCTACTTTTATGATATATTTTTCAATAAACAACCAATCATCAGCGGCATATTGTATCCTTAATCTTAACCAAGGTAGACTAGTTTTGGTATCACCTATATATGCATAAAAACCGTTGTAATTTAAGTATTGAGGTGAAGATTTATCATGATACCAAGTAGTTCCATTCATATCATCATATTTCTTTCTCATTTTTTTGGTAGCGTTTGCTAGCCTTAATTTTTCTTTGCGAAGTCTTTCTTCTTCCTCCTTTTTCTTTGCTTTTGCAATCTTATTTAATTCCAAGTCTGCCTTTTCAAAAAGTTCCTTACCATTTTGGGACTCTCTTGAACCTGAATGTTTTTCTAATAAAATATTTATTTCATTTTTGCACTTTTGATACTCCTTTTCGTCAAAATAGACTGTTGCTTGACTTAATAATTCCCCAGCACCAAACTGACATTCTTCTAAATGTCGCTTTAACTCCTTATTTTCAGACTGTAGGTCATCAAAATCGCCTTGAGGAACCCCCACTCGGCGTAGTCTTCCAAGACTATCAAAAAAAAACGATAACTACTAGGTGTAGTTTGCAACTACACCTTAATATCCATCAGGATTTGCAATCCGATTAGATGCTCCAGACATTAGAAAATTGAACATAAATCTATAGGTTCCCAAATTCACTACATTTTCTGACTTTTCAAGTAGTTGATGGATGTACTAGTGTTTAAGCAAATCAGGATGGTCAATTACAAATTGACAAAATAAAAGGGATGTAGTCGTAAACTACACCCAGTAGGGAGATAACACTGTCTTCAAACCACTCTTTATAATAAATAGACATACAATATTCATCCCATTTAATTCAAAGTCAATCCCTGAATTCAAAGATTTCCCCATTAAAAAAAGCCAAGGTTACCAAGCAGGAATTTTAGATTCTATATACCAACTTTTATAGTATAGGTCTATTCTTTCTTACCATTAACAAATATAGAAACCAACTTTAAACTAAAACCAACAATAAATCGATCATCCGGTTTTTGACTATTTCCTGCTGTTAAATCAATACCCTTATGGTAACCTAAATAAGCTATACCGCCAAGATCAATAACTGGCCCTATTGAAAGGCTATTAATAAAAATAGAATTATTATCAGCATTGGATGTATAACCAGGGTTTACAGAAAATGATGTACCAATATACCGCATACCTCTTCCCCAACGAAACTTAGACCCCCATGCACCAGCAATTGGGTAAACACCAACTTCAATCCCGTTTTCATCCGATTTCCCTGTAAAAGAATACATATTAGTAGGGACCCAAAAACCACCCCAACCATATAATTCGACTACATTATTATAAAAAATTCCAAAGCTATCGGCAACCTTTCCACTTTTAAGAACAATATCCATGACTACCAATTCATCTTTCCCTACCTTATCTCCTAATTCCTTAAGCGTGAAGACGAAAAACATTTGATCCTCATAATAACCACTTTCAGAAAAATCATATTCATTAATTTTTACACCAGAAAAATCTACTGAACTTAAGGATACTCTTTTTTTATTTCTCCATACTTCCAAGTAAAATCTGGAATCCTTTTCTGCACTATTATCATTAATATCCCCATCTATATCGGATCTCATTTCAAAAATCCTTTTAACCCTTCTCACTTTTTTCAAATTATCTTCATTCAAACATACCAGGGATTTGGCTGACCGAACCATTTCAAACACTGTATTATTGGTAATTTGATACAACTTGAATTCTATATTATCGGTTTCTTCTTTATCTTCACTATCCAACTTCTCATCTCCTACTGCCACCTTGGCTCCCACAGTATCCTTTTCCTTTATTTTCGACTTCTTACTATTCGTTTTCTTAGTTGGACCGGTAACCACTTTGACTTCCTTCTTATTTTTAATATCCGATTGACCAATAGCATCCCCTATACCACCAAAAACAAATAATACCAGCAATAGCGTCTTAAAAAGATTAATTCCCCCGTAAATCTTAAATTTCTTTGTTTGGTATACCTTAAAATAATTGGTAACGAAAGTAAATCTATTTTCCATTCCTTTTACGCCTCCAGTACAGGCGACTTGTATTTCGTACTGGTCTAATTTTGTATATTAAATAAAACAAAAACTTAATACTATAAAACTACAAGGAATATAAACCACTATCAATCACTAGAATAGGGTATTTTCAATAATCACCAAAAACCATTAGTAGTGATAAATATGTGGAAAAAAAGGAAGGATTACCTCCACTCGGCGTAGTCTTCCAAGAAATCAAAAAAAACGATAACTACAAGCTGTAGATTGCAACTATACCATATTATCTACCAAGAATTGCAATCCGATTTGATGCACTAGACATTAGAAAATTGAACTTGAATCTATAGGTTTCCAAATTCACTACATTTTCTGACTTTTCGAGTAGTTGGAGGTGCATTGGTTTTTAAGCCAATCAGGATGGTCCATTACAAATGGACAAAATATGAGGGGTGTAGTTGCAAACTACACCCAGTAGGGGGGAATTTATTCCTTGAGTACTTTGAAAGGACCAAAAGCACTATCTCCCATTTTAATTTCCAGGAAATACAATCCAGTTTCTCCAGGAATGGTTAGCTCAAATTGTTCTGCTTCTTCCTGTACACCTGATGAAATACTTTGTCCCAAAGTATTTCTAATAGTCCATTTTACATCAGTATATTCATCTGAAAATTCTACGAATAATCGCCCTTTAGTTGGATTAGGATAAATGGAAACACCAACATCAAGATCCATAGTCCCCAAATCATTTACAACATATAGGTTAAGGGTTGTGTCCAATATACAGAGTTCATTTTGTAAGACAATTCTCAACTCTTGTAAACCTTCATCCGAAAAATCATAATTAAAACTAGCGGTATCTGTTGAAATCAAAGTATCATTTAGTATCCATTGTACACTTTGAATATACGGCTGATTTAATACGATTTCTAAAGGCTCTAACGAAGCCAAATAAAAATGATCATCATTAATTTCAATACCTGCCCCTAAAGAATCACAATCAAAAAGAGTGTTCAAAGTGGTGTTCGTAATAATTGGACTGTTCGCATCGAAATAAATTTCAGCTGTATTCTGAATCTCAGTAGAAAAGTTCAGATTACTAGAAGGCGTGATAGCATACTTAATAAAACCGTGTGAACCGGGTTCATTTGTAACCGTATCTGTCAAAATGATATCTTCAAATAAAAATATCGCTTCACGAGAAAAAGCATCAACCTGAATAGATACAGGGTGAGAGCTAGAAATTAACCTAAAACTGGAAATATTCAGATTTTGATCAAGGCTATCCACTATTCGAACCACGAAAGCAGTATCATTACCTGTATTTTGAAAACGAATAAGGTATTCCAATTCATCATCGTTCAAAATATAACCTGCCTCTCCGTAATTAGGAAATACCTGTTTATCATTTGGGTCATAACTACACCTAATCAACTGTTCAAAAGACATCGTATCCAATACGGAATAAAGCCCCGTATCCGCCTCCAAGGACAAATCGTAATCCAGTGTCTGAATATTTAAAGGAAGCACTACATTTACAACCACCTGTTTTTCTTCCGTAGTGTAAAAATCCTCAAATTTGTAAAACAAATCCTGACCATTTATACTATCTGGTAAGGGAGCAGAAGAAATATAAGTCACTGCAGAATCTAAGTTATAATGAACAAAACCACTATCCAATAAATTTCCAAAATTCTTCACGGTCAGATAATGAGAAATCTCCTCATTACATCTTGGATATTGACTCGTAATGTCCATTTCCAACAGCACATCCTCAATATTATCTATTCCAATATAAATTGTACTATCCAGAGGGAAAATGGTATCCAAACTAATTTGTCTGTGCAGTGAATCTGATGGAATCCATATATTGGAATCCACCATCAATTGAAAATTATAATCAGTCAGTGTAGACAAATACATTTCATTTTGACTGCCACTATTTAATTGAAAAAAGTTACTAGGCTCAACCTGAACTGTATTGATATTTGATAGGTATTCATTGCTGTCTAGTGTCCCATTTCCATTATCGTCAATAAAAGGAAGGACAGTTACATGAAAATAATCGTTAATAATAACATTCTCCAATAACTTGATTTTTTTCTCTGTTGGATGCAAAGCAACCAAATCATTGTCACCATCGTTATCAATATCCCCAATACTGGCAGTAGAAAAATAAAAATAGAGTATAGGATTATCAAATCCCCCGTTCCCATTATTTATTAAAACATTTGTACTTATATTGCTAAAATAATTATTATGAACAATGAGATCAGCTAATCCATCATTGGTTAAATCTTCAAATTGTAATTCCGACGGAATATTCCCAACCGTAAATATAGTGTCAAGTGTGAATCCTTGATTACCGTCATTTTCATACATCAATACCCATTTATAATATTTACCTGCAAAAACGTCTAAATCACCATCTTGATCAAAATCGTAATAACTAACCGATTGCAAACTATATGTATCTGTACTGTCATGAATATTGTGAGAAGTGAAATTTTGACTTCCATCATTTTCCAACCATCTAACAGGATTTCCCACATTAAAACCCAATAGTATATCCTGATCTCCATCCTGATCAAGGTCTACCTGCTTATAATCAATTATACCATTGTCTTGTATTATACTATTTAACTGAAAATTCTGACTCCCATCATTTTCATACCAGATTATACCTTTGGGACTCTTTTTCTTGGCTACAAAATCAAAATCACCATCTCCGTCGAAATCGGAAACTTGTACATCTTCCATTCCATTTCCATATATTAAGGAAAAGGTAATTTGATGTTTTGTAAAATTGAAACTTCCATCATTTTCGTACCATGCACTTCTTGGATCCAATCCACTATGATTTGCAAGTAAATCCAGATCTCCATCGGCATCCATATCCAATACTGCTATATCAGAGACTGTAATCTGTTCATGAATAATATCGCGATGCATGAACCTTCCATTATTCAAGTTTTCATGCCATTGGAAATCTGCTGATATAACATCCATATCTCCATCAAAATCAAAATCTATCAGGACATTTTTTTTTGAAACTCTAGCGCGGGAACCTAGAATATTTATTCTTTCATAATCCCCGTTTACATTACCAAGATATAATCGGACATCACCGTCATTATGCACAGTTCCTACTATGTCCATATATCCGTCGCCATTCATGTCCTCTACCCAAATATCTTCTGGATTATTATCTTTATTATTTACAGTAACTGTATCAATTGTAAAATTTTCAATTCCATCATTGATGAGATGGTGTAGATAATGACCAGCAGGATTACAAATAGTTATATCTAAATCTCCATCATTCTCAACATCTTTCACGAACAAATTATAGGGTGTATCATTGAATTCAAATCCAAGGTCAATATCAGTAAAACTTTCTGTACCATTATTTTTATAATAGTGAACACCAACATCAATGGAAACCACAATATCCTTATCACCATCGGCATCTAAATCTATCACCTCAAAATCTCTAGCATCATCTGACGTTGTAATCAAATAAGAACTTGTGTGTACAAAATTACCGTCATTCTTATGCCAATACACTCCATTTTCTCCGGCACCTAAAACGTCTAAATCACCATCCTCATCCAAATCATCTACCACCAATTGTACCGTTCCCCCATATCCATAGGTAAATGTCGCATTGATGATTTTTTCTGTAAAAACTTGATTTGAATCACTCTGTATCCAATAGACTTTAGAGTCATCTTGTGAATAAGTAATGACATCCATATTTCCATCCTGATCATAATCTGAGCATAAGATTACAGTAGGATTTTCAATGCTATCACTTAACAGGTGATATTCAAAATTCTGATTTCCGTCATTTTCAAACCATATCAATTGATCTGTATCACCACTATTTGTTGCATGACTGGTAGCTACGAGATCAATATCCCCGTCTCCGTCCATATCGGCAAAATCCATTCTTTTATAATTGTCCGGAAAGTCATCCAGTGGATGTTCTATATATAAGTCATTTTCAAGTTGCTCGAACCAAACCAAAACTGAACTAAATGGAGCTAATATATCTTTGTCTCCGTCTCCATCCAAGTCGACCACCTTAATTTGTCTTGAATTTGATAAAAGATTATTAGTGATTTCCTTTTCCAGATATTGGAAGGTATCTTGTGCCTTTGTTACCGAAAAAGCTAGCGAAAGAATCAGAAATACTATGTTTCTATTCAACAACATATTACAATTTATTAATGTTTATGTATGAAGAGTAAATATAACATTACTTTCAAGAAAAGATAATTTTTAAATTAATCTAATTATTTATCCCCCCTCAGTATCACTCAAATAGGACACTGAGGGATTATTTTAAACGACATACGATTTACACCCCATTTAATCTAAAATCAATCCCTGAATTCCGGTTTATTTCGTAAAATAAGCCCTTCAATAAAGGGCTTTAATCTGTATACTATTTCAGTTCTTTTGCCTTAAATCAAAAGATCAAATCTACTAATCCCAATCTTTACTATTGGATACCGCATATTTTCCACCTCCTGTTAAAAACAAGGCCAGAGCACCAAACATGTACAAGCCAGGTAATTCAACTGCCCAACCACCATGTTCATTCAGGCTAAAAATATCTTCGGAATGCGCCAAAAAGATGGCAAATAGCATCCCAAAAACATACACCACAGCAGCTAATCGGGTTCTATAACCGATCAATATTAAAAGAGGAGCCACAATCTCCGTGATATACACACCGTAAGCTACAAAAGAAGGTAATCCACTGGAAGACATCATGCCTTCTATACCGGAAATACCAGTCAATTTACCTATACCGTGCAATAACATCAAGGCACCTATCGCAAATCTCAGGATCAACAATCCTATGTCTATATTTTTCTTCATTTCCTGTTGTATTGAATTTAGTTTTTAAGTCAAGTCCTAAGCGGTGTGATTAACATTTACAGAAGATAGTGATATTAATTAAAGGGGCAGGTTTCAGTAATCAGTAAAGAACGTAGTATCCCTTAATGGATCACTACCACTCATCCATTTTTGTGGTGGAATCTATGTGAAGTAGATAATCAGAAAGTTGCCTATTTAAATCATTAAACAAACCCTCTATAGATGAAGGCATTGTTCTCCAGATTCTTATAATACGCTGATCCGTTATTGATATCTACTGACCTTACTTGTTCTTCCGAATACAGAATTGGAGGTACATATGTTTGCAAGTAGATCGGGGTAAACTTATATTTCCCATCTTTAAATTCTAATTCAATAGAATATATGTAATCCTTACATTTTGTATTTCCCATATTTGAACAAAGCAATTTTTCAGCAAATCCTTCAAATCTAATTTTGCTACTATCCATGGTCATTTGGATAACTTCATTCGGATTTTTGTAAGTTTCTTTTATCCAATTTAATGCACACTGGAAAAGTTTCATCTGAGTTTTGTTTTCCACTTCAACTACAATATATTTCGGATTTAAACCTAAGGGGTCATATTTAAATGATTCCTGGGCCATCAAGGGAAGACAAGTAATAATTAAACTTATTACTGTTAGGATTGTGTTTTTCATCACTTGATAAATTTGGTGGTTAATAAGTCTATCTAAGCTGCTAAAAAATAATGTATTATCTTTTCACAATATTCCTGAATACTAAGTTAGGTTTTATTTACTTAACTGGCAATCACTGAATTCGGGTATTTTTATATAAACAATTTTATTTAAAAGAATATAGAGTTTCTAACCAGAATCAGGCAAAATTTTATCTAGATAAAGTTCAAACTACATATTACCTGAATATGTATGATGACAGATGCGTCGTACACCGAAATCAGGTATTTTTCCATAAAAAAAGCATCCATCAGTAAAATACTAATGGATGCTTTAAATATATAAGTTGGTCAAACTATCTCCTTTAATCTGAAGAGAGTACAGCGATCCTACTTCCCAATACAAAAGTCCCTAAAAATACTATCCAGCAAGTCATCCGTAGAGATATTCCCAGTAATCTCCCCAATATGAAATAACGCCTGACGAATATCCAAAGCCAATAGGTCACCTGAAATTTCCATCTCCAGACCATTCTTCACCTGCTCCACACATTCCAGTGCACGGCTCAACTCATCATAATGACGAGAGTTGTTTACAATCACCGCCTCCTGACTCACCTGACCCAATTCAAGGATATTTAACAAGTGTGTTTTTAGGTCTTGAATATTTTGCTTCTCCTTGGCAGATATTGCGATATATTTCGGAAAATCCTGGAACTTATCTTCAGACACCTCATCCACCATTTTATCAATCTTATTCGCCAAAAGGATCATAGGTTTCTCTGGAATAGAATCCGCAATCTTTTGGTACTCCTTAGCAATCTGTGCAGGATCATCCTTCGATGCATCAAATAGCATACAAACAATATCAGCCTCCTGAATCTTATCGAAGGTCTTACCAATCCCGATGCTTTCAATTTCATCCTTAGCCTCTCGGATACCCGCCGTATCCACAAAGCGGAATACTACCCCTTCTATCACCAGCTCATCCTCAATCACGTCACGTGTAGTACCCGCGATGGAAGAAACGATGGCTCTATCTTCATTTAATAGGGCATTCAACAAGGTAGATTTCCCTACATTCGGTTCACCAACCAAGGCAACACTTACCCCATTTTTGATGGCATTCCCCACCTTGAAGGAAGCAATCAATCGCTCCATAAAGGCAGCCATTTGCTCCAACAAAGTCACTAGCTCAGAACGATCTGCAAATTCTACATCCTCCGTAGAGAAATCCAATTCCAGCTCTATCAGAGAGGCAAACTTGATCAGACGTTTACGCAGCTCAGTCAACTCCTTAGAGAATCCACCACGCATTTGCTTCACCGCCATATGGTGTGACTTCTCCGATTTGGAAGAGATCAAATCCGATACCGCTTCAGCTTGGGTAAGGTCCAATTTACCGTTCATAAAAGCACGGAAGGTAAACTCCCCTCCTTTGGCCATGCGGCAACCTTTATTGAGGAATAACTGTAATAATCTATTTTGAATATAGACTGATCCATGGCAAGAAATCTCTATTGTATCTTCCCCAGTATAAGATTTTGGTCCCTTAAAAATGGATACCAAAACCTCATCAACCATATCCCCTTCATCTTCTATAGTTCCAAAATGTAGGGTATGTGTATCCACAGTCATCAGGTCTGTTCCCTTTTTAGCCGGCTTAAAGCAACTATTCACAATTGCAAAAGTTGCAGGTCCAGAAAGCCTAATCACCGCAATAGCCCCCATTCCGGCTGCTGTTGCTAATGCACATATCGTATCTTGATTCATATTCCAGTTATTTGTGCCAAAATTATCACAAATAGTTTGTATTTCCATCGGATTAAAGTAATTTTGAATCGCAAAAATAAAGTCAAAAAACAGACCGATATATAATGAGCGTACTAGTAAACAAAGACT